>FUFK010043972.1_pt1 | contig 31202 bp, 32 predicted proteins | sample 1021851 | NCBI WGS metagenome assembly FUFK01 (sample SAMEA51879418, study PRJEB19060) | metagenome | reverse complement strand
TTGGAATCGCATCGCAAATCCGGTGCCAAGGTAACTATGGCTCTGTGGAAAGTGGATGACCCCACTGAATTTGGTATTGTGGGGCTGTCTGAAGAAAATCAGGGGCAAATAGATTCGAATCTATCTGAAGGTTTTATCACGAAATTCAAGGAAAAACCAACTGCTGAAGAAGCATTTTCTAACTTGATCAATGCTGGATTATACATCATTGAGCCAGAGGTAATGGAGTTAGTTCCTGATGGAGAAAAATATGATTTTTCCAAGCAATTGTTTCCCGATGTTTTATCCCGTGGCTGGCCCATGTATGCCAAGACAGTCAACGGAATATGGTTCGATGTTGGTCACCCATTCGAACTACACAATGCACAAATGGCTTTGATAGAGAACAGAGATGAGTTACCTTTCCCTATGCCAGATGGTGAAGTTTTACCAGATGGTTCATTCATCAGCAACACGGCTTCAGTCAGTGGTCACATCTCGAAATCAATAATTCTGGCAGGTTCTTCAGTTAATGGCGCAGCCGTGAATTCAGTAGTAATGGCTAATTCTAGAATTAATGGGGTGTCTGAATCATCAATTATCGGTGAAAATTCTGTTATCGAATCTAGGATTCTTAACTGCGTTATTGGTGATGGAAAACATATCGCTATCGATTTGGAAAATGAGAGACGTTGAGCGACAAGTCGGCGTCTGGTTCTTATACCCCTGAATGTCGCCGAGGCTCATGAGCACCGAAGGTGGACGTGAACCTGTACGAAGTTACGACCGTTCTTGGACTGAAATCGAAGAAATGTTGGACAAAGCTGTTGCTAGAAGAGACCAATGGAAAAAATGGTTCGACCAGTGCAGCAAAGACGGCGATAGAGACGGAATGAAAGAAGCTGCAAGGAACCATAAAGCCCTCGATGGAGTAATCAAAACCTTGAGATGGACTCTTGGTGAAGAGGGTGTCGACCACCCGCTCGATTGACAAGGCTCATCACCTATCAGCGATTCGAGTTTAGTATGGGAGTACATCACGTGTCTTGGAAGTCCACTGCAAGTGGGCTTGAAGATGAGTACATCCATGCTGCTGCTCTTTCTTGGTTAGTCGGCAATGATGATGCAGTTGAGATTGAAAGAATGAACTCATATCACGGCTCTGCAGTTCATATTGTATCTGCAGAACTAAAGAGAAGAGGGCAGGCCACTAAATCTCTAGCCCGTTTGGGTGAGAACGCACTTGCCCAACTGAAGAATGAATTGACTTCGAGAATGGATGAGGATAATGTCATTCACATTCGATTAGACCTGTTGGAACTTATTGCTGGAAGAATTTCATTAACAGTTCCTGGAGATAGACCAACGGTCAAAGGAAGGGCGAAGTTAGAGGTATATCCAGGGGATGAACCGATGGATGTAGCCTCAGAAACATTAGATGAAGCCATTTCCACCGCTAAAAGATTAGGTCTCCCTGAAAATCCGGGCGTCTGAGCAAGCCATTATATCGTACAACCTCGAGGGCCTACTGGAGAGTTTCCCATGACCCACGTAGTTACATCCGCATGTGTTGACCACAAATACCAGGAATGCGTTGCTGTTTGCCCAGTTGAAGCATTCAGAGAAGCAGACACTTACCTTATCATTGACCCGGACGAGTGCATCGATTGCGGTGCATGTGTCCCGGAGTGCCCTGTTGATGCAATCTTCGCAGATACTGATGTACCAGACGAAGAAGAAGCTTGGATCGACCGTAATGAGGAAGAATCTCAGGACGCAGAAATTGCAACTGGTGACACACCAGTGCTCGGCGACTAAATCATGAAGCATAACATATCTTCATGAAGTAAATCCCGCAGGGGGGGTTGATGGCAATGAATACTGATAACGATATCAAGTCCCTCCGTCATGCTGACGATTTGTTAAAGCGCGGTTTCGCATCCATGCTCCAAGGTGGAGTAATCATGGATGTTGTGACTCCAGACCAAGCGGCTGTAGCCGAAGCCGCAGGTGCGGTGTCTGTGATGGCCCTAGAAAGAGTTCCTGCTGACATCAGAAAAGCGGGAGGAGTTGCGAGAACTTCACATCCTGATATGATTAAGGGAATAATCGAATGCACTTCCATTCCTGTAATGGCCAAGTCGAGAATTGGTCATGAGGCTGAATCTCAAGTATTGCAGGCTTTGGGTGTTGATATGGTGGATGAATCCGAAGTACTCACACCTGCTGACCCTTACTTCCACATCAACAAGAATGAGCATGACATTCCGTTCGTCTGCGGTGCAACCGGTCTCGGCGAAGCTGTAAGGCGTATTTACGAGGGTGCAGCAATGATTCGAACTAAAGGTGAAGCAGGCACAGGAAACGTCGTGGCTGCAGTTACTCACGCTAGGCTGATTGACCAAGAAATCCGCCAAGTGCAAACTTTAGATGACTCCGGATTAGATGATGCTGCGAACTTGATTATGGACCGTTACAGGGTACTTGCAGAATCTAGCGAATTGCCAGGGACATCTAACCTGACTCCATTTGGAGAAATCGATGATGAAATGCACGGTGGCATTCGTGACATTCTAGTCGAGGTCGCAGAGATGGGAAGACTCCCAGTAGTAACATTCTGTGCAGGTGGAATCGCTACTCCTGCTGACGCTTCCTTGATGATGCAAATGGGAGTTGACGGTGTATTCGTCGGTTCTGGGATTTTCAAGTCTGAAGACCCAATGACAATGGCTGATGCGATTGTTATGGCGACAGCTCACTATGATGACCCGGATAAGGTTGCAGAAGCCATGGGAATGATGGCTGGAGCACCTATGCGCGGTGATGAATTAGAGACTCTAGAAGTCCGTTTGGACCAAAGAGGCTGGTAAGCACACCTCTTAGGGGCGGATTTTCACTCATCTATGCCTTTCATATAGGCCATGTTGGTCGGGAAGTTGCTAGTGGGGTAGCCCCCGCAATCTGAGAGTTGATCCGAATGGCAAAGAAGTTGAGTGCAAAAGCGCGTGCGGCAGCACGTAAGCAGCGTGATAAGTGGAAGAACAAAAGATGGTTCACAATCCGTGCACCAAGACACCCTTGGAACTTCAAGCGAATCGGAGAAACTATCGGAGAGACTGATGAACATATCATGGGTCGTGTATACGAAATGACCCAGCAAGAATTTAGTGGCGATTTCACTAAGATGCACGTTCTTTTGAGATTCCGTGTCACTGACGTTGTCGGACAGGATGCATTGACCACTTTCGTTGGTCATGCTCACCAATCTGACCACACTCGACGTCAAATCCGCAGATACCGTGGTAAGGTTGACGATGTAGTTGATGTTGTTACTACCGATGGATTCCTGGTTAGAATAAAGCCGTTGATGATTACAGAGCGCAGATGCCAGACCTCAGTAAAGCAAGCAATGCGTGCTAAGTCTGCTGAAATAATCCGTGCATCCGCAGCCAAGTCAACTTATTCCAAGTTGCAAGAAGCAATGCTTGGTGGCGACTTAGAAACAGAAATCAGAAATGCGGTCAAGGCAATTTATCCATGCCGCAATGTCGTTATTCGAAAGAGCCAGTTATTGCAAACTGGTGTAGTGAACGAAAAGGGTCCTACACTAGACGAAATTCATGCTGAAGAGGCTCGTCAAGAGGCTGAGTTGAAGGCAAAGAAGGCTGCTGCATTGGAGGCTGCTGAAGAAGAAGACTCCGGCGAAGGAGATCTTTTGGCTGCGGCAGAGGCTATGGAATCCATTTCTGAAAAGGAAGAAGTCGTTGAGGCTCCTTCTGAAGAGGATGTCGAGGCACCGGCTGAAGAAGAAGCAGCACCGGCTGAAGAGGAAGCGGCGCCTGCTGAAGAAGAATCGGCAGAAGAAGAGTCATCTGGTGAAACTGAAGCATCTTTGATGAAGCTGAAGAAGGATGAACTTGTCGAGAGAGCAAAGGCTGCTGGCGTTGCAAGTTCAGGAACCAAGGCAGATATCGTTGCTCGACTTCTAGAGTGAGTTGAACCATGATGCGCTTAGGTGTCATTGGTGGCACGGCAATGACCAGCCTCGCAACTGATGAAATCGAGGTGTCCCGTAGCGACAATATTGTTGCACAGACCGATTATGGACCAGTTCCAATGCTCTGCGTGAAGAGTGGCTCTAATGAACTATTTTTCGTTGAAAGACATCATGGCAGTGGCACCACTCCTCCACATCAAATCAATCACAGAGCTAACATTCAGGCTTTGTCAGGAGCCGGCGTCGACGCAATATTGGCGGTTTGTTCAGTTGGTGCAATCCCAGTTGATTTCCCTCCGGGGTCAGTGGGATATGCCACTCAATACATTGATTTCACTGGAGTTGATATGTCATTCTTCAAGGATGATGTGAAGTTCACCTCAATGACCGAGCCTTTTGATTCTGAAATGAACAAAAAGTTGCATGGAGTGCTAGCAAAAATCCAACCAGGTCTTGATTTAGGCCGTACTTATTGGTTAGCACACGGTCCGCATTTTGAAACTAAGGCTGAAATTAACGCAATCGAAAAATTGGGTGGAGAAGTTGTGGGAATGACCATGCCAAGAGAATGTAAATTGGCAGCGGAATTAGAGATTCCATATGCAGCAATTTTGGTTTCAAGTAATTGGGCTGCAGGCCGTGAGCCGGGAGATTCTTCTAAGGCATTAGACCATTCAGAAGTCTCCGCAACTGCAGGAACTAAACTAGGTCCTGTTATTGAATGCATCAAGGCATTCACGCAATGACTAACTTTCGTGTGTGTAACCACATACTATGGGACGCAGTGTCGAAGACTGGTTAGCCAGTGAAGAAAGTGATGAATGGAGCCAGATGATGCGCAAGGTGGCAGCATTCCATCACAAGCATGATTTCGCAGGAAATAACGGGCACGATATGGGTTATCGAATCGCACTTACTGTAGAGGAGTTGGGCGAATTAGCGGCAGCTGTAACCAAGGGAAAGCCGATTGAAGAGTGCGCTGAAGAGATGGCAGATGTTCTGATTTTGCTAATGGGTCATTCTTTAGCTATGAAGATTGATCTGAAATCAGCGTTTGAATCGAAATATGAAAAAATCATGCAAAGACCTGCTAGAAAAGGCCGCTTAGGAATTCGAGTGACAGAGTACACTCCTGATTCCGAGTGAAATGCAAGCATTGAAACTTGAATCGCTGTAGCAATGCCATGGCCTATTGTGTATCGATTACCAAAGCAGGTTCTCCTTCAGTATTGAAAATCCAAGATATTGAGATGCCTGTCCCTAAAGAGGGAGAAGTATGCATCGAGGTCCATTATGCTGGAATTAATTTCGCAGATACTCTGATGCGTCTTGGATTGTATCAACCAAGGCCTCCATTTCCTTTTACTCCAGGATACGAGGTAAGCGGTGTCATTCTTTCCTTAGGGGTAGGTGTTACTGAATATGAAGTAGGCCAAAGGGTTGTTGCTGCAATGCCAACTGGTGGCCAATGTAGTCACGTTTGTGTAAAGGAATCTAGGGTAATTCCGATTCCAGATTCAATGGGGCTAGACGAAGCGGCAGCAATGCCTGTTACATATCTAACAGCACATCACATGTTGCATTATCTGGGCCATCTCAAAAAAGGAGAAACCGTACTAATTCATGGTGGAGCAGGAGGTGTTGGTACAGCAGCACTCCAATTGTGTCAATGGGCAGGAATTGAGCAAGTTTGGGCCACAGCTTCAGGACACAAATCAGACATCATCAAATCATTCGGAGGAATACCGATTGATAGGCATAATGAAGACTTTAGTAAAGTGATCAAAGAGGCAACAGATGGTAGAGGTGTTGACCATATTCTAGACCCGATCGGGGGAGACAACTTGACCAAGAGCTTGGGATGTCTAGCGGAAGGAGGTAGGTTGTACACTTACGGACTATCTGCTGCAGCACCATCTTCTAAGCGTTCATTGTTGAAGGCATTCTTTGCTCTGAGAAAGACACCCAAATTCGATGCTTTGCGATTGATGACACGCAATCGAGGTGTTTTCGGTGTTCACATGGGCACATGGAAAGATGAGGATGCTATGGCAGAACAACTTCACAGAATAATGGAAGGAGTAAACCAAGGTCATCTTAAACCAGTTATAGATTCAGTATTCTCCGCTAAGGATGTAGCAAAAGCCCACCAGCACATACACGATGCAAAGAACATCGGTAAAGTGCTGCTCCAATTCAATGAATAACTCAACCACGAGGCTTGAGTAAAAGTTCCCGGTATCGGGTGGTTTCGCTGATTAATCAGAATTGAATCTGTACAGCTTCTCTCTGAACTGGGTCAGTTACTTCGAACAAGTCACGGCGCATTGCACCCTTCATTCCAGCAACGATGCTGGTTGGAATCATCTGAATTGCAGCGTTCCAGTTAGTTGCGCTTGCATTGTAGAACTCTCTGCGGTCAGAAACTTGGTTCTCGATTGAAACCAGTTGGTTCTGGATGTTGACGAAAGAAGTGTCTGCCTTTAGTTCAGGATATTGCTCAGCAACCATGTTGATTCTTGGCATCAAGCCAGCGAGTGTACCTTCTGCAGCACCGACTCCCTTCACGTCTCCTTGTGCTAAGCATCCTGCAGCGGTTTGACGTGCTAGTGCAAATTGCTCGAAAATCTCTCTTTCGTGCTTTGCGTACCCCTTTACGATGTTGACTAAATTCGGTATCATGTCATATCTTTGTTTTAGTAGGACATCGATGTCAGACCATGATTTGTTTACGTTTTCTTCTAGACGAACTAATCTGTTCCAAGTGCTGATGAACCAAATCATGACGATTAGTACTACAACACCCGCGATTATTCCAATTACGAGACCTGTGCTCATAGTTAATCGTCAGGAAACTGCTACTTCAAACCTTCTTTTAATAACAAGTCTATTTGATACATCGATTCATGATTAGTCTTTACGAATCCAATGCTGGAATACCATGTCGAATTGGTCTCTTTCTCCAGCTTCAACATGTCTCTCTTCATGCAGTTCAAATCCCATTCCAGTAATATCGGGGAAGAAGGTGTCAGCGTCACTCACTCTTGCATCAATGATTGTGCGATGCAACTCGTTGACATGGGGAAGAAATATTTCGTAAATCTGGCCTCCACCAATAATCCAACCATCCATTTCTAAAGCCTCTTCCACATTGATCACTGGAACCCCATCGACTTGACCTCTTGAAAGAACAAAGTGCTCTCTTCCAGGGAGCATTCCAGGTAATGAGTCCCAAGTTTTCCGACCCATAATTAGGTTTGAACCCATCGTGATTTTCTTGAAGTGTTGCAAGTCAGTTGACTGGCGCCACGGTAAGTCACCATCTTTGCCAATGGCACCATTTCTGTCACAAGCAACAATCATTCCCAGCATATTATCACACTGCTATTGGAGCTTTGATGTGAGGATGGTGTTCGTATCCTACTACCTCAATATCGTCGTAAGTAAAATCGTCAATATTCTTGATATCAGGATTTAATTTCAGAGTTGGCAGGGGTTCGATTGGTGTGCGAGAAAGTTGGAGTTTTGCTTGCTCAAGATGATTCGTGTACAGGTGAGCATCTCCGATTGTATGCACGAAGGTACCGGGTTCTAATTCGCATACCTGTGCCATCATGTGAGTTAACAGTGCATAAGATGCAATGTTGAATGGTACTCCCAAGAATACATCAGCACTTCGCTGGTACAGTTGACAGTTCAGTTTCCCTCCTGCAACGTGGAACTGGAAAAAGGCGTGGCATGGCATAAGAGCCATCTCTTCCAATTCACCAACGTTCCAAGCGCTCACGATAATTCTTCTAGAGTTGGGATTATTCTTTATCATGTCAATAGCTTGCTCGACTTGGTCGATAACTCTGCCATCCTTAGCCTCCCATTGTCTCCATTGTTTGCCATAAACGGGGCCTAAATCGCCGTTTTCATCAGCCCACTCATTCCAGATTCTCACTCCATTTTCTTGAAGATAAGATACGTTTGTATCTCCTGCTAAGAACCAAAGTAGCTCATGAACTATCGATTTGAGGTGGAGTTTCTTTGTTGTAACCATCGGGAAACCTTTGGAAAGGTCGAATCGCATTTGATGTCCGAATACAGAAAGAGTGCCTGTTCCGGTCCTGTCACCTTTCTCTTCGCCTTCGTCGAGAATGCGTTGCATAAGATCGAGATACTCCTGCATCAGACTATTCTTGATGCGGAGGCCTTTGAGGATTGTCACGGGGCACCTTGTCCCTTGATCCTGTCCATGAATTCATCTGTAAACTGCCTATACATCGAAGAGAGTGCTGCTTTAACCTCGTGGTCGTCTTTGTCAGCAAGTGCTTGCAAATCACTTGCGTTACTATTTTTCTCTAGCCATTCCCACCAAGTTACCGGTTTGCCGTAGGAGATACCAACCCTCTTCCAAAGCCGCGGTAATTTGTGCTTGTTCGGGGTCATAAACTCTCTAGTGCCTGTTAATCCAATCGGGACTACTGGAACATCCGGATATGATGCTGCTAGTCTTGCAATGCCTGTTTTACCTGGTAATAGGAATGGTGCCTCAGTTCGCTTTGATCTAGTTCCTTCAGGGAAAATACCCAATGCACGTCTGGCATGCAGGACTACTGCTGCACTGGATAGGGCTTCTGCCCCGCCAGTTTCGCGATTTGTTTCAATTTGTCCGGTTGCCCTCATGAATGTGCGCAGTGCAAAGTTTCTGAAATGGCCGTCTTTGGCAAGATAATGTGTTCTTCTACGAGATGCTAGGATGACTACCAACGGGTCAACATGTGACAAGTGGTTAGCTGCAAGTATAGTGGGGCCAGACTTAGGAACATTGCTAATTCCTCTGATTTTCACCTTCAGTAACATTCTGAAGAATGGTGCTAGCGTCCAGCGCATGAAACCATATGATGCATCACCGGTAATTCTCGAATCTTTAGGAGTGATCTTCCAATGGCTCTCAAGAGCCATCCAAGCATCTTTGAGTTCACTCATTACAACCTTCGAAAGCCTACTAACCTTTGATGATTGCCTCACCACGGCAAGAGGGAATGCTGAAATGCGACCTACTCAGGCATCTTCACATGCGTATGCTAGTATTGGCGATGTTGCTTTCTGCAATGTTCGCACCTACAGTTCTAGCAGATGTGAAGTGGGAAGAAGACGGTTGGTTAGCAACCATTGGAAAGGAACGTTTGGACAAAGGGGACGAGTTCGGATGCTATGGGATGCCAAATCTCGAATGGAAAGCTGATCCCGGTGCTGTTGCCTTAGAATGCAGAGAATACATCGAAGATAGAATTGATGCTTCAAAATGGTCATCAAATCCAATTTCAACATTCACTCCCAGCGATTTAACAGCTGCTCAGCACACTATTATTGCAAACCAAGGTTACAGCATACATGGTGATAACACCGGTCAATCTGCTACTGCTTGGCATTCTGCAGAAAATGAACCAGTAAGAGAATATGATTGGTATGATTTAGGCCGTAGAGGCGGTTCTCTAGAGAAAGGCATTGCAGACATTTCGAACTTAGAATCTGAATTAGATGCCGGTGGCTTAGTCAATATGTACTGGATTGGAAGAATCCATGATGCTACTGTAAGGCATGATGGTGACGTAGTTGACATGCTTTCTGAAAGAGATGATGTTTGGTTCACAACTTGGGGTGAAGCTTTCTCATATTGGTCAGTCGAAAGGTGCAATAGTTTCAACCATTCACTTTCTAATTCAATTCTTTATTTTGAATCGATAGATTCTGTGGCTTGCAGAGCTGCTTCCAATGCTTGGAATATTCCGGTTACATGGATTGCAAATATATCCTCGGCAAATGTTCTAGATTCCAATTTACCAGAACTAGGTGTTGAAGATTCGAACACTAGAGAAGGATGGAGGCAAGAAGGTTCAATTCTATATATCAGCGTATTAGCAGGTAATGAAGTCCAATTCAACCTTAGTGAAGATGTAGAATATGACATATTAGGGAGAACGAAATTTTTCAACAATAAGAGTGCAGCACTTACAATTGCTGGCCATTCAACAACCGAACTATTCCTGTGGTCAAAGAGATTTGATGACCATGACTTCTTGAAGTTCACTTGGCTAATCTCCCCAAGAGGATTAGAAGAAGGACTTGAATGGTTGCCATACGCAGGAATTGGAGTTCTGGTTGCCAGCGTCTCGGGAATATGGTTATTGCTCAAGAAGGACGCCCTAGCCTATTCTAAGGCCGAAGAGTTGATGCCTGTTGTTGATGGCGGTGATGATGATGAATGACGATGTTACCATCGACCCGTGGGGCTCATCTCAATCCACGGATTATTCAAGAATCATCGAAAAGTTTGGTCTTTCTTCGATGGATGGAGTCTCTTTACCCTCACCATCAAGACTTCATCGAAGAGGTATAGTGTTCGCTCACAGAGATTTGGATATGATCTTGGAGGCTAAGCGTTTAGGAAGTCCGTTTGGAGTATTAACCGGACTGATGCCATCTGGAAAAATGCACTTGGGTCATTCAATGGTTATCGACCAGGTCAAGTGGTTCCAGGAGCAAGGTGGTGACGTAACAATAGCTGTTGCTGATTTAGAATCGACTGCAACTCGTGGAATTTCTTTGGCAGAGGGTAGAAGAATAGCCAGCGAAGAGTATGTTGCTAACTATGCAGCACTCGGTCTGGACCCCGACAAGACAACTGTATATTTCCAATCACAGCGTAATGTAGTGCAAAAATTAGGATTCCAACTGGGTAAGAGAACCAACCTTTCTGAACTTGAAGCAATATACGGTTTTGATGGTTCAACCAACCTGGCTCATGTTCAAGCACCATTGGTACAAGCAGGAGATATTTTGCATCCACAATTAGATGAATACGGAGGATTGCGTCCGATTGTAGTGCCAGTGGGGATTGATCAAGACCCTCATTTAAGATTGACAAGAGGACTTGCCGCTAAGACCAATTGGTTCAATGTAAGCGATGCGAAAATGGGTTTGCAAGTCGGAGTTTCAGTTCAAGACGAGAATGCTTCTCTCATGGGGGTAGAGCCTAGCGGCAGGGTCAACAAAGATGTCCAAAAGCAGGTTTTCGCTCGAATTGTTGATGCTATAGCAGGTCTAGGGTATTCGGATATAATGTCAAATCCTAAGCACGGTACAGTCAACATTCCTAGTGCTACTTCCAAAGATAAGGGTGCTATCAAAATTGCATTGCTTGCACTGGAAAGAGAGATGGGTGGAATGGGCCTATTGGCTCCTTCAAGCACCTATCACCGATTTGCTGTCGGAATGACTGGTGACAAAATGTCCTCCTCAAAGCCCAAAACTACCCTCTTCCTAGGTGATGATGTTGCAACAGCAGAGAAGAAAATCAAGAAATCATTCTCTGGAGGTCAAGCAACTGTTGAGGAGCATCGCAGATTAGGTGGAGACCCTGACAAGGATGTTGCATATCAATACATGATGTACTTCTTTGAAGAGGATGATTCATTCCTAGAAGAGATAAACCAAGGATACCGTGCAGGAAAAATCCTTGCTGGTGAAATGAAACAACTGTGTATTGAAAGAGCGACAGAGTGGCTTACTAATCTCTCCGAGAAGAGAGATGAAACCTCTCACCTAGTTGAGAAGTTCTTTGAATAATCAAGACAGTCTAATCGTCTCTAGATTCTGAGGTGCATAGGTTCGAACCTTGAATTTCTCACGCAGTGTTCGTCCCAGTTCATTGCACTTGAAGTAGTCGCCATGGTGGCAGATAACATTCTTCGGCCTTGGACTCATATTCTCAATGAATTCGAGTAATTGCCTTCTATCTGAATGTCCGCTGAAGCCATCAATAGTTGCCATTTCACAACCGATTTTGACGATTTCAGTTTGGCCATTGATGACCATAGGAACTTCACTGAATCCCTTTTGTAATCTCCTTCCAAGTGTTCCTTCAGCTTGGTAACCTACGAAGCAAAGCGAGTTTCGATTCTCGTGCGCCCAGTTCTGGAAGTAATTCATGACCGGTCCGCCATTCATCATTCCACTTGTTGCTAGAACAATACATGGGCTGCTATCCATAACAATCGATTCGCGCATTTCACGGCCTTGGACAGGTCTAAACCATTCACTTGTGAATGGGTTGTTTCCATCATCTTTTAACAGGCTCTTTCTCAGAGATTGTGTCAGATAATTTGGATGCGATGAATGGATTGCAGTTGCTTCCTGAATCATACCATCCAAGTAGACAGGAACTGGTTTGACAGCGCCTGATCTAAACAATTCATCAATCGCAATCATGACTTCTTGTGAGCGACCTACAGCGAATACAGGGCAGATTAATTTCCCCCCTCGTTGTATTGTCCTGCTAACAATGTCTTGCAATTCTTGGGTTGCTTCTTCACGACTCGGTTGGAAATCCCCAGATGCCCCGTAAGTTGATTCGATAACGAGTGTTTCACAGCGTGGGAATCTTGTGTTCGCAGCATCGAATAGCCAGGATTTCTCGTACTTTTGGTCTCCAGAGAAAACGATATTGTGCTTTCCATCTCCAACATGGAGGTGGACCGAAGATGAACCTAGAATGTGTCCAGCATTGTGGAAAGTTAGTTTCATGTCAGGTGCGATATCCACGGTTTGTCCCCAATCTACATCGATTACGTGCCTCATGCATGTGCGAATATCTTCCATGTCATATGGCGCACGCTTACCTTCAGCACCACCGACTTTGAGATAGTCGGATTGCAGTAGCAACATCATGTCGCGCGTTGGTGGTGTACAGTAGACTGGTCCACGGTAGCCGTATCTGAAAAGAACTGGTAGCATTCCTGCATGGTCTAAGTGGGCGTGAGTAAGAATTACAGCATCCATTTTCTCCATTGGCAATGCTTCAGGGGCAGTGAAGTAAGGCATAGGGTCTGTGTCAGATGCGATATTCACTCCGACATCAATCATTACTCGGCTTTCATTTGAGGTGACCAAATGGCAAGCTCTTCCAACTTCTCGATATGAACCAAGAGCAGTAGTTCGAACCCAAAAAGAACCAGGACGCTTAGGGCGGTAAATGTTCAAACCAAAATCCTTCAACAATTTACGGCGTTCTTTAGCGTGAGATGCACGGTATCCTCTGATATCATGCATTGTCTTGGAGTAAATTGGAGGCGTTCTCTCGAACTTGACTAGCCAACCACATTCATCTCTAATCGCCTTAGCGTTAACACCTCTGCGTCCTACTGCTTCTCCAGGATTATTACAGATGACTGTAACTTCACAATAACATGCATCGAAATAAATTGAGTCGATTCCTGCTACATCTTCGATCAGATTACGAATGAATTCTTCAGTTTCAACTTCATCCTTCATGATTGAAGCATGAGGGCGCAATACAATTCTGCGCTTGATTTTCTTCGCTATTTTACCAACTAGACCTTCTCCGCCACCGAATGCTTCTGGTGTTGGAGTAATAATCGCAATGTCTCCGGCTTCCAAATCGACATCATACTGAATGTCCTTTGGAACGATTTTTGCTATCGCATCTTTCATTTCCTTGAAACTAAGTCTCATCATAAATCACCTCCAGCCCACTGATTGACATGGTGAACCTCCTAAGAGGGTCACGGGACTAACCCGTGGGTGGAGTTTGAAAGCCTCACTTCTTGAGTACGGCTGCGATTTCGCTCTGCTCGACTGGTACATATCCATCTTTCGCTGTAATTACAGCTAGATCCATACCGTTTCCAGATGCTGCATCACGCTGAGCAGAAGCAGACAATGCACGTGCTGCTAAAGCAACTGCTGCATTTCTGGACATGTTTTCTTTGAATCCATCTTCTAATACACCGTACATGTATGGTGAACCTGAACCGGTTGCACAATATGAGTCAGGAATTGAACCACCAGCGGAATCGATTGAATATACTGAGCCACCTTCGACGTCAACTCCTACGATGAGTAATTGTACCCAATGTGGCCTTCCGGCTAGAATATTTGCAGTTAGCGTTGCTGCTCCTCTGACAGTCATCGAGTCACCTCTTCGAAGTTCGAATAGTGAAACTTCAGCGGCTAGAGTTCTTGCCAAGGATTGTGCGTGGCCAACCAGTCCAGCGGTGGTCAGAGCTAAGTTGTCTCCAATCTTGAACAGTTTTTGCACACTCTTGTTTGCAACGAAGTGACCCATAGTTGCTCTGTGGTCAGCCCCAACTACTACACCTCCTTTGAAAGTTATACCGACTGTGCTTGTTCCTGTCTTTACTGCGCTTAGACCTTCTTCCATTTCCTCACCTCGATAGGAGCCCGCCAAAATAGGCGGGATGATACGTCCATTCGCGGGACCCTTATCAACCAACCGTCACACGATACAATCCATGAGCGAAGAGGGTGACAAGCAGACTTCGCTAGATTCATTCTCCGGTTCAGCCCCGCGGAGGCTGAATTTACCGTCTCAAGAACCGACTTTACAGTCCACAAGTAGTTCCGCACCAACACGCTATCACGACATGGAAAAATTGTATCCGAATGCTCCGGTTCCTAAGGTGGCAGGAGGCTTGGTAATTCATAGAGCCATGCTACACGACTTAACGGGTGTTCCTCAGTTGATGGACTGGGTCGCTGATGGCGAAGCAGTAATTGTTAGAATGGAGAAAATGATGAATCGTGAACTGGAATGTCAAACAGCGGTTGAGCGATTGAATCTATTCGTAGAAAATGACCTTGGAGGTCAGATAATCCGTCTGACAGAAAGCAGATTGATGCTTCTTCCTCCGGGATGCCGAGGGATTAGAGGACTTGATGCGGAGGCTTTCAGTGTAGACCCTTCGGACTTCAACTAGGTGATACAATGGAAGTTGTGCCTGTAGATATCCCCTGTCCAATATGCAAAGCCGAAGGACAAGTTGGAATGATGACGCATGTGGATGAGATTCCATATTTCGGCGAGCACACACAGGTCACAGTGCTGTGTGATGCATGTGGTTGGAGGCAAACCGATTTCATTCCAGCAGAAGGGCGTAAGCCGGGAGCTTCGACTTTGGTCATTTCAGAACCTGAACACCTGCGCTCTCGAGTCGTACGCTCGTCTTCGTGTACAATTCGTATTTTAGAACTCGATTTGGAAGTTAAGCCAGGTAGTTCTTCCACTGGCTATGTGTCAAATGTAGAAGGTGTTATTGATAGGTTCATGGATGTGATAATAATGGTCACTAGACAGGCCTATGCAGGAGATGCTGAAATGTCTGATATCAAGAAGTTGCAAGAAATGCACACCACGCTATTAGAACTGAAAGAAGATCCAATCCCCAATTCCGTTACTTTAGAACTATTAGACCCAAATGGTCATTCACAAATTCTCCATGCAGACGCAGAATTGAGAGAATTAACTTCAGAGGAACTTGCAGAATTACCTGTGGGTCCAGAATCGCCAGTTTTCGACAGTAGTGAGTTGTCAGAATAATCACAAAATCGGAAGTTCAAATCCTGCATCATTAGGGTCAGGTAAGTCCTCAGCATCGGATTCTATATTTTCCGAAACATTACCTTTTGAGTTGCCCACGGGAGTACTTCCACGCTGTTTTTCTTCAGTAAATGTGATGAATGAAAATACAAGAATCAAGAAAATTCCAGAAAGCAAGGTTGCCATAGGAATAACCCAACCAGTGCCACTCATTGTTGACATGCCTAATGCGGCGATCATCAACAGAGACGCCCCCAGCACTAGAATGCCTCTAGAATTGCTGGTCATACCAATGTCTCGAACCAAGGTGTTGATGAACCTAGCCCATACTCGACCTATTATGTTCGGTTCTGGTAAAGGTCCGTCTCCGCCAGCAGGTGCATGCCCAGGTTGGTTGATGACAGCAGTTGCCCCTTGGGGCGAGAATGCGGAAGATGCTTATGATCAAGGGTTAGTTGAAATGGGTCTTGGCGATTCAAGATTGATTGAAGTTCAAGGCGCTTTCTTGCCTATGGGCTTTGAGGCGACTCCTCCTCAACCGCTCCCTATGGGTTCATTGGTTGAATGTCATTTGGCAACATCATATGCTTACAATGGTGGTACTGCTTGTGCTGGTGTAGCATGGGCTGCTTGTACAACTCCTGAAGGAGAAGAATGTGCAATTGTTGCGAAGATAACTACAGAATTAGATTACGAGGAAACAGAATCTTTACTCAAGCGAAACCTGCAGAGAAGATTAGCCAGCCGTGATTTGGAAGTGGTCTCCTTCGACATAGCAGTCGATGAAGTAACTGCTGCTCAGGACCACTTTGGAGTTTCTATGGCGGCTCTAATCTTGCCTGAATCACTCAAGATGTCTGGCGGTGGAAACGTAGGAAGAGTTCGCTCAGGCTTGACTCGACAGGCTACTGATGCTATGGCTAATGCTGCACGCAGAGTTGATACCAAGGCTCCTGCAGCTCCCGCTATGCGACCTGGTGGCAGAAAACCGTCTGATGGAAATACCGACTTCTCGCTTTGAGGTGAAAATGTGTACACGGTGGTTCGCTGCCCAAGTTGCGAACGCTGTTGGGGTGTAATGGGAAAAACCCGCAAATGCCCTCATTGCGGTAATATTGCAGGAGATGACTTGCAAATCGTTTCTGTTGTGGATAATGCTAGCGAACTCCAACGTGAAGTTGCTATCGCAAACATGCCCGAGAATCTTCGTGACGAAATGCGAGAAAAGTTGCCAAAAGCGATAGAAGTGAATGAAAATCCGAGTGCAAGCCAATTATTTGCATGTATCAGAATAGCAGCTATTGATGATGTGATTCATCTCGAAAGGCTTGCAGGTGCTTTGCGAGGCAAGGGAATCTCGGTAGATGCTGAAAACGTAGCAGAGGAAGCTGTGAGTCAAGGATTGCTGATTCGGCAGGATGAGGGCACATACCTTCTTCTTGGGTGACATTCAAGAAGGGGAACATTTGCGCATGGTTTGGAAGGGTTTGTGGGTTAGCTTGGCCTATACTCGGGCGTTTGGGACGCTTGGACCCCAGTTCAAATCTGGGCAGACCCACCATTTCATCCAACTTATGTCGGCGAAGAGTTCACAAAATCAAACCAACTCGGGTAAATGTGTCTGAGGAAAAATCCCAAACATTAGCAGATAAAATAAATGCTACTGGTTCCAAAATTGCGGAACTAACTTCCAAGGTTTCTGCAAGCACTAAATCTGCTATATCAAAAACCAACGAGGCGGTAAAAACAGCAGTTTCAAACTCTAAGGCAAGAGCTGAAGCCAGAAGAGAAGAAAAAGCAAAGAAAGCAAAGGAGGATTTTTCGGCGGAGGGAATCATCGATGATGTTCCTCCAATGGTTACCTTGCCTGAGTTCGAAAATGAAAGAATGGCAATTGTGAGCGAACAGAATGAGAATCAAGTAATGATGCTTGAGCACATGCAAAGATTGTCAGAAAGAGTAGACATACTCGAAAGACGGCACAAGGCAAGATTGGAAGAGTTATTCAAATCTAATCAAGAAGTGGAAGAAAGTGATGTTCCTGAAAAAGAAATTGTTCCAATTATAGGAGCTAGCGCTGCAATGGTTGAAGCGCTTCATGTTCTAGGTGTTTCAATAGTTTGGATTGCAATATTGATTGGAATTGACAAGTATGGGGATGGCAATGACATCGTATTGGCATCAGTCTACCCACTCGCTGTTTTCTCATGGTCGATTGGAGCATTTTCATGGGCATTGTATCTATTGCACAGATTATTGAAATCTGGAATTAGAATTCCGCTTCTGATTAGGTTACAAACTTCATTGGCGGTAGGACTAATCACACTCATGGGTGTTATGTTAAATGACGATTCTATGGGTACAGTATCGAGTGTTTGGACATGGGGGACTTTGGTTACCATTGTGTTATTGATGGGAAGTAGTATGATAGCTACGGCTTGGCGCTCGACAAAAAAATTGGTTTCGATTAAACCGGATGATTAGTCATCTCGTGAATGCACCCATATCAGATGGAATCCAAAACGGGTTTTGATGAAGCAATCACATTGTTCCAAATCTTGGGCCCAAACTTGTTTCGAGAAATCAGGATCCATTTCTCTTTCATGGAACTCTCCCAAGTCACCTTTCTTTTCCGAAGTAGGGCATTTAGAGTAGTCACGAGCCATTTTCTTGAACATTTTCAGAGGCTTCCTTGCATTGGTAATCTCATTCAAGATTGCTTGTGCCTCTGCCTTGGACCCGACTAAGATATGTCTGGCGTGAGCATATCTACCTGGAACTCTCATTTGTATCCCTCAAAATGTATGAAACATGTATTCTATCACTCAAGTGAGTAACTACAAACAAAAGAGGATTGTAAATCCATCCTGCAATGTATGTCACCCATGTAATCACTATTGGCAGACTCGGATTATTTAGTGTATTTCTAATAATTCTAGTGTGTAATCCAATCAAAAGCATGAGTGCAACCTTAGGTAAAAATGAAGAAACTCGGATTCCACTTTTTTGCCCCTCATAGATTGCCTTTACAGGGACGTGAGAAATTCTCCATCCCTTTTCTGAAAGTATCATTAGCCACCAGTTTGGATAGCCATAACTCTTCCATGAGCGTTCCCAATTCCAAGATTTCAGTACCTCACTGCTGGTCGCAGTATAGCCGCACTGAGGGTCTCTGATAGTTTGGCCGCATGCAAGAGTCGTTAATATTGACAGGATGAAGGTTCCAATCCTTCTGTATAGCGGCATTTTTCCTGCCCTATCCAATCTCTCTCCTTTAGAGTGGTGAGCTTGGCGATTAATGATTGGANCAATCAAGGATTCCATNTCATNAGGGTCCATCTGTCCATCGCCAGCCATTACAACAGAAATGAATTCACAGTNCATAATTTCTAGGAGGCGTCGATGTCCATGATCGATTGCTGAACCAACACCTTCTCCCTCTAGCCTAACCAATTCAACATCTTTTGCTAAATCGCCAGTTCCATCTGTAGAGCCGTCATCTACAACAACGACTTTATCGACAAATGAAGGGATTCCTGAAAGAACACCGCCTAAATGTTCTACTTCATTTCGTGCAGGGATGACGACACCTATGCTCATCCCTTGGTACATGGTGCTGCGAGGCGCAATCGCATGATAACTTCATGCTTTGAGAAACAAATCTTCAAAAGAAATTGTGCAGATTAACAAATATGCTCAAGGACGCTACGTGGTTTGTGTTAGCGTTGATTTTGATTTTGCCAGGATGTACTGCCCCTGCAACTATTGAAGATATAGAATCGGGTAGTGAGATAGAGATTCCAGAGCGTCTGAATATCATTGCAGAAACAGCCTACAGGGAAATAGACCGAGTTGAAACAATGGATTTGCTGTTGGATGCTGAGGGCGAGAACACCATGATTTTGTGGGTTTCAACTGGCTGCAGCGGTTGTCACGATTGGACAGAAAGGATTGCAGATGAAATGAGGAATGGTAACATCTCAAACGATACAAGAATCGTAACAATACACAGATATCCTTCATTCGAATCGCGTGAAGATGTCATTGACGTATATGCATCGAGTAATAGTTCAACAGAATCACTCTGGCCGGTATTGATTCCAAATGATGGTCAGGCAGCAATCGATGTTGATAAGAATCAAGAGACAGAGTTTGATTATTCCACTGCTTTTGAAACTCCTGCTACTCCTTCATTCACTATCCTAGATGGTGAAGGCAATACGCTTTGGAAGAATAAGGCATATTGGTACAATAGCAGCGTGCTAAATGAGGCTCTAGAAATTCTAGATTGATGGAGGAAAACGGTATTCTCACAAAACCGTGCATTATACTAAAATCAGCCATGAACTTCATGACTTAGAAGAATACCGGCAGAGCATGGGGTCCTTGCGAATTGTGTTGATGGGCAAGGACTTCGAGTTACGATTGGTATCACTCGTTGTTCGTGCAAGAGAGTTGAGCGATGAGGTAGTCTTGCTAGATTTAGGAAGTAGTGACGATACAATCAAAATGGCAGGTAAAGTCGATTGTCGGGTTATTAATCATCAAGGAGATGTTCTGATACCAACTTTAGGTAAAGCATTACTCGATGACAAATACGATGGTTCTACACTATTGATTCATGTAAACAATCGGTTCAAGCTTCGTGATATGCCTTTACTCGTAAACAGAGCAAGAGAAAATTGGGACGTACACATGTCTTTCATTAGTGAGGAGGCTGATAAATCCAATCCGCAAGAAATGGTCTATTCAGATGCCGAGGTTTCCCATTTGGCTGCATCAAATCCAGGTTTAACTGCCTTATCTGAATCATCATCTGAAGATACACCTCTAGAATTAGATGAGGCATTACGTGTTCGTGTACTACACTCCAAACCGGCCCCTAAGGTTCAGCAAAGAGAATCACTTGCAACTGCTTCAAAGTTCGCTCAACTATTCTATTGGATGTTAGAATCTAGACACCCACTGCTTTTGTTTGGAATTCCGGGACTTGTTCTCTTCATAGTAGGCTACAAATTGTCGGGTGATGTTCTTGACACTTTCAGTGAATGGAATGAAACGAGTGTCGGTGTGGGATTAGCAGTCATCGCTGTAACCTTGATGGGGCTATTTGCGATGATGGTTGGGCTTATTCTCTACATTATGGGTAAACAGGTAAAACAAATCCAGGCTCAGTACGATCAATGGCCCAAAAATGAGTGAGTTGATTTCATGCAATACTTGGTTTGTTTCGATATGGATAGGGTTCTTGTCGACCACATGTCTACATGGCAGTATGTCTATGATCGGCTTGATATTTCCAATGAAGAAGCATTCAATCTATACAATCAAGGGAAATTAGACGAATGGGATTGGCTGAAAATGGACTTGGCTATGATAAAAAACGCATATCCAGAAATTACCGACCAGAAAATGAGAGAATTGTGTCAAGGAACTCCGCTTATGCAGGGCATCAAAGAATGTCTACAATGGATACTCGATGAAGGCCATGAAATCGCAATAATTAGCGGAGGTATGCAGGAAACTGCGAGGGATATAGCTTGCATGTTCCCTAGTACAGAACCTTGGCGAAGACGCTGGGGTGGAATAAACCGCCATCGTGGCGTGGATACGAAATTCCATGTTTTCACAAATGGTTGGTTGGAAAGAAATGATGGTTCAATAGATGATTATGGCCGTTATCAAGTTCAGATGAATGGCAAGGGTTCCATTGTAAGAATGCTTCAAAGGCGCCTCAATATTCCAAAAGAGCGCACTATTTCTATCGGCGATAGTGCTGGTGATATTGGAATGTTCCAACAGAGTGAACTGTCAATTTGCTTCAATCCATGGGATGAGAAACCTGTGGCAATAGCCAAGAAAACAATCAGAAGCCGTAATCTGATTGATGTTCTAGATGCAATCAAGATGCACATCAAGGAGTAACTCTTCTAGAATCTCTAGGGAATGGAATGACTTCTCTGATGTGGTCTGCCCCAGATAGCCAAGAACATACTCTGTCTACTCCTAATCCGAATCCACCGTGAGGAACACCGCCATAGGTTCTGGTATCGATATAGAATTGGTATGGTTCACGAGGAACTCCTTCCTCATCGATTCTAGCAAGAATCTCTTCTTCCGACCAAGTCCTTTCTCCGCCGCCGATAATTTCTCCATATCCTTCCGGTGCAAGTAAGTCGTGGCAAAGAACGTAGTTTCCATCATCTGGATCAACTCGGTGATAGAACGGTTTTGCAATCTTTGGATAGTGAGTTAGGAAATGAGGAACATCGAAATCTTGTGTCAGTACTTTTTCTTTGGAATAATCCAAATCTTGTCCCCATTCAATTTCTATATTCATACCTTGAAGCGTTTCTACAGCTTCGTCATAGCGCATTCTAGGGTATGGGTTGTCAGCATATCTTGCTAGGAGTTCAAGGTCTCTATCTATGCCACTTAGTTCACTTTCTCGCTCTTCAAGAACGGTTCTAGCAATGTGTCTAACAAGGCCTTCACCATGAGACATAATCTCAGCATTTGATGCCCATGCAACTTCCATTTCAGCATGCCAGAATTCTGTCAAATGTCTGCGAGTCCTGCTCTTTTCAGCCCGGAATGAAGGTGCGATTGTGTACAATCTTTCCAATGCCGGCATTGCTGCTTCAGCGTATAGCTGCCATGACTGAGTCAAGTATGCCTTGCGTCCAAAGTACGGAACTTCGAACAGTGTAGAGCCTCCTTCAACTGCACCGGCAACAAAGTTTGGTGCTTGGTATTCAGTGAAGTCTCTACCACGGAAGTAGGAATGAATTGCTCCGAAAACACTGGAGCGGATTTTTAGCATGTCAGTCATTCTACCAGTTCGCAGGTACAGATGTCTGTTGTCGAGGAGGAACTCAGTTTCTCCACCGTCAGCAGCTTCCATAGCGGACTCTGTTATTGGGAACGGAGTTTCAGGTCTAACTGCACCAACAACCTCTGCACTGGTCACAATCAATTCGTGGCCCCCTGGTGCTCTTTCATCGACGTTTACAGTTCCCTTTAGAATAAGGGATGCCTCAATCAATGCTCCCTTCAGTGATTCAAAGGATTCGTCGCCAATTGCATCACGCTTAGCCACGCACTGAATTGTGCCTGTAGAGTCTCTTAGTACAACGAATCTGATTTTATTTGAACCACGAGATCGCTTAATCCAACCTTTCAATTCAACTTCGGCGCCATCATGTGCGCCAGCCTGGACATCTCCAATCCAGAACTCCTTCGCCATGTTAGTGCGTGAAAGGCATTGTCCTTCAATGACTCGCTTGATTTGGGCCTGATTTATCTCTTCGTGAAACCAACATTGCGGCTCCCAAAAGCGCAATAATCGTGAATATTGGTGATAGCCAAGGAACATCCATGTTCACTTGTTCCGCAACCCCATTCTCATCGGAGATTCCCAAGTACATTCCATTCAGAACATCCTCTTCACAATCAACAGATACAGTGTCACCAGTAGAAATGAGTCCATCTGAATCACTGTCAGCGTAACCTAGAGTGCAATTTACAGGCTCATTATTCCAATTTGTAGGTTGAATAAGTGCGCCTCCATTCATCGCATCTTGCATTAATACTTCGTGCATGATGACATTTGTCGAGTTACCGTCATCATCGTATTCGGTGTCATAAATGACGATTTTTGCACCGTCCATGGAATAGGTTGCATTGTATTGCGAATTGACCATTGAATTGTGCTCCATGCTCCAAATGTTGTTGAAACCGAGGTCAACTAACATCGGTGCTTCCGAATTAGCAGAGCTAACCCATCCTGGTTTCGAAAAGGAATCATCTGAGTATGTAATCAAACATTCAAAGGATGAGTTAGAAATTTTAGTGCCTAGGATATTTTCGTCATCGTCAAAATATACTGCTATATTCATGTCTCCATCTTCGCCATCAATTTCCATTTGTGTTTCCACTTTTACGGCCCTTACTCCTTCTTCATCTGGAAAGCGTTCCTTGTCAGACGAGAACTTTTGTGATGGATTTTCATCCATACTGGCTACAATATCGTGGTGTAAGAAGCAAAGCTCGACGGGGGCTGAAGAGTTGTGTAAAATTTCTTCAGCAGGACTTGTATCGAGTCCGGAAATGGCAACTTTACTTTTCACAACAGTATCGCCATCGTCCATTTGCCACGCAATCTGATTTTCATCAATCCAAACATCGCTCTCATAAGAGCCGAAGAAACCAAAGCTGATTTTCGAATATGATCTCGCTCCCTCATTCGAGGCATAAATATCGAAATTTGTTCTCAGAGTCATGTCTTCTTCTTCGATTTCCATTTCTACAAAACAAGCCCATGCCCCAGCATCACCCGAAATCACATCTTCAGGAGTGGGATGGTCATCAACTACAGAGACGAATTTTGTTTTTGAGTAAGGGTCGGGGAACAACATAGGGTCGATTACGAATGCGTACAATACCCATCCTAATGCAGATAGTACAAGCATACCGACAATGCTCATTGCAATCAATTTGCCCTTTCCGCCTTCGCTTGATTTTTCTGTAACCGGCTCCCAGCCGACATCTCCTGACAAATCTTGGTCCCCTAAATGGAAAACATTGTTCGTCGCCTCTTCAGCAACATCAGGGCCTGGATTATATTCGCCCTTAGGAACCCAAACTTCTCCATCCCAAACAAAATTACCATCTGGTGAAACTTCTCCGACCATGATTTACCCTCTGTAGTCTATCTATTGAGGTTTTCACCGTCAAAATTACCTATTGAAATTACAATCTCCTTGATACTATATTGGGAAAGCATGAAACCATACCGTGTTTAATCTATAATTGTGATTAGAACCGTAGTCTATGCGATTGGGGGTAATGCACTCTCTTCTCCCACCGGTGGTGGAGAGGAGGAATCAGCCTTGGTTCTTGCAAAAGTAATGAGTGATGTTATCGATTTACTTGAGGCCGGATGGAGAGTAATTCTCACTCATGGTAATGGTCCACAAGTAGGGCATTTGATGTCTTTAGATTCCACTCAACCAATGGATGATTGGGTTGCTGCAACTCAAGGGATGATTGGGCATTCACTGTCCATCAATTTAGACTCGATTTTACGACGAAGAAATCGTCCAGAAAAAACCTCGGTTATTCTAACTAGAGTCGAGGTTGATGCGGAAGATCCAGGGTTTCAGTTTCCAACAAAACCTGTTGGTCCTGTATTGACAAGCGAGCAGGTAATGTCCGAGGATTGGGACATTGCAGAGACAATCAATGGGCCGCGCAGGGTAGTAGCATCGCCTTCCCCCAAAGCGGTTCTAGACCTTGAAATCATCCAGTCTCTTATTTCAAAAAATGCGATAGTGATTTGTTGTGGAGGCGGTGGAATTCCAGTCATCAACAAGGGTGAACACTATGTTGGAGTACCTGCAGTGATAGACAAAGACCGCCTTAGCGCACTTTTGGCTATTGAGATGCAGGTAGATGCGTTGATCATTTCTACAGCAATTGATGCGGTTAGAACAGGTTTCGGGACTGGAGGCGAACAGACACATCATACAATGACGGTTGAGCAAGCAAAATCTCATCTTGCCAGTGGTGAATTTCCTGCTGGTTCAATGGGTCCAAAAGTAGAATCTGCGATTGAAGTTGTTGAAAAACTTGAGAATGTTAAATCCATCATTTGTCAACCAGGGGATGCTGTCAAAGCATTGCGTGGCGATAGTGGTACGAATTTTGTCAAGTAAGAATTTTCAAATCTAGCTAGCATTTCGAATCGGATTAAATTAAATACGACTTGCAGGAGGGTCGGGTGGGCCTGTAGCTTAGTCAGGTAGAGCGATGGACTCTTAATCCATCGGCCGCGGGTTCGAACCCCGTCAGGCCCGCCAAAATCATTCCTGCAATCTTCCATTCGGGTTGATTATTGTCTCAACACCATTTGTTCCAGCAAGAACGACTGCATCGCACATGTTGTTGAATAATCCGACTTGAACAACTCCTGCTATTAACAAAATGTTCGCTTCAGTGGATACAGGCTCATCGATATTCGGACCTGTATGTGCGTCAGCAATCATGTTTCCATTATCTGTGATAACTGGACCATCTCCTGCCATTCTGATATTCACTCTACAGTCTAGAAGTCTGCTAAGGGCTCTTACAGTTGCTTCATGCGAAAATGGAGTCACTTCGATGGGTAAAGGAAATGCTCCTAATGTTGCGACTTTCTTTCTATCATCTGCTACAACTACCATTGCTGAACTCTCTTGCGCAACTATTTTTTCCCGCAGTAGTGCAGCCCCGCCTCCTTTGATGAGTTGAAATTGAGGGTCATATTCATCAGCACCATCAATCACGATATCCAGTCCATCAATCTCAGATAATTCAACCAGCGGTATTCCTACTTCTATTGCCAGTTTTTCTGTTGCAAGGCTAGTCGGAACACCAACTATTTCCAGCCCTTCTTCTGCCCTTCTTCTGCCAAGTTCAACCACTGTGTGCTTCACTGTTGAGCCTGTGCCCAATCCAACTTTCATGCCGGATTTCACAAACTTGCAAGCCTCAATTCCAGCATCGCGTTTCAATTGTTCAACATCTGCCATGACACCTCCAAACCCCAGAAGTCAATAAGCAATGTGAAGGCGAATGTCTGAAGTGCTTAGAGTTCATGCCATAATCATGGCGAGGCAGAGGTTAGCACTATTTCTGGTGTTAATGTTCTGTGCAATGTCTTGTTTGCCGATGGTGAATGCCAACCCTAATCGCAGTGTAGATGTCGTAATTGGTCTAGGTCCAAATGGAATGTCTGACCAATTTACAATCGAGGTGCCGGATGGCGAAATAGTCACTGATTTCGATGTCAAAGTATTCGAGAAACCATGGCCGATTAACGACGTTGTCACGCTTGAGGATCAGACCGATTGGATGAATGGAGATTCAATGGATGGTATTGATTACAATCTTACGGGTTTGAGGATTCTACCAATGTCTCATGAGTGGGATTTTGAAGGTTCAGTCCAAGGCTGGACCTTGAATTCAGCAGGGGGATGGGCTCATGGATACGATTCAACATTAGGTTCTGTTAACGGAGTTCATTCAGGAACTTCTGCAATCTACACATACAACGGAAATTATCCAAATTACATGGGTGGTCCATATTGGGCTACTTCCCCAACTATTGATTGCTCATCCTGTACAGGCACATGGGACCTAAAATTTTGGAAGAGGTTGGGTGTTGAATCTTCTTCATATGATAGAGCATATGTTTCAGTGAAGACAAATAGCGGTGGATGGACCAATGTCTATTCCAACCCGTATGGTACCACAAATGATGGCTCATACACTCAAGTTAGTTACGACATTAGTAGTCATATAACGGGTAACTCAGCATTCCAAGTAAGGTTTGGCTTGGGCACTACTGATAGCTCTGTAACCTACACAGGATGGAACGTTGACGATGTATTGATTGAGCCTCGAGGAAATACGGGTACGGGTTCTGCGAATTGGACTAGTCAAGCATTCGGCCCAGGTGCCTCAGGGATAATGGAAATGCAGCACGGATTGATGGCGATCGATGCCACAATACCTCAAGGTGCTATGATGCGTTGGAGCCTGATAGATGCAAATGATTCTAGCGTGATTCCTGGTTTTTCAGATCTTGAGGACCTAAGGGCAGACCTGTCAATCATCGATTTCAAGAAACACCCTCAAGTCCAGCTAAAAATTCAGATGGAATCTGTTAGTGAAACTCCGATTATTCATTCGATAAAGTTAGGTGGAGGAATCATTGAATCATTTACTGAAAACCCGACTACAAATGGTTGGTCTGGATTTTCTTCGCATAGCAATGGACAGGTTACAGGTACAGGAATGTTGAATTCTCCTGAATGGAGACTAACCCATCCGTTTAGTGCAATTGACATGTCTTGGACAGGAACTGGAAGTGGAAACTTCGAAGCCTGCTTTACAGATTCAAGCATCTGCTCAACCACGGGATGGACTTCAATTCCTACCGATGGCAAGTTGAAGATGAATGCGCCTAGCACAACACTAAATCTGAGATGGAGTGGCACAGGAAGTTATTCTATAGATTCGTTAAGTATTGATTTGCATCGTCATTCTTCTCCATTAGATGCCAGAATTGACATAGGACTAGACGGTGTAAGTGAATGGTCGTTCTCGAATGAAATGGTCGGCGGTTGGGGCCTACAGGATGTATTCGAAAATGGCGAGAAAAGTGTTGAATTATCAATTGCTCCTTCAGGAACAGATGTTACTTCGGTATATTATCCAATCAGAACAGGTCAGTCACATCCATCATATGAGTCAACTGGGAATATGATGGTGGCATTTACAGCTGTAGGTGCGCCATTGAATGATGTTGATGTGACATTATCGGTTGGTGGGACTGACATACTAACCGAATCATTAGGATTCATCCAAAACTCTGCTAGAATTGTGCTCAGTGATAGTCAAATGCAAGATTTAGTTCTTGAAATGGATTCTAGAACCGCAGAAATGAATGTCATTGGAGAATTGGATGCGCATAAGATTGAGATTTCAGTTTCTTCAAGCACAGGAGGAGACTTACAGATTTCAGGGCTATCGATCCCCTATCGATATGATGCTCACATTGAGGGTGATTCAGCTCTACCAATAATCGCAGCAATTAATTCACAATTATCACAAATATCTCCCTCAAATGGAGTGAAGGAAGTTCCAATTCCTGTTGTGATGACCAATCCTGGGAAATTACTGATTTGGGATTATGGATTACAGACGTTGGGTTCGCCTATGCCAACAGGAATGACGATGACAAATCAAACTGACACACTAGTTGCAGGTAATGATTGGTATGAGTTTAACAGCACCTTTGACCTCTCCAATATAGGTATTAGCGACGCTGCAACTCAGTTCAGTAATGAGGGGTGGTCCTCGGTTTTCACTTTGGGAGGAAGTGAATGGACTCGTTCACTTCATTGTTCAACAGTTAGCAATAGTTGCAATGCTGACCAAGGTATCCTCGTTGACGACTTCTCTTATCAGTTCACTAACTCCGAAGTTGAGTTCTACCATCGTATTCAGATATCTTCAATCTGGCCCGATGAATCCGCATTGATTGCTTCTAGCTCAATCGATATGAACGGCCCTGCATCACAACCAAACCAGATGAGGTTTGGCGCTGGTTGGTCTATGGGTGTGGAACAAGACGTGGATGTTGTNGACTGGCATTTGTCTTTCATGAATGGTGCNGAGTCATCATGGGATGCACTATACTTTGACCCTGCAAATCCGGGAATTGTTGAGGTCGAGTTGGCGTTTGAAGATTTGGAGGACACTCCACGGTCTTCAACATTCAATGTCGCCTTGTATGTTGATGGTGCGCTTACAGATACTACTCAGTCTCTTACAGATGGAGTTGCTACGCTAATGTTTACTCCTAACCCATTAGCGCCACAAGTAGATTTACAAGTTGCAGTGAGTGGGTTATATGGCCAAACTGTGAATTGGAAAGTGCCAAAGAATGCCACATTCTTGATTGATGATTTGGCTCCAGTTTTGATTTCAACAAATGTAGCACCTCTTGATCACAGGAGCACAGATATGCCCCTAGAACTAGCTTTCGAAATTGGAGATAGGCCGGTACTTCCTCGTCACTCATTATTGCATGTAGAAACCTCTTGGCAAGGTGAGCAAACCATTCTGCTAGACCAACCTGCAAACCTGAATGGTTTCCAAGGAACATATTCGACTATAATCGATATCAGCGATGCTGAGTTAGGAGATTCCATGTCTGGCTGGCTGGAAGTTTTCGACCCTGCAGGACATCCATTACCGGATTCTGGCACTGAGGAAAATCCGATGTTCATAATCAGTTTTGGACCAGATGGAGCTCCAGTGATTTTGGAGGATGGGCTTGGTTGGACTCATAGCGAGAACTGGTTACATCCGGGTCAGAATTACAGTATGCAAGTTCCAATTCGAGATGCAAATGGCTATGGCGATATAGAATCGGTATCGATTGACCTTGCATCAGATTCGAATGAAAATCTTGTTATCGATTGGAATGCTCAATCGGGTTGTTCTTCATCCATTTCTTCGATTATTGTCGAAGATTGCTTCATAGTTGGCGATGCACACCATTTCGACCCGATTTTCACACTTGAGGTTGTGATGTCGCTTGACTGGGATTTCAACCCCGATACATCTTTGGAAAGAAGCATCAGAATAACTGCAAGTGATGACTCAGGACAATCACATCGAAGTGAACTAGATTCGGTTTGGAGATATTCTAGTGAAATGGAAATTGACCTGAACACTGCAGGATTTATCCAATCTTCAGCATTCGTAGCACCTGGTCAAACTAGTATCCTGAATGCCGATATAATTTGGACCAAGGGTGGGCAATTGGTCGATACAATTGTGGATGTATCTGCATCAATTGATGGCTCTGAACAATTTGGATTATCGCAGAATGGCATCGTGAATTTGACATTAGTCGCACCTAATTCAACCGGAATTCATCCAATAAAACTGGATTTAATCAATTTACCATCAGGTGCAATCGATAGAACAGATACCGAACAAATTGTTGCTTGGATGGTTGTTGACAGCAATCAGCCTAGTGTGCTACAATTAGTCTCGCCAGACCCGCTTGACTTAGTCCAAGAAAGAGATTGGCAAAATTTGAGATTTGAAGTGATGGTGAATGAAACCGAAGGTCTCAATCTTGATTCATTGAGAATGAATTGGCTCATTGTACCACATGGAATGGCAATACCAGAATTAGCACTTCTTGGTGGTAATGTCAGTATGGAGCTCATCGCTGGTACAGGTGCAGGAGGCTCAATTCCGCTATCAGCAACTTTGGATGTTGATTCAATAGTTCCAGAAGTCAGTAGACAGAACTCTTGGGACCTTTGGATTTGGGTAGAGGGTGAAGATTTAGCAGGTCAGCAAATCGTTTCACAATTCAATAGCAGGGCCTCACCTTTGGCAATTCTGCAACTAGCAAACCGGGATGCTGACCTAAGATTGGATTCAGATGACATTGTTGTGGATAGCGAATATCCAAAAACAGGAGACGCTATTTTGGTCAATGTAACTGTGCATAACTACGGTCAAGTCGATGGTTTGACAAGCGTTCGAGTTGAAGTGATTGAAGATGGAGATAAGCGACGTTTAATCGAAATCGTAAACATAGAAGTTCCAGCAAACTCATCTGCTTCTTTCGAAGCAAAATGGGTTCCTGAAAATGAAGGTGCAGCTTGGATTGAAATTTCAACACCAGATGGAAAGTTCGCAAGAACCAATCCTGTACAAGTTGAAAGTGGAGAGTCTACATTCGTCATTGAAAGTCTAGAAGGTGCTAGTGGTGCTATGCTTACAGGATTCGCAGTAATCACCTTCGTAATGATTGGACTGTTAGGATTCTTAGTGATCTCTGGTAAGAAACCTAGGGATGAGGATTTTGGAGATTTCGAGGATAGCGAGTTCGCTTGATACCTACAATGGTTTGAAATGTGAAAGGCTTCACGGTAGCGTGGAGGATGCAGGAGGACTGCTGACAGACTTCGAGTCTGAGGAAAGTCCCCTCTCCTTAGTGCAGGCGGTCGACACAAGTCGAGACACAGAAATGGGTCGGTCAATGGTGCAGAAACGAACGATGAGTGGTGTGTACGATGAATCCGGAAGGACGAGATTGCCATATTGTCGATGAGACGAGCAACCCCGCTGGAGCAAGTCCAAACAGTCCCGTTAATGTTGCACGCACAGGGACAGGTAGGATGCTAAGTTGAATGCAGTCGCCGAAAGGTAACAGAAAGGGGCTTACTCCCTGCATTCTCCATT
>FUFK010048918.1_pt1 | contig 31206 bp, 24 predicted proteins | sample 1021851 | NCBI WGS metagenome assembly FUFK01 (sample SAMEA51879418, study PRJEB19060) | metagenome | reverse complement strand
AATACTGAATCTTACCTTCGACGCCATCCCACTTTTCGGCTTCTGGCATGGCTGGCTTCATCTCAGTGATATTTGGCCACTTTTTTGCCAATTCGGCGTTGAGCTCAAAAAAAATCAGTTGGTCGTTGGGCACTTCATCGTCAGCGAATATCGCTTCGGCAGGACATTCGGGCACACATAATGCGCAGTCGATACACTCGTCAGGGTCGATGGCTAAGAAGTTCGGTCCTTCATAGAAGCAGTCCACTGGACAGACTTCTACGCAGTCGGTGTATTTACAAAGAATGCAGTTATCGGTCACGACGAAGGTCATAGCGAACTACCTGCTATCAAAGCGCCTATGGGTTAAATCGCCTACTTCTCTAGATACTGAATCTTACCTTCCACGCCATCCCACTTTTCGGCTTCTGGCATGGCTGGCTTCATCTCAGTGATATTTGGCCACTTTTGAGCAAGCTCGGCATTGAGCTCAATAAATATCTCTTGTCCTTTAGGCACTTCGTCTTCTGAGAAGATGGCATTGGCCGGACATTCAGGCTCACAAAGGGCACAGTCGATACACTCGTCTGGGTCAATGACTAAGAAGTTCGGTCCTTCATAGAAGCAGTCCACTGGGCAGACTTCTACACAGTCCGTATGCTTACAAAGGATGCAGTTATCTGCAACGATAAAGGTCATAGAGGGCTACCTGTTATTGGTTTGACGAAATGCTAAATAGCAAAAATAACGCATATTTTAGCGCTTTTATAGTGTTTTCACAAACCCCTTTAACGACTAATGAGTTGNTTGAGACGATAGAGCATATCATGCGCTTGCTTGGGCGTTAGACTATCAGGATCGATACTGTCTAATTCACTCTGTAGCGTAAACCACTGATTTTGCTGCTGATTATCCATTGTATGAGTAGGCTGTCTATGGGGGCTATAATCACTACTGTCTGCAAGGGTCTCATAAGGCTGCTGACGTTCTTCGATAATGGCATGAGTTAAGTCAGTTTTGTCATCAGTATGCGCGCCTTTGCTATGATCAGCAGCGCTAGTAGTAGCGGTGAGCGTATCGAGCAGATAGCGTTTTGCATCAGCGAGCACTGCTTTAGGAATACCGGCCATTTTTGCCACATGTAAACCNAAGCTAGAGCTAGCCGCGCCGTCTTTGATTTTATGCAGCAGTAATAATTGACCATCGANTTCGCTGGCNGCGACATGGACGTTACGAATNCCNTTGTTCTGCGCNGCCAACTGGGTCAGCTCAAAGTAATGGGTGGCAAATAACGTCAAGCAGCCAATCTCGAGTAGTTTGTTAACGCAAGCATGGGCGATTGCAAGGCCATCGGTGGTCGCGGTACCGCGTCCGACTTCATCCATTAATACCAGTGATTTGTTCGTTGCTTGATTTAATATATTGGCCGTTTCTATCATCTCGACCATAAAGGTGGATTTGCCACCAGCGAGGTCGTCTGCCGAGCCGATACGGGTAAAGATACGATCGATATCACCAATATGGGCACTTTGCGCCGGGACAAAACTGCCACAGTGTGCGAGCAGTACAATCAGCGCAGTTTGGCGCATATAAGTGGATTTGCCGCCCATATTAGGACCAGTGATGAGCAGTAAACGCTCAGGATGCTCGCTTGCACCTAGCTGGCAGTCGTTAGCGACGAAATGATTAGGAGCAGAGTGAGCGTTGGACTTGGCATGATTCATCCTTTGTAGTACTGACTCAACGACGACGTGGCGTCCTGCGCGGATATCGATACGGGTTTGGCTATGGGCTTGAGAGTCGCTATCTTTACTCATCACCGGACGCTGCCAGTCATAAGTTATGGCCAGATCGGCCCAATTGGCGAGCACATCGAGCTGTGCAATAGCGGCGCTCAGTTGCTGTAGCTCCGCTAAATGTTCGCTCAGCTCGCCAAGTAGCTGCTGATACAGCTGCTTTTCACGGGCTAGCGCTAAAGTCTGCGCGCTTAAGTACTCAGTCTCAAGCTCCTTTAGCGCTTCGGTGATAAAGCGCTCAGCGTTCTTCAGTGTTTGCCGGCGGATGAAATGCGNGGGCGCCAGCTTTGCTTGCATCTTTGGCAGCTCAAAATAAAAGCCGCTGACCTTGTTNAAGCCGACTTTTAGACTCGGCANNNTATNCTGTTGCCGCGCNNNATCTGCCATATTATCGAGGGTNGCTTGGACATTATCATGCAAGTGCGTCAGCCGATCGAATTCTTCATCGAAGCCCGCANCTAGCATCCCGCCATCGCGGATATGCGCTGGCGGCTCTGTAATGATAGCGCGCTCAATGCGCTGNGCNACTTGCTGCACGGCAGGTAAGTGGTCAGGCAACTGCTGCATGAGCATCGGTAATAGACCGCTTTGCTCAGCCTTGATACCAGAGGCAGTTAATAANCGCGCGAGCTGTAGACTACTGGCGATACCGTCAGCGAGTTTGCGCAAGTCACGCGGTTTGGCGCTCATCAGACCAATACGGCTACTGATGCGCTCGATATCGCCGATGGTATTTAGAGTATCGCGTAGCTCGCTGATGAGCGACTGACTGGCTGCATGGTTGGCTGTATGGTTGGCCGCTAATAACTGCTCTATAGCGGCTAAGCGCAAATTGATACGCGTATGCTGACGTAGCGGCCGCTTCATCTGTTGCACCAGNAGGCGCTTACCCATCGGCGTTTGACACTGATTGAGCACTGATATCAAGGACGTGCCATTACTACTGACTGGGGTGAACAGCTCAAGGTTTTGCTGACTNCCNNCATCNATGATNAGATANTCGTCGCTGTGCTCAATGATGAGCTGATTGACCTGCGGAATTTGCCGCTGCTGGGTTTGCCGCGCGTAGTGAATGAGCGCCGCGCAGCTGGTTTGNGCAAGCGGCGAGCTGCTAATACCTAAACCATCAAGGCGCTGCACTTGAAACTGCTCGCAAAGGGTAGTGCTAGCATGGTCCGGATGAAAATCGTTGGCCGCGACTTCGATAATAGGGCAGTCCAGCTCACTGCGTAGCCAAGCGAGCCACTGCTCATCGACTGCNTTCACTGATGATCGCTTCACTGGGCGCAAANCGCGCGAGTACGGTAAGCATTTGCGTTTGGAGCTGGGCGCTAGCCGNATCNTNATCGGCTAAGCGCTCTACCGTTAGCGTCTGCGTGGTCAGTGTGCCGGCNGCTAAGTCGAGCTGACTGATCGCAGCTTGTAGCGGTTGTTTACTGCTTTTAGTCTTTGATGGTTCTACAAAATCCGCCTGAATATCGATGGCAACGACAGTTGGCGTAGAGCCAGCGCTAATCAGCGCATCATCGGTGATAGTACCGGCGGTTAAGGTCTTGACTACCTCGCGGCGCATGATGCCGCTAGCAGGCGTGGTTGCGGCATTCTTTTTTTGTTTATCGGCGAGCACGGGCGTATTATGATTGGCGGACTCATCGATTTGCTCGCAGACGACCACTGTCTCTCCCGCTGCAATNAGCCGCGCCATATAGCTATCAGCGGCATGAAACGGCACGCCGGCCATAGCGATGTTATTACCGGCTTTATCGTTGCCCCTGCGAGTTAAAGTAATATCTAATATCTGCGCGGCGCGTTTGGCATCATCAAAGAACAGCTCATAAAAATCGCCCATACGGTATAGTAACAAAGCGTTTGGATAGCTGGCTTTCATGGTCAGATACTGCACCATCATCGGCGTGTGATGCGCTAAGTCAAAGACGCTATCGCCAATGGTTAATAGGGTATCTGAATTAGAGTTTGAATTAGATAAGGAGCTGACGGGCTTAACAGGCATGCATAATCTCTTATAAAGCTTTTATAGCGAAAGTTGAGGGGATAAAACCTCGGCGCTAGAGCGAAAAATAGTGTCTATTTTAACACGAGAGCGGGCGCTTCATGGCAGCGAATATCTAGTCGATGTCCCTTGTATTCATCAGCACCATAACCATATATAATGGCGACAGACTAAGTTGAGTAATGAAAAGTTGAGTAATGAAAAGTTGGGTAATAATAAAACGTTGGGTAATAATAAAACGTTGGGCTACATCTGGGCTTACGCGCTTTAATTATTGAATATTTCCATAGGTTAATAAATTATGTTATCAAAGATTGTAGGCAGTGTGGTTGGCACCAAAAATGACCGTGAGCTCAAGCGTATGCGCAAAGTGGTCGCTAAAATCAACGCCCAAGAGGCTGGCGTGCAAGCCCTGTCTGATGAGCAACTGCAGCAAAAAACGGCGGAGTTTAAGGCTAGACATAAAAACGGCGAGAGCCTAGATGCGCTATTGCCAGAAGCGTTTGCTGTCTGCCGTGAAGCCTCACTGCGTGTCACCGGCATGCGTCATTATGACGTGCAGCTGATCGGTGGTATTACCTTGCACGAAGGTAAAATCGCTGAGATGAAGACCGGTGAAGGTAAAACTTTGATGGCAACCCTCGCCATGTACCTAAACGCCATCAGCGATAAAGGCGTGCACTTAGTCACCGTCAACGACTATCTAGCCGCGCGTGATGCCGACTTAAACCGGCCGTTATTTAGCTTTTTGGGTCTAAANGTAGGCGTGATCTACTCGCAGCAGCCCGCGCAAGATAAGGTCGATGCTTATCAAGCGGACATCACCTATGGTACCAACAACGAATATGGCTTTGATTATCTCCGCGATAACATGGTCTTTAGCCTTGCAGAGAAAAAACAGCGTCCGCTGAATTTTTGTATTATTGATGAGATTGACTCCATCTTGATCGATGAGGCACGTACGCCGCTGATTATCTCAGGGCAAGCGGAAGATTCATCACGCATGTATGCGCTGATCAATACGATTATCCCGCTGCTTAAGCGCTCAAAAGATGAAGAAGCCAATAAAGAGAACGAAGACGAAGACTTNTGGATCGATGAAAAGAATCGCCAGATTGAGATTAGCGAAAAAGGCTACGAGAAGATTGAGCGCTTCTTAGTCAAAGTTGGCGAGCTTGGGGAAAACGAGAGTCTTTATAGCCCAAGCCGTCTGCCGCTGCTGGCGCACGTACAAGCTGCCATTCGTGCTCATCATGTCTTTGTCAAAAACGTCCACTATATCGTTAATGATGGTGAAGTCATCATCGTCGATGAAAACACCGGCCGGACGATGCCGGGCCGCCGCTGGTCAGAGGGTCTGCACCAAGCCGTCGAGGCCAAAGAAGGCGTCGAGATTCAGGCGGAGAACCAGACGCTTGCGACCACCACTTTCCAGAACTTCTTCCGTCTGTATGACAAGCTATCAGGTATGACTGGTACTGCCGACACTGAAGCGGCAGAATTTAAATCCACTTATGATCTAGACGTTATTGTCATCCCAACGCACAAGCCAATTGCCCGTATCGATATGGATGATCAGATCTATCTGACCAAATTAGGCAAGTATCAAGGCATCATCCGCGAGATTAAAGAGATTCAGGCCAAAGGTGCGCCAGTGCTCGTCGGTACTGCAACGATTGAAGCGAGCGAGGAGTTATCGTATTTACTCGATCAAGAAGGCGTCAAGCATAATGTCCTAAACGCCAAGCAGCACGAGCGCGAAGCCGATATCATTGCGCAGGCAGGTAGCCCAAAGTCCGTCACTATCGCGACCAATATGGCAGGCCGTGGTACCGATATTATCCTAGGTGGTAACTGGGAGTCGTTTATCGCAGATCCAGAAGCAGTAAGTCCGGACGAGATGCAGCGGCTCAAAGCCCAATGGCAAGAAAAGCACGATCAGGTCGTCGCCGCAGGGGGTCTACATATTATCGGCTCAGAGCGTCACGAATCACGCCGTATCGATAATCAGCTGCGTGGCCGTGCCGGTCGTCAAGGTGATCCTGGTATGTCACGTTTCTTCTTGTCTTTAGAAGATGATCTAATGCGTATCTTCGCNGGCGACCGCGTGGTCAACATGATGAAGGCGATGGGCCTCAAAGAAGATGAAGCGATCGAGCATAAGATGGTTTCTAAGTCTATCGAAAACGCGCAGGGTAAAGTTGAGAGCCGCGATTTCGATGCTCGNAAAAACCTACTTAAGTACGATGATGTCGCCAATGAGCAGCGTAAAGTTATCTACAGTCAGCGCGATGATTTGCTTGCGGATATGGACTTGTTAGAAGCTATCGAGGCGATGCATTACGATGTCTATAACGCGATGATTGACCAATTTATACCGCCAGGCTCTATCGATGATCANTGGAATATCGATGGGCTAGAAGATGAGCTAGAGGACGAGTTCAAGCTCTACATGCCAATCAATGATTGGCTAGATGAAGATCGTCGTCTCGATGAAGAGGGTCTACGTGCCAAGATTATCCAGACGGCGTTAGAGCATTATCGAGGTCGCCGTGAGCAAATGGGCGAAAAAGAAGCCGCGCAGCTCGAGCGTCACTTTATGCTGCAAAGCCTAGATAAGCACTGGAAAGAGCATTTGACNCAGATGGATCAGCTGCGTAAAGGGATTCATCTGCGCGGTTATGCGCAAAAAAACCCCGAGCAAGAGTATAAGCGCGAATCCTTTGAGCTGTTCCAAATGATGCTTGGCGCGATTAAGTCTGAAACGGTACAAGACTTATCTCGCGTACACATTCCTACTAAAGAAGAGATCGAAGCGTTAGAAGCGCAGCAACGTGCGGATGCTGAGCGTATGCAAATGCAGTTTGAGCATAAAGACGCAAGCGGCCTTGCCGGTAATGAGCAACAAGCGGCTGCTCGTAACCCTAATCAAAGCCAAGGTCAACGCCAAAGCCAAGGTCAAACGCAAACCGCACGCGCCAATCTAGCCGGCGCTGCAGCGGCGGGCGCTGCTAATGGCGCAGAGGGTAACCCTTACGCCAATATGAATATCAGCCGTAACGCGCCTTGTCCTTGTGGCTCTGGCCTTAAGTACAAGCAGTGTCATGGCAAGATCTAAGCAAAGCTGCGCTTAAAATCATTTATAGCTGTTATAAACCCTTATCTATCTTGGATGAGGGTTTTTTTATAGCGGTGAGTTCACTTACTAATAAGTTGCTAAATCGACTTTAAAACCCAGTAAACTATTTGCTAATATAAAGCAAAGAGCTAGTGACAGTTATGCTTGGTTTGTATTTGAAGCGCAATGCTGCTCGTTTACAAATCCGATATAGGCGCACAGACAGTGACAAGCTATAGTATTGAACATCAAAGGTATTGAACGTCAAAGGTATTGAACATCAAAGGTATTGAACGTCAAGTTATAATAACTGATTCGCCTTACAAGTTAATATGGTCAGTTTTTAGCACATATATTTAGGAGATAGGCATGAGCCTAGGATTATCAAAATCGTTACGAGCGTCTGCAATGATGACCGGAGTATTCGCTTGCGTCATTAGCCTCAGCGCTTGCCAACAAGAGCCTGAAACTGAACCCAGCTTAGAAGAAGACATTGCCGCTGAGCAAGCCNTGCCGATGTCAGCAGAACCTGCTGAGCCTAATGATACCGTCGTCGCACCTGATGCTACGCTCAATGAAGTACAAGACGATACGGTCGCTGAAGTGAACACTGGAATCACCCAAATCACTTATTTATGTGCGCCTGAGCTAAAAGTCGACGTCACTTATAAGGACGAGAGTAACGAAGCGGTGCTAAGTACAGATAAAGGGACGGTTACGGTTAATAAAACCAATGAAGGTACGAACCCAGAAGTCTACGAAGGCACCACGGCAATTGATGGTAGTGCAGGCTTCACCCAGTGGCGAGTGGCGCATCAAGCGCGCGAGACTGGCATAATTCGTACCGCTAGTGAAGGCGAGTCTGATATCAACACCTATCAATGTGATGAAATCGACTAGTATTGTCAGACTTAGCGAAGTATGAGACTTTGCTAAACTGTAAAACTAAAAAAAAGCAACGCTGATATAAAGCAGCGTTGCTTTTTTTATTCGATACGGTTTTGACGAAAAATGCAGACTTATTTTTTAAGCGTATGTTGATTTTCGTGCTCTAATAGCCCTTCTTCTTTAACATCGAGCTCTTCATGCTTCAGTTCGACTTGAATCGTATCGGTATGGGTGTGCTTAGTTTTGCTAATATCGATTTCTTGGATAGCATAAGTATCTTTGGTAATGGTCGCTACTTGCCTGGATAGCACAATCTCCACCGGCGCATCGCCAATCTCGACTTGCTTGCCATTAATAGTGACCACCGCTTTACTATCTAAAGTTGGCTCAACATGGCGCAAGATATCTTTGTCATCAAAATTACCTGATAGCATATCTTGGCTTTCACTATCTTCATAGGCGGTAGCTACGGTGATGTATTCTTCGACCAATTCGATAGGCACATCTATGGTTCTGGTGCGCGCATGCTTAGTGACAGTGACTTTGCCGACATCTAAACGCTCTTTATTGACTACAGGACGCTCTTCTAATAGCTCAAGATAGCCGCTGCCTTTATTGACGTTTGCTCCTGCTAAATGGTTGACGCCAGTTGCAGTGTTACTACCTTGACTTGTCACATCATCGGGAGCTGGAAGTTTATGCTCGCTGGCATGATCTTCTATTTTCTTATCCGTAGTATTATCAAGATGAGTATTATCAAGATGAGTGTTATCAAGATTAGGATTATTAATGTCGGTTGCTGGATTTAATGGTTTATTAGATTCATTATTCATAGTCGTCTTCCTTGTTATTCTCAGTTGTGTGCTCTAGCTCATATAATAGCTGATAGTAGTAAGCTCACTCTGAACATAAAAAAAGACCAGAGACTAGCTCTGGCCTTAATCTACTGAGATGACTCAGCTGCTTCTAACTATCATAAAGTATTTTATGAGTAGTTTAGCTTATTACATACCACGAGCGCGGCGGACATCTTCGGCAGTGATGTCGTCACGACCATATAAGTTACCTTCACGGTCAACGACATTACCTTCATCATTAACATCAAGCTCTTCGCGCTGAATGGTTTCAACGATAGTTTCAGTATGACGCTCAGTCGTTTTACCAACGCTAACTTCTTCAGTGACGTAAGTCTCTTTACCAACGCGAGCACGTTCTGCTTCTAGCTCTACTTCGACAGTTTCGCTTGCACCGGCATCACCGATTTTACGGTCAGTAACACGGTCTACGTTAGTACGCTGAATATTAACATGCTCTTCTTCTAACTCAACATTGACGTTACGCTCTTCAGTTACGACATGCTTACCCACTTTAACTAAACCTGCAACGATACGATCTTTATTTACCGTTAGTCGTTCTTCTAGTAGCTCTAGAGTGTTTGGCGCATCATAATGGGTGTCGTCAATTTCTACACGCTCTTCAGTAGGCACAGTGTCGGCTACAAAAGCCTGACGATCTTTTTCGTACTGCTCTTTATAGCTGTACTGATAATCGTGATCATAAACTTCCATCGCTTCTACTTGTGATTTGGTCAAGCTATCAAAGAAAACATCATCACCAACAATACGTGCGAGACCTGCAGGTACCAATACTTCTTTTGAGCTGAACCAACCGCCTGCATCGACGATTAAGTAGCGAATACGACCAGTGGTATCTTCAACTAGAGCGCCATCGATTTTACCGATTTTTTCTTCGTTGACACCATAAGCAGTTTTACCAGTTGGGTCATAATAGTCATCACCAATTAGGTCACGGTGAGTTGCTTGGATATCTTGTAAACGGATAAGTTGGCTCATTATTGTCTTCCTTTTATATGAGTTANTTTTTATTGAAAATGAAAATTTGAATGATAAATACTAATACTTAGAATATAGCAATCAAAATCCTAACAGCTGATCTGATGGCCGCTAATTCTGTAAAATCTGTAAAATTTCAGTTCAGTAAGTGAATTAGTTATCGTTAATTACCTCACCTCAACTGGTTATTAGTATAACAAGAGCACAGGGCAGGGGGTATATAAGCGAAGTAGCAAAATGTGCGATAGAAGTAAAAGCGTGTAAAAGGCTGTAAGCGCTATAACATGGCGAAGGTATAAGTTAACGCTTNTTTACAGTAAAGACTTTTTTGTGCTGTTTTTGGGATTTTGACTAAAATAAAAAACCGCATAGCTTGAGCTGATGCGGTCATAATGAATAAATGGTTAGACTAAAAACTGAGCATTTCGCTCTATGGTAGTTCGATAGCCACTGCTACCGCTTCGCCGCCACCGATACATAGGGTCGCGATGCCTTTTTTGCCGCCAGTACGTTGTAGCGAGTTGATTAAGGTGATCAAGATACGTGCTCCAGAGCAGCCAACAGGATGACCNANNGCACAAGCACCGCCTTCAACGTTNACTTTACTATGTTCGATATTGAGCTCGTCCATAGCCGCCATAGTCACCATAGCAAAGGCTTCATTAATCTCCCAAAGATCGACATCAGCGACGGACCAACCTGCNTTATCTAAGACCTTTTCGATCGCTCCTATAGGCGCGATAGTGAACTCGCTAGGATGACGAGAGTTTGAGGCAGTAGCGATAATACGCGCTTGAAAATCTAAGCCTTCGTNTTTCGCCTGCGACTCTTTCATTACCACTACTGCTGCGCCGCCATCTGAGATGGAGCTGGCATTGGCGGCGGTGATAGTGCCTTCTTTGGCAAACGCAGGACGTAGCTTAGGAATGCGCTCGGCATTAGCAAGCCCTGGCTCTTCGTCGGTATCGACAGTTTGCTCGCCTTTACGAGTCTCGAAAGTGACTGGCGTAATTTCGTTCTCGAAATGACCATCTTTGATCGCAGTCAACGCGCGATTTAGCGATTCAATAGCAAACTCGTCCATTTGCTCGCGGCTATAGCCTTTTTTATCTGCCATCTCTTGCGCAAACTGACCCATAAGCTTGCCGGTTTCGGCATCTTCTAGACCATCCAAGAACATATGATCTTTGACTTCTTTATGGCCCATACGGTAGCCTGCGCGCGCGCCTGACATGATATAAGGCGCATTAGTCATCGACTCCATGCCGCCAGCCACAGCGACATCAAAGCTACCGGCTTTGATACCGTTATAAGCCTCCATCACCGCTTTCAGGCCAGAGCCGCAAAGCTTATTGATAGTAACCGCGCCAGTACTATCTGGCAAACCGGCTTTGCGCATGGCTTGACGAGCAGGACCTTGACCCAAGCCTGCGGTCAAAATACAGCCCATAATCACTTCATCCACACTATCTGCGCTGACACCCGCGCGCTCAACAGCGGCTTTGATAGCAGCGGCGCCTAAGTCAGGTGCGCTGACGTCTTTTAGAGCGCCTTGAAAGCCGCCCATCGGCGTCCGTGCGCCATTGACGATTACGATTGCATCATTTGACATAGTTTTTCCCTTTTTTGATATTCGTTATTAATAGCTAGCAATAGCCGTGCTTTTATTATAAGGGCTAAAGGCTTGCTTTAAAATGCTAAACCACGTACTAGGCATTCTGCAAAAAAAAGCTAGCCACTAATCGATTAAGCCGCTCTTAAGCCAACTCGTCCAAGCGAATACGCACCACTTTATCCGTGATAGCCTCTAAGTTTTCTATCTTTTCAATCGCTAGGTTCATCTGACTCTCGACCACTGGCAAAGTTAAGATAATGACTGGCACTTGACCGGCTTTATGCGCAGGCTTTTGCAAAATAGCATCGATATTGATACCAGCATCGCTGAGTATACGCGTAATATCTGCCAGCACCCCTGGATTATCAAAAGCATGCACACGTAGATAATACCCGCTAGTCATCTGCTCTGCTCGTAAAATGGGCGTATCAGATAGCTGCTCCGGCTGAAACGATAAGTGCGGCACATGTTTGGCAGCCACGTCACTACCAAGCACGCGTACCAAATCCATGACATCGGCCATTACCGCGGAAGCGGTCGCACCTGCACCAGCGCCATCACCATAATATAGCGTCTGACCGAGTGGATGTGAGTTGACCAATACTGCGTTTTTGACGCCATTGACGTTCGCTAATAAAACATCTTGTGGAATCAGCGTCGGATGGACGCGCAGCTCAATACCTGCCTTATCATTGTCACCATCTCCATCACGGCGTACCGCAAAACCGACGTGCTTGATACGGTAGCCCAGCTCTTCGGCATAGCTGACATCCTGTAAGGTGATATCGGTAATACCTTCGCAATAGACTTTATCAAACTGTAGCGGAATACCAAAAGCAATAGAGGCGAGCAGGGCAAGCTTGTGCGCCGCATCAATCCCTTCAATATCAAAAGTCGGATCAGCTTCTGCGTAGCCAAGCTCTTGTGCTTCGCTGAGCACATCAGCGAAAGGACGACCCTTATCGCGCATCTCGGTCATGATGAAGTTGCCCGTACCATTGATGATACCTGCTAACCAGTCAATTTTATTAGCCGCTAAAGCCTCTCGCATCACTTTAATAATCGGAATNCCACCAGCGACCGCCGCTTCATAAGCGACATGAACATTATTGGCTTCTGCTGCCGCGAANATCTCATTACCGTGCTCAGCAAGTAGCGCTTTGTTGGCAGTGACCACATGCTTACCGTTATTGATGGCTTGCAGAATGACGTCTTTGGCAANTGTCGTACCGCCGATCAGCTCAATAACAATATCAACATTATTGCTGGCAGCAACTGCCATCAGGTCNCTATTTTGGGTAATAGCAGGGTCGATATCATCACGCTGACGACGGGTGCCGACTTCAGTGATGGTAATATCGCGCCCACTACGGCGTTTGAGTTCGTCTAAATTGTCATTTATNAAATGGACGACGCCAGTACCGACAGTACCGAGTCCAAGTATCGCTAGTTTTATGGATTTACTCACAGTATCCTCGATGAAATAGATGGATAAAAATTCAAACTAAAAAGAAAAGCTTAATCGACTCTAGGTTGCATAGCCGTATTATAGTGATAAACGTATCATACCGATAAGCAAAGGTGGCGTCTACCTAACGCNCCGNATCAATGTCACTTGACATTTACTATTGCTATTTGCTTTTTTTAATCAAGCGCCCTTATTTATGCAGGCGCTATGATTGAGCGTTACTATAATAGTAGGGCAATGGTATGGTCTTAATTGTTAAGNGCAGCTTCAGCCAATTGCGCCGCTGGCAAGTAGCCACCAATCTGTTGACCCGATTCAGTAAAGATGGCGGGCGTACCGCGCACGCCTAAGCTTGCGCCTAACTGCATGTGCTTAGCCACAGGACTCTGGCAGGCAGGTGCTGAGATATTGACACCTTCATTTTTTGCTTGGTCCATAGCCTGTACGCGATCGTCGCTGCACCAAATGGCTTCCATAAGCGGAATACTGGCTTCACTGCGTGGCCATGCCAAATAGCGAACTTCGATACCGCGGGCATTGATGTCATCCATCTCAGAATGCAGCTTAGTGCAATAAGGACAATCAGCATCGGTGAATACATAGACAACCGCTTTGGTTGCTCCAGTAGCCGGATAGATAATCAGCTCATCTTTATCAACCGCTTCTAATACTTGTTGGGCATTAGAAGCCATAAGTGCGGCGCTGATATCGACAGGCGCGCCGTCACCTATGCTGATGATTTGTCCTTGAATGATATGCTTGCCAGCTTTGTCAGTGAAGAAAGAGGGTAGACCCTCAGCGCTGACCCAGTAGATATCATCCATAGCGGTAGGCACAGCTGAAGTCACAGTCTCTTCAATGCCAGAGGCGTCTAAGTTGGCTTGCAAAGCGCTCACTACTGCCGCATCGTTATCAGGCGCAGCTGCTTGGGTGCTAGTAGTAATCTCAGGGTTGGTCGCGTCAGCGGCATTGTTCGAACATCCCGCCGCTACCACTACCAGTAAGGAGCTCATCATCGCTCGCGTTAGTTTGCTGCGTACAGAGTTATGAGCAGGTTTATAGCTAGCCGCGTGAGCTTTTGGAAAAGGGAGTACAGACATATAACGTTTCCTATAAGCGCTAGCGCTTATCTATGGTTGGGTAGTAGAGGCAGATAAAGCACGAATAAAGCTTAAATAAAATCTGAGTAAAATCTAAATAAAACATTGTATCTTAACATATTTTATTAAATAGGCGCTAAGTGAGGTATTTTTACTTTAGCATCACCTAAAAAATAGACAGTATCAATATGAGTATCTGTGTCATCAGTATCCGTATCGAATTTTATACAGCCTTTGTAAGGAAATCAAAAATAAAATACATTGTTACTATGTAATGTCATTCTGGTTATGTCATCATTAGCTAGGTTTTCTATGATTAAGCTAATAATAAAGATATAGATAAAGTAAGCGCAGAGAGACATAAGTGTCGGTATACCGTTATTGGTTGACGCATAATTATAAATTCATAATTTTAAGGAATAAATATGGCAGGTGGTAGTTTATTACTCTTGCTCGATGACATCAGTATCTTGATGGATGATGTCAGTGTCATGACCAAGATTGCAGCAAAAAAGACAGCGGGCTTAGTAGGGGATGATTTGGCATTGAATGCCGAGCAGGTCACAGGCGTCAAGCCAAACCGTGAACTACCTGTTATTTGGGCGGTTGCTAAAGGCTCTTTTGTTAATAAATTGATTTTGGTACCAGCAGCGCTATTAATTAGCTACTTTATACCTTGGTTGATTACGCCGCTGTTAATGATAGGGGGGTTGTATCTCAGTTATGAAGGTGCAGAAAAGGTCATTCATAAGTTTTGGCCGAAGCTATTACCGCATGATGAAGAACAAAATGCTCGCCTGCAAGCCAATGCCGATAGCAATATCGACTTAGTCGCTTTTGAGAAGGATAAAATCAAAGGTGCTATTCGTACTGACTTTATTTTATCGGCTGAAATTATAGTGATCTCTTTAGGAGCGGTGACTGCAGCTGGCGGCGATATCTTACAAAAAGCGTTGGTCTTATCTATTGTCGCTATCGTAGTGACAGTCGGTATTTATGGCCTAGTCGCTGGTATCGTAAAGATTGATGATGCAGGCTTGCATCTGATTGAAAACTCTAACGAGGGTAACACAAAACATAAGTTCGGTGAGTTGATGCTATCTGCTGCACCAAAGCTTATGAAGTTTTTATCGATAGCTGGTACGATAGCGATGTTCTTAGTCGGCGGCGGTATTATCGTCCATGGTATTGGCTTTTTACATCATAGTGTAGAAGATATTGCCCACTTAACAGGTGTCTTTGAGGGGCTGACTAATGCCTTATTAAATGGTGTTATCGGGTTTGTGGTTGGCACTATCGTGGTAGCTATTTTTACCATTGTGAATAAGATGCGCGGCGACGATGATGATCCAAAGTCAGCTGCACATTGATTTGTCATCAAAAGCATTCAGCAAATAAAGAGNCTTGACAAGCAAAAGCCCCGATAGTGAACTATCGGGGCTTTCTTACTGTTATTGCTGTTATTGCTTGCACGAGCAGCTGATATTAGCTATCTGCTGGTTTGTTGTCATGCTCAGCTTCCGCCTTTTCTGCTTGCGTAGGCTTTTTATGCTCAGTCTTTGGCTTACGCGTGCGTGCTTTGGGCACTTTTGGCGTGGTCAGATTAAACATGCCGGTTTGTGGCAATAACTGCTCAGCCACATTTTCGATCATGTTTTTATAACTGGCGATAGTCGTTTTTGACTTCTCCGCTCCCGCATTGTCTGCCGCTGCCGTCTCACTATCAGCAGTAGCAACTTCAGCAGCTGTACTCTGCTTTTGAGCGTCCTTACTAGCAAGCGCCTGCTCCTCTTGCAGTAGCTGCTCGCTCTCGGCGCTGATGTTTTCAGCTTGCGCCTCTCTTGATAGCGCTGCCGCTTCTACGTCATCAGCGTCCACTTCACTNGTATCGCCTGTAACTTCAGGCACAGTCAAAGTCGCTTGCTNAGTCGCTCCTTGATAGTCAGGATGCTGACCACGAGGATCGTTACTTGCGCGCTGAGTGATAGGGCGCGGTGCTACTGAGGTTTTGCCTTGCTCTACTGCCACTTGGCTAGTAGCGCTAGTCATAGCGGCAAAACGCTGCAAATAATCGGCGCTTAGCGAGTCATAGCCATAGTTGCTAAAGCTAAAGGTGCTGATATCGACAGTAGCAGAGCTAATGTTTTGCTCAGTAGTACTGTCTTTGGCACNCTCCGCTTGCTGTGAGTGCTCAGCTATTGCAGCAATAAAGCAAGCAATTACGCCTTCATCGGCTAAGCGCTTCTCAGCCGAAGCNAGAGTCGCGCGAATAAAAGCGCCAACCGAGCCGCGAATGCTAGGCGTAGAGCCGATGGTAGCAGCCGCTGAGTCGTCCGCTGGCGGCTGCGCATTTGCTAGCTGTTGACGACGCACGACGCGTGGATCATTGCTGGCTTGCCCGTATTTATTGGCCGTGACGTAACGCGCTGCAAATAAACTATCATGGTCAAGCGCAAAAGCGCCGCTTGCATCAGTAGTCGCTTCTTTATGCTCGCTCGTAACAGCATTGTCGGCGTTATCAGCGTGTTGAGTACTATCCGCCGGCTTCACGTTTTCCACTTTTCCGCTAGCAGTGTTTTTATCAGCTGCTAAGTTTGGCGTTTGTTCGCGATTATCTGCATTCTCTTTAGCCGTCGTCTGACTCGCTTTTTGAGTGTCAGACTTAGGGCTGGCCGTTTGCTTATCTGCTTGCTTATCCACTTTCGACGAGCGAGCAGCAGGCGCTTTGCTATCATCTAACGATAGATGCACGACTTCTGGCGTCTTGAGCTGCACGGGCGCTTCATTGACCTGTAAGGTGACTTCGTTGGGGTCTTGCTTACGGCGAGCATTAGCTTGAGCGCTATTGTCATGATGACGCGACTGGCCGCTTTGCTTAGCACTATTTTGCTTGGCGTCCTGTACTTTAGCTTGCTCAGCAGAGCTAGATTTTGCTGTAGCGTCTAGCGTCTCACCGCGCGCAAGCGNACCACGCGAGCTGCGTTTGCTATGCGGTTTGCGCTTAGCAAGAGTCTGCTCATCAGAGTCGGTACTGCGCTGATTGCTTTGATGCTCATTACTGCTATGGCGATCATTGCCGGTGTTACGCTCACTATGACGCTTATCAGCGCTGTTTTTATTNTCGGCTCTGCTATCTTGGCGACTGCCGTTAGTAGCGTTATTAGCAGTACTGTCATTATCGTCTTGACTGCGGTTGCTACTTGCGCCATCGCGTTGCTCTTTTCTTTGCTGCGCCTTTGACGACTGCGAAGACTTAGGCTTACGAGTCTTACGGCGACGTCTATCATCGCCTCTGCGGTCTTTATCGTCGCTTTTGTGTTGACGCGTTTGCTGACGATCAGAACCTGAATTCTCATTGCTTTGCTCTTGAGTTTGCACGCTTGCCGCTTCGTTTTGGCTTAAAGCNCTGCTATCAGTTTGACCCAGTGAGCCTAAGCTCTGCGCGCCAGTGTTGACTAAGGCTTCTATGGCTTTTGCGGCATCGCGACTACTGACATTAGCGACTTTAGCTTGCGGTGCCTGCGCAAATAAGTTGGATAACCAAGCGACAGCTTGCGGCTGCGCGGCTGTGCTAGTCGCTGCGGCTTGGCTAGCAGCGCTTGAGGCGTTCCGGCCGCTTTGATTACGATGCTCGTTACTGTGATCGCTGTGGTTGTTATTGCTATGGGTCGCCGTACGATAAGCGGACTGTTGCGCGCTTTGAGTCCGGCTTTCATTATTATTTCGNCGGCTACTTTGCGAGGTATGCGCCTGACGCGAGTTTGCACTATCGCTTTGAGCCTTATTTTGGCTGCTCTGGCTGCTCTGGCTGTTATGCCCGTTTTGGCTGCTTTTACTGGGGCTATTGGGCTTTGAGTTTTGACGAGGCTGACGCGTTGGCTGCTGTTCTGGGCGCTCATTTTCGGCCGTTTGCCAGTCGACATCGTAGCCCAAATCGCTATGCTCTTGCTGCTGNGTATCAGTGATACGCTCGTAGCTTGACGGCGCAAAGCCATCGCGATTGAAGTGCAATTTGAAGTTCGGCGANTCTAAATGCGCATGCGGCAAAATAGTAATGCGCGTACCGCTGTCTTGTTCAAGATAGACTAAGCTGTCGCGCTTTTCATTTAGTAAAAAGGCAGCGATATCAGTTGGCACTTCGGCTTGTACTTCACCTTGACGCTCTTTTAGCGCAATCTGCTCGATTTGNCGCATAATCGATAGCGATAATGAGCGCAAATCACGAATCATGCCGTTACCATGACAGCGCGGACAGATGTAACCGGTCGACTCCTCAAGTGACGGGCGCAGACGCTGACGACTCATCTCCATCAAGCCAAACTTAGAGATATCACCGAATTGCACGCGCGCGCGGTCGTATTTGGTGGCATCAATCAGCCGTTTTTCGACTTCTTTTTGATGCTTGTTATCATTCATATCGATAAAATCGATGACAATCAGTCCGCCCATATCNCGCAGGCGCAGTTGACGAGCGATCTCATCGGCGGCTTCTAGGTTGGTATGATAAGCGGTCTCAGCAACGTCCGAGCCTTTAGTCGATTTGGCTGAGTTGATATCGATGGAGACCAGCGCTTCGGTTTGATCGATAACGATAGAGCCGCCTGAGGGCAGGCGTACCTCGCGCTGATAAGCGGTTTCGATCTGCTTTTCGATATTGAAGCGCGAGAACATCGGCTCATAATCGGTATATTTGCGCAGTTTTTCGGCTTGTTTTGGCATCACCGCATCGATAAAACCGGCCGCTTCNACGTAGGCGTTTTCGTTATCGATCCAAATCTCGGAGATATCATCACGTAGATAGTCNCGTACCGCGCGGGTGACGACGCCAGCTTCTTGATGCACCAGGCGCGGTGAAGGGTACTTTTTATTTTGCTCTTGAATCGCTTGCCAAATATTGAGCAGATGATTGAGGTCGTGCTGCAAGTCTTCTTGCGTTTTACCGATACCGGCGGTACGGATGATGACGCTCATGCCTTTTGGTAGGTCAAGATTGCCGAGCATACGCTTCATATCTTCGCGCAGCTTACCTGATATCTGACGAGAGATACCGCCACCACGTGGGTTATTAGGCATTAGTACTAAGTAACGCCCAGCCAATGACACGTAAGTCGAAAGCGCTGCGCCTTTATTACCGCGCTCTTCTTTTTCGACTTGTACGATGAGCTCATCGCCTTCTTTAATGAGTTTTTTGATATTTTCATCACGCGGATTGCCGCTTAAGTATTCAGTGGAGATTTCACGAATCGGCAAAAAACCTTGGCGCTGTGAGCCATATTCGACAAATACCGCTTCTAACGACGGCTCAACACGAGTGACGTGGCCTTTATAGATATTGGATTTTTTTTGTTCGCGGGTACGATTTTCTAAATCGAAATCGTATAGGTGATTGCCTTTACACAGGGCAACACGAATCTCTTCGTTTTGGGTAGCGTTGATCAAAATGCGCTTCATATTTATATCCTATGAGGACGCGCAAGCATGACAAGCTAGGTGTTAGGCTGATGGGCAAGTAGAGCTGATGGTGATCTCAACCCTTATAAAAATNTTTATAAAATAATATAACGTTTAGCCTAGCGTATTTACTTTGCAACTCTTGTACAGCCAGTCGTTAGGATAAACAAGCCGTTTACATACGCTTCTCAAGGACTAAAAGGCTTTATCAAGCTCCTGATAAAATCTAGAGGGTGTAAAGCTATAGATTCTACTTTTTAGCGGCAGTCACAAAACTGTGATTTAAATAGGCTTCTAAAATCGATTGTTCTAACCTTGGTTGTCCTGACATAGTTGCCATTATAAGCAAACCAGCAAAACGATAAGTTTTTTCGTTTTGAGCAATCAGTGTCCTTGATACNGTGCTTGTAAGCGTTCAGTTGACAACAGTGGTTGTAAGTCACGCGTTGTCAGTTTAGAGCTGCAAAAAAGGCTATCTATTATTTTATAAGTAAAGCATTCATTATAATGAGCGTTTTTTCGATAAGGTATAGCGGGACTTCAGGTTAGCGGGGCGTACTTGGCAAACAAAATAAATATTCAAGTGTTAGTCACCCTATTTTGCAGCGTAGTTCAGCACCTTTTTTGGTACATTTTAGGCATGTATACTAATTTGTATTATTAATACTCATGCTTATACGGTGATGCAAATAGGGACTAGTATAGCTACTAAGCTGTAGGTAGGATGTCGTCGCTACCGGTTCAATCTGTTTGACCGCCAATAGTTTTTCAACTAATTGAGTAAGTCAGCTATTCATTATCCGTTCAAACTACTCTTACTTGCTCAATAGCGCGACCTTGACTGATGAATAAGCAGAGGGTTGTAAGTCCTCATCTAAACATAAGTTATTATTTAAGCTGTCATTATGCGCGTATTAAGTAAATGGTATTTGGTTTATTAGCAAATATCTTGCTTTAAAATCGGATGAGACGCGTAGCATTACCGCCACTCGTGCTCAACATGCTAAACTATAACAAATCTTTGTGTAAATACCTAACTAAAAATGACGAATTCGACAATGACCGATGATAAACCTAGCCATGACGCTCCTGTAATATTCAATAGTAAAACCCGTCCGCAAAGCGCTGACGACGAAATTGGTAATTTTGCTAAGGTGAATTACTTAGAAGTCACCCGCCATCAGCACGATCAGCGTTTAGATAACTTTTTGCTGAACCGCCTAAAAGGTCTACCAAAAGCGCATATCTATAAGATGATTCGCTCAGATGAGGTGCGCGTTAATAATAAACGCTGCAAAGCTCATGATAGAGTGCAGCGTGAAGACGTGGTGCGTATTGCGCCGGTACAATTAGCGACTCGCGAAAAACCTATCATCAGTACCGAATTTGCCGAGAGCCTGTTGGCGCGTGTGGTCTATGAAGATGACGGATTGATAGTGCTCAACAAGCCCTCGGGCATTGCGGTGCACGGCGGTAGCGGTCTTGATTTTGGCGTCATCGAAGCCATGCGCGAGGTCACTGGCAAAAAGTATCTAGAGCTGATTCACCGTATCGATAAAGATACGTCAGGGCTGCTCATGATCTCCAAAAAACGCTCTACGCTTAAGGCTTTGCAGCAGCACTTGGTTGATAAAACCATTCAAAAGCACTATCTGTGTATTGCCAAAGGTCAGCCGGTGATGGGCGAGCAGCGTATTGATGCGCCACTGCTGCGCTATACGNTAGCTAATGGTGAGCGCCGCGTCAAAGTTGACGCGCAGGACGAGCAAGCCAAAGACAGTCAGACTGATATTATCGTTCATAGCCGTTTTACCATTAATGAGCAGCCGGTCAGCTTAATAGAAGCCAAGCCGCTCACCGGTCGTACTCATCAGATACGTGTGCATTTAGCGCATATTGGCCACGCCATCTTAGGCGATGATAAATACAACGTCCATGACAAATCAGGCGTCCATCGTCTCTGCTTGCATGCTTGGCGTTTAGATATCCCAGGTTATGAGATGATTACTGCGCCGCTACCAGATGAGATGGCGGACTGGCTCCCTGAAGCAAACTCAGTTACCAAAATAAACTGAGCTATCCGGCTATAATTTTGAGAAGCAAATGAAGAGACAAGATAGATTAAAGGCCAATTTATGACCGAAGCCACTATTGAGCGCAGTATCCCCACCACCGATTTATCCCCTGAGCATCATTTAGCCCATAAAGCGCTTATTATCTTTGATTGGGATGGGACGTTGATGGATTCAATCGGGCTAATCGTTGAAACCATGCACATCGCCGGTGAAGCGCATGGGTTTTTCACCGATGATAAAGCCATCAAAGATATCATTGGCTTAAGTTTACTGAGCNGCATTGAGATACTCTATCCGCAGGCAAGCGCCGAGCAGCAGTTGGCTATCCAGCAAAGCTACGCCGATTACTATATTGCTAATAGCCCGCGCACNCCTTTTTTTGCGCCGATAGAAGCTATGTTAAAAAATCTAAAAGCTCAAGGGAAACAGCTGGCGGTAGCGACAGGCAAAAACCGTCGCGGTCTTGACCGCGTGATATCAGCCTCTGCTAGCGAGCATTATTTTATAATGACCCGCTGCGCTGATGAAGCAGGCTCCAAACCTGATCCGCAGATGCTCCATGATATTTTAGGCTTTAGCAAACAGCCGGTCAGCCGTGCGGTTTATATTGGCGATAGTATCTATGATATCCAAATGGCAAATCGTCTAGGTATGACGAGCATCGCGGTCGATTATGGCACTGCAACTCATGCAGAGCTTGCCGCGCAGCAGCCCACTTATCAAGTTCAGACGCCTGAGGCGTTAGCGGAGTTATTGTCCAGTTAACTCAAGCACGGCGAACAAACCCTAAAAAAACAGGCTACCTTATTAAAAGATAGCCTGTTTTTTTGCTCAATAATTAGGGCGTGTTGAACATTCACAAATGCGCACTGCTGATCGCTAAAATAGTTCTAGTCTAAGTGAAAATTGCAGGTAATGCTTATTGCATTGGTTAGCTGATTTTATTTAAACAGTCGCAACGACTAGGGCGATTTTAGCATCAGCCCTCACGACAACAACAGGGACAGGACTATTTTTTGCCGCTTTATTGATAAAAATAGACGCTTAGAACGACTAAACTTACCATTTTTATCTGCAAATCGCCTAAAAAATAGTCTCTGTCAGTGCCAAGGTCGAATGTTCAACACGCCCAGTATTTAAACAAGCAGATTCAACGGTTACTCATTTTAGTGCTCACTATTATTACTGCTAGAGCCGCCCACTTCAATGTCATTAGTTTGTGTTGTAACCGTTTCGCTAGCTTCTTGCTCGATAGTACCATCTGCCCCAAGCTTGTAGTCGTACCAATGTCCCATCACTCCGGCCAGCTCTTCTAAACCTTCTTTTCTCAGCGCAGAGAACAGCTGAATACTGCAATCTAAGCCGATTTTTTTGAGGTGCTTACGCATATTGAGCAAAGCGTTTTTGGACGCGCCGTATTTGAGCTTATCAGCTTTCGTTAGCAANATATGAACGGGCAGCTCACCTTCTTTTGCCCAGTGCAGCATTTGCTCATCAAAGTACTTCANGGGATGACGAATATCTGTCANTAGCACTAAGCCTGCTAGGCTCTCACGCGAGACTAGATATTCCTCAAGCTCCACTTGCCACTCTTTTTTCATCTCNAGCGGTACAGCGGCATAGCCATACCCNGGCAANTCTACCAAGCGTCTATCGGTATCGCCAATTTTGAAAAAGTTAATCATTTGCGTGCGCCCCGGCGTCTTGGAGGAGCGAGCAAGCTGGCGCTGATTGGTCAACGCGTTGATAGCGGATGATTTACCAGCGTTTGAGCGACCTGCAAATGCAATCTCCAATCCAGCATCAGGAGGGCAGAGGCGAAAAGTAGGCGCTGAGGTCATAAACTCAGTCTGCTGAATGCGTTGACGCGATTTGGTATTAAATGCGGCGTGCTCACTAGCAACGTCGCTGTAAGGGGTGCTCATAACGGACTCATTATTGAAATAATTAATAGAAGCATTATATCAATAACCGCCCAACATTAAAGCAAATAGGTATTTAAGATGACTCACAGTGCGTAAATGAGTTGATGGCGCTAATGATACTAAATGTTGAGCTCAACGATAGCTTACTGCTTTTGCTCNTNTCAGATGTACNATAAGTAAACAGGAGTACACTATATTAATATGACATATATTGTTACAATACTAGCAGATACAGTCGTAAAACAAACCATGCACCAAAGGAGGTGTCTGATGCGTTCATTACTCAAAACGGTTGCAAAGACCAGTCGTACTTTGGGCGGTAGTGTCACTGCGGTGATGTTAAGTGGCATGTTAATGAGTAGCCCCGCTATGGCTGATATTGCCACGACCTATGAAAATTCATGCGCCGCTTGCCATGATAGTGGTGCGCTGGGTGCAATAAAAAAAGGTGATAGTGCAGGTTGGGCTAAGCTAAAACAGCAAAAAGGAATGCCCGCCTTAGTCAGCTCAGTAAAAAACGGCATGATTCAGATGCCAGCGGGCGGCCTATGTGATGAGTGTAGTGATGATGACTATCGTCAATTAATCGATTATATGAGTCAATAAGATCCAAATCATGGCCTGTTATTGGCTTTTTAGGCGATTAATCTGGTGATAAAAACCCTGAGGTATAATGATTAAGTAGGCAAATCCATCAAAGTCTTGCTATAATAATCGCAAATAAACCCTGATGTTAGTAAGTACTTCTGGGCGGCTTGTAATTGACACCTAAGAGGTGACTCACTGTGCGGACAATACAGTACAGTGGCTATTATGTATCGGATATCTGTACGTAGATATCTGGCTTCTTTATATTACAAATACTCCAAGTAATGCTTACGCCGAGTTAGTAGGATTCGTATCAATGAAAAAGTTAATCGCTGCCGCCAGCTTATGTTTTGCAAGTTACAGCGTTCAAGCTGCTATTATCGTTCCTGAATATGACGCTAATGCCGGTAAACAAATCGCTGAAACAGTGTGTGCTGCCTGTCACGGGGTCGATGGAGTAAGTGTCGTACCTGCACAAGCTAACTTAGGTGGCCAGAATGTTAAGTATCTCTATAAACAATTGGTCAACTTCAAATCAGGCTACCGAGTCAATGGTATCATGCAGTCACAAGTAGCAAACTTGTCACAGCAAGATCTTGCTAACGTGGCGGGTTACTATTCTGAACAACCAGTGTGGAGCGTAGGGTTCGCTAATCCGGCGACCCATGAAGAAGCAACGAAGCTCTACTTAGGNGGTGATAAGTCGCGCGGCGTTATTGGCTGTGCCGGTTGTCATGGTCCTGATGGNGCGGGTAACTCTTGGGCTGCGTTTCCGCGCCTAGGCGGACAACATGCTGAGTATATCTCCAATCAGCTCAAACTATTCCGCGCTGCTGGCCGTGAAGACGATGTCACCGGTGATGAGCAAAAGCGCTACAACGATGCGGAGAAAGAAGGCGAAAAAGGCATGATGCAAATGGTATCGTCAAGACTATCAGACCGTGATATTCGCATTTTGTCAGATTACATTAGCGCGCTACACTAAAAGCTGTTGAGTAGATAGACTGAGTAAATCGCTTATTTTAGCTAGTAACTAGCAGATTATTAAACCCCGTTTTCGGGGTTTTTTTATAGCTGTTGAACCTTTACTATCTACTATCGATTCAATAATACCGTTTAAAGATGAGCGGATTTTTTGTACTATTACTAACCTTAGATTAGTTTGGATTGAGATTATGATGAGCCGCTATGCTTCTTATTTTATAGCAGCATTACTGCCGCTATTACTTTTTCGTTGGTTTGCACCGGACTTAGTAGGGCAGATTGATTTTTGGCTACTGTGGTTATTGGCGATGGTACTGGTGTCGCTACCCGTAGTGTATGCTGAGATTGCCTTAGCTTACCGCAGTGTCGAGGCGCCATTGGCCGGAATGCAAAAGCTGACTCGGGAAGCAGACGCTAGCCCTGTCTGGCGCGGCTTTGGCTGGCTGGCAGCAGTAGTGACTATCGTCATCGCTGCGCTGGTCATATCAGGTGCGAGCAGCGGCATGTTAGCCGCATTGATGGAGCTAAATAGTGCGCCTAATCTACCGCATTTTGCGGTGGCAGGCGGCTTAGTCGTCATAGTCGTGTTATTGAGTTTGCTTGGGGCCACGACTTTACCGATTGGCCTAGGACTTATTATCATAGGATTATTGCTAGGGTTTGCTAATGGCTTGCCAAGTATTGACTTTGCTATGACTAACATTACGCTCAGCGAATGGGCGCGCGCTGTCGCCTTGGCGTTGGTTAGTGTTGGCGCAGGTACAGGGCTGTATTGGTTTGGGCAGCATTTAGTCAGTAAAGCGTCTATAACTGCGGTATCTAGCGATCAGCAGAGCGGCTCATTTACTAATACTTCAGCGTCTAGCCTCTCGACTGGCAGCGCGCAAACTAAGCTGCCAGCAACGAAGCGAGTATTACCGATTTGGATATTGCAGTTAGTGGTCGGGGTCGTCGCTTTATTAACGAGTGCCTTATCGTTACCGCCTATAGGGCAGTTGTCTTATTGGTTTGGGGTGTTATTTGTCGCCAGTTATTTGCTGCATTATAGTACTCAGCAATTGGCGCATAAGTTTGGCTTGCTCGTCAGCCTCGTGCTCACGCTAGTATTAGTCGCGATCTTAGCGGTTGCAGTTCCGACGATATGGCTCGTGGGCTTACTAGTCATCGTCAGCAGTATCGCAGTACTGTTGCTATCGATCTTTGCGGGCTGGCAGATGAAGATTAGCCATTTACGTAAGGCTTTGAATTTTAGTAGCGAGGCGCTATACAACCTTTGGCGTGTAGCGATACGTCTAGTGGTGCCACTAGCAATGATATTGGCCTTTGTCGGTTGGGTGCTATCGTGGTCGAGCTAACGGATAAGAGCAGTGCTGCCGTTACGACATCCTCTATGATTACCGTATACTTGGCGTATGCTGAAACCGCGCAGCGTCAACACTATAAACCGCTCACTGTAAAAGCGGGCACGACGCTATATGAGGCGTTAGCACAAGCAGGATGGCTATCGCAGTTTGCGGAGCTGGCGGTGTGGTGTGAGCAGATGATGGAGGTAGAAGTGCCAAAAGCTAAGCTTTGGCACGTTGGTGTGTACGCGCAAAAGCAGCCTCTAAGCTATCAGTTGCAAGCTTACGATCGCATCGAGGTCTACCGCAGCCTAAACGCTGATCCTATGTCTCAGCGTAAAAGCAAAAGCGTCGCGAAGTCATCTAACTAAGAGACGGGTAGTGAGTCAACCCCTTCGATACGCGTAACGATACCTTGCTCATCAAAATACACGATCAGATGCTGACTGGCATTTTTGACATCAGCAATGCCTTTACGCTTGCCTTCAGTGCCGGCCTGATAGTCATAAATATAATCCCAGCGATTAGGTGCAAGAGTATCTCGAATAGCAGGACTGCCTAGGATGTAGAGCACTTGGTTTTGATTCATACCTACTTGTAGTTTTTGCGCTTGCGTTTGGGTAATAGGTGTCCCTTGCGGCAAATCAATCGTATAGACGCTAAACAGCGAACAACCAGATAGGGCAACGCTAGCGCCCAAGGTCAATGCCAGTAGCCCTTTACGCAAACAGGCTTTTGGTAAAGAGATTTTGCTAGAGGTTAAAAGATTTGGAGTACGAAGAACTTGCGACTTTATCATGGTAAGATGACTCATAAAAAATGGGTGGGGCACGGCGCATCGCCACTATGGCGACTCTAGCCGGCAATCTTGAACAAATGATACGTTATTTACTTGCAATTGCCTACCACTTACGACATTATTTACGCAGTTCTTGGGGTTGCTTTTAATGATTTATAGTGTAAATTCATGAGCTTGCGTTAAGGTTGCTAGGTAATGCTAGCGACTGATAACTACATTATTTCGGCTTTAAATCATCAGTATAAGGCTAACTACTTTTAATAATGATTTCTTTATTCTTATTTGTTAAGACTTAACAGTCAGAAGGGATATTATGACGATTACCAATCAGGAACTACGTAAAGCGGGGCTAAAGGTAACCTTACCGCGTGTGAAAATATTAGAGCTGCTTGAGCAGGCAGAACGTCATCATATGAGCGCAGAAGAGGTCTATAAAGCGCTGATTGAGCAAGGNGANGACGTTGGNCTAGCGACCGTNTACCGAGTGCTNACTCAGTTTGAGCAAGCTGGTATTGTTGAGCGCCANAATTTTGAAAATAACTTATCNGTGTTTGAGATCACCCAAGAGNAGCATCATGANCANNTGGTNTGTGANATCTGCGGCAAAATCGTTGAGTTTCATAACGAGGTCATCGAAGAAGAGCAGCTCAAAGTGGCGAAAGAGCATGGCTTTAAGTTATCAGGCCACTCCTTGGTGCTATACGGCATTTGTAATAATCAAGAGTGCAAAGACAACGCTAGATAGCTGATATCCNTGCAGCAAAAAAGCAGCATCTCCTTTTAGTGGCTTATCTTAAAAAGGTAAGCTGCTTTTTTGTGTGCTTTAAATAAAACTAGCTGTTATTTAAAGACAAGCTCTCACTGTTGTCGGTGAAGCTGCGTTTATTCTTTTTACTATTGAGCTTAATCTGTAGGCGCAAATCATTCGGGGAGTCGGCGTGTTTAATCGCTTCTTGGTACTCTATCTCTCCATTTTCGTATAAGTCGAATAGTGCCTGATCAAAGGTCTGCATCCCGCTATCACGTGAGCGAGTCATGACATTCTTTATCTCATGAATCTCACCCTTACGAATATAATCACTGACTAATTGCGAGTTTAGCAGTATTTCAATCGCTGCGCGACGACCTTCACCATCGACAGTAGGAATGAGCTGCTGCGCGACAATACCTTTTAGGTTAAGCGATAGATCCATAAAGGTCTGCGTATGACGCTCGCTTTCAAAAAAGTGAATGATACGATCGATGGCTTGGTTGGCGTTATTGGCATGTAANGTGGCAAACACCAAATGNCCCGTCTCGGCATATTGAATGGCGTAGCTCATCACTGTTGGGTTACGAATCTCACCGATCAAAATAACATCTGGCGCTTGGCGCAGAGTGTTTTTTAGCCCTGCTTCAAACGAGTGCGTATCGATACCCACTTCACGCTGAGTGATGATACACCCTTGATGCTCATGCACAAACTCAATAGGGTCTTCAACGGTGATGATATGGCCGTGCGAGTTTTTATTACGGTGGCCTATCATCGCCGCTAAAGTGGTAGATTTACCAGTACCGGTAGCGCCTACTAATAAGATAATACCGCGTTTTTCCATTGCCAATTCTTTTAAAGAAGCGGGNAGACCCAGCTCTTCAACGGTTGGAATCTTGCTTTCAATCTTACGCAGAACCATGCCCGCCATATCGCGCTGCACAAAAGCACTGACCCGAAAGCGCGCTTGCTGTGCTTCATCGGTAATGGCAAATTGACACTCGTTGGTGCTTTCAAACTCTTGTTGCTGACTGCCCGTCATGACGCTTTTGACCAGCTTCATGGTTTGCTCGCCATTGAGCGGTGTTTTACCAATCGGAAAAATCTGGCCATTGACCTTCATAGAAGGGGCGACATCAGCGGTAATAAACAGATCGGAACCGTTTTTTGCAATCATGAGTTGCAGCAGTTTTTCGAAGTCCATGGTTTTCCCAAACTATAATAATAAAATTAAAAATCTNTAAGTTAAAAAGCTATATAAATCCTTTCGCAATCTCTGTTACTCATTAGCCAGTTACTGCCTAGTCTCGCAAGATACTGTGACGGCCTATATGCGCTATAAAAAAGTCTCAGGCTGCTTGGCATAAGGACGCGCAACTTCCCGCGATATCGTACCTCGGCTGACTAAATTCTTTAGAGTTTGATCAAGGGTAATCATACCGTCGCCAGCACTGGTCTGAATTGACGAGTACATCTGGGCGATTTTATTTTCGCGAATCAGGTTACGAATAGCAGGGGTCCCAAGCATAATCTCGTGGGCCGCAATACGGCCGCCAGTCTGACGACGTAGCAAGGTTTGTGAGATGACTGCTTGTAGAGACTCTGATAGCATAGCGCGAATCATGTCTTTTTCAGCAGCTGGGAAAACGTCAATGACCCGGTCAATAGTCTTCGCCGCTGAGCTGGTATGCAAAGTGCCAAACACTAAATGACCGGTTTCAGCCGCGGTAAGTGCCAGCCGAATAGTCTCAAGGTCACGTAGCTCACCGACCAATATCACNTCGGGATCTTCACGCAAAGCTGAGCGTAGTGCTGGCTCAAAACCTAAGGTATCGCGGTGCACTTCGCGCTGATTGATTAAGCTTTTTTTAGACTGATGCACAAATTCGATAGGGTCTTCGATAGTCAAGATATGCTCTTTACGAGTCTCGTTGATATAATCGATCATCGCAGCTAAGGTCGTTGATTTACCAGAGCCTGTCGGACCGGTAACCAAGACAATACCGCGCTTAAAGTCCGAGACTTTTTTGAATATATCCCCCATGCCTAAATCTTCTAGAGTCAAAACAGTCGAGGGAATCGTCCGAAATACGGCTCCTGCGCCGCGGTCTTGATTAAAAGCGTTAACCCGAAAGCGTGCTAAATTGGGTATAGCAAAAGAAAAATCCGTCTCAAAAAACTCTTCAAAATCTGCGCGCTGCTTATCATTCATGATGTCATAAATGAGCTGATGCACGACTTGATGACTCATCGCCGGCATGTTGATGCGTGTCATCTCGCCATCGACTCGAATCATCGCTGGCATTCCTGCTGAGATATGTAGATCAGAGGCTTTGTGCTTGACGGTGAACTGCAATAAGTCTTCGATACTTATAGCGCTTTTTTCAGTCATGATAGGGCTTTCCTATTGATCAGTTCTTGGCAATCAGTTTTGTATAACCAGTACAATTAAGATAAGCGACTCATACGCTTACGTTAATTCGTGTAACAATATCATAACAAGACTAGGCTTATATAACCATCTGCTATATAAATAAAATGCAAAAATAGATTAGGGCGTGTTGCTATCACAGAGGCTGCGGAAAATTCACNCCAGTAGCGCTATAACACTTTTAAATTGAGTTTACTATAAGANGCGAAAGACACCTTTAAAATGTTTACAACACCTGAGTGANTTATGAATACTGATAATCGGGCAACTGATGAATTGATAAATAACTGGCAACAAGTCAACGCAGAGGTGGCAGAGGCGTGCAAGCAAAGCTCTCGCCATATAGATGATGTCAAGCTGNTAGCNGTNTCTAAGACCAAACCTGTAGAGAGAATAAAAGCTCTAGCGCAGAGAGGGCAGCGCGACTTTGGTGAGAACTATCTACAAGAAGCGCTGGAGAAAATCACTCAACTGCGAGCAGANGCGGAGGCAGAAGATATCGTTTGGCATTACATNGGCAGTATTCAGCGTAATAAGACCCGTGATATCGCTGAGCATTTTGATTGGGTACAAACGCTTGAGCGTGACATTATTGCCAAGCGTTTAAATGATCAGCGCCCTGATAATATGACAGCCCTTAACGTCTTAATTCAGCTCAATATCGATGACGAGGAGAGTAAGTCTGGATGTACGCCTGAGCAGCTACCAGAGCTGATAGCGACTGTTAAGGGGTATGAGCGCTTACAATTGCGCGGCCTGATGATTATCCCTGCCAAAGCGGANACCGATGCTTTTGCTCGCACCAAGCAGCTGTTTGATGAGGTGCGACAGGCTCATCCAGAGCTGAGCTCATGGGACACCCTTAGCATGGGTATGAGCGCTGATATGACCGAGGCGATAGCAGAGGGTTCAACGATGGTACGCGTTGGCAGCGCTATTTTTGGCGCGCGTGATTAGAGTCTCTACGGTGAAGTACCGTTATTGTTATTGAGTAACGTCATCAAGCATTATTTTAGCGTTGTTTTAACATT
>FUFK010040248.1_pt1 | contig 31218 bp, 24 predicted proteins | sample 1021851 | NCBI WGS metagenome assembly FUFK01 (sample SAMEA51879418, study PRJEB19060) | metagenome | reverse complement strand
CTGACGAAATTTTACCAGATCTTCCGCAACAGCGTCGAGAACACGATCTTTATCTGCTAATTCATAAAGAGCCGACGCATACCTCCCCGCTAAACTTTGTGAATTGGCAACCACTCCGAGATGACCCTTCTTAGATACTTATTCCAGTGTGATAAAAATGCTTTATAGACTCAAGACGGCGTTTCCTAGCACACAGATCACATGCACGCAAGCGGTTGCTGACACAGAAAACTAACAACCCCAGACGTGTTGTTATTCAACACTTTTCTTGATGCTTTTTTTTACCATATTTTCAGCCGTTTGATGACGTTAAATGGCCATTTAAGCGAAACTTTGAGGATCAATGTCTATTTCTACTTTTGTTGAGCCACGTATTTTTAAACCGCCCAGCCAATCTGATATCATTTTTTGAACATTGAGTTTCTTGTCAGCTTTTATTAGCAACCTCCGACGGTGCCTACCTCTCAAGAACGCAAGTCCGGAAGGCGCAGGTCCTAAAATTTGTGCTCGCGGAGTGGAAGGGGCAGATGCAGCTAAAAGCCTCGCAATCTGGTCTGCTTCTGTCTCGTTTTTTGAACTAATAATCAAAGAGACCAGCCGTCCAAACGGCGGTAAACCTGCTTCACTTCTAGCCTGTTTCTCCAGCTTTAAAAAACTTTCCCTATCCCAATTTGAGAGTGCTTGCATCAACGGATTATCTGGCTGTCTTGTTTGCAACCATACCTTACCCGCCCTTTCTTCCCTTCCTGCTCTTCCTGCCACTTGATGTAGCATTTGATACGTCTTTTCTGCTGCGCGCAAATCACCGCCTGCCAACCCCAGGTCTGCATCTAGCACACCAACACAAGTGATTAAAGGAAAGTGGTGGCCTTTTGCTATCACCTGAGTCCCTATGATAATTTCTATCTCGCGTTGTTTAACCAATTGCAGAAAGTTAGTTAATGCTGGCCCATTAGAGAGGGTATCGCTGGAAGCAATTCCCGTCCGCGCATTTGGAAATAATTGGCTAACTTCTTCCTCTATTCTTTCAACCCCCGGCCCTGCGGCCACCAAAGAATCCTCAGCGCCGCATTCAGGACAATGAGTCGGTACTTTTACATTGTACCCGCAGTGGTGGCATTGCAGACGGGATTTTGACCTATGTTCCACTAACCAAGCCGAGCAGCTTGGACATTCATTTCTGTATCCACAAACCTTACAAATATTTAAGGGTGCGTATCCTCGTCNATTTAGAAAAAGTAAAACCTGTTCGTCGCGTTCGAGTGTTGCTTGGATTGCCTTTTGAAGNATAGGNGATATCCATGAACCATTCCGGTTCTCGCTACTTCTAATATCTATCAATTCTACTCTGGGCAAAGTTGCATCACCATATCTTTGGGATAACGATACTTTTCTAAATCGGCCTGTTTCCGAGTTATGCAAGGTTTCAAGAGATGGTGTCGCCGAAGCCAATATAATCGGGATGTCACTGCATTTAGCTCGCAAAATCGACATATCCCGCGCATGATACCTTGAGCCCTCCATCTGCTTAAAGGCAGGCTCATGCTCCTCATCCACCACCAAAAGGCCTAGGTTAGGAAAAGGCAAAAACAATGCAGAGCGGGCTCCCACCAGGACATTTACGTTGCCTTCCAAAATAGCGCGCCATATTCGNCGTCTTTTTTTTGNCGGCAACTCCGAATGCCACTCNACCGGAGCAGCNCCAAACCGCNTGGAGAANCTTTCAATAAACGGGCGAGCTAGAGCTATTTCNGGAACTAAAATGAGGACTTGAAACCCTTTTTTTAAAACCTCTGCTATNACNTCAAAATAAACCTCGGTTTTGCCAGANCCNGTAACNCCNTCAATNAGTGAAACAGAGAATTNGTTCTGTCNCANAACGTTANNAAGACATTNTACTGCCGTTGNTTGTTCATNGTTTAACTNNACCGAATTTTTATCCANAGNTCCAAGTGACTGAGGAGTGAAATTATCCTCAACAAACTGTTTTTGAATGACACCACAAGTAAGCAAACCGCTAATCACCCCACTTCCCACTCCTGTATTACTCCTAATTTGCGCCGATGTTTGGGGGCCGTTTTTCGCTATCGCGTCCAAGACAAGCTTTCGTTGAGGTGTAATCTTAAAGTTTTTCAAACAGCTAGTTTCGGATTGACTTAACAACTCAATCTTGTCAGAAAAATTAAAAATCTCAGGCACGTTTAAAACCATTTTCAAAACAGCACCAAGCGGGATCATATTGTAGCTCGCAGCACGCGAAATAAAATCCAGCATCGCAACAGATATTCTATGTTCTCCGTATTTATCCGAGACAAGCTTTAATTTTTGGTTTGCTACATCCGATTCAGCGCTAGAAACTACGACTCCGAGGCACATCTTGTTAACGAATGGAACTTGAACTATATCACCAATTTTGAGATCCATGCCATTTGACAAATAATCGTATGGTTTGGTNACAGGCCTTGCTATNAGNACGCTCACACGCCCCTCTGCTGTAATCCGATCTGAGATGATCGCCTGTTTTCCCATATTCTCTGCCAATCGGTGACGCAAAGGGCAATTATATTTAACTACTAGTTACTATTGCTTTTTTTAGATCACAAGAGAGAACTCTTCTATCTTATGATTTTTCCAATAAGCTAGCCATTAATCAACCANTTTGATAATATCAATCCGTTAATAAACTATTGAAAATAGAGGTAACCATGAAATTTTTTCTTGATACCGCGAATGTAGATGAAATTACAGAGNTGGCATCAACTGGTCTAGTTGACGGAATTACAACTAACCCATCTCTNATTGCAGCTTCAGGGAGAAACATGATCGAAGTTATTAAAGAAATAACGGAACTAGTTGATGGCCCGGTAAGTGCCGAGGTTACNGCAACAGATTATGAGCACNATGTTAGCAGAAGGCAGGCTTCTAAGCGAAATTGCAAAAAATGTTGCTGTGAAAGTTCCACTCACTTTTGATGGGCTTAAGGCATGCAAAACACTCGCAGAGGAAGGAACATCTGTGAACGTGACACTGTGTTTTTCCGCCACTCAAGCGCTGCTCGCTGCGAAGGCTGGAGCAACATTCATCTCACCCTTCGCTGGCCGGTTAGATGATATAGGCGGGGTTGGCATGGAATTAATTTCGGACATTATAGAGATTTACTCGAATTACGATTTTAAAACGGAGGTTTTAGTTGCTTCTGTTAGGGGACCGCTTCACGTTCTCCAAGCGGCTAGGATGGGAGCGGATATAGCCACTGTTCCAGCAGCGGTAATCAAGGCATTGTACAAGCATCCACTAACCGATAAGGGTCTGGAAGCATTCATTTCAGATTGGGAAAAAACAGGCCAGTCTATTCTGAAAAAATAAAATTTGTTAAAAANTAAAGTTTGACGTCTCAACATTGTTAAAAACCAACTGGAAATGACTTCAAATGGCAAAGCATTTTCAACCTGTCAGTAACTTGGTTTTAGATCAGCAAGAACTTCACGTTTTTAAAAGCTGGCAAGATTGGCTATTTAACGAGAGAAAATTNTCAGAAAATACCCGAATGGCTTATGTCAAAGATGTAGAGGCCTTTTGTTGTTTCTTTTCGAAACACATAGGCTCAAACATTAGCATGATGAGCTTACAACAGCTGACCATTGCAGACTTACGATCGTTTTTAGCAGACAGAAAAAGGTCTGGTCTCTCAAACACTTCAATGGCAAGAAATGTCTCGAGTATTCGCAGTTTTTTCTACTTTCTTAATAAATTTGGCCACCTAAAAAATGAGGCCATAAATCTCTTAACATCNCCAAAAATCCCTCAAGCTATTCCAAAGGCTCTAGACAAAGATGAGGCTTTATCAATTCTTGAAAAACCCTCCAGCACAACTATGCAGCCTTGGGTCAAGTCCCGCGACAAAGCTATTTTCGCCCTAATGTACGGCTGTGGATTGCGGATCGGAGAAATAATTGCGCTAGACGGTTCCGATATTCCCTTATCAGATGCCATTATTGTAAACGGTAAAGGAAACAAGCAGCGATTAATTCCCATAATGCCAATCATTAGAGATAGTGTAGCGGAATACATGTCGCTGTGTCCCTTTACGATCTCAAAAGATGGGCCTGCTTTTTTTGGTGTAAGAGGCAACCGCCTAAATCCCGGTGTTGTACAGAGGTCTATGAGATTGATTAGAGGAAGTTTAGGGCTGCCCGCTACTGCAACGCCTCACTCACTCCGCCACTCTTTTGGAACGCATCTGCTGGTGAATGGTGGGGATTTGCGATCGATCCAAGAACTCCTTGGCCATGCTTCGCTTTCTACAACTCAAAGATACACCGCAATCGACANGAACTATCTAAAAGAAGTGCACCAAAAATTCCATCCCAGGGCAGAATTAAAAGAATAAATTTATAAAAGTTTTAAACCCTCAAAATCTCAATCATTTTCTGCCCAATATTCGCGGGCGATTCGGCAACGTGGATGCCAGCCTCGGCGAGCGCTTGCATTTTTTCTTTAGCCCCACCTTTTCCTCCAGCTATTATCGCACCGGCGTGTCCCATACGTCTTCCTGGGGGCGCTGTCATTCCGGCTATAAAACCGACAATTGGCTTCGAGGTTTTTGAGCTTTTTACAAACTCGGCAGCTTCCTCCTCAGCCACCCCACCAATTTCCCCGATCATCACAATAGATTCGGTTTGAGGATCGGCTAAAAACATTTCGAGACATTCAATAAAGTTGGTACCGTTGACNGGATCTCCGCCTATGCCTATGCATGTCGATTGGCCTAAACCAACAGCCGTTGTCTGNGCAACAGCTTCATAGGTCAGCGTTCCCGATCGTGAAACTATTCCAACGCTTCCAGCCTTATGAATGTGTCCAGGCATAATGCCAATTTTACACGCTCCTGGCGTTATTACACCAGGACAGTTAGGTCCAATGAGCCTCGTTTTGGAACCAACTAATGCTCTTTTGACCCTGACCATGTCCAAAACCGGGATACCCTCTGTGATACAAATCACTAAAGATATTTCTGACTCAATTGCCTCTAGTATTGACTCNGCAGCATATTTGGGAGGNACATAGATGACCGATGCATCTGGTTCTGTTACCGACACTGCNTCAGCGACTGTATCNAAAACAGGCAAAGATAGATGAGTTTCTCCNCCTCTACCTGGCGTGACGCCTCCCACCATTTTAGTACCATAGTTGATTGCTTGTTCAGAATGGAATGTTCCCTGTTTGCCGGTAAANCCCTGACAGATAACCTTGGTATTCTGGTCGACCAGAACGGNCATCAGCTCGAATCCCCAACAACGTCTACAATTTTTTGCGCCGCGGTTGATAGGTTATCTGCTGACAATATTGGAAGGCCACTCTCAGCTAAAATGCTTTTCCCTTTTTCAACATTTGTACCCTCCAAGCGCACTACTAAGGGAACTTGTAGGTCTATTTCCTGAGCTGCCGAAACGACACCTTCGGCTATTATGTCACATCGCATGATCCCACCAAAAATATTCACCAAAATACCGCTTACATTCTCGTCAGACATAATAATTTTAAATGCGGCCGCTACTCTTTCCTTTGTGGCACTTCCGCCTACATCTAGAAAATTTGCAGGGTCCCCCCCGTGCAATTTGATAATGTCCATAGTTGCCATCGCTAGCCCAGCACCATTTACCAGACACCCTATATTACCATCCAGTTTTATATAATTTAACTCCAGTTGGGCCGCCTCAATTTCTGTGGGCTCTTCCTCACTTTCATCACGCAGTTGTTCTACCTCTGGCTGCCTGAAAAGAGCATTATCGTCAAAGCTCATCTTAGCGTCGATAGCNAGTAAGTCATCTGTCTTTGTTATTACTAACGGATTAATTTCAATCATGGCCGCATCCAGCTGTAAAAAAGCCCGAAACAGAGATTGCAGTAAATTTGACAAATCTTTATGTTGAGTTTTAGAGAAGCCTAACGCTTTTGAAATTTTTTGCACATGGAAACTCTTCAGTCCAGTGTAACTATCCACGTTTACATGAATGATTTTTTCTGGTGTACTCTCCGCAACTTCTTCAATTTCCATACCGCCTTCGGTAGAACAAATTATGGTCACGCCGCCGAGCTTCCTATCTACAAGCATAGATAAATAAAATTCGTTATCTATCTCACAAGCTTCTTCAATATAAACCGTTGTTACCTCTTTCCCCTGAATTCCGGTTTGCTTCGTCACAAGCGTCTTGTTCAGCATTCTTTTAACGTTTGCTTCAACATCCTCAATACTGGTCGCAAGTGTGACACCGCCGCCACCAGTCTCTTCATCCTTAAAAAAACCCGCCCCTCGTCCCCCTGCATGGATTTGAGATTTCACAACAAATTTTGATCCAGATAATTTCTCTTCCAGTCCAATTAAATCAGACAATGAATCAACCACGATCCCGCTAGGAACAGGTATACCAAAATCTCTCAGCAAACTCTTGGCTTGATACTCGTGAATGTTCATTCAGGTTCACAATATTTTGGGGCACACCGCCATTGCAATCCTGCCCCGTTCAGGATTGTCGATTCATAGGANCCTTTAACGCTTAATTTAACTGGTAGTCAACAGTCTATTTTCAACATGAATAAGTGGTGCCTAACATCGTGCTAGCGTCATTAGCTTGGACGTAAGGATACTCAGCCCCCCAACTTGGAGGCTGCCTCATTCAATTCTCTTACAGCCTGTACGGAATGATCAAACATGGCACGTTCGGGCTCATTCATTTCTATTTCTACAATTCTTTCTACACCATCACTTCCCAAAACCACTGGTACGCCAACATAAAGACCATCGAGACCGTATTGACCATCGCAATACGCCGCGCAAGGTAAAACCCTTTTCTTGTCACGCAAATAAGCCTCAGCCATCTCTATTGCAGAGGAAGCTGGTGCGTAAAATGCTGATCCAGTTTTAAGCAGCTTAACAATTTCTGCGCCGCCATCTCGGGTTCGCTGTACTATTTCAGCTAGCTTTTCCTCGGTACTCCATCCCATTTTGATCAGATCTGGAACCGGAATACCTGCTACGGTTGAGTATCTCTCGAGGGGCACCATTGTATCCCCATGCCCACCGAGAACAAATGCGGTAACGTCTTCAACTGAAACCTTAAATTCTTCCGCCAGAAAATAACGGAACCGAGCACTATCCAATACACCTGCCATCCCAACGACTTTGTTAGTTGGAAGGCCACATGCTTTTTGAAGGATGCCTACCATTACATCGAGTGGATTTGTTATACAAATAACAAAGGCGTTAGGACAATTTTCCTTTATACCTTTTCCCACCGAATGCATCACTTTAGTGTTGGTTCCAATCAAATCGTCCCTGCTCATTCCGGGTTTTCTAGCAATCCCAGCAGTTACGATTACAACGTCAGCACCTGATATTTCTGAATAATCATTAGAACCAGTTACACTCGCGTCAAAGCCTTCAACCGGCGAAGCTTCTGCTATATCTAATGCTTTGCCCTGAGGAATTCCGTCAACAATATCGAANAGAACAACATCGCCCAACTCTTTTAGCCCAGCCAACAGTGCTAATGTACCGCCAATATTACCAGCACCAACTAGTGCGATTTTGTTTCTAGACATTGATAGATTCTCCAGTGATTTATTAAATTCCTAATTATTAGAATTCTCTCGTTGGGTTTAGCGCGTTTAAACTCTCTCTACAAGTCAATAGAATCTCAGCTTCGGTCACTTGTCTCTATCCCGTGCTTCTTTAATATATTCTATAGATTGCATTTCCATCAGCCTTGAGACTGTTCTATCAAATTCGAAACTCCAGTCGTGACCAGAATAAAGCTCGGTCGGTTGAGCGGCCGCAGAGAAAACCACATGCCTTTTCGCATCATATAATGCATCGACCAGCACCATAAATCTGCGAGCTATATCTCGTTGACTATCCTCCAACACAGGAANATCAGATATAATGATAGATCTGAAGCGGTCTGCAATCGCAAGAAAATCAGCAGCGGCAAGAGGTTTTCTGCAAAGATCATCAAAACTGAACATAGCTACCCCATCGCATGCTTTTGGAATAAAAATTTCTCGACCCTTGAATTCAAAACTCTCACTTGAACTAGAATGGCCGTCGGTTAACTCAGAAAAAATTTTATCTAGGGTTCTATTTGTGTTGGGGTTACATGGAAAGATGTAAGCTTCCATTTCCTTCAGTCTATCCAAGCGATAATCAAGCCCATCGGTTAGTTGTAAAACTTCCATACGATCTTTAATNAGATCTATGAATGGTNTAAATCTGTCCCGCTGCAATCCATCTTTGTACAGATCATTCGGATGCCTATTTGACGTGGCCACAACGACAACTCCCAACTCCATCATCGCTGTGAACAGCCTTGCTACGATCATGGCATCTGCTATATCTCGCACCTCGAACTCATCAAAACAAAGNAATGCATTTTTTTCCGCTAANAGTTTTGCCGTAGGNCCAATTGGCTCACCGCCTTTACCGTTTTTATTTTTATTCCGCCAACTATGGATTGCNTCATGAGCCTCTTGCATGAACTTATGAAAGTGTATTCTTCGCTTTCTTTTTACATTAACTCCATCAAAAAATAGATCCATCAGCATCGATTTGCCTCGCCCGACAGACCCAAAAATATATAGTCCNTTGGGNCNTGATTCTTTNGTTTTTGATCGAAACGAAAAGACAGACNTCCAGCTAAAAAGTGGGCTCTCTAAATTATAGCCTGCTAACTTGCGGTGGAGTATTTGAAGTTTNTCAACTGCAAGTTCNTGCCCTGTATCCCGNGCCAAANTGCCTGAAGAAACTAAACTATTATATCCTGCCCAAGGACCTTCTCCTATTTTCATGNCCGTNTTCTTATCGCCCCCCTGTAACCGGTAGAATAGCGCCAGCGCAGTAACTCGCGCCTGGACTTAGCAACCAAACTATCGCTTCAGCCACCTCCTCGGGTCTCCCAACACGTCGCATAGGGATGCCTGGAGCTGCCTCAACTGCCCGATTAGGGAGCCCTGCTGATGCGTGAATTTCGGTATCTATCATTCCTGGCGACACCGCATTGACAATNACACCTTCTTTAGCAACCTCTCNTGCGAANCCTANGGTNAAAGAATCTACCGCCCCCTTCGACGCCGCATAATGAACGAATTCATTTGGNCCACCTAGTCTTGAGGCTGCTGAGCCCACGTTGACAATATAGCCGCCTGTACCTCCATTAATCGTGGACATTCGTTTTACAGCTTCTCTACAACACAACATTAAACCAACCACGTTTAACTCTAATATCTGCCTGATTGCCAACGCAGTCATATTCTCTACTCTAGCTGTCTTGCCCGTGGTACCCGCACTATTTACTAGCCCCTTAATATGGCCTAACTCACTCTCAACTTGTTCAAACATCTTAAGAATATCATCTTCAGACGTCATATCTCCCTTGATGGTAATTGATCGTCTCCCGAAAGCGTTCACTTCGTTAGACACCTTTTTTGCAGCCTCTGCGTCGCGGGCATAGTTAATTGCAACATCCCAACCTTTTTTTGCTGCACAAATTGCAGTGGCCGCTCCGATTCCTCTACTNCCNCCTGTGACTAAAAGTACATCAGACATCTAACTGCCCCTTTTTACCCTATTGTTAAATTTTTATTGTTTTTTCTATTTATTTTTGCCTGCAACTTGTACCTCGACGATCCCTGTAGCGGCGCCATTCAACTNATCATTTTTATTAGATTAAATTTCTATATATGAATAATCCAATCAGTGATGCAGATATAATCCAGCCTATCAATATAACACATATTTGACGCGGTTTAATTAGCCATAAAACGCCATATAAAAATCTTGCAAGCCACGACCCCTTTAGTGCTGGATAAAAAAATACAAAGGCACAAAACATTGCGGGAACCGCAGCAAACGTAAAACCTAATCCATATGAGTCAGTTAGAGCTAAAAGCGTGCCATAAATGGCNGGNTANACCATCATAGCTATNGATGTAAAAGCCAAAACACCNCCTGTAATCCCACCTACGTTTCCTTCGGGAGAAAGTCTTGCTGTTTCTGCAAGAAGAATCCCGTGCCAGCTNAANGATGTCACGTTGTANAGTATCGCAACTAGCAATATCGCATTGTAACTCCAACTCGTGTCAAAGATCCCAACTAACAGACCACCGACAGCAGCAAAAAAACTTATGCCAAACATAACGGTCCTCGCCGACAAATAAGTGCTTCCCAGCCAACCCCATAGAATTCGGGCGCCTATGGCGGTTAAGCTTGCTATTGCAAAGGCGGAACCAGCCTCCAATTCGCTGTAATTCAACCCGTCGATCATAAATAAAATGAAGAACCCTGCAAAAACGGATTGCAACCCACCTAAAGAAAAGGCACAGAGAGCCAAATCTCTTAATTCAGGTTGAGAAATCACTATTTTCATAGTTTGAAATGCACCAGAGAAAGAAAATTTAACATCTGGTTTTCGATCGCTATCAAAATGCTCCCTTAGAGGCTGTAATGACAGCGCAACAATGTAAACTATAATACCGATAATAAAACATGTGCCGTAGGCGTCTAACTGAATGGAGAGATCAAAAGTTCCTATATAAATTCCAGCGCCAAGCAGCGCTGGAACCAATACCCCGGCGATAAGACTTCCAACGGGNACACCTGTCTGCTTGATAGAGAAAATAATTGGGGCGAGGTGCTTTGGACTATATTTAGCGAGTATATGCGAACTTGCAGGAGTAGAGACAGATGCTGCGCCCAGCAAAATTGCGGCAACTGGATAAAGCCATAGGATACCCAATGCGCATACAAACAAACTACCCCCCATGAAATACAAACACCACTGACTAATCCGTAGCGCCCCCAAACGGATTATAATGGCTCCACAACCCATAGCAGCGGCTATTGATGTGACGTTTTGAATAAATAGATACAGCCCTAACCAGGCTCTCGAAATTCCAAAATCCTCTGCTAAACGGTCTGCAAGAAATGGGATCACTATTTGGCAAACATAAGAAAATGCTTGTTGCATCAACATCGACGAAGTTGCAAGTGCAAGGATTATTCGCCAATCGAAACGCGCCAGATTCACTTGAATAAGGTCCGATCTCGAATTTGTATATTTACTTCAACCAACATCCCTGGCGCGGTAATTTTTGGCTTATCTAATATCTTGATTTTCACCGGTATTCTCTGTTCAATTTTCCTAGCCTTATTCGATATTGAGCCGCTTTGCGTCTCTTGCAAATCGTTTAGAGTGACCTGCCCTATACCAATAACCTCCCCNAGAAACATCTCAAATGGNTATGCATTGAGGTGCAGTTTTACTGGTTGNCCTATCTCTAAGTGTCTGATTTGGTCCTCTACGATATTGGCCTCAACCCAGACATTTTCTGGGTCGTGCACAATTATAAGTTCATCGGCATCCTCGACATATTCGCCAGGATTTTTGAAAATTTTGTCAACTATACCATCGGTTGGGCTATGAATTTGCCTTTCAGAAAGATCTACCTCNAATTCCCTTTTTTTTGCTTTNAANCGCTCTAGCGTGATGGAAGCAATCTTTATGTCTTGGTCGAAAACTGCAAGCTCTGCCTGCCTCGATANTATTTCTTTACTTTCTAATTCAGCCACCCTTATACGCGCTTTAGCGGCTTTGATTTGGCCCTTCAAGTTGAGAACATTATCTTGCTCGTTCTCCATATTTTTCCTCGAAGCTAAATTCTTCGAAAATAANTATCTGCTNCGTTCGAGTTTNTTATCAGCAAGCCGNAATCGATCCNTCAAGGTGGTTAAATCTAATTTCAANGCNTGTATTTGTTCTATCTTGGTCGCAGTTCGCGAACTCAAACTTGTTTCAAGAGAAAACTTTTCTGCTATCAACTTGTCTTTCTGGGCACTGGCTTCTTTTAACTCGGCTTCTGTTGCCCTAATACGTTCCTGNATTTGCTCCACTTTCATCGTTACGAGCAAATCCCCTTTCTTTATGGATATGCCCTCTTTCACATGGATATTTTCGATTGTCCCATTTACACGNCTCGATACTNTAGTCATATCGGAACGTATTCTTGCATCAAACTCATAGACATGGGTAAACCAATGAAATCCCTCGTAAGTGGCAAACGCTAAGCCCATTAAGATAGCAAGTATAGATATCCATTTAAGATGAAAACTTCGTGTGCGCATAAGCGTAGGATTCTTTCTCAACGATTGAGGACTCGTTTTAATACGTAATGGGAGCCACAACCTCAACATAATCTTATGAAAGTTCTAGTTTCAGGCAATATAATATCAAGAAAACCCACATGCTGATGNCCTNTNCGTGATTCTAATCAGAATTCTTGCCGGTATTGGTCAAAAATAGTTAAGGTTTAGAGAACCGATAAAAAAATTAATGAATAATAAGTGTGGATGCCGTGATGGAAAATGAATTTGTTGATGCCGAGTTGACTTATATTGTTGATGACGGGAAACCTTCTATTCGCTACGTTGATTGGCCAGAAGAAAAACATAATGAAAGATTAGCTTCTTACGAAGCNAGACAAACCCGTATTTTCAATGGCCGATTACTTGCAAATCCACCTAAATTAGACGACTTTGGCTTCGAGTTACTGAAGAGAAAAAGCGCAGTTTCTAACTTTTACAATGAAACTCATCTTAAAGAATTATATTATCCTGAAACAGCAGAAATCATACGGCAAGAGAGCGGGGCAACGTCCGTGCATGTATTTGATCACACCGTGCGCACGCCCGACACTTCAACACATAAAGAGGGGTGGGTACGAAGTCCTGTCCGTTACGTGCATAACGACTACACCGAACGTTCGGCTGCTCAGAGAGTAAACGATTTTTTCCCAGATGAGGCCAGCNANTTGCTTAAGAAACGATTTGCTATAATTCAAACTTGGCGATCAATCGGCGATAGGGTTGAGTCCGAACCTCTGGCACTTTGTGATGGCAAAACTATTCCAGAAACAGGCTTTATTAGAAACGAACGCAGATATAGAGATAGAACGGCTGAAACCTACCATATTAGTTACAATCCCGCGCACGAGTGGTATTACTTTCCACATATGACTAACGACGAGTTACTTATCTTTAAAGTATTTGATACAAGCCAAGAAGTCGATGTACGTTTCACTGCTCACACAGCTTTTTCGGATCCAAACACTAACCCTAACGCCCCCGCCAGACAAAGCATAGAAATGCGAGCGTTGGCATTTTTTTGAGCTTAATAGAATAAACGTTAGGTTAACCCCCGCTATCCGATATTGTTTCTTATTTTGGAGTTTTTTTTGAGGATTGCTCTAGCTCAAATAATTCAAGAATCTAATACCTTTGTTCCGTTTTCGACTACGGTCGAGCATTTTTCTGCGCAGTACATAAGAAGAGGGAAAGATGTTCTTGAAGGCTTAAAGAATACGAAGGTTGAACTAAACGGAATGCTATCTTCAATAAAGGAGGCAGGTGGAACTCCCATTCCATTATTAGCTACGCACGGTTCTTGTGGCGGGCCGCTTACGCGTGAATGTTTCGACTTTTTATTAGATAGTCTAGAACAAGAATTGATTAAATCACTTCCTCTTGATGGAGTAGCCTTGGCTTTGCACGGAAGCATGGCAGCTGAAGATCAAGAAGATTGTGAAGGCGAAATAATAGAGCGCGTATTCAAATGTATACCCTCAGATACGCCTATAGGTGTATCTTTAGATCTACATGCACATGTCACCCCTAATCTCCTTAAACCTAATACATTTTTTATAGGCTACGGAGCTTACCCGCATACAGACATGTTCGAAACTGGACAAAAAACAGCACGAGTTTTAATCGACGCAATAATGGGGAAAATACAACCCGTAATGTCTATATCGAAAAAGCCAATGATAATAAGTCCTGTCAACAGCCGGACCACTGATGGGCCAATGACAGAAGTTGTGGCAAAAGCGCGGGAATTAGAGCAAGACAATGACATCCTGGCGGTCTCATATTTTATGGTTCAGCCTTGGCTTGATTTTGAGGATTTAGGTTTTGGAACTTTAGTTTGCTCCAACGCAAATGCAGTAAAAGGACAAAAAGCTGCTGATTTCATTTGTGAAATGGTTTGGGCTCGTAGAGAGGCATTATTGCCATCTTTAACTACCCTCGAAGAGGCAATCGACTTAGGCCTTAGAAGCCCGGGTGTAACGGTTATTGGCGATTGTGGCGACGCAACGAGTGGCGGCGCTAGCGGGGATAATATTACGGTACTTAAAACACTTATTGAAAAAAACGTGCACCAACATATTGGGCTTACCTACTTAACACTCGTGGATGCACCCGGAGCTTTAAAAGCCTCCCAAAAGGGGGTGGGCTCGAGAGTTAAATTAAGCCTTGGTCACACGCTTTCAAAGGAAGATGGTAATCCTCTTATTATTGAGGGCCAGGTAAAAACCATAACGGATGGGCTTTTCAAAATGAGCGCAGGTTTGGAAGGTGCAGAAATGAATTTTGGGCTAACCGTCGTACTCGCAATAGGCTCATTAAGAGTAGCCGTTCGGTCTGTCAGTGGCTTAGAATGGGACACAGGACAATTCACTTCTGTAGGCCTAGATCTTTCCCTTCCTAATTTAGTTTTTGTAAAATCACCATCACACTTTCGGGCGACTTTTGGTCCTTATGCAGATCAAATTCTTACCGCTGACACACCTGGCGCAACACGCGTAAACATTAAGAAANTAAATTATANAAAGCTACGCAGACCCATTCATCCGATCGATATCNTTGATTAGACAAATATCTCTTAGAAATTATGGGTGCTAGCTAGTTGACGAGAAATAAGTCGGGCATAGAGACCACCCTTTTTGAGCAACTCTTCATGCCTTCCAGTTTCAACTATTCTACCTTCCTCCATTACAACAATCTTATCAGCATCACGCACTGTAGACAGCCTATGCGCTATGATAATTGTAGTTCTGTTTGCCTTTAGAGTTTCCAACTCNTTGCGGATAGCTGTCTCNTTCACAGCATCAAGATGACTAGTAGCTTCATCGAGGATAAGTACAGGTGCATCTTTAAGAAAAGCTCTTGCAATTGCTACGCGTTGCCGCTGGCCACCGGATAGACTTGTCCCGCGTTCACCAACTGCCGTTTCCAATCCATCGGGTAAAGTTGCTATCATCCCATCAAGTGCCGCGTTTTTGATAGCTTTCTGTAGTTCTGCTTCGGTCGCTTCAGGCCGAGCTATAAGTATATTGGCTCGTAACGTATCGTTGAAAAGATAGGTATCCTGGGCCACAAGGGAAATCTGAGCCCTAAGTGTGTCGAGGTTATAATCTTTTAAATCAACCCCCTTCAACTTTACATTTCCGGTGTCAGGATCCCAAAATCGCATAAGTATCTGCGCTAATGTCGTTTTTCCAGCGCCGGAGGTACCTACAAGCGCAATTGTACCACCTGACGGTATTGAAACTGTTATCTCTTCTAAAGCATGTCGATTTTGCCCAGGATAGGAAAAGTTCACATCTTGAATGATTATATCGAAATCATTTTTCCCAACTTCCGAATTAGTGCCATCCGTTATTGTTATTGGCTCATTCTCAAGCCCATAATATCGCCTCGTGGACCCCAGCGTATCAGCCAGTTGCCTTCCAATCTGTGCAATTTCGGATACAGGTAAAAATGCCGACATTGCGAGTATTGCGAGCAACGGTAGAATGCCAGGGTCAATCTCTCCCACCTTTACAAGGAGTGCACCTGTAATTACTACAGCTAACCCGCCTAACCCAGTTAGAATTTCCAGCATGCTTTGCTGCCAGGTCAACTCATTAAAAAAAGGTAATCGTAAAGCAATATGCTCATCAGCCAGCCTGTCAAAACCATCAGACCTTCGTTCTTCTTGCTGGAAACTTACTATTTCATTCAGCCCTTGGACAGAATCTATGGCAAAGGCTCCCAACTCACCCGCCGCCTCACGTGCTTTCGAACCTAATCTGTCTACTTTTTTTCTTTTTAGAAATGGACTTACTCCCACTGCCAGAAGGAATGGTATTAATGCCATAGCAATCCAGTAACTTTCTAAACCTAGTATCAAAATTACTATTGTCGGAATAAAAATAGCAACAAACGCAGGCGCAACAGTATGAGCAAAAAAATACTCAATCAGTTCAATATCATGTGTAGCCAGATTCATTAGATCACCAGTTCGCCTGCGAACCAAATATGCAGGCGCAAGTGCATCCAGTTTACGAAATGCTTTTATACGCATTTCCGCTAACAGTCTAAAAGCCATATCGTGCGCCACCCATGACTCAAGCCAATGCGCTAAACCCGCTGTTGGCGCCAGCACTATTAACCAAACTAGATAATCATCGAACTGACCATTATTCTTTAGACTTAGAACGATAAGGGCGCTAGAAACGCCTACACCTATGTATGCCAATACTCTAAGGACACCAAGGAAGAAAGTCAGTGCTAGTCTACCTTTCCAAGGCATGATTATCCCCATGAGAGATGATATAAGTTGGAACCAGTTAAGACCTTCGGCCTTTATTATACCTTCTGTAAGCGCCTGCTTCGCGCCGCCTGCCGTATCAGCCAATGATTCAGTCCTCGACCGCATATCAAGCTCCTGTCTATTGGAGCGGCTTTTGAATTTACTGTTTTCATTTGCTTGATCCGTCATCAATTCGGCGTAAATACCGCCATTTTTCAACAGCTCAACATGTTTTCCAGATTCGGCAATTTTACCATCGTTAAGGACCATTATTCTGTCACAATCAATTACACTGGATAGTCGATGAGCTAATATTAATGTAGTACGCTCCTTCATTANTTTATCTAGAGCCTCTTGTATAATTGCCTCATTTTCAGCATCGACAGCCGATAAAGCCTCATCCAGTACAAGTATTGGTGAATTTCTTAAGACAGCTCGCGCAATAGCCACCCGCTGCCTTTGTCCTCCAGAGAGTTTAATGCCCTTCTCTCCAATAATGGTGTCGTACTTGTCTGGAAGTTGATTGATAAAATTGTCTATGTTTGCAGTTCGAGCGGCCTCGCGCACCTCTGTATCCGTTGCATCAGGACGACCCATAAGGATGTTTTCGCCAATAGTTCCATGGAATAAAAACGTATCCTGACTGACAACAGCTATTTGACTTCTTATTTGGTCAAAACTTAATTCCCTTATATCCACCCCGCCTATGCGAACAATTCCATTTTCCGGGTCAAAAAATCTGAGTAAAAGTTTTACGAGTGAAGACTTCCCACAGCCACTAGGGCCGACAAATCCAACGCGTTCACCAACATCNACCTTAAAATCTAAATTTTTATGAATGGCACGGGTTGTGTTGGGGTATTGAAATTGGACACCTTGGAATTCAACTGTCGGCGGTAATTCCTGCGCTGGGGAAGGTGTTTGTACTTCTCCTACAATAGGCTTTGCATCTAAAATTTTATAAATACCCTGAGCCGCTGACATCCCAACCATACCCTGATGCAGGACACTTCTGAGATCCCGCATAGGCCGAAATATTTCCACCCCCATCATTAAGATGATTAAAAGCCCAGCTAATTCCATTTTTCCTTCGGCTACGCGATATGCACCGAGAATAAGAGCCGCTGCCGCCCCTATCGTAATTGCACAATCCGTGATTCCCCTTGATAGAACATTCGTTCCTAAAACCCACATCGTTTTCTGGAATAGATCACGCGCTTTTACTTCAAGGCTATCCGCCCTCTTAGAACTTTGCCCAAACGATTTTAGTGTGGCTAAACCCTGGATTGAATCTAAAAATTCAGATGCGAACGCTGCATAGGCAATCTGTCTTTTTTTTGAACTCTCTACGTCTCGAGAGTGCCACATTGCTGGCAAAAACAGTGCCAGTAGTGCAAAGGAAACTAGCGTTGCGGCAACTGGTAAGTCTATCCAAAATACAAAACAGAATATGAGTATTGGGGTTAGAAAAGACACTAATAATTGAGGTATGTACTGACCGAAGTAAGTCTCTAGTTGTTCAACCCCCTCTACGAGGGATAGTGTAATTGCGCCAGATCTCTGGCTACCAACATAGGCAGGTCCAAGCTCACCTATGCGATCGAACAGCTTCCGACGTAACTTTTTTTGGACTAGAGCCGCCGTTTTATGAGCTGTCATTGCTCGCCAATGTTCAAACATCCCCCGCAAGATCATTACGAGGGCGATCAATACTATCAACCAAATCAATTCTGTAACAGGTTCCCCTTTGAAAAGGAGACCTATCATCCAGCCCAACATGGCAAGTCGCGCAACGCCAAAAGCTGAGGAAATCAGACCTAGTATTGTGGAGAAGGCGATCTTTCCTCTAAAACCTTCTGTAAATGACCAAAGTCGCCATTCTAAATGCATTATCTAACCTCGCACGCATGCCCAATAAAATTCTATCTAAAGAACCAACTTTAGGCTGTCTTGGCTTGGTTCAGATCTAATTCTTCTATCATCTTATCTCGCATGGCAAATTTTTGGACTTTCCCCGTTATAGTCATTGGGTATTCTTNTACGAAACGAATATAACGCGGTATTTTATAGTGAGCTATTTGGCCGCGGCAAAACTCTCGGATTTCCTCCTCCGAACAAGAAGTATCCGGTTTTAAAATTATCCACGCACACAATTCCTCAACAAATTTGACATCAGGTACACCAAAAACTTGAACGTCACTGATACTGGGGTGCCTATATANATATTCTTCNATTTCACGGGGATATATATTTTCCCCGCCTCTGATAACCATATCTTTGACACGGCCCACAATATTACAAAANCCCTCCGGATCCATTGTTGCTAGATCNCCNGTATGCATCCAACCAGCTTCGTCAATACTTTCTTCTGTTTTTTCAATATCATCCCAATAACCTTGCATAACATTATAACCACGAGCCAAAAGTTCTCCGGTTTGGCCTGGCGCGACAATACGTCCATACTCATCAATGATTTTAACTTCGACATGCGGAAAGATGCGCCCCACAGTTGAGACTTGTTTTTCTATAGGGTCATCCGTCTCGCTTGACGTGATTACCGGACTTGTCTCAGTCATACCATATGCAATAATCATTTCTGAACAATACATCTCATCCACGACCCTCCGCATAATTTCTATCGGGCACGGTGACCCTGCCATAATCCCGGTTCTAAGGGAAGATAGATCGAATTCTTTGAATCTCGGGTGCTCCAATTCCGCGATAAACATCGTAGGCACCCCGTGGAGCCCCGTACATTTTTCTTCCTGAACAGCCTCTAAAACTGATAATGGATCAAANGCTTCATCTGGATATATCAGTGCTGCGCCATGAGTTAACGCAGCAATATTGCTTAGTACCATTCCAAAACAATGATAGAGAGGAACCGGAACGCAAAGCCGATCGTCTGAGGTGAATTTTAGACTTTCCCCGGTAAAGTATCCATTATTTAAGACATTGAAATGAGTAAGCGTTGCTCCCTTTGGGAATCCAGTCGTCCCACTTGTGAATTGAATGTTGATGGGATCATCGAATTGCAGAATGTTGGTTAGATCTTTAATTCTATCCTTATCTTTTTCTGAAGCTTTATCTGCCACTTCTTGGAACTCAATAAAACCTCTCTCGATAGAACCCCCTATCTTGATAACAGCTTGAAGATTTGGTAGGCGTTTTGATTTAAGGTTCCCTGGTTCACATAGTGAGATTTCCGGCGCTAGCTCTTTTAACATCCCCATGTAATCGCTTGATTTGAATTGAGTTGCCAAAACAAGAGCTTTGCACGTCACCTTATTCAGGGCATATTCCAGTTCAGCAACTCTATAAGCTGGGTTTATATTCACTAATATTAAGCCGGCCTTTGCAGTTGCATATTGGGTCACAACCCACTCGCTATTATTTGGCGACCAAATTCCTATTCTATCGCCGGGTTCTAGGCCAAGAGCGAGCAGACCTGCCGCAAAATCGTCGACCTCGTTTTTTAATTCACTATAGGTCCAACGAACATTTTGATGCCTTACAATTAATGCATCTCTTTCCCCCCATTTTTCTGCAGCTAGATCAAAATTCACACCCAAAGTCTCACCTAAAAGTGGTTTAGTACTCGCTCCATGTGCATAACTTTGTGTTAGCATAGCCTCCCCCTTGAATAGTTTAAATCTATCATCGACGACCAACATCTAAAGTGAAAGCTAATCATTATTTATCGAAACAAACAACAAATAAGAGCAGTGAAAAACATATCAAGAATTAGCTAAAATTCCTATTNGTNTGGGTGGCTATGTTATCCGAAAAGGAAATCGTTTATAAGACGTGTTAAGCGAAAAGTCTTACTGGAATCAATCAATGGAAATTTCTCCAATCTCTGGAGCATTAGGTGCTGAAATATCTGGCATAGATATCTCAAAAAAGTTAACCAACACCGAAACTCAATTGCTACAGGAGAACTTTCTAAAATTTAAAGTTTTGTTTTTCCGCAACCAAAATCTCTCAGCCCAGACTTTTGTTTCATTTGCCAAACATTTTGGTGACCCCACGATATACCCATTTATTAAAGGTTTAGACGACACGCCCGAAGTTATCGAAATTATTAAAACAAAAGATGATAAAAAAAATTTTGGGGGATCTTGGCATTCCGACACAAGTTATATGGAATGCCCAGCTATGGCCACGCTCTTGTATGCAAAAGAAACACCTAAATTTGGCGGTGACACCCTATTTGCGAATACCGCACTCGCATACGAACAATTATCGCAAAGTCTAAAAGAACTTCTTCATGACTTAGTAGGGGTCAATTCCTCGGAAAAAGGATATGCTGGGGGAAGGGCCACTGGCATGAGCAAATTGTCTAAAATGAACCAAACGTATAATGCTAATGCAACAAGCTACGAGACAGAACATCCTATTATCCGCACTCACCCAGAGACTGGCCAAAAATCGCTATATTTAAACCTTTCACATACGTCACATTTTAGTGGAATGACAGTGAAAGAAAGCAAACCGTTAATTAACTACCTTTGCAAACACATGATCCGACCTGAGTTCACTTGTAGGTTTAGATGGTCTGAGGGAAGTTTGGCTATCTGGGATAATAGGGCGACACTTCACCATGCCATAAATGATTATCCCAATCAGCGACGACATATGCTACGAATAACATTAGCAGGCGATCGTCCTCACTAATGAGAAGAGATACTCCCAAGAGCTTTGATATTTTATTTCAAATGAGACTACTTTTCTACAGCCTCATAGTCCCAGCGGCTGTGGGCATCTCGTATATTTTAGGAACTCTGTTACCTAACAAACTTAGCGAGCCGGGAAGCCCCTTAATGCAAAGCCTAGCAATAATAGGGACACTTCTTCTCGTAATAACTTTCTACGGGGTTTTATCGAAAAGATTTGGCAAGCCCGGTCGTATCGGGACGGTGATACATATAATCTCTGCTAACATAGGAACTATTCTCGTTATCGTACATTCGGGAGGAACAATATTTGCCACACCGGGTAGTCTGATTATCCTTTTATTTATAATTATGCTTTTAGGCGGTGTACTCCGTATCGTTATGCCTTTGAACTTTTCCAAAACTTTTGGCACCAAACTTCGCGGTTTTACATCTCTGGAAGACAATACTCGAAAAGAGTTAAGAAAAATTATTTCCTCCAAAGAAGATTTACTTGCTCAATTTGAACCTAATGCTCAAGAAGGTCTATTTTCTCTTCGGCTCCAACACTGGATACAAGCCCCATTGTTAGCATATCGGTATCGAAAACTAGAGAAACTTGAAGAAAATATTATAGGGTATCGTAATTCTGTAAAACCGATCCAAGCTTATTGCAGACGGCTCCATCAAATCTTTTCGTGGCTACTTCTAATCGGCATCACAGTTCATATTATTACCGTTACATTTTTTGCCAACTACGTCGCCGATGGGCGACCAATCTACTGGTGGCACATTGAGGATTGGGGTTAATGCCTAGATTAGCTTTGATGATAGATCTTGAAAGATGCACGGGTTGCAAGAGCTGTGAAGCTGCATGCAAGTCAGAACATGCTCTTGGTCCAACCGAACGACATAATCGCGTTGTTTGGTTAGGCTCTAAATTAGAGGAAAATTCGGACAATAATCAAGCCTTAGATTTTCTNGCGCTTTCATGCCAACACTGTGAACGCCCCGCCTGTGTTCGCGCTTGCCCCGTGAGCCCTAAAGCAATTTCGAAAAACAAAGAAACAGGTGTAGTAACAGTAAATGAAGATGCCTGTGTTGGATGCGGAGAGTGCGTAACAGCTTGTCCATATGGAGCCATGGGCTTTGATCCCGATGGTCGACATGCGGTGAAATGTGACTTGTGCTCCGATCGACGCGCAGAAGGTGCCGCTACGACGGCGTGCGCTGCGGTTTGCCCCACNAAAGCNATAACTTTTGGNCCAAGGGACGAGCTCCTGAAAACCACTGAAGCGAATAACCGCGAAATGATTAAAAACGATCCATTCTTGCTNGGACCAGCCACGATCTACTTAGATCGNGTACCAAACAAACAAGAAAAGTTTGATGCGGCCGACAGAAATTCACCAAAAGTCATCGATAGTTTCACAAATATCTCAATCAAAGATACCGTCTTTCCGTACGGTCACAATCGTGAGGATAGAGAAATAACTAGAATTGAAAGTGGCGGGTGCAATATCTGTTTCAATAGTTGCACCACGAAGTTTCATTTTAAAGACGATAAGTTGGTTAAAATCACCGGAAATGAGGAAGATCCAGCTCTTCAGGGCAGGGTATGCCCAAAATCTCAGATTTCCATTCAACTTTACTCTAGTAAAATGCGACTTACACAACCACTTAAAAGAATTGGCAAACGTGGTGATAATAATTTTGAACCTATAAGTTGGGACCAGGCACTAGATGAAATTGCCAAAAAAATGCGCACTATTAAAAAGACAAATGGAAGCGAAGCCCTGGGTCTTTTTTCAGGTACCCGCACGGGAACGCTTACAAATAGGGGTTACATCCGCATGTTCTCTAAACTTTGGGGGACACCAAACTTCGTCACCACTGAACCCTTTTGTTCATCAGGCAAAAATTTAGCCTACTCGATGACACAAGGTTATAGTGGTCCCGGCAATTCCTATACCGAAAGTGATATGGGCTCAGCCGCTTTACACGTCTACTGGGGAGACAATCAGGCTGAAACGAGACCTGTCCATTTTGGAATGATAAATGATTGGCGCCTCAAAAAGGGTTCTCGGATGATTGTAATAGACCCACGGAAAACCGTGACTGCTTCGAAAGCAGATTGGCATATACCTATCCGACCTGGCGGAGATATGGCATTGGCACTAGCAATCATCCATTACATCTTTGAAAAAAANCTGCATGACGAAGTGTTTTGCAAGGCGTGGGTGCTTGGTTGGGAAAAATGGAAAAGTTTTATCCTCAAAAAGGGTTACACGCCGGAATGGGCGGCCGAATTTGCAGATATAAGTGTTGATCAAATTTATAGATTGGCAGAAGAAATAGCGCATGCAGACGGGTGCATTATTTATGGCAGCCGAGGCATCAACCAACATATGAATTCGACGCAATCAAACCGCGTATTAATGTTCCTAGCNGCCATAACAGGAAANTGGGGACGCCCTGGNGGTGCTTATTTTAACATGTCAGCATCTCTGCCAATNGATCTCCAAATTCCCGAAGACAANCTTGCTGATATCAAAAANCCAAAATTNAGGACAAGTCCGGTTGGNTGGACAANNGCNATCCTTGANGGGAANCCATACCCNTTGAGNGCCATGTTTGTNAATAATAACCCTATGGCNTTNTGGCCTGACCAATCTGAAACAAGGAAAGCACTTTTAGCGCTAGATCTACTGGTACACATCGACATCTTTCCAAACGAAACAAGTGCTTTTGCCGATTACGTGTTGCCCGCAGCAACAGGAATTGAGAAGGGAGAAGTGGGCCGTGCCTGTGAGGACCGCCGCATAGTCTGGATTGACAGAATGATTTCTCCTCCTGGTTCAGCTAAACCGGACGGCTGGATTTGGATAGAACTTGGCAAAAGATTTGGCTTCGAGGACGTTCTTAAAGAAGAATGGAAAGACTCAGCTAAATTTTGGGATGAGGCACTGATCAGCAATATTCAACTCCGAGGCGTAACTCAAAAACGATTACATTCAAATCCCTATAAGTGGGTTAGATTTCCTGTGAGCACCGAGGAAGAGCCTGAAATTCAAACTCTCTATTTAGAGGGGAGCACAGCACCTGGTGCTCCAAAAGGAAAACGATTTCCGACCGATAGCGGAAAACTTGAATTCTTCACGGATGAGCTTGAAAATAAGTTTTCAGCCTACGGCCTTAGCGCCTTACCAGAATTTTATGGGGACAAAGAGAGCCTTATTAATATGCCTCACTTGGAAGTCATAGATAAAGACTCAGAAAGCGGAATACTTGGCCCTTTTGCCTCTGGCGGTTTGTCAATACGAGGTAAAATTGTCTCACCAAAAAGACCCGGATCAAATACCGAAGCCATTCAAGAAGGCTATAATTTAGAGTTAATTACAGGTCGGCCAGCTGCACCCCATTTCCATAGTTGGACTCACTATTCTTGGCAATCGCAGGAGATGTGGCCGGACCTCTACGTCCAAATTCATCCAACAACCGCCNAAAACCTCGGAGTAAAAGATGGGGCATTAGTTTCAATAGAAAGTAGACATGGAAGCATTCACGCAAGAGCTTGGCTTTATAACGGAATGCGGCCAACTTCAGTTTTTATTCCCATTGGATGGGGGGAGCGGCAACCTTTTTCAAAATGGAATTCGGTGAATTTTTTAACCGATAAAACACAACGTGATCCAATTTCTGAACAAACAAATCTTAAAAGTCTCCTCTGNCGTGTCAAACCAATATAAAATTTAACATTTTAGTTGGTGATCCGATTAGAAAGTACTGTTAATTTAAAAAAATTAAGCGTTGTAAACTGGGAAAGAGGATTGAGATAAAAATGGCTATTTCACCTAACGCTTTTTCTAACGTCATAGATTGCGATATTCACCCAACAGTCCCTAGCCTCGACGCTTTATTGCCATACATGAACGAACACTGGAAAGATACTATTGTTCAACGGGGCGTTCACGAACTTGAGACGATATCCTACCCCAAAAATGCCCCTCTAACTGTTCGACCGGATTGGCGACTGGAAAAAGGGGTGCCTGCCTCAAATGTAGACTTAATTAAAAAGCAAGCATTGGATCCCTTCGGAACGAGCATAGCGGTCCTTAATTGCTTATATGGTGTACAACTTCTAATGAGTGAAGATATGGCATCTTCTTTTGCTTCAGCTGTTAATGATTGGATCAAAGCCGAATTTCTAGATAAAGAACCAAGACTACGCGCATCGATTGTTATCCCAACCCAAAGCCCGGAGATGGCCGTTAATGAAATCGAACGCTTAGCTAATGATAAGCGTTTTGTTTCGGTTTTAATGTTAGTGATGGACGAAAACCCTCTTGGGAGGCGGCTCTATTGGCCAATATACGCAGCGGCAGAGCGACATGGTTTACCAATTTGTGTACACGCTGGAAGTACTTACAAACACCCTGTAACATCTGTTGGTTGGCCCTCTTACTATACCGAAGATTATGCATCTAATGCCGCAGCGTTTCACAATATGGTATCGAGTTTCATTTGCGAGGGTGTTTTCGCAAAGTTTTCAGACCTCAAAATTGTCTTGGCTGAATCTGGTTTCACCTGGTTTCCCGCACACCTCTGGCGTTTAACTAAATTCTGGCGCGGCCTTCGGGCAGAGATACCTTGGGTAGATCGCCCACCAATCGAGATTGCCCGCGACCACTTCAGGCTGACGCTTCACCCAATAGATGCTCCGCCAACGACTGAGCAATTTGAGCGACTTATGGATCATATGGGTTCAGACGAAATGTTACTGTATTCTACTGACTATCCTCACTGGCAATTTGATGAGACTAATGTGATACCTGACGGAATCACCAAGGATCTTGCAATAAAAATCATGGAACAAAATCCAAAAAATACGTATCCTAGGTTATCTGCACCTCTCAATAATGGGATTGACCAATGAATGTTGATATTTTAACCCATGAAAAAAGNATATCGAAAACTCGTGCGCGCATGGCTATAGCAGACTGCGATATACATCCCAGTCCAAAATCTGTTGAAATAGAGATTTTTCCATTTCTTTCAAAACGCTGGCAAGAGTATATGAAAACGTACGGGGTTATCTACAGACAGGGTTTCCCAACTGGACCTGCATTCCCGAAAGGGCAGCCAAATGCAGCGAGAAGAGACTCTTATCCAACCTCAGGAGGTAAACCGGGAAGCGACCTTGCGTTCATGCAAAGCCAGCATTTAGGCCCCAATAATATCCAACTGGGTGTGCTGAACCCATTACAATGTGCACAAGGCGTGCAAAACCAGGACTTCTCAGCGGCATATTGCAATGCTGTCAACCAGTGGCAGATTGAACAGTGGACGTCGAAAGATCATAGACTTAAAGCATCCTTGATGGTGCCATATGAAGATCCACTTGCTTCAGTTAAAGAGATCGAGAAATGGGCAGGAAATGAACATTTTATTCAAGTCCTTCTCCTAAGCCGGACAGCCGAACCCCTCGGACAACGGAAATACTGGCCAATTTATGATGCTGCTTGCAGAGCTGGCCTGCCAGTTGCTGTTCATGCCTTTGGATATGGTGGAGCACCTGTCACAGGNGGCGGATGGCCGTCTTTCTATATCGAAGAAATGGTTGGGCATGCACAGAATACGCAGTCGCTGCTTACGAGCATGGTCATCGAAGGCGTGTTTGAAAAATTTCCAACCTTAAAATTAATCCTCGTTGAAGCAGGTTTTGCTTGGCTGCCGGCATTATCATGGCGTCTAGACAAGCTCTGGGATAGAATGAGAGATGAGATCCCACATGTTTCCCGGCCGCCTTCCCAACTCATCCGTGAGCATGTTTGGTTGACAACACAACCTATGGAAGAACCAGAGGAACCAAATCAGCTCCTTGATACGATTGAGTGGATAGGATGGGAAAATCTACTTTTTGCAACCGACTATCCACACTGGGACTACGATGACCCGAGCAGGGCGATGCCAATCAAAATAGAGAAACAACAAAAAGAGGGGTTTTTCCTTAATAACGCTCTAAAATTATACGGGTTAGACCAGTAAAGCCAGAGTTATGCCGAAGTACGTTATAGGTAAAGTCGAACAAATCCCGCCAGGAAACCGTAAATTAGTAGAAATCAGGGGAAGACAAATAGCAATTTTTAATCTCAATGGCGATTTCTTTGGGATACTCGATCGTTGCCCACACCAGGGGGCAAGCCTTTGCAAAGGGCAGATAGTTGGCTTAGTTGAGAGCGAAGAACCTGGAGAATACAAGTTTTCCAGACAAAATGAAATCATCCGATGTCCCTGGCATGGCTGGGAGTTTGATATACGAACGGGAAGATCTAGGTGTGAACCGAGTAAGNTTAGGGCCACGCAGTATCCAGTTACAGTTAACGATAAGGATCAATTAACTGATGGGGAATATATAACCGAAACCTTTGATGTCGACGTAGAAGGACAATATTTAGTTATCACAGTATAAGTAATACCAACAGGGCAGATATGTCGGACATGGGCTTTTGGTTAAAGGTGTTTTCAAAGTAATCAAATTAAACTCGAGAGTAAAAGAGTACAAAAATGAGCTGGTATATTCATCACGTAAATTTAGAGGCACATGACGTAGCTCAAACAGCTAGTTTTTTTAGAGACATCATCGGTCTAGAAGAGGGGCAGTGGACCTACCCTGAAAGAATTGGGAAAATAGGCCACAGCGATGATACGCTTGCTTACTTTGGAACCGAGAATCAAGGTCTCCATATTGTNAAAGCTATAACGAGTTTTGCTCATGACAATAATTTTGTACATAATCCCACTATCGGTGGGCACTTNGCGGTGTGTGTCCCAGACATTCAAATTGTGAAAAAGCCGCTTGGAGNACGCNGGTGTGATCGTCTCAGATGCTGGCGTATATGCAATGAAAGATATTCATCAAATTTACTGCTATGATCCATCGATGAACGTGGTTGAAATAAACCAAAGAGTAGACAATAAAAATGTAGATATCGAGCAGGATCATCCTATTCGTATAGAACCAGGTAATTGGTATATTCACCATGTTAATCGGCAAGTGCATGATATGCCCGCAACGGCTGCATTCTATGAAGACTTAATAGGCATGAAACGTGATGTGTTTCATGTTCCCGATGAGGAAACAGTGGGTGATTTTGATAGGTCACAAGATTCCCTTGTGGTATTTGGACCTGAAAACCGCGGGATCCACCTCGTGCGCGGGATGCCAACATTCCATACTGATAATAATTTAATGCATAACCCAACTTTTGGTGGACACGTCGCTCTTACGGTACCTGATGTGAAATCTGTGATGCGACGAATGGATAATGTAAACCATCTTTATTCCGATGCTGGAACCTATGCAATGGCGGGCATGCACCAAGTATATACTTTCGATCCTTCCATGAACTTCATTGAAATTAACCAGCCAGTAAAATAAAAACACCTTCCGTCAAAAAAGAATTTTGAACAAACAAGCATTGACGTTATTTTTGCTGAACTCATCGCTCAAAATATATGATAGCAGTTATCGAGTGAGGTTTTGGCCTAAATATATTATTTAGAGGACAGTTAATAAGATGGCTTCGCAGACATTTCAAAACAACTTTNNGCAACGAGGAACCGTTAAAGAGGTCGAAGAAGGTTCAATGCTAATGCCCAAGTTCGGTGAAGACGGCCTTATTCCGTGTATTACCACCGACGTCGAAACCGGGGTTATTCTCATGTTCGCATATATGAACTCTGAGGCATTAACCAAAACGATCCAAACCCGCGAAGCACACTACTGGAGTAGAAGTAGATCCGAACTTTGGAAGAAAGGCGAATCTAGCGGACACATCCAAAAAGTTGTCGATATCCGGGTTGATTGTGATCAAGACGCGATCTGTTTGATTGTTGAGCAGAAAGGCGCAGCTTGTCATGTTGGCTATTATTCCTGCTTCCATAGATCCCTGGAACTTGGTGCATCACTAGATATGAGAAAAATACGGTTGGTCAAAAATGAAGGCAACAAAAAGTATGATCCTAGCTTAGTCTATGGCGCAAAGGATAAATAACGAACNANTACNGGNCCCTTCAGCTCACTTTTTTCCAATGCCAGNNGCCTTACTTTAAAGNNCGGCTTGCTTCTAACACNTCTTCTACGTGACCATTNACCTTTACCTTGCGCCAAATNCCCTGAATNACNCCAGATGNNTCTATNANGAACGTNGCACGCTCTATACCCATATATTTTTTACCATACATCGATTTCTCAACCCATGTGCCGTAAGCCTCACATAAAGACCCATCTTCATCCGAAGCTAAATGGAAAGGCAGTTCGTATTTAGCTTTAAACTTATCATGTTTTGTTACTGTATCCTTTGAAACGCCTACAATTGTGGCATTCAATGCCGAGAAATCTGGAAAGGCATCCCGAAACCCGCAAGCCTCCTTGGTGCATCCTGGCGTATCATCCTTTGGATAAAAATAGAGTACTACTAGTGACCCTTTAGCTTCACTAAGAGAAAACTTCCCACTTCCGTCTATATTTACTTCAAAGCTAGGTGCCACATCTCCAATCGATAGTGCCATCAATAAGTACCTCCATCATTAGCAGTGATTGAAGCCCTAAGCTTTAACATCCCCCACTTTAATGGTAGAGAATAAAAACTATTCTGCGTCAAAAAATTCACTATGTGGTAAATCACTTCTAGTATTCAGTTGGGGTTAATTTTACATGACCAAGATAGGAAAAATCCTACTTGAGACTTTTGGGGCTATTGTTCTTGGCCTAATCGTTCTGATGCTCGTACTTGCTTGGCGCTTGTCTGAAGGCCCTATATCATTGAGCTTCGCTGAAAATATATTTGCCAATTATTACCAAACAAAACACCAACAATTTCAAATCGACTTAGACGAGCCAGCGTTAAAATGGGATGGTCGAAATCGATCACTTTCGATTACCTTTGAGGATTTACTCTTTTCAACCAACGACGAAAATATCGTTTTAAAGGCTCCTTCGGGAAGAATAGGGTTATCTCTAAGCGGTTTACTTGAAGGGGATATAACTACTGCTGAGCTTAATTTAGGATCAGCCAACATCCGGGTAAATGATCTTGAAAACAATGATCTCTTGGATAAAATTTTCTCTTCCTTATCAAGGACGACACCCGCACCCGAAAATTTAATTCAATCAATGACAGCATTAATCCTCTCAAATCTGAGTAAAATCAATTTAGAAAACTCAACTTTAACAATTATTAAAAGAGAAACTACAGCTCCGATTATGGTAAAGGGTTTAAATGGTACCTTTACTAAAAAAGAGGGCTGGATAGCAACAGTTGAAGGGATTGCTCCACCAGATATTGGTAATAGTATTTTTGTCATCAAGGCAGAGCTTGATACAAAAACATTAGACCTTAAGGCCGTAGCACGTCTGCACGACATTCCAATTAAAATGGTCTCTCGTCATATACCTTCCTTCCCTGAGGACGCATCACTAGGTGCACCTTTGGATCTAAAATACAACATAAAGATAAACTTAGTCACGAAAGTCAAAACGGTTAATGGTGAAATCGAAGCCACCAAGGGGAAATTGTCACTTCGAGAATTTTCCTACAATCCAATCCCATTTAGACGGATCTATGCAAGTGCAAAAATAGATGATTTTTTTTCTATACCAACCTNNGGAANATTAAGTATCGAAAGCGATGATTTTACTGTTTCATCCNTTTTTCTGTTCGATAAGGAAANACNNCAGCAACGTTTTAGTTGGNATATCTATTCAGANGAAATAGAGGTTAAAAAGCTTAAGCAGTATCTTTCATTTACCAAGCTCAGTGGAATCAATCTTGAATTTGTCTCCGGCATTCAAAGCGGGATTCTAAACGACATTAGCATGGAAATCATCTCGACATCAGATATCAATAATTTTAGTGATACAAATTTCGAAACGGTAAATGGCAAAGCAAAATTCAAAAATGTAAAATATAAAACCCAGTATTTAAGGCATGTCCTGTCGGGGCTTTTCGGCGATATTTCAATCGGAAAAGAACAAATTCTAGTAAACGCGTATGATGGAAAATATCAGAATCTTTCAATAACCAATTCAAGTGTCAAAG
>FUFK010047686.1_pt1 | contig 31219 bp, 23 predicted proteins | sample 1021851 | NCBI WGS metagenome assembly FUFK01 (sample SAMEA51879418, study PRJEB19060) | metagenome | reverse complement strand
CGCGTCCAAGGGACAGTGGATTTCGAATCCACCGCAATACCGGGCTATGCGACCTCGGCTCTGCCCCCCGCCTCATGCGCCACGGTCATAAGCATGATGTTTCACCGGCGTGTCATGGAGGTTCACTTCCACGGCAAGGACGTTGACATCGTTGTGGAGGTGAAGGAGGGCGACACCGTACGAACGGCGTTGCAGGCTGCTGGTGTGCTTCCTTCCATGGTCATCGTAAGCCACGATGGAACGGTGTTGCCTCACTCCACGCCGCTGAATCAACCGGTTCAACTGCTGGTGACGACGATCTCATCGGGCGGTTGAACGGTCCACCCGCTCAACAATTTGCAACCGCGAATTTCTGGTGTAGTCACCTCGAACCTCGGTGGCCCAGGCATCCAAGCCGAGGTTGGCCAGCACGACCACATCCCCAACCTCCAGCATGGAGTATTGGTGGTTCCAATCATCGGCCCAGCCTTCGACCTTGCAGGCCCCGGTGTGGTCCATCACCATCATGCCTTTTCTCGACCATGGCTTGCCGGTTTTTCCGACCCCACTCTTTTCGTAGGTGTAGACGACGGTACCTCCGATGTTGTGTTTGGCCTGAAAATCAAACAGGTCGCTCGATTCGACACCATCATCGTCATCGGCCACCAACGAGGAAAACGGGTCCATTTTCAACACGATTTCGCCTTTCCAGTTGACGGTGAAGACCGCATCTTTGAGCAGCACCTTCATGCCTTTCATGGCCGGAACAGCCACGGTTGGCGACCCGTCGGATTGAGCGGTCGCAATCACCTGGATGTGGGCTGTGTTGGTGCCCTGTTTCAGCGTCATCTTGAGGGGGACCCCATCCTTGACGTAGCCGACACTGAACAATTCGCCCCGCACCGTGGCCCGCGGATTGAGTTCCCCAATCTGCTGCAACGGCGTCCGCTGACTTGAACCCGGCAGTTGAATCGAGGACGACAGGCGGCGCTCGTCCGTTCCTTCGCCCCCCGGGCAAATCGAACGCCAATCGCAGCGTTCGCATCGAACCTCGTCGGGCGCATCAACCGGCACGCCTCCGGCGGAAAAACCGCGAACGGGGCGGGGTTCCGGAGGGCAACCTTCCAAGGTTGGTGTTTCTGCCTTTAGACGATGCCACAACGCTTCCATGTTCGCCTCGATGACCTCCATTTGCTCCACATTCGGCACGGGGACCGTTTTGATGCTTGGATGGCCAAGGTACCAGATTTGGAGGCCTTCCACACGCTGGTTGCGGTCGTGGGTTGCGTGCCACAACATGGCGTAAATCTTCAATTGCTCAACGTAATCTCCCGACCGGTCGTTGGCCCCAACACTGGCTTTCAGGTCCACGATGACGGGGGCGCCTGTCCAACGATAAACGAGGTCGTATTCACCCTGGAACCAATGGTCGGGATGGACGGCGTTCATCGTAAACGCTGGAGCATCGGGGTCGACAAACCAGGGTCGTGCAACCTCCCATGCTTCCGTCCACGACATGTCTCCATCGCTGGCAAGCGGATGCGGTCCTGGAAACGATTCGTAAGGGAACCCGTCAGGCGAAGGCCATGGCCCACGCTCACCTCTTCGCCATCGATCGAGGCCAGGTCCACCTCCGGCCTGACGGCATCGCTCCACTTCACCGAGGTGGAAACGCAGCGCGTTCAGCACCATTTCCAGGCAACGCTCCTGATCGACCTCAGCCCAGTCGCCCGACCGTCGCTCATCGTTTTCCCAAAGCGTGCGCATCCGTTCAAGTGCAGGGGGCAGGTGGTGGCGTCCACGTTGGAGAGCCCACGCCTCAAGATCGTCCAGCGACTGCGGGCGCTCGTTTGGAAAGAGCGGCATCAGGCCGCTTGCAGGCCATGAGCGTTCGGCGGCCGATATTGGCGTTCCATCATCCTTGTAAGGGGATGCTTCCAANGCCTCTGGACTCGACGATGCCACCACGAAGCCGGGAGATTCTCGGAGCACGCGACACACGGCTTCTTCCACGGCACGTCCAACGAACAGAACGGGGATTTGGGGCATTTTGAATCGGTAGACCTTCTGGTAAAACCAAAGGCGAGGGCACGCCTCGTAGGTGTTGGCTTGGCTTGCCGACATGCGGTTGTACGGACCGACCGAGTCCTGTTCTGCAACGGGCATTCGGACGGGCATGGCGTTCACACACCAGCCACTCTTTTTGAAGCCTGAGTGCGGCAACGACGGTCAGCGATTGGAGAAGGTTTCCAAACGGGTTTTTCGGTTGTCGATTCGAAGCTGAAGAATCCCAGAACGCCAACCCAACTCCACGCCCGTCATGGCCAATCCATCGCCCGGTCGCAACGCAAGGAGGCGCTGATTGATGCTCGCTCCGAAGGCCACCACTTCGGCGATGTGTTGGCCGTCCCAAAGCATGAGCGACACCATGCTCCAAGGTTTGCCGTCCAAACGAACGCCGGAGCGCCGCCGTGCGGAAAGCACGTGGCCTTTGACGTTGGCTCGGGTTCTGAGCAAGCCAAGACGTGTCAGGGTCGGCATGTCTTCGTTCTCGATTTCAGAGCGGATCACCAGGCGGCTTGAACCGTGAACGTACAGGCGAGCCTGGTCGCGCCACACGCCGGGCAGCGCATCGAAAAGGACGACCTCGCGCTCCAACGAATCGTGAAGGGAGGGGAACGCACCGGGTTCACTTTCCTCAACGGTGATGTGCTGGTCCCCCACCACCAAGACAGCACCAAGAACGGGTTCTGCGAAATGGTTCGGCATCGGGCCCCAGGCGCCCGTCAGACGACCGCTCACGGCGACGCGACCTTGGACTTCACCCAGCGGTGCGTAGGGGGACCGCATTGACACGCTGGGCAGGTCTTTGATCCATGCAAGATGCTCGGGGACCGTCCAATGGCCTTCGGCAGAACGTCCCACGCCGCACCACTGACAGCCTGCCACATCGCCGGAGCACGCCGTTTCGGTGGATGCAGGGAACGCCATGACGCCGCGTTCGTGGTTCTGCATGGCCCGGTGATGGGATCGATAGGTCTCGGTCAGTCCTTCCATCGCATCGCTCGACGGTGGAGAATAAGCAACCCGTTCGGAGGACTCGAGGTACCAGCCTTCCATGCCGCTCACCGTTTCACCGTCGTGGGTCGCATGCCACAACCAGGCGTAAAACCGGAGTTGATGCTCAAGTGACGAAGAGAATGCGGAACCGGGCGTTCCTGACTTGATGTCAACAATCCGAACGTTTCCGTCCCACCTGAGGACCAGATCAAGCTCACCTGATGCCCANCCATCGGGATGATAGAGACGCTGCGGCTGATGCACGCGAGGATCCTTGAACCACGGTCGGGCGCATTCCCAAGCCTCGTTCCACGACACGGGTGCACCTGCTGGAGACCATTCAGCCGTTGAGGGAGCCTGCCAGGAACGAAGTTCAACGTCCCTGACCTTTTCTGGAAGCGGGAAAACAGGAGCGCACCCCAAACACGGTTCGGGGACCGCAAACGGCTGCTCACCGTTCCTCCTCGCCTCGAGATAGGGTCCACCTCCGGCGGCGTGACATGCACGGACCTCTTCGAGGAAGAGTTGGACACCACCGCGCAGCCGTTGCTCGAGGGACGAGACGTGCACGTGGTCCCACGCGTCNTCGGATGTTTTCCAGAGGACCTCATCCCATGCTTCTCGTCCCGCTTGCATTACGGAGATGGCCGCATCACCGACGCGGTCCAAGGCCCACGTCTCGAGATCTGCAAAGGAAGCCGTTGAAGGGGGGTGCATCATCAGCAAATCGCACAACCCCTCCTCGAGCACGACCCCGAGGATTTGTGAAGGACGCACGGGGCCTTGAAGTCCGACTTGATAGCCGAGCAGCCACTGTCGAGGGCAGCGAAGGTAGGTGGTGAGGGCGCTTGCGGAGAGACGCCCTCGCGTCCGACCCATGGGCCCGCCTTTGGGCGGCAGGCCTACCGGCACCTTTTCACCTCCAATCGAGTGGAATCGGGTGCATCAAGCGTCGTAGGAATAGTAGTCACCACTGTTTCGTTGTTCGCGGTCTTTTCGACTTTCGTTTTTGTTGATGCGAGGGCGGCGAGAGTCGTGGTCTCGACGGAACGTTACGTCAACGCCCGCCAAAAACCGATTCATGCCTTCCCTCAATCGATACGGACCCGTGGCGCGCCCTTCCACACCGCCCTGTCCCTCAAACACGAGAAGAGAGTCCGACACGATGTCAATGAAATAGACGTCATGGTCGATCACAAACGCCGATTTTTCGTTCGCCTCCATCGTTCGTCGGATGGCTTTCGCGGCCTCCATCCGGGCGTTGGCGTCGAGATGAGCGGACGGCTCATCGAGCAAGTAGAGGTCGGCGTCCCGACCGAGGCACACAGCGATGGAAACCGCTTGCCGTTCCCCTCCAGAGAGCTTCTTGACGCGTTTGGGCAGCAACTGATCGATGCCCAGTGCTTTGATGACGTTGACGTTGAACTCACCGCTGCGCCACCGAGGACCGAGTTCACTGTCCAGCCAAAGCTGGACCGAACCGTCGATGTCCACATCGATGTGTTGAGGTTTGTACGAGATGGTGGCGTCGGCCGTGACCCACCCCGCATCGTACTCGTGTTCACCGGCGAGGATTTTGATCATCGTCGATTTACCCGTTCCGTTCGAGCCCACCACGCCCACAACCTCAGAACGATGGACGGCGCCTTCGCCTGAAGTAAGATGAAACTCACCAAGCGTCTTTTCGAGACCACCCCAACTCACGACCGGGGTGCCGATTTCGACCGACCGATCCCTGTGTCGCAGGAATTTAATGGGCTTGTCTCGGATTCGAACGTTTTCTTCGGGCAGGAAGCCGTCAAGGTAGGAGTTGATGGCTTGCCGGGTGGAGCGAGCGGGCGTAAAAATGCCAAAAGCGCCTTTTTTACCGTAGACGATGTGAATCAAATCGGCCAAAACATCGAGCACGGCAAGGTCGTGTTCAATCACAATGACGCGTTTCGTTTGAGCAAGGTCCTGAATGATCCTCACGATGCGCATGCGTTCATGGATGTCGAGGTACGAGGACGGTTCATCAAAGAAATAGACGTCCACGTCGCGCAGGATGGTGGCTGCGATGGCCATCCGCTGCAGTTCACCGCCCGAAAGCTGCTGAACGGTTCGCTGCATCAGATGGTCAATGCCAAGCGAGCGGGTGGTCTCCTCGAGCAGACCACGCTCGTCAACTTTCCCGAGCAAATCAGCCACCGTGCCTGAGATGCGCTTGGGAAGTTTGTCCACGTTTTGAGGCTTGACGGCCACGCGAACCTTTCCTTTTTGGACGGCGATGAAGAAATCCCTGAGTTCACCCTTCGGGAGAGAATCGACCACGTCGTCCCAATCGGCTTCTTGATTGAGCCAGTCACCCAGGTTCGGGACAATTCGCCCCGAAAGGGCGCTGATGGCCGTGGATTTCCCCATCCCGTTGGGACCGAGAATGCCCACCACGCTTTCTTTGGAAGGTGTTGGGAGCCTGAACAAGCGGAAGCCGTTCATCGAATAGCGATGAATCATGTCGGTTTCGAGCTCGCTGGGAAGATTTTCGATGATCAGAGCGTCGTGGGGACATTTGTTGATGCAGATGCCGCAGCCGATGCACAGGCTTTCGGAGATGTGGGGTTTACCGGTTTGCTCATCCATGACGATGCATTCCTGCCCGTTCCTTACGGGGGGACAAAACACCTGACATTCGTCGTTGCACTTCTTTGGCTGACAATTGTCCTCCTTCAGCACTGCGACACGCATATCGTCACCCGGTCTCCCCTTTCGTCTGTTCTATTTTGTTTCACCTACCGTCCTTCGGGAAAAACCCGAAGAAACGGACGCATTGGTTGTTGCTCAAATGAGACCCTTGAGGTGCTCGTGTCCGCGGATGAGACGGGTGGTGCACGGGGTCGGGAACTTCATGCTCGCCTTGCGAAGCGCATCTCGGGCGGTGAGGTAGTGATCAGCGTTGACCTGTATCGAGATGATGCGCTGCCCTCGCTTCACACGGGCGGCGGTACCGACGTTCTTACCGAAGGCGCATCGCATGCCTTGCGAGACACGGTCAGCACCGGCGCCGGTGGCTTGCTTGTTTTCTCGCAGAACGTGATGCGGGAAGGTGTGAACCCGAAGAGCGTAGCCTTGTGCACCGGCTTCCTTACGAATGGTCGAATTGGACACAACACGAGCCGCTTCAAGCGCAGTGTGGCGGATTTGAACGTCGTTGTCCGCCCGAAGTTCGAGGACAACCTGAAACTGCCCCGTCTCCGCTGCACGGCGGTTTCCGACGTGAAACTGCATGATACGGTTGTTGGGCACACCACCGATGTACTTTCGTCGGGTGTACGCTGGGCCTTTCAAACGGCGGTACATCACAGCGGGTTTACGTGCCATAGGTCTGCCTCCAAGCATCCCTGCGACCGATGCTCCCTTTATGATATCTCCGCACGCAGAACCAATCGCCTGCATGCGAAATCCTGCACCTCGAAGCCAGCAAAGTATTCATGATGCGGAGCCCGCAGGTCAAGCCATGGCTGACGGTTGGCGACGACTCCTCGAAGAGGAATCGGAGCACCAGTGGCTCACGCTCGCCATGTTCACCGCCTTCGTCGTCGTCGGTGCTTTTGCCATCAACGCCACCGAACATTTTGTCGGGGACCGGATCGCTCAGGTTGACGCGTTGCACAAGGGTGCTCTGGTCGTCCACATCGAATACCACGACGACGGTGAGAGCTACACGGCTCTGGTCTTTTCACCCAGCGAGGGGTACCACCTGTTCACGGAGTTCGCCGACGGCGCGAACGCCGAGGTCTACACGCCTCAACGCAACGATTTGGGAGGCCAGGTCAACTTCATGAAGGCGATGCCCAACGGAGAAATTTTGCTCTCGGTGGAGCCCAATCGTGTCGTCGGACTCCTCGACAACATGCACATCACCTACGACTACACCAACATCGAGGAGAACTTCACCGTCCTCGACGTGGCGGACTTTGCATCCGACGAGGGCACGCATCGTTTGATGCTCACTCAAGAAGGAAGTCGCACGTCGTTGAGAGGCGTTCACAACGGGGTGCCCACGGCTGCGATGTCCATGTCGGCAGGCGTTCTGTGGCACCACGTTGAGGCGCATTCCGAAGGCCTGTGGGTGGCGATTGGAACCTACACTGGCGGAGCAGGCGCAGACGACTCGAGCCCTGCGACACCGGATCCGCGCCCTGCACTGGGTTGGATTTTGTGGGACGGTGGGAACGCAACGCCCGTGCTCCAGAGTTCCAACATGGAACACTCGGGCATGTTCCACGGGTTTGCCTCCACCGGGGATGAGTTGGTGGTCGGCGGAACCGTATCCAGCCTCGTCATTGGCGCCGATCGGACCGTCCGAACCCTCAACGCACCGTCGGCGCACATCGTTGCGGACAACGAAGGAACCGTGTGGTTCATCGGCCCGATGGGGTCGACAAACCTNGCCACCTACGACGGGAACCTCAACGTGCACAAACTCAGCCGACACGTGCCGGTTGATGTGAGCGATGCTGGTGTTCAAGGCGACCTCGTTCAAGTTCACGGCAGCGACGGAAACGGGAACCCCATCCAATGGTCCATTGATGTCAAAGCGAACGGTTCTATAGAAAGCGGACGTGGTTTTCTCAACCTGCTCTTCCTCCTCGGCGGTAGCGTTGTACTGGTCATGATGCTCCAACACGCACTCCAGCAACTGCGTCGAGTGAGTTGAACCGTTCACCCTCCGGCAAATCGCCACGCACCAACCGAGGTGTTGAGAACCTTCATGTGCCCTCGCCGGGGTTGAATGAATCCAGCGTAAGCCACGGTGCGTGAAACGATGACCAAACGAGGAATGATGGACCAGTTCTTTGAACTCAAAGAACAGCATCCAGACACCGTTTTATTCTTCAGAATGGGGGATTTCTACGAACTCTTCCACGACGATGCAGAGACGGCCGCTGAGGTGTTGGGCTTGTCCCTTACCTCACGGGACAAAAACGCAGAGACCCCGATTCCGATGGCCGGCTTTCCATGGCACGGTCTTGAGGATCACCTGCGCACAATGCTCAGGGCCGGCTACAAGGTCACCGTCGCAGAACAGGAGGACGTCCCACGTCCGGGGGCGAAACTCTTGGAACGTGTCGTAACCAGAATTTACACACCGGGAAGCCTGTACGAGGAAGGTCTGTTGGACGGAGACGAGCAGTCCCTTCTTGCAGCACTTGTGTTGGGAAACAATTCGCTTGGTTTGGCCGTTATCGATGCCTCCACGGGCAAAGCGTGGGCTTGCTCGCATGAGGGAAACGACCGTTTCCTCCGCCTTCAGGACGACCTTCTTCGCTGGCAACCCAACGAACTTGTCATCACGCCAAAGGATGCCGAGCATCAACAGCTTGGCCGTTTGTTCCCCCACCTTGACGGGACGATGGTGAGTCAACACAACCTCAGTCCCACCAAACGAAAGGAGCGACTTCAAACCATGCTGCAAGTGGCGGATTTGGGCCACCTGGACCTCGATCACGCACCTCTGGCCATTTCGGCGACAGGGCTCGCCGCAGACTACCTCGCCACGGTTCACCTCCGCACGGACGTCCCGCTTCAAGACGTTGAACTGGTGGAGGAAAAGGGCCACCTTCTCTTGGATCAGACAACCCTACGCAACCTTGAGTTGACCACCACCTTGGCGGGTGAATACGACGGAAGCCTCCTGTCAACCCTCAATCGGTGCAGGACGGCCATGGGGCGTCGCCTGCTCAAAACATGGCTCCTGCACCCACTCTCGGACATGGAAGCGGTTCAAACACGCCACCAGGCCGTGGGTGCGCTCGCCCGCTCCGCTCGCCGGCTGGACGGACTGAGGGCGTCACTGAAGGGTGTTCGAGACATGGAACGTCTGGCCACCCAACTGGCGTATCAGCGAAGCAACGCACGCGATCTCGTGGCGACGGCTCACGCCCTCGAACGCATGCCCGCTTTGATGCAGTGGTGTCGCGACAGTCAGGACCCGCTGCTCATGCACCTCAGTGAGGGCCTCGACCAACTCGATGAGATGAGGCAAACCGTACAGCACACGCTCAACGGTGAACCACCGCTCGGACTGAGGGATGGAGGATTGTTGAGGGCGGGCGTTGACGAGCAGGTTGACGAGTTGCGCACCGTCACCGCTGAAGGAAAGACGTGGTTCTCGGACCTCGAAAAACGGTTGCGAGACGAACTCGGCGTTTCTTCGTTGAAGGTCAAAAACAACCGACAGGTGGGCTGGTACATCGAGGTCACTCAAACCCATGTCGACAAAGTTCCGGAGGATTGGCGGAGGAAGCAACAACTTACAAACGGTTCTCGGTACACCACGGAAGAACTCGTGGAGCGGGACGATTTGCTCCTTTCGGCGGATTCAAAACTCAAGGAGTTGGAGTACAGAAAATTCCTGGAACTGCGAACCTACTGCGCAGCTCACGCCTCAGCACTCGCCGACATTGCTCGGCGCGTGGCCTCAATCGACGTCCTCCAGTGCTTTGCAACGGTCGGTCGGGAGCGAGGTTGGACCAAACCCGACATGACCGACCAACACATCATCAAACTGCAAGGCGCACGGCACCCCGTCCTGGAAACACAAACCGGCTTCGTCCCCAACGACGTGGTCATGAACCCTAAGCGAAACTTCCTGCTCATCACCGGCCCGAACATGGGAGGAAAATCCACGTACTTGCGGACGGTGGCGCTTGTCTGCGTGCTTGCCCAAGCGGGTTGCTTTGTTCCCGCTCAACACGCAAAAATCGGATTGGTTGACCGTGTGTTTACACGCGTCGGTGCCAGTGACGACCTGAAGCGTGGTCGTTCCACGTTCATGATGGAAATGATCGAAGTGGCCCACATTCTCAAACGCGCCACCAGCCGCTCGTTGGTTCTCCTCGATGAAATCGGACGCGGAACCTCAACCTTTGACGGGCTGTCAATCGCCTGGTCGGTCACCGAAGACATGTGTTCTCGCATCGGCGCAAGGTCGCTTTTCGCGACCCACTATCACCAACTCATCGGGCTCGAGGGGGAAATCGATGGTTTGTGCAACGTCCACGTCCAGGTCGCCCACACGGACGGTCAACTGCGGTTTCTTCACACCGTTGCTGATGGACCGTGCGACGAATCGTACGGCGTTCAGGTGGCGGCGTTGGCCGGACTGCCTCGAAGCGTTGTGGAACGCGCCACGGATCTGTTAGCGTTCCTTGAACACCAAGCCGGCGGTGCGCGAGCGGGTGAAGACGGAGCGCCTCGGACGCGCGACGCTGGGCAGGCCAGTTTGATGGGTTACTTTGCCGCTGCTGCGATGAAATCCACACCGACGGACCAACCCTCAATGCCGGACCACGTCCTGAACGTGCTCGACCGATTGAACGCCACACAGGTGGACGAGTTGAGCCCTCGAGAGGCCCTCGATGTGCTTTATGCGCTGAAAAACGACGTGGAGGGACGCTCATGAAACCGCAAAAAATCCGCCAGTTGGACGAAGCGACGATCGGTTTCATCGCTGCTGGAGAGGTCGTGGAGCGGCCCGCACAAGTCGTCAAGGAACTGGTCGAAAACAGTCTGGATGCAGGGGCGACCGCCGTTGTTATCACCGTGGAACGGGGTGGATTTGACCGCTTGGTGGTGGAAGACAACGGGAGTGGAATCGACGAACAGGACCTCTCCCTTGCGCTCGATCGACACGCGACCTCCAAACTCCGCACCAAGGACGACTTGTCCTCCATTTCCTCGTTGGGCTTCAGAGGTGAAGCCCTCGCCAGCATCGGCATGGTTTCACGCCTGCAGATTTCAAGCAAGCCCGAAGGAGAACAAGGAGCGACCATCGTCATGGAAAACGGAGTAAAATCCAGCGTCGAGCCAATGGGAATGGCGCACGGCACCCGAATATCGGTGGACCACCTGTTCCAAAACACACCTGCCCGATTGGCCTTTCAACGACGTCCAGAAACCGAAACGGCTCGCATCGTCGATGTTGTCGTCGATCACGCTCTTGCACACCCATCGTGCTCCTTCCACCTCAAAACCGAACGGAGAACCCTCCTGAACGTTCCAGCAACCGACAACATGCTCGACAGGCTCTACGACATCATGGGTGCTCAAGCAACGGAGTTGGTGGCGCTGAAGCGCCCTCCAGAGGACGAGGATGCACCCGGAAGCGAGCGTTGGAGCGGTTGGATCAGCACGCCGGACATCACCCGCGGTAAGGGTGACGACATCCACGTCCTCATCAACCATCGACCCGTGGCCTCTGGCCCGTTCCTGCAGGCGATTCGTCGTGGCTACAAAACACGTCTAATGCAGGGCCGCCATCCGTTGGCCGTCATCAATCTGGAGTGCCCACCCAACGAGGTGGACGTCAACGTTCATCCAACCAAGCGCGAGGTGAGGTTGCGACACTCCTGGAGGGTTCTGGAGCGATTGGAGCGAGCCATCGCTCACACCTTGGAATCCATTCCGACCGAACCAGACGCAACCGGAGGCATTCCCGGCCTGCAGGGCTTATCAGGCGCACAGGCACAGACGTCGGTTGATACGTACTTTCGCTCAAGTCCGGCGAATGCGTCTCAAACGTCCCTCTCGTCCGCGGCCGGCATGACTNAATCGCCCACGGCCTCACCCCCGCAACCCGCAGCANNGCCCCCCGCTTGGGCGGTTGCCGCGGGAAAACAACTGAATCTTGTGGGTCGGGAGGCGGAAGCGGCTTCCGAGCCGACGAAAGAACGCCCCGTTTCAGCCTCACCGTTGGGCCAGGCTGTTCTGCCCAATCTTCCAGAAAAGCCGATGGCGGCGGCCCTTTCATCCGCTGAACGCGACCTTCATCGCCACGCCGGTACGGGCCACACGTGTCGTCCGAGCGAAGAGGAACCCTTGGCCGGCGAGCTCAACGAATTGCCTCACATGGAACCGCTCGCTCAATTTGCAGATTCCTACATTCTCGTTCAGGCCGAGGACGAGCTGCTTCTCATCGACCAGCACGCTCTTCACGAGCGCATTCGATACGAACGGCTCAGAAACAGCGGCCAGGCATGGGAGCCGCAGGAGCGATTAACGCCCCTCGACCTCAACCTGGACGCGCGTCAGTCTGCCCTTGTCGACGCCCACCACGAGCGTCTGCACCAACTTGGATTCCATTTGACCAACGAAGCCAAGGGTTGGGCGCTCCGGGCCTCACCGCAACTCTTGGAGGGTGAAGAAGTGCGACCGTTCCTCGTTGACTTGCTTCAAGACCTTGCCCTGGACGGCGGTCCGCTCGAGACCCTTGAGGGGAAGAAAGATCACATTGCGTTCATGAACGCATGCCGGGGTTCGGTCAAGGCAAACGATACCCTCACGCTACCGGAAATGCGACGTCTTCTCGACGACATGCGTCGGATACCGAACCCGTGGGCATGCGTGCACGGACGCCCCACATCCCTTCGAATCTCCATCGACAGTCTTGACCACCATTTCGGCAGNCACGGCTGAAAAGGACATCCTGAAGCGTCGGACAGGACGTTCAGCATCCGTGGACTGGGGTTCTGACATCACCAAGGCTGATGGAGAAACGCCTCGATTTCAGCCCCCACCGAGCTCCATCGCTCAACCGCTTCGGGGTCGGCAACCTCATGGAGGGTGGCACCTTTCACCAAAACCGATTGCCTGCACGCCAAGGCAAGCACCAACGCCGTCATCTGCATCCTGTGGTCGCCGTAGGTTTCAACCAGTTGGTTGGGGCAAACAACGGATTGATCACCCGGAACGGTCAACTCACCGTTTGCGTACGACGCCTCCAGTCCAAACTGTTTGAGCAGGTTGACGGTTCCGACCGTGCGGTCCGTCTCCTTGTAAGCGGCGTGAGGGGCGCCCACGAGTTTCCCGCCCTTCCCCAGAGCGAGGAGGGCCGCCAGCGGTGTGATCAAATCGTTGGCGTCGCGAAGGTCAACGGTTTGCTGCGAACCAACCTCGCCGACCGTAAGGGTGCCGTCCGTGAGATTGAGTCCCAACGAAGGGAGAAGGTCGAGCAGGAGCTCGTGCCCGAGGGCATCGTTCGCCCGAGGAAGATGGCCGATGTGAACGCTGACGTCGGTTGCTTTGGCGGCAAGGCATGCGAAGGCGAGCATCGATGCGTCTCGAGGAACTTCGACCTGAGGGTTGGCAAAAACGGGCGTCCACGGAGAGAGCACGGTAGCGCCAATGCCTTCGGGTGCGCCCGTGTCCACGCACATGGTCTTCGTGAGACCGCTGTGTCGCAGTGAAACTCCTGAACCGTTCAGTTCCAGACCAACGTCTGCGGGCAAGGCAGGGGCTGCCAAACACCAAGCGGTAACGGGTTGGCTCGAGGTCGAGACATCGAGTGAAACTTTGCCTGAGGGGGCCATGGGACCTTGAATCAACAGCGGTAATCCTTCCACGCCGGTGCCCCGTGAAACCGAAGCACCCATGTCGCGCAACGACTGAACCATCGTGTCGTGGTTTCGGGCCCGCAACGATGCATCGCCGTCGACCATAACGGGAACGTCAAATCGACCGCACATCGCCATCAGGATTCGAAGAGCGGTTCCGGAATTACCGGCGTGAAGGACGCTGATGGGAGCTTTGAGTCCGCTGGGCCCGACACCAACCACCGACCACGATACGGAGCCCTCCGAGGGTTGGTCGTCATGGTTGCTGGAAACGTGCAGCGGATTGCCGTGCTGATCCAAATCGGTGATTTGGACGCCCATTTGGCGAAGGCAACGCCGCATGGAAATGACGTCCTGTCCTGCATTGGTCATGCCGTGAAGAACCACCGTCTGTTCGGATTGCGCAGCGAGGGCCAACAACCGTATGGCGTGGCTTTTGGAGGGAGGTAAATCCCAGGCCATCTCCTCTATAGAAGCGTTGTTGTGAATACGAAGAGCGGAGATGAGGCTGCCCAAATCACCTTTCACTTTGGGCGACCAACGCTTCACCCAAGCCTTGGCCATGTTGACGGTTGGCAAACAATCAGCCATGAACCCTTGTAATACAGATTCAAGAACCGCAAGGTCGTCACAAAACCATGGGCCTGATGGACAAACATCAACGTCCACTCCACGACTTGCGAATTTCAATCACCGACCGGTGCAATTTCCGATGCACGTACTGCATGCCCAGGGAACATTTTGGTCCAGAGCATGCCTTTCTGGACCGAGGCCAACTTTTGACGTACGAGGAAATCGTTCTCATCGTTGAATCGTTGATGACGACCGGTCTGCGAAAGGTCAGAATCACCGGAGGAGAACCGTTGTTGCGGAAGGATGTGGCCAAACTCATTCGCATGATTCGAAGCGTTGGCCCGAACCTCGACCTGGCGATGACGACCAACGGCGTTTTGCTGAAGCGATACGCCCCTGAACTGATTGCTGCAGGCCTNAATCGAGTCACGGTGAGCCTCGACGCCGTGGACGAAGACGTGTTTCAGGCCATGGCCGACACGGTCAACCACACGCCCACAGAGATTCTGGATGGCATCGACGCTGCGTTGTCTCACGGATTGGGTGTGAAGGTCAACGCCGTCATCAGAAAGAGCGTGAACGTCGGTCAGGTTCTCAAATTGGCGCAAGCATGCACCCAGCGGGACGTACCGCTTCGTTTCATTGAATACATGGACGTGGGGAACACCAACGGATGGAACCTCGACGAGGTTGTTTCGGGTGCTGAGCTCCGGTCCATTGTGGAAACCATGCACGGGCCACTCCAACCGGAGAAGCCCAGCGGTCCCGGTGAGGTGGCTCGGCGCTTTGTCTCGCAAAGCGGACACCGATTTGGGTTCATTGAATCGGTTTCCAATCCGTTTTGCGGCGGTTGTTCTCGTGCCCGACTCTCCGCCAACGGTTCGCTGTACACGTGCTTGTTCTCATCAAACGGACACGATCTCAAGGGTTTGCTGCGGATGCACGCCTCCAAAGAGGACGTGTCGCAAGCCGTTCGCTCGATATGGGAGCAACGCAACGACCGATACTCCTTGGAACGAAGCACCCTGCAAAAACCACGAACAAAAGTGGAGATGTCCTTCATCGGTGGATGAGCATCACGTCATGGCGGGCAACAACACATCCACGATGAGGGTGCTGGAGGTCTCTTCGACCAAGCGGAACCGCCAGGTTCCGTCGTCGGCTCCGATGGTTTCAGAGTCNATGACGAAATAATCGCCTTGCGTGACGGAATAGCCAGCATCTCGGTCGTGGAACGAAACGTTGGTTCCAACGACGCCGTACACGTCGACGTCGGAAACTTGACCCCGAATGGGCAGGTCTTGGGTGGTGTTGGAAGGCAGGAGGTCAAACTGCAAACGGGCGGGGTCAATCGACTGATCCAAGCTCGTGATTCGAACCACGTGGAAGCCGTTGTCGAGCGCGCGAACGCTGACGGTGGCTTGAGGTGCCGATTTCTCAACCGTTGTCAAAGCGCCCTGCATCAAGACGAACACCATGCTTGACAGCATGACGGTGATGGCGAGAAGCAACACGGTCGCAATAACCGGGCTGACCGCTTCTTCATGCCGGCGAACGGTGCCTCGCATGCATGTACCAAAGCGTTGAATCACTTGAACACACCGCCGAGCGAGAGGGGCGAAGAGGGGTCTTTCCCCCGTTCAGACAAGCCAGAGAGGACGCTCGCACTCCATGGCCCGCTTGATTCCACCGATGGGGCCGAGAATCCGCAGGATGACCTCGGTCATCAGGTCGCCACGCATCATCGCATAGCCCATGTTTTTGCTTCGAAGTGAGTTCTTGAGCGCCGGGCCCATGGAAGCACGAACCCTCGCCTCATACACCGAGAGCGGCGTCTGGTCCTCCAAATTCGCAAGGATGGCTTCGGCCGCAAAGCATCCCGAGATGATGGCCTGGCTGATGCCTCCCCCGTTGCTGGGCATGACCAAGCCGGCTGCATCGCCAACCGCAAGCGTCGTCCCGTCAACCATGCGTTTAACGGGTCCACCCATCGGTATCCACCCGCCACCGAACGAGATGATCTCAAGGTTCAAATCGGCGCAAAACCGCTCGAGATGTCCTTTGAGATCGCCTTCGAGTTTACCCGCCCGAACACCCAAGCCGACGTTGGCGAACTCCGGTCCCTTGGGTATGATCCACGCGTATCCAGATGGTGCGACCGAACCCAGAAACACGTCAAACGTCTCCGGAACGTCGCCTTTGACCTGTGCGTAGATCGTCGGAACCTGATCCTCCGGTCGCACGTCTTTGTCCTGTCCATGTCGAAGACGCCCGACATGAGCGAGGCTGCCCGAGGCATCGATGAGGTAGTCGCACGTGAAGCGCCCTTCGCTTGTAACCAACAACTCACGATTGGCCTTTCGCTGTTGCTGCAGGCGTTTCAACGATGTTGACATGCGAATTTCTGCGCCCGCTCTCTCCGCTTTGTCGGCGAGGAAACCGTCGAACTGAAGGCGGTGGCCAGCAAAGGCATCAAGTTCGAAATGGTAGGATTTTCCCGATGGCAGGAAGACCCGCATGTTGTCCAAACGATGGAGGATGAGACGTTCCGGGAAGTCGAAGTATTCTTTGAGCCACGCGTGGTCTTCGAGATGCTTGAACGTACCAATGACTTCACCCCAGTGAGGAATGCATTCACCGCACTGCGCTGGGTTTCCGACGATGGACCGACGTTCAAGCACGAGAACATCAATGCCCTTCTCTGCAAGGCGTTGTGCAGCAGCGCTGCCGGCCGGGCCGGCTCCGATCACAATGACCTGTCGATGCTCAATGTCCTTCGCGCTCAATGCCCCACCTCATGCATGACGGTCCTTGACGACGTTTGTGATGAGCATCATCATGTCCTTGGCCTCGCTGTCGGGAAACCGATCCAACTCGGCCTGAGCGCGCTCGAGGTGAGTGCGAACGAGGATTTCAGCGTACTCCATGCTGCTTGATCGCTCCAAAAGCTGCATGAGTTCGTCAAAGTCTTCATCGCTGAACGCCTCGATGAGCTCCGACAAACGTTGCCGATGATGTCCGTGCGAGAGCGTCAGCGCATGAATGAGCGGAAGCGTCATCTTTCCTTCGTACACGTCGGCGCCCCTCGGTTTGCCCATCCGATCGTCTCCACGAAGGTCCAACAGGTCGTCAACCAGCTGGAACGCGATCCCGAGTTCCATTCCAAATCGTTCCAAACCACGGGCTTGTTCTTCTTCGAGACCCGCAACCAATCCGGCAGCGTAACAACCGGATGCAAATGGACCGGCCGTCTTGCCGCGGACGATGGAGAGGTAGTCTTCGGGCGAGGTTGCGAGGTTTAGCACGTGGTCGAGTTGGTGGAATTCAGAAACAGCGATGTTGGCGCAGCAACGAGCGATGATGGAAACGATTTGCGCAGAGTACCGCCCGCCAAGACCGAAGCCCTGAACGAACAACCAATCACCAGCAATGACCGCTTTGGCCTGGCCGGCGTTGGCATGAATGGTCGGAATTCCGCGACGCTGCTGGGCTTCGTCGTTGATGTCGTCGTGAACAAGCGTGGCGGTGTGAATCAGCTCAAAAGCGAGGGCGAGGGGCATGACATCCTCCTGATTTGCTCCGCCTGCAACTCGGTAGGCAAGAAGAAAGAGGATCGGGCGAAGCCGCTTTCCACCGGCGTTTAACACTCGACCGGCCTCGACGGCGACCTCGCCTGCACCCATGTCCACTTCGTCTTGAATGAGCGCTTCCAAAGCGTTGTTGACCTCGTCTCGCATGGATTCCAAGGAGGAATTCAGCGTCTCAACATTGCTGCGCACAACCATGCCACGACGGTGGGCTTCTTAACCGGTCGTCAACGCCCTAGGCATGCGAGGGGCGACCCTTGCCGAGGTGAAACGATGGAAAACAGTGAGCGTCTCGTGATTCTCACCACGCCGTCCAGAAACGACGGCGTTCGCCTCCAAATCGAGCGAGCCGTCCAAACCCACGGGAAACACAGAGACCTGCTCCTCAAGCAAATGCCTCACATGGAAACAGCGCTCCTCACGCTGAGAGACGGCACGGCTGACCTGCTCGCAATGAGCGCCTTCGATTGGGAGAAGTACGATGTTTCCGAATTGTCCATCGCAGGGCTCCTCCCTCGAAAAGAACCGACGTGGGTGCTGGTCGCGGACGACAAGCCCGAGTACCTCGAACAGGGCGCCGTGGTGATGTGCGACCATGAATTGGTCCGCCGCCAAATGAGGCGCATGCGTCCCGATGTGGTCTTGGAAAGCCTCGAGCAGACCGTGGAACGGCTCAACGCATCTCACGTCGTGAGTGAGCTCGATGAAGAAGACATCTGGCCGTGGGTTGAGGAGCAGCGCGTTGAGGGTCGTCTGAGCGGATTCATCGTACCGAGAGCCATCCACGCCGGCCACCGAATGAAAGGACGGCGTCATACGCTCGGCCTTCAACGCAATCAAAACGAAAGCAACAGGGAACGGTTCATCCCTCCACCCTTGCATGGATTCACCCTGCTCGTCGGTCGTCGAGGTTTTCCGAAGACGAGCATCAAAGAAATGCTCGACCCGAGTGCTGAACTTGCCTACCGACTCGAAGCGGCTCTGCTCGAAAGCCTCGACCCCTCGCTTCGGCCGATAGTGGGAGCCTACATCGAGCAGAGGAAGATCTCAACCATTCTCAAAAAAGCCACCGAAGCGGGCGATGAAGCGCTTCTCAACTCCTTGGTCGACCCAAACAAAAAGCGTGGCGCCTACAAGAGCGGCCCTCGCGTTGAGATGATGATCGAAGTCCTCAACGCTGAAGGCACGGTCACCGCTGCTTGCGAACGCATGGTGCTGCCGGAAAACAGCCACATGGGCATGGTGAACCTGCTAAAGGAATTCACGGATCTGCTGAACGTGATGACCACCGAGCATGAGGCAACCAAGCGGAACATACGCGGCATGCCGGACAGTTTCATGGAACCCCGACCCGGTCTGATGAACCTGGACGATTGAAAACCGTGCCCGTCAGCGAATCAACCCGCAAGAACAGGCCTTCTGCGCACCGCATGACTGCGAAGACATATATGCTTTCAATGCGGCAAAAGGCGTAGAGGTGAGGCACGAATGGACACGTCGGCCATGCTTGGGGAACTTTATCAGTCCCGATTTGACGGCCTCAAAGCCCTCGCCCAGCAACACGGTTTGTCAAAAACCGGACCGGTTGAAGCGCTGCGAGCTCGATTGATCCGCCACCTGGCATTCCCGGACTGGGACTTCTCGCCCGCAGGCTTGCGCACCATTCCAAACAGTGACCTCGGTGAAATCCTCGGAGCGTTCGGAATCAAAAAATCCGGGTCCATCAAGGCCCGCCGACAACGGCTGTTCTTGCACCTCAATCACGATCCCAAAACGCTTGCAGTCGAACGCCTCGACGAGATGACTCGAGATGAACTCCACGCAATGTGCAAGGATTTGGAACTCCCACTCTCAGGAAACAAGCAAACCCTGCTCGCTCGAGTTGCCGGCGTCTTGGCCTCTCAAGAAAACGCTTGGGGGAAGGTGAAAAAGAGCCTTCGACGACCGCGCGGACCGGTGAACCTTCCCAAGAGGGTTCCAGCAACCACCCCAACGACGGAGGATTCGGTGAAAGAGACCGTTTCCTCATTCGTGGAAGATCACGACGATGGATGGACCTTTGAAGAGGAAACCTCGCTGCGTGAGGAGTTGGCAGGCATCGGCCACGAAGTCTCAACGTCGCAACTGGACGCCGTGGTGGACCAGCACCTTCGCACCGCTCCGGAACTGGAATCCACCGCCACACCGCCCATGATTCAGCACACCGACACGGTTGAGGCGCACAGTCTTGAAACCGAAACAGCCCTGATGGAACTTGAAGAGCGAGCGGCTGAAATCAATGCGTTTGCCCGCGATTTTCTGATGGTCAGTTCCACCACCAACCAGGAGGACATGAACGCGTTCATCCTGTCCCTCCGCTCGCAGGGCTTTGCCACGGATTTACCGCCCGTTCATCAAGCCGTGGCAACCCTCGTTATGGAACTCGACTACAGGGTCAAAAACGAATCAAACGCCGCTACGGCAATGCCTCAATCCTGGAGCGAGCGTGAAGCGTTGCGGCGCTTTGAAGAGGTGAGGAGCACGCTGAGGGACCGCTTGGAAAACATCCTCGCGCTTCACCCCAACGATGTCGTCAAGGCACGAATGGCCTTCGAGCACGAGGGCCGTGAACTTGGTCTGGACCTCCGGGTGCCGAGTGTTTCAGGTCGCCTGCACGCTCTGTTCGACCTTCACATCGAGATTGCTGAGAGCCAAGCACTCCACGATCCCGTCGTTCAGCGACGCCAACGCATGATGCGCATCCTCCACCGAGGCGCCGTTCACATGTCTGAAAACGAGCGCATGACCATCGAACGCCTCGAACGAAACATTGCGTCGTTTGAGGAACTCGTACAGACCGTTCTTGAATCTGGAGAGGATGGTTTTGACGAAGCCCAGCAAGCGCTTGTGGTTCGGTTCCTCGAGTCCAAAGGTTATGAGGTCAACACGAGCACGCTTCGCCCACGAATTCTTGCATGCGCCGGGATTCTCGGGGCCGAGTTGGGCTATCTCTCGCCCAAGGAGATTCCGAGAATTGCCCCCGGCGTGTTGGTTACCGAAACCGAGGTCGACGCCATTGTCGCAGAGCTCAAGAGCCTTGCAGCCAGTTTCAAACCCGCAGAGTCCGATGAACTCCACGAAGAGGAAATCGTCGGAGAGGCCGTGGCGGATGCGTCCGACAACATCGCTCGAGTTCGAGGGAAGATCGACCGCATCGACGAATTGTTGAATCGCTTGAACGGTTGAACGGTCAAGCGCTCAATGCTGCTGAGCGTAGAAATTCTGCACGACCGAGGTCACCGTCTGAATGTCCGAAATTCCTCGCTGGCAAAGGTCCTCAATGATGGCTTGTCGCTGAGACACGTGTCGCTCGAACACATCGGGCGTGATGCCGGCGGCGTTGCAGATCGTTTCTCGCAGTTTCGAAGGAATGCCGGTTTCTTCGATTTGGTCGGTGGCAGCGTTGTACTTCCAAATGGCGTTCAGGCGAGGCTTGTCGCCTTCCATGCCCGCGACCTCCGCGACCTCGGTGATTTTACGAGCGGTTTTTCCGTTGACGTGAAGGCGTGCCTGGATGATGATGAGGTCCAGTCCGCTGAGCATGATGGGCGGGACGCTCATCGGGGGATTGATCATTCGAGTTACGGTTTCCTGAGCCGTGTTGGCGTGAAGGGAACCGAAGGACCCGTCGTGTCCAGTGTTCATNGCGGTCAACAACGTGGCGCACTCGGGACCTCGGACCTCACCAACGATGATTCGGTCGGGCCGCATGCGCAGACTCGATTTCAGACAGTCGTTCATGTCAACCTCCGGCGTACCGTCCGGCCGCTCTCGACGGGTTTCCATTCGCAACCAGTGGTCGTGATAGACCTGCAACTCAGCTGTGTCCTCCACCGTCAGGAGGCGGCGAGACCAGGGGATGTACATCCCGAGGCAGTTGAGCGTGGTTGTTTTCCCCGAACCGGTGCCTCCTGCGATGACGAAGTTCGCAGGGCGACTGTCGAGACCTTCGATCCAGACCCACATCATGGCAGCCAAGCGCGAGTTGACGGTGCCAAAATTGACGAGGTCGATCATCGTCAGCGGGTCTTCCTTGAACTTTCGAATGGTCAGTGTCGGACCGTCGGGTGAAACCGGGGGAATGGTTCCGTTCACACGGGAACCGTCGGGTAGCCGACCGTCAAAAATGGGCACGAGTCCCGGTCCATCGCCGAGCGGTACGTTGGTGTAAGAGGCGATGTTTTTGGCGATTTGAAGACCGGAATCATCGTCAATCCAAATGTTGGTTCTGCACATGCCGTGATTCCTGTGCGCCACTTTGACGCACTGCGTCCCCCCGTTGTACATAACCTCCTCAAGCGCATCGTCTTCAAACAAGGCAGCAAGGTCTCCGTACGGGTTGGCTTGGATGTCCCCGTCCACGTGATAGATCGGTGATGGGTGGTTTGCTTCGGTGTAAATCGTTACGCGTCCGTACTGTTCGAGAATTTGTTCTGACATGCTTCAACCTCCTACTGCTTTTACGGCCCCGAGGTAGAGGCCCATTGAGACCGCCATCCACATGGGTAACCACCACAAGGTGTCCTTGAGGCGACCCATCATGCGGCCAGAAACACCAACGGCGACCGCCGATGCTGCTGCGAAAAAGAGGCTGAATGTTTGGTTAAAGCCGGTGATTTGGAACCCTTTGCTCGCCGGTGCAAACAGGCCGACGATGAAGGCAATGAGCACAGGTAAGCCGATGCTGACAAAGATGATGATGAGCATGCCGCGCCCGGAGAGTTCGGTTTCCCTCTGATTCATCAGGTCGTTGAGGCGTTCGTAATCTCTGCTTAAGTCCGAGAGAATGTCCCGCAGTGAGGAGTCCTGCTGAATCGCCGTTTCGATCAACATCATGACCCGCTGGATTTGGCTTGAGCGGGTTTTGGCTGCAAACGCAGAGAGGCTCGCCTCAAACGAAGAGGCATGAGCCTCCTTCAACGTCTCGGAGAGCAGGCTGGCAAGAAGTCCATCGTTTGATTCGGACTGCTCCATCATGGCTTCTTGCAGACCTCGACCGGCACCAACCGAGTCCGACAGGGCTTCGAGGAACGTAGGGAGTTGGTTTTCGATGGCTCGACGCCGACGACGCTCGAGCATCGGTGGGATGCCTCCGCCAATGCAAGCGATGGCGATGACGCCCAAATAAAGCAGGAGCGGGGATTCGTTGAACGATTCAAGAAAACCGAAAATCAAACGAACACCTCACAACCCCGGGTCCTTGGTGTGGGCCTTGAGACCAACCAACGCCATGCCGACCAACGTGATGAGCAAGCCCATGTTCACCACCGAACTGATGACGGCTGGGTCGGGAAGCGACATGAAGGCACCCAGGTCACCCGACATCAACTGCGGGACAAGGCCAACGATGGAGAGGATGATCGGACCGATCATGCCGATGGAGAGGAGGGTTTCGGGCACACCGCCAAGTTCCTCGATGTACTTCTGTACCTCTTCGGAGCGTTCCTCCTCCATGCGTGCCCCCTGCTTTTTGAGGGTCTCAACCAAGTCGGTGTTTTGGGTGACGTTGGTGTAAAGCGTGTTCAGCAGTCGCTTGTACCCTGCGGAATCGGCTTTTTTCATCAAGGCTTTGAGTTCCTTGTCAAGGCCGCCGCCGGTCCCTTTCCGCAGGCGTTTCATCATGGCTGAAAAATCCTCAGAGATGATGCCGTAACCGCCTCGGCCGATGGTGTGGATCGCGGCTTCAAGGCCCACGCCCGAGGACATCAAAACATCCATGGTGCGAATCACGTAGAGGAGTTCACGTTTTTCCTCAAGTTTTCGCACGATAGCACCCGCCTCAAATCACGTCTTCAAGAAGTTCAAAATGAAACCCTTCGTTGGAGCTGTCGTACTCCATCATCGAAAAAATGACCTTGACATCTCGCTCTTCAAAGGGGTCGTGGATGTAGGGTTGACCGGTTCGAAACATCGCCACGATGCGCTTGTATTCATCGATGGTGATTTCACCTCGCACCGAATAGAGCGTTGACTCTGCTCCCTCGTCGTGGAGGTCGTCGCCCTCTTGACCGCGAACAACGGTTCGAGTCAAGCGCCGAGTCATTTTCACTTTGATGTCAGCGTTTGCAATTCGAACCCAGTCCGAACTTGACGTCCCGGTTGCGGGACGAATGAAGAAATCCATTCCAGCCATGGTCAACCCCTGACGCTTCCACAGCGTGAAAAGGACTTGAATGTGTTGGAGGGAAATCATTCGGGTGTGGCCAGTCTGAACCATCCAAACCGAGGCTCGTCCAACACACCAGCGTCCAGCATGTCGTCCAGCTTGGCCTCAGCCACTTCACGAACAAAGCCTCGTGCGACGGCGTTCTTGAGCAGCGTGTCAAAGGTGACACCTTCACCCTGGTCGAGGTGCTCAATGGCTTGGAGAAGGAAGGCTTTGACGTCCTGTCCGGACCCCTCGGTAAGATCGTCTCCCTCTGGCAGCGTCATGACGGGTGGCGGCGTGGTCGCAGCCTCAATGCGGCCTTCCGCAATGTCAAGCGCTTGCATCAGGTTCAATTTGAACGGTTCGAGGTCAACCTCGCCGTAGTGGTTTCGGGCAGCGAGGAGGCTGGCTGGCAGGCCCGCACGGGCGTACGAATCCAGGGTTGGTTCGACCTCGAGCGCCGTTGAGAATTGATTCATGCGGTCCATGGTCGCCTCGCAAGCATCCAGCAGCCAATTGGCGTACACTTCGCGCTTGACGACGCAGGCCTCCTCGGGTCGAAGCGACGTGTAAACGGCTCCTTCATCGGTTTGATACCAGCGTGTTTTCGAAGTCATCATCACCAACAACGGCTCCCCGTCGTTCAGGCGCTCCGTCCATTGGTGAGCAAGTTCTTGCATCGTCTCTGAGTTGTACTCGCCAATCGAAAAGTAGTGGAGCCCTGTCGGGTCTCGAAGTTGCCCCTGATAGAGCGACGAGCCGTTGCTGGTCTCGCGGAGCTCAAGTCGTTCGAGCAGCCCTGCCGCCACGATTCGATTGACCTTTGCACCCAACTTGGTGATGACAAAGGAAGGGTCGTACTCGCCCGAACCTTTCTCGTTGAGGGTGGCGCTTCCGAACTCGGAGGCCAGCAACAGGTGAGCGGGTTGGCGGGCGATGCGGGCTCGCTCCATCATGCCCACCCCCACTGCACGCGCAATTCACTGGCTCTCATCTGAGCGTCGTGCTCCATGACTTCAACATCGTCGGCCAACACCATGGCGCCCTGTTCATCCACGATGCTTCGACCCGAAACCGTGATGCGTCGACCCAGCATGGTTCCTCGAATGCGCTGGACAAACCCGGTGTCTCCGAGTTCATCCACGTGGGTGCGCATCTCGTCGATGCTCATCCCCAAGATGCTGAGTGAAGCCTCCTTGTTGACCAGGACAGCGGCCGTCACGCCCTCGTCGTCCACGACCAGGCGCAACCGGACGTCTTCCGTCCCTTCGTTGGGGCCGTGCTCGAAACACGCACCGTCTCGCAGCACGCGTCGGCACTCCGTGCACCGGCGAATGAAGCCCGAATCCTCTCGTACGCTCACGAGCATTCCGCTGGTTTTGATGCCAACCCTGCTCGGGCCGGCCACAACCTCGCTCATGGAGACCTCAACGGAGTGGTTTGCCAAATCCATTCCATCGTCCCAAGGTGGGCGTTCAAGCACGGTCAGTTGGTTGGCATCGTCCACGGTGATGTCCGGGATGCCCTGCCAGGCCCGAACTCGGGCACCCTTGATCTGGACCGTGACCGGCAGGTCCCCTTCCGAAAACGGAAGCTCGTCCCACACGCTGATTCTGCAACGACCGGAGGGGTCTGCAATTTGTCCAGACCAGAGGAATTTTTCCTCGCCGTCGCGATTGAACGTGCGCTTTGCGATGTCCATGATCTGAACAACTGCATCCACGTCTCTCGAGCCGTCTCTGAGCGACGCTACGTTGGTGAGTGTGTTTTGAGCGAGCGTTTCCAAGTCGGCAAAATTGGCGTCGTGAAACACCTCAATGCGGGTGGTACGGCCAAAGTTCAACTCGGGTGTGTCGCGAAAACTTCGAACCTGAGCGCCATCAATTTTCAAGAGCGCACCGACTTCGTGGTCGAAGGGCTCCCACGACAGGAACCCAATCGTCCCGGTGTCGTCGGCCAAGCGGCCCCGAACAACGTCGATTGAACCGGAGCCGTCCTTGCGATGAATCTGATCGGGTCGGCTGGCCAACACCCGACCGACGACGCAAATGTAGCCTTCCTTGGGAATGTCGTTGATGTCAATTGGATCGTTGGTGGGCACAGCGGTGGCTACGCCCTCCTTCAGCACGACGATTCGGGCAGACTGGTTGATGTTCAGCGACATCTTTCCGTTGTACTCGTTGACGCTCGCACCCTCGATGCGGACGATGCTTCCTGACGTGAGGTTGGCGTGTGGCCCCCAGTCTTTGTAGTCCCAACGGGTTCGTTGTCCGTTTTCTTCCCAAGGGTTGTCTTCGAGCATTCCAAAGGCGATTTTCTTTTCTTCTCCACGAATCATCTGATCGCGAATGTTGTGCGAAACGATGGCCACCTCGATCTCGACGTCGCGGTCGTTGCCGTTGAGTTCAGAGAGTCCGGAAACCTTCTTTGTTTGCCGCTGAGTGCTCTGTCCAGCCGTTGACGACGCGGGTGCAGTGCCGCTTTTGAAGCGACGAAGCACGGAGCGCATGGCGTCCTGCGGAGGGATGTAGAATTCCTCTTCGTATTTTGAAAACGCGTCGGCGATTTCACCGGCATCGGCGTCCGGGCACTCCTTCAGCACGGCTTCAATGTAGTCCGCATACTTCTCATTGGACATGACCGAGACCTCCGTCAGGCGTTGATGTTCGTGGCCTGTACGGAGAACAGGCGGCGGGCTTTCGTGCGGGTTGGTTAAGATTGGACACTCCCTTGACCTCCATGGAATATCTCACCAACGACGACAGGACATAAAGAATCCCGTAGAGAAATTTGAGAAGGTCAAGCTGGATTGATTCTCAATCCGTCCATCAGCAGGACATCCGGAAGATGCATGCTACCCGATGAGTAGGAGCCTTGACGGCGAACTTCGTTGCCCAGAATGACCTTGCCGTTCATCGCTTTGGCTAGATTTCCTGAAAGACCCGCCTGCTTGAGTGCGCCAACAACTTCGCCGTCTACAACTTTGAGAATGGCGCTGGTGGTGACCGAGAAATCACCGCTCGTCGGGTTGGCGGTGTGGGCGCCCATAACGCTGTTGACAACATAGCCCTCGCCCATCTGTTCAAGCAACTGATCCCAGGAAGACGTGGCTTCCTCCGTGGTCAAGAACAACTCTGTGCAGCCCGTGGATGGTGGCGATTGATGCCCCCCTGAATTGGCAGAACCTGTTGAGGATGCAGCGTCAGTACGGCCTTCAGCGACCTGTTGAGCAGCATCCCGTGTTGACCAGAGCATGTTGGTTAAGCGACCGTTTTTTACCAGTTTTTGGTGGCGACGTGGAACACCTTCAGCATCTCTTGAGCCGGAGGCCATGCCGCCTTCGAGCAAACCGTCATCGTGAATGGAGAGTGCAGGATTGATGACCTGCTCATTCAGGCGTTCTGACCAGAAGGATTCCTTTCGAACCATCTTTTCCCCGGACATCGCAGGTGGAACAACCATCGAGAACAGCGGGGAGAAACCCTCGCTCGTGAGCAACACTGGCGTCTCGGTGGCTTGGCTCTCAACCTCAAGTGGGTTTTGAGTTACTTGCGCCCAGTGGACCGCTCGCCCGATGCAATCTGGCAGTTCAGGTAGTTGATTTCTGCTGGATTGACCTTGGTAGGAACTGGTCAGTTGACCGTCCACATCCAAAGTAACCTGCAACCCAATTCCGTGAGAAGTGGTCATCCCGGTTGAGAGAATGCCCTCGCTGCTCATCATGCATCCAGCCGTAGCGGAGATACCGACTCCTCCGCCGGTGACGATGGCCCGTTCATCGAGTGATTTCACATGGGAGAGGACGGCATCGGCTTGCTCAAGCAAGTCTTCGGAACTCAAATCGAGAAGAGAAGCGTCAAAACGCCCGCCAACCTCTTTTGCAGGTTGTTCGCTCGGGAGAACAAAACCCTCAATGGACGGTGATTTCTTTGCGATGGCCACAGCTTGGTTAACGGCCCGCTCTGCTCCCGAAACATCGACGAGGTGTGCAAATCCAAAGCGCCCATCGTGCACCACTCGGACACCAAAGCCACCCTCGCCACCACCTGCAGCCATGGTGATTTTGCCCGCTTCAATATCCAATTGATGACCATAGGACTGGAAACCGATGAGATCCCATTGCTGCACGTCGCTGTCCTTGCAGGCCTGAGCGATGATGTTGGCGTTGGCAAGAAGCCGGTCCTCTGCTCCATCTGGTAGCATATCAGCCCACCAACGCTTCACTGATTCGCATGACGGGCCCGCCATCTCCAACGGGAACGGTTTGGCCCTTTCCACAGAAACCAGGAGAGGCAAGAGAGGCATCTTTGGTCAAGCCGTCCACGTTCTTCAAAATTTCAAGCGTGAGACCACTGACACTGACATCCTTGAGTGGTCGAGTCAATTCACCGTTTTCAATGAGCCATGCCTCTTGGGCTGCGAACTGGAAGGAACCTCGCCCGGTGTCCACTTGACCGCCGCGGGTGCCGCAAGCGTAAACGCCGTACTGGATATCCTCCATCAAGGCATCCAAATCGGCATGAGTGCCGCCCTGAATCATGGTGTTACTCATGCGGACCAGCGGGTGATGCAGACCGTCCTGAGCTCTCGCACCACCATTGGGCTCAACCCCAAAGTGATGGGCTGTTTCCCGATGGTTGAGGTATTCGGTCAAGATACCGTTCTTGATGAGCACCTTCTCTCGGGTGTTTACNCCTTCATCATCGACAGGATAGGCACCATAGCCTCCCATCATCGTGGGGTCGTCCACNACGGTGACGATCTCGTTTCCTATTTTCTCACCGAGTTTCCCGTCCAAGCAGGAGTCNCCGGCAGCGACCAAATCGGCCTCGCAAGGATGTCCGAGTGCCTCGTGAATGTAAACGCCCGTTAGGTCTTTGTCGGCGATGAGTGGGAGTTTTCCAGAGGGTGCTCGCTCTGCTTTGAGCAAGCGAAGAGCGGCTCGTTGTGCATCCTCGCCCAGTCCGACCAAATCCGCTGATTGAATGATTTCAAGACCACCTTGGCCGCCATGACGAGTGCGATAAGAGACGACCTCGCCATCCCTGCGAGCGGTGACCATGGCGTTCACCAATGAACGTTGGAAGGACCACACACGGTCCATACCTTCCGTGGTCATGAGCTCGGTGTGGATGTGTTCGTCGCTCCATCCAGTTCGGATGGAAACGATGTCTTCGTGACCGCTGGCCCCGTGATACATGTCGTTCATCAGGGCCATTTTTTGGTCGAGATCGGTGTCTCGAACATCCAACACAGAGCGCCAGTGCGTCTCGTCTTCAAGGACGGGAACTTCAGCAAGGCCAATCGGTTGTTCCTTGGGTGAGCGGCGCTTTGCAACGGCTTTTGCGAGCCGAGTTGTTGATTCAATTTGGTCGGAAAGGGAGGCGAGGTCAGTGGTAGAATGCACACCCCATGCCCCATCGGCAAGCACACGAAGCGTCATGCCCAACTCTTGGCCGGGGATGGCTCGTTCTAACACACCGTCTCGCATCGCAACNGAGGACTCGGTCAGGGCCACGACGCGGACTTCTGCGTAGGTGGCACCGTGGGTCTGTGCTGAATCCAGCGCCTTTCGCACCTTTTCTTGGTCCAAATACCGACCGGCACTCGGCCGATGACTCTCGTTTTGCTTGGCCGCCATCACCATGGACAAACCAAGGAGCGAGAGCCTTTCAACTCTCGCATCAGCGGTGGGATGAACTCTGATCATCGGCCATGAGAATGTGGGCGATGATGGATTCAGGGGCTCGTGCATCATCCCATCCCTCGGCATCGATGCCAAGTTTTCGGGCACCCTCTATAGAATAGGTTGCTTCGGTTGTTTCAGGAGCCCAATCCAGTTGGTCAAGTAGCGTTGAAAGTTGTTCGGAAAATGCTGCATTTTCGCTGGCAACGGGTTGGAGGTGCCCAAGGTCGTTTTCCAAACCCTTTGCTTCAGGCAAATACACCACCCATGCCGNAGTTTGGCCCTNTTGGAGCCCCGCACGAGTGAAGGCTTCTGAAATGTGATGCGTTCCTGCGAGGTATCTGAGGAATTCTGCATCGATGCTGCGGGCCACCATGCACTCCCTCAACGCATTTCTCGCTGCTTGAATCCAAGCGGTCCAGAGTTGCTCATCACCCATGACGGCGTGCCCACCCAAAAGCACCCAACGCGCCGATGGACGCATCTTGAGAAAGGCCTCAACGTGTCTCTGCGGCGAATCACCTTCCACACGAACGCCCTGACGAGGAAACACAGGGAAACTCATGATTGACGCCCACCAAGCACTTGGATTTCAATCATCCTCACGCCGCTCACCTGCGAGTGGAGCATCATCATCCCTGATGACTGGCGCCGATAGATTGGCTGCTCCACGCTTCAAGACCCGATGAATTTCAGCATGAATTTTCTCCAGAAGAACAGGGCCCCAACCACGCTTTGCCAGCAGTGCGTCTCGGTTTTTATTTGACATTTTCATCACATCCTTCGGCTCCCGCATACCCAAAGCCGCCAGTTCTCGAGCACGTTGACGTCCCACGTGNCGGATATTCACGAGTTGAAGCAAGTCTGTTTTACAACCGTGGCGAACACGCTGTTGGAGGGTGCTCAACTGCTGCACNATATCAGCCACGACGGGAAGGTGTTCTTCGGCAAAGACATCATCGGTGAGCAGAACATGTTGTGCACCAGCCAGCAACCATCCCATCAGATCCACACGGTGATGAACATCACCCGGCGAGACATCAAGTGTTTCCTCAAGTTGACGAAGCGTGGTCTCCTCGGTCCACTCTTCAACCATCCAAGCGGATTTGATATCGCTGAGCAGAGCCTCTGCATACCCCGGTTCAATCAACAATTCGTCCTCTGTGGCGTTGGCTTTGAGCCATGTCGGCGAATTCACCTCCATGTCGGCGGATTTAGCCCATAGGGAAACGAAGTCGGGAGTTGCAACAGCCAAATGCAGCAGACCAAAATCCGTCACAGGCGCATCCTTGCGAACGCAGCGACGTACGGCCCGACGCAAACCCCGACGGAGAATGGAGGCGGAGAGCGGGTCGAGATACAACTGTGTCACGCGTTCACCCATCGGTGTCGCTTCGTACCGCATGCTTGGGCCATCTTCGGCCGCTGGTTGAGCCCAGCCTCCCGTTTGGTGCAACGAGGTGGCTTTGGAGAAGCCAATCGAAGGGGTGCCATGAGCACTTACCGGGCGCTGAGTTGGCGATGCATGATGGCCTTCTGGAGACCACGAAACGCCCTGGGTGGTTCGAGCGCTTGATGCCCAAACAGGAACGGTATCGTCCCAAGCCTCTTCTTCATCAACGGCGGCATCAGCCCAGCGAGGCGTGTAGTGTTCATCCAAGCCACACCTGCGAACAAATCGCTCCTCAACGAGCCAATCCAACATCGTGGTCAAACGTTCACGCAGCTGCGAGGGAGGAAGAGATGCCCCGAGAAAGGTGGAGGAAAAGAAGTG
>FUFK010067749.1_pt1 | contig 31221 bp, 45 predicted proteins | sample 1021851 | NCBI WGS metagenome assembly FUFK01 (sample SAMEA51879418, study PRJEB19060) | metagenome | reverse complement strand
AAGGGTTCTATCATGTTTTCTTTTTCAACAAGATGCTTAATTTCCCAATCAGATAAGATACTCATGGTGCTTCTTTTGTGTTCTTCGAGTATATCTAATCTAACAAAGGAGTCTACCTTTTTCATCATAAATATCTATAAACTTTTCTATCATTTTTGTAGAGTTTTGTATCGGAGGTAGATATACCAATAAAGACGTACAAGTTTTATGTGTACCGATACCTTTACTTGTATTTTTTATTAACGAAGGTGCGGTCTTTAATATACAAATAGGGAAGTCAAATATCTTCTGTTCGTATCTAATCATGTCNGGACAATTTGTAAAATAGAGTCCTTGTTCTATTTCTTTAGCTAACCACGATTTATATAATTTACGAAACCATACNGCATGTGATGAAGTTAAAGAAGGAGANGAAGCACGAGTCATCTTCCATTTTTCATTNTTTTTATCCCANAAGTATGCACCACTTGGAGGNAANAANTAAACACTGCCATACCATTGCTGACAATTNAGTCCNTCATCATTGGGAGTAAAGAAGTTTTTAGCTTCTACATAATCATTAGCTACACGAGAACTTGCAACGTCTAGATCTATACCTTCTAATAAAGCATGTGCAGCAGATACTAANTCATAATTAGTAATTAATTCTAAATCTTCATTATGTTTTTTAACATCATGTATAGCCATTAGTTAAGAGAACANGGAGAAGCATCTACTGTTTCCATGTTTTCATAATCTATTTCTAGGTATCTNATTCCAGCTTTATCTAAAACCATATATCCAGCCATNTTNTTNGGATCAATCTTTTCTGCTCTATTTAAAATTCTTTTTAGACTCTCACTTAAATCATCATTGTTGATTGATTCACATAAACGTATATCATCTCTTAGATCCTCCAGAGTACACCACGAGTCTGTTTGTTGTGTAGCATTCAATCTCATAACTCCCGGTCCTTTAAGATCCCAGAATTTTAAATACTGTTCTCCCTGATCAGCAAGAATAAATTTAATAGTTGTATCTAAGAATGCTGCCTTTTGTGGATCCATGTCTTCTCCTATGACGGAGGCAATTAATCGTTCTCTTCTGTTCATTTTTTTAATAGTCCCTGTCTAGATAAAGATTCAAGTAATTTAGGCATTGGTTGATAAAGCACAACCATTTTTCCTAAAATACCACGCTTTTTTACTAGTTTGCCATCATTATCTCTTACTTTATTAAACTCTCCTGACCTAATTAAATATTCAGCTACACAGCGTAATCGTCTTTTTAAAGGTAATTCAGCTTTTGGAAATTTACCACATATAGTATCTGCATTCATGTCTTGGAAAGCAATACGTAATCTATTCGCTAATGTCATATTAGAGTTCGCATCTTCTTGCTCATAATTTAATACATTTTCTAAATATCTTCTTAAACAACCATCATCAAAAGAACCCTCTGGAGGGATAAATATTTCTACTTGAGAGCTTAGTGATTCTGATAGTGTTTGTTTATAATTTTTTATAGTAACTTTTGATATATCGATGTTAATAAATCTATGTGCAATCATGTTAACTTTCCAGTACTAGTTGTTACGTACATAGGTGATGCTTTCTTCCTGTAATCTTGCGATGTAAACTTCTTATTCTTTGCGAATGATTGCACCAATTTATTCCAAGGTATCCTAATTAATGCCTTTCTGCCCGGATCAGGAGATGCGTTGACGTAGTGTATACCTTCGACCCATCCTTTATCAGGATGTTTTCTACCTAAAGCCATCCAATTACGAAGAGTCTGATCTGAAACTCCCAGTCTACGAGAGCATTCTTCCGTGCTTATATATTCATCAGCGAATGCCTGAGGATTTAGAGCGTCTGTAATTCCTTTTTCATAACGACTATGCCACATTGAAGATAAAATATTTTTTATCCCTTTTAATTCCCACGCTATATCTTCTAAACCTTTGCGTAATCCTGTATTCATAGTTTCATTACTCTTGATTACAATAGACTAATGTAAAAGTAAACAATTTTGCATCAATGGAAGAGCAGGTACCACCAAGTCAACAACCCGGAGTTCCACAAATAACTCCAGAACAATTAGCTCTAATGAAGGCTCGTGCTAGAGAGCTAGCTATACAACAAACTTTAGCACAAAATGTAACAAATAGCCCCTCTAATCAGCAGGTAGTTTATGTTAGAAGAAACCTAACGATTGCAGAGATAGTTTTACTATTAGTAGTTTCTTGTTTATTAGTAACTGGGGTGCAATTTGGATGGAAACTTGCAACAGATTTCCTACCTAGAGTAGAAATTAAGGTTAATTAATCGTCAGAATACTAGATCTATAATTAGTTAATAAAGTGTTAACTAGAATTAGGTCGTGGCAAACCGTAGAATTAGTGAATTACAAGAACAGGCGGGTCTCCAATTAGCAGAAGATGATTTATTAACGGTTGTTAATGTATCAGAACCTGATCCTGGATTAAAGAATAAAAAGTTAACAATATCAGGTACAAAAGCATATTTAAATGTTCATTATTTACCTCGAACAGGTGGTACTGTCAGTGGCAATGTAATAGTTGAAGATGATTTTACAGTATCAGGTTTAACTACCTCTTCAGGATTAGTTGTAAGTAACTTAGCGACTATAAGTGGAATATTAGTTCAGAATGACGTAACAGCTTCTGGAACTATTAGCGGTACCAATATAACTGGTGGAGCTATTGAGGGTTCTACTATCAAGGCAGTAACGTTCACCGGTACAACCATCAACTCTGTTACTGGTAAATTTAGTACCCTTCTCAGTGGTGTAACAGTCACCGGTACCTCTGCTTTATTCACCAATGTAACTGCTACTGAGATTACAGGTACTACAGTCACTGGTACTACAGCTAATTTCACTACAGTAAATGCAGTAAATCTCAATGTTACCGACGATTTAGAGGTAACTGATGACTTAGGAGTAGGTGGGGATCTAACGGTTACTGGAACTGTAGAAGGTAAAGGAACTGTATCAGGAGCAATAATAACTGGTGGGACTAAGATCTTATCTCCTCTGATAACAGGTGCTACTGTTGTTGGTACCACTACAGTTTCAGGTACGACTGTTACTGGTACACATGCTTTATTTACGAATGTAACCGCTACTCAGATTACAGGTACGACAGTTACAGGTACTTCGGCTCTGTTCACTAATGCAACAGCGACTAATATTACTGGCACTACGATTACAGGTACAAATGTAAAATCTACAAATGTCACAGGTGTAAATATAATAGGAACCACTTTAGTTAGTGGAGCTACTATCTCTGGTGATACAGGAGAATTTACCAATGTTACTGCTCAAGATTTCACAGTACAAGACGATTTTATAGTTGCAGATGACGTAACTATAGGTGGAGATGCGACTGTAACAGGGACTATCGAGGGTAAGGGAACTATATCAGGAGCAATAATAACAGGTGGAACCAAAATACTATCACCTTTAATAACAGGTGCTACTGTCGTTGGTACTACTACAGTTTCAGGTGCGACAGTAACAGGTACGTCTGCTTTATTTACTCATGCAACTGCAACTAATATCACAGGTACCACAGTCACAGGCACTACGGCTAATTTCACTACAGGTAATTTTGTTAATTCAAATGTTTCCAATAATTTAGATGTAACTGCTGCCACTACTATCGGAGGAAACCTAACAGTAACTGGTAATGCTTCGATATTAGGTAATGCAGATATAGGTAATGCAGATACAGATACAGTCACATTCACTGCTCTTGTAGATTCAGCTATCCTTCCTGACGCAACTGCTAATAGTCGTGATTTAGGTAGTACTGCTAAGACCTGGAGAGCAGTTTATGCAACTACAGTTGTAGCTACTACAGGTACTATTACTGAAATTAATGCAACAGCTATTACAGGTACAACAGTTACCGGTACTACAGCCAATTTCACCACAGTTAATGCGGTAAATCTTAATGTTTCTGATGATATAGCCATAACTGATGACCTAGCTGTTGGTGGTGATTTAACAGTTACAGGAACTATTGAAGGTAAAGGAGCAACTATATCTGGCATAACAGTCACAGGTACTCATGCTTTATTTACTAATGCAACAGCGACTAATATCACTGGAACTACGGTAGTAGCCACCACAGGTAATATAACCAACATAAACGCAACAGCCATTACTGGAACAACAGTTACCGGTACTCATGCTTTATTTACTAACGCAACGGCGACAAACATTACAGGTACCACAATTACAGGTGGAACTATCAAGATGAGTGGAGATACGGTTGCCACTCAGACCTTTGCTGAAGACAGTTCAATTGTCTTCGCAATTGCTCTAGGTTAACCCCTCATAAAATAGAAGAAATATTGATTAGGTTTTATAGATAAATGGCTCGTTTCATTTCAGTTTGTAGAGCNGATATTACTAATAATTCCACAGTTGGTTCACAACAANCANTAATNNCNGGTNCNNCNAATNCGAGTGGAATCCCTGCATCTACTTATGGAGTCATATTAAGTATCTTAGCTTCCAATAAAAACGTTAACTCACAGAACGTAACTGTGACTCTATTTAAAGGAGGAGTTGCTGGCACAGCTGCTCGTTTAATTACTTCTGGAGAAGTACCAGCTAAGTCTTCTTTGGAGTTCATGACTGGGAACAAATTGATAGTTGAGCCTAGTGATGTTATCAAAGCTTATGCCAGTGCAGGTAGTTCGATAGATATCACTGTTTCGTACATGTTAAATCCTCAAGATACCAGTATCTAACCATGCCTTATATCGGAAATATAGTACAAGACTTTAGCGTTAACACCGCTATGCTCAACAGCGATAGTGTGACGAGCATTAAGATCGACGATGGAACTATTGTAAATGCCGATATAAATGACAGTGCAGCAATAGCTGGTACAAAAATTTCACCTGACTTTGGAAGTCAAGCAATAGCTACAACTGGATCTGCAACTATTGGGACAGATTTAATTCACGCTGGAGATACAGATACAAAACTAAGTTTCGGTACCGATACGATTTCAGTGGCAACAAATGGTGTCACAAGAATGACATTTACTGGTAATTTTATTGATTTACCTGATGCTGGAACTCTTAGATTAGGGAATAGTAATGATTTTAAAATTTCTCATGGATCAGGTGGAGCATCAAATATTGAACATTCCAATACTTCACAACCGTTAAAGATTTCCGCTACTGGTGCTGGTAATATTGCACTTCTTACAAATTCTAATGAGAGAATGCGTATAGATTCGTCTGGGAACGTTTTAGTAGGTCTATCATCTACTTTATCAAGTAATAATGCAAAACTTCAAGTTGCACATACTGATGGAAACGCAGATATTATCGTTCACAGGGCTGGTAATAATGCAAATCCTCCTAGTCTTAATTTTCAAAAAACTAGAAATGCAAGCATAGGAAACTATGGAACTATTGTTCAAGATGATGATGAATTAGGTTCTATACGTTGGGGTGGTGCAGATGGTTCAAATATTGGATTTGCTGCAAGAATAGTAGGTGCTGTTGATGGTACTCCAGGTGCAAATGATATGCCTGGTCGAATACAATTTCATACCTCTGCGGATGGTGGTGAAGATCTTACAGAACGTATGCGTATCACGTCTACGGGTTTAGTAGGTATTGGTGAAACAAATCCAGCTGGAAGTTTACACATTAATGCAGCTTCTGGAGTAGATGGTCCTGTTTTTGAAAGTGGTGGAACAAATAATACAAGCCATGCTCTAATAGTGAGAGACAGTGGTGCTAATCAGCTTTTAAGAGTCGAGAATAATGGAAGGGTGCTGTTAGGAACAAGCACTTCTAATACTTCCGACAGATTTACTATTGTAGATCCCGGTAATGCGTTCATGTCTATCAGGTCTGATGCAGCAGCAGATAATACAATTCAATCCTTAGATTTTGCAGTGGGTACTGCTGTTAGATCAAGTACGAATCTAACGGCTGTAATTAAAGCAAGCATACATAGCCAATCAGGTGGAACGCTAAAATCTGATTTAATGTTTTCCACTAATGCTGGGAACAGTATAACTGAACATATGCGTATAGATTCAGTTGGAAGAGTACAGATAGGTTCAACAAATAACTCTTCAACAGGTACAAAATTTGTTGTAGGTAGTGGTAATAATATGGCTGCTACGGCTCTTATCAATACGCAAGATACAGATATAAAAGCTCTTCAATTAAGTAATTGGGATGGAAATGCCACTACACATAAAGTGATGATTGGTTTTGATAATAGTGGACATGGAGGATTTGATATTGGGATGCCAGCACAATCTGCTGATTTTGCATTTCAAGCTTCCGGTGGTGAACGTATGCGTATTACTGGAGCTGGAAATGTAGGTATAGGTACAACAAGTCCAGATGATTTGCTCGAAGTATCGAGCACAACAGCAGATAAAAGATTATTGTTGACTAAGGCAAATAGTGGAACGGCACATCAATCTGGTATGACGATGCACTTCCAGAATTACGGACCATCAGGTACAGCTCGTAATGATGGCACACTTATTGGTAGAATCCGTTTTTCTGCTAGTCAACCGACAAGTGGAGGTCTTCAAGATGCTGGTGCTATTGAATGTCGGGCAGATACTCAGCAAACAGGCAACAGCACACGAAGTCGTCTTTCATTCTTAACAGTTGATTCGCAGACTGCAACGGAGCGTATGCGAATTGATAAAGATGGAAGAGTAATAATTGGTTACACGGAGGATCTTTCTGGTGGTGATACATCTGCATTATTACAAGTTACACACGCTGGTGGGGGGACATTCCGTTTAGTTAGAGATGATACATCTATTGCTTCAAATGATAATTTAGGGCGAATACATTTCTCAGGAAGAGATGGAGGTGCAAACGTAAATTGTGCTGAAATAATTGGAAAAGCTATTGGTACTCACACAACCACTAGCAGACCTACTGCAATGCTATTTAATACCACACCTTCAGGTTCTGCTACTCCACAAGAACGTATGCGGATTCAAGAAGAAGGAGGAATATCATTTAACGGAGACAGTGCACAAGCCAACGCACTTGACGATTATGAAGAAGGCACATGGACACCTAACCCAACTGAATCTGGTAATAATGTAGCAACAAGCCATGCAACAGGTAGATATGTCAAAATTGGTGCAATGGTCTATGCTTTTTGGAGAATAGATGTATCAACAACTTCAGCAGGTGGACACATGATTTTAACTGGTTTACCTTTTACCAATTCATCTACTGTACCTGCTACTGGTGGTACTGCAATGGATTATCAAACTTACCATGTTGAAAATGGTCCTATTTTACATGTGCCTAATAGCCAATCTAATATCCAATTTTATAAAAATTCGGGACAAAATTTTAACGCTAATAATGCGTCTGGTAAAAGTTTTAGGGGTTGCACAATTTTTTCAACTGCGTAGACCGAGTTATATCTGTAAATTTACTAATTTTAGAATAAACAGTGTCTAAACCTGTTTTAATCGGAGATTAATCCTAATGGCACTTACAGAGTCAAGCGAATATGACAAGATAGAAGTCGTCGGAACATATAAAGCGGTGCAAGTACGTAAAGCAACAGTCATCAAAAAAGATGATGTAGAGCTAACAAGATCTTTTCAAAGATACGTATTGCAAGCTGGCACGTTAGATGATTCTGATAATTTAGTTGATACTGATTTATCAGGAGAACCAGCAGAAGTGTCAGCAATTTGTAATGCTGTGTGGACTTCTGACGTTAAAGCTGCGTGGAAAGCTAAACTAATAGCTGATAAGATAGAAAATCCTCTTTCAGAATAATAATGTCCATACTTATTCTTATTTACTTAGTCTGTTTTGCAGCTACGTTAGGAGCAGCTTTTGCTTTTATGTGGAGATCTATGGATTTAGTTTTCAGAGAGATTGATAAACCTAGCCGTAGAATTCATCCAGAACTAAAAGATGTTAAACCAGGGGATGAGCTATTAGTCTTTGAGGTAAAGAAAGAAAAAGACTAAGTTTACATGAAATAAAATACATANTATATGTTAAATAACTAAAGAAATGGCAGTTACAAAGACTTGGGATATTGTTTCTATGGACAGTGCTCCAACAGAGGGAAGCTTATCTGATGTAGTAAAAACCTTACATTGGACTGCAACTGGTTCTGAGACTGTAGGTAGTGGTGAGTCTGCTGTGACTTACTCTTCTTATTGCTATGGTTCTGTAGGACTAGATGATGCAGATTCCAGTAGTTTTACAGCATTTGGATCAATCACTAAAGACAATGCAGTAGCATGGGCAAAAGCTAAATTAGGAACTGATGAAGTAACATCTATAGAGTCTAATCTTGAGTCTCAGATAACCGAACAGAAAACTCCAAGTATTGAGTCTAAAACTCTACCCTGGTCTTAGTTTATAGACTATAATTCATATAGATAGTTATCTAAATACTAATGGCTAAAGCAACAAACGAAGAGTTACAGAAAGAGTTAGAAGAGGTTATAACTAAACATAACCAAGCTGTTGAATTTATGGGACAGTGTAAAACAAGAGCAACTGAAATCACTGCTATCCTAAAAGATAGAGCAGCTGATGAAGAACCTGCAGAAGAGGTTACACCAGAAGCGGTCTAATTAATTAAGTTCCAAAAGTTACTAGATTTAAAATAAGAGATAAGTAAATAAATAGGGTAGGAATTTGTCTTATATTGGTCAACGTCCAGTAGTAGGCAGATACATTAAACTGGATCAGATATCAAGTGGGTTTAATGGATCTAATACTGGCTTCAGTATGACAGCTGGTAGTCAAGCTGTTTTTCCGGGAACGGCTAGGAATCTCCTACTCTCTTTAGGTGGTGTAATACAGGAACCAGATACAGACTTCACAATATCAGGATCAACATTAACATTTACTACTCCTCCTGTAGCTAATACAACGTTCTTTGGAGTTATATATGGTGACATGCAAGCCACTGGTACACCCAGTGATGGAACCGTATTACCTGCATCCATAGCAAGTAGTGGTAATTTTAGTTTTCCTGAAGTAACGGTAACAGGTGATGTAAATATAGCAGATAGTATTATTCATTCTGGAGATACTGATACAAAGATTAGATTTGGAGCAGCTAATGAATTTTCAGTAGAGACAGGTGGTGTTGAACGACTAGAACTAACTGGTACTGAAACTGTTTTTAATGATACAGGTGTTGATACAGATTTCAGAATTGAAGGAGATACTAATGCAAATTTATTTAAAGTAGATGCTGGTAATGATCGGGTAGGAATAGGTACATCTTCTCCTCAACAAGTTTTTCATGTATATCATGCAGCAGATAATGGTTTAGCTCGTTTTGAATCTGGTGATGCAAATTGCAGAATTGATTTAGTAGATAATAGCGGACAAAGTTCGATTGAAGCTATAGGTAATCAGTTAAGGTTTGGTACCTCAAGTAGTAACACAGAACGGATGCGTATATCTTCTACTGGAAACGTAGGTATAGGTACAACAAGTCCAAATGCGAAATTTGTTATATCTGATTCCTCAACATTCACAGCATATGGTGGTTCAGTACCTTCAATAGGTGATTGCATGCAATCGTTGTCAAATGTTCCCGCAAGTGAAGCAATAAATAATCATGCAACTTTTCAATTTGGTGTTAATGGCGGGAGTCACAATAGAGTAAATTCAATATCTGCAGTTGCCGAATCAGCAAGTAATAGAAAATTAGCCTTTGCCTTTTGTACTGATTCAGGAAGCAACAGAAATGAGAGGATGAGGATATCAGCGGATGGAAACGTAGGTATAGGTACAGCAAGTCCAGTAAAGGCTCTTCATAATGCTCTTGATACTACTTTAATAACAGGAACAGCACCTCAAATTCGTTTAAATGGTAATGCTAATGATGGAAGTGATAATGACAGAGCAATTTTTGGTTTAGCCACTTCAAACAGTCATTTCTTTAGTTCTTCTTCTGCTGGAGATGCAATATTAAGAACCACAGCAACAGGTAAACTTCTATTTGGTACAGGTACAGCAGAGCACATGCGTCTTGACTCTGCGGGAAGGTTGCTTATAGGAACCACTACTGAAGGACATCCAGCAGCAGATGAATTTACTATCGCAAACACTGCTTCTGGTGCTGATATGGGTATTACCTTAAGATCAGCAACAAACGGACAAGGAGCAATATATTTTTCTGATGGAACATCTGGTGATGACGAATATAGAGGAATTATAAATTATAATCATAGTTCTAATTTCTTTTCGTTTTTTACAAACGCTACAGAACGTATGCGTATAGATTCTTCTGGAAGGGTAATAATTGGTACAACAAGTCATATAGGTGGTGCTCAGTTTGTTTTGATGGGAGGGAATATAAATACTTATGGTGTTATGGCTATAGGTAATAAAGTTGCAAACCCATCTTCGGGTACATTCGCTAGTTTTAGATTTAATTCTGGTGCATCAGGAACTCGTAGAGGTGCTGAACTAAATGTTCTTGCGGATGGTGCTTGGACAGATGGTAGCAGCCATCCATCAAGAATGGCATTCCATACTACAACTACCAACAGTGCAGGTGCAGATGAAAGACTTCGCATCACACACGAGGGTGATATTGTATATAACAACTTTGGAACTCTGTTCGGTAATGCAGGTATGAGAATTTATAATACTCTTTCTGGTGGGCCTCAAGTTGCGATTTCAAGAGCTTCTGGTAATCCACTTTTACTTAACAGAAATACAAGTGATGGAGAAATAGTTGATTTAAGAAGAGGTTGGAGTGCTGGTGGTAGTATTCATGTTGGAGTTAATAGTGCTACTTACAACACATCATCTGACTATAGATTAAAAGAAAATATAGTTGCAATATCTGATGGTATTACAAGATTAAAAACTTTAAAACCTTCAAGATTTAATTGGATAGGGGATACAAGTAGCACTCGTGATGGATTTATAGCACACGAGGTTACAGCAGTGCCAGAAGCAATTACAGGAACTAAAGATGAGGTATATACAGAGGATCAACCTGATAGAAACATAAAAGCTGGTGATCCAAAATATCAAGGAATAGATCAAAGTAAGCTTGTACCTTTACTCACTGCTGCTTTACAGGAAGCGATATCCAAAATAGAAACATTAGAAACTAAAGTTGCAGCGTTAGAAGCTGCTTAGTAAAATTTAAGTAACAATATTGTTTTATCATGGCTTGTAAAAATTCTCTCTTCCAAAAGGTTCTAACAGGATTAATTATTTTTAATACCGTGGGTTTAGTAGGAATTATTGGGGGAGGTTTCTATTCCTATAAATACGTAACCAGCGGTAACTTCGAGAAGCTAATAAAAAGTAAAATCATGGGAGATATACAGAGTGCTCTTCCAAGTGCTATCGAAGATAAGCTACCTTCTATGACAGGAAGGTCTATACCTTTACCTATTAAATGAGTATCTCCGATATATCCATACCAGATATATCGATACCTAATATCTCAGTTCAAATAATCCCTCCTGTCAGAGTATTTGGTGGTTATATATCTCATCCGTCTTTTAGTGAGCCTTCTCTTCTATTACCTGGTTGCTATAAGACACATCGGGATGCGGATAAAAACTCTAATCTTGTAAACGAGGACCCCACCGGAACCTTCTGGAGCTGTCCGTGGGGTGAAGTACCAGAGATATATCCTATTCAATATGATCGTTCTAAAATGATCTACTCAAATGATGAAGTAAAGGAGGAGAAAAAAGAAGAACCAGTAATACTTAAAGAGACAGCAAAGACAGATATACCACAAAAGAAAGAGGAGAAAGTTTTCTTTCCTCCCTGCCCAGATCCTAATTCAAATCTGAGGGTAGGTTCATTCGCAAATGAGAAAAGACTTGAAAGAGTTAAGGAGTTTAAATACAACGAAGATAAGACAAAATGCTTGACTATCTGGGAGGATGTTGATTATGTCTCTACTTGGATGCCAGAACCATCATTGGTTATAAACACAGTCATAATAGCTTCTATAGCGGCCACCTCACCTGCGATAATAAACGTAATAAAAGGGTTGACGAAAAATCTCGTAAAGAAGATTACTTCTTCTCGGAAGAAAAAGAATGATAATGAGACTCAATCTGATTAGGCTTCGGCGTTAAAAAAATATCCTTACATACTTGGAAAAAGGGTGAGTCAGATTTTACGTTTATCCCGGATTGTTTTAGCGTCCCGCAATGCTTCACACGGGCTACATGCCATTCAAGCTCAAGATTCTTAAGTTTCTGTTTATTTATATCATTCTGTATTTGAGCTGCCTCCTTGCATTGTCTTGTATATTGTCGATCTAATGGGATACTAAAATTTAATGTAATTCCTGTTCCAAGAGAATAAGAATCCTTATTAGTTCCTGAATAATTTTTTTGGTAGTAAAGAATATTTCCGGGGTTGTCTGGTGTTCCATCTCCTATAGGGTTGCCATCATCATCAAAATCCCCTACTAAATCAGTTGGGTCGTATACTGGTGTTTCATAAAAATGTGAAAAAGGTTTTTGGAAATTTGTATTGAATGTTGAAAAGGGAGTAATATTCATCATAGCTCCCTGACAGACTACATTTCCTCCAAATTGATTGGTATGAAAGGCTCCGTTGTTAACATTATAATTTTGATTGGTCACGGATCCTGTATTTGACTGACTTACTGCATTAGCTAATACTGATGTAGGAGAGAGTAATAACAGTAAAGCTATCTTTGGAATATTGATTGTGTGACCTGAGTACTTTCTACGGTTATTTGGCGATTTATAGTTGTGACATTGGACAGCCCTGGTCCAGAATAATGTTCGTTTAGTTGAAAGGCGGCTCCGTTTTCTGTTTGCACGAAGGAGGGTTTTGTACTGAAGTCTAAACCAGTCCATGAATAACTAACTCCGTCTGTAGTTCCATTTGTCTGAACAGCACTTGGTACCATATTACCGCTATCTTGTATCTGAACGCCAGTTCCAGAAACACTATAGGTATATCCTGTATTATAGTCTTTTGAGACCACCGATTCAACGATAGTTTGAGTTGTCGTGGTAGTAGAATTCATAGTCCCTGTAGTAAAGGCACCCGAAATAGGAGAAGCCTTTACAGGAACAGATAAAAATAAAAGCAGCAATAACAGCCGTTTCACTAATCTAAGGTTAAGCCCACTACAAATTGACCAGTAACAGTAGTACCAGCTCCCCCTGCCACTATTGTTATATCATTTTTCGTATCGATAGTACCTGCAAGATCCCCTGCTGTACCTGCTGATGTACTTGTAAGGTCACCGAATGGAGAAACTTGACCGACTGTTAAGCTAGTAGGTACAGTATCACCAGCCAAATAGCTAGCACTAAAACTATATGCGTCCCCGGCAGTCAGTTGGGATGCTGTAATTGGCGTATAGGCATTGACCCCGTTAGTGGCTGTTCCTAGTCCCCCTAAACTACCCGTAGTAGTTCCATCTGTTGTATTAACTCCTGTTCCAGAAATACTATATGAATTTCCGATCCGGTCCGCATTCGTTCCGGCAGCGTGAACTTCCAGCTGTACTGAGCTGGATATTGAATGATAAATATTAGCTCTGAGTGATGTAGGGAAGAGAAGTAATATTAATAATGATAAGTACTTCAACATTTTATTTATAGACAAGTATTACTTAAAGTCTATCATCGCTCGATCTTTGTAATAATTATTAAGAATCCAAGAACTACTGTTGATCTTGTAGTCTCCTCCTATGCCCCACTGAAATGTAACTCTTTTGTTTCTTCCATAGGCATCTAGTTCTGGAGTGTTACCAACTATCCTGTCTCCTCCATTAGCAAAGATAACTTCATCAGCTATCAGCAAGCATTTTTCTATGGCTCCACAGGCAGTTTTATCTGAGTCATCCCAGTCTATTACCATTGAAACCATGTTCAGATGCTTAATAATATTGGCTCTTTCATCCCAGTCTTGGAATGCCTGTTGTTTTTTATTTATAAGCCATTCGTCACTGTTTAAACCAATAACTAAGAAGTCAGATAGTTTACTTGCTTCTTTGAAGTATTCGATATGACCACTATGTATTGGATCGAAACCGCCTGTAACAAGCGTAAGTTTTTTAACAAACATAATTAACAATCATTAAAGGATTTTGCTATCTCTCCTCCNACTTCTGCTCCTTTGTTACCACCAAGCATTGCAACCCAACCAGCAGCTAACCAGCCTACTATTGGTACTTGGGACACAGCCGGTGCAGCTTTTGTTCCGATAGATGTACCTATCAACCTACCAGTAGATTCTCCAGCTCCTTCAGTTTTTATACAAGCAATCATCTCATCAGTGATTCCTTCTCCTTCTTTAGAGGATACTTTACCAAGGAGAGTATTCTCTTCATATAGATCTACTTCTTCTGTCTTACCACCAAATAATCCTTTGGGAGTAGATGTCGTTGTGCGAGTTATAAGTTTCTTTGGATCGTTTGCTCTGTAAGAAAGTGTATATCCATTCTTAGTTGCTGTTAAACGATAAGAAGTATAAGGACCAACTGGTATATCAAAAGAAGGTATTGATTTATGATTCGCTGTGCTTACTAAGTAAGTAACCAAGGAGATGTTGGATGCACCTAATAAAAGAGCAAGAGAGATNGAAAAGATAGATAATCTTTTGTTTTCTCTGTTGCTATACATTTTTCTTAGTATCCGTAGTAATTTTTAGAGGAGCTTGTTCTATTCTAATTATTTGTGTAGGGACAGATGCTGTAGATCCTACAGCCTTATCATCTTTCTTTTTCTTACCACCGGGGGTCACATTAAATGTAGCCAGACATCCCGTAAAAACACTGGCTATGAAAGTGATGTCCTTAGGTGCCTTGTCACTAGAGATACCCGGTAAAGAGATGTAGTTCAATGAAATTATGAATCCGGCCCAGACCATAACGCCAAGCCGAATAAAGGTGCCAAGAATAGCTAACTGTTCTTCTTTATCATCAATAGCCTCTTTTAATTTGGTAAGAGGATTCTTTGATTCTTTTTTATCCTTTGTAGCTTCCATTTATAAACGTGTCGCTACAACAAGTCTAAGCTATTACTTCTTTGTGACCGTATAGCCTAGTCCTTTCTTGACCATGTTTAGAGCAGCATCATCTAATTCTGTATCAGTTGACTCAACTAATTTTTCTAGTAATTCGATTACTAACTTCTTAACTGGTTCTGAAGTTGCGAACTTTACTAATATTGGTTTGATTAAAGCGATCATTGTTTTATGTATTAACACTCCTATTCTAAGTCCTTTTTTTGTAAAAGAAAAATGATCTATGCTTTTCGGATATTACCCAAGGTATGTTTTCATGTTTCTCAAACCACTTTGTATATATCCTAAATAATTGTTCTGAATTTACCCCTTCACATCTAAGAGTCAGGGAATCTCCCTCAGGTATTTCTTCTATCCACTTCTTGATTACATTTACAGCTATCCAAAATGTTTTGTAGTTTCTTTTCTTTGGAGGTAAAGTATTTAATTTAATAACACTCTTTCTTTTATTTCTACGTTTCATCCAGTCATTTAAGGCTCTGGTGCTTTTAGAAACAGCCATACCTGTTATCCATATGTATCCGTTATTAAATTTATGTGGGATACCTACTAATTTAAAGATATCGCCAGTTTGTAACTTTGTTGTTACAACTTTTGGCTTTCTTTTTACCTTAGATATCATAAACTTTACACTGTGTTAGATATGGGAACTCTTCACAGGTATCTTTAAACTTTGTTGTTAAGTTACTTTTTGCTTTACATTTAGAAAAAGGCTTTGCTTTTGCATCCAAAAACAGGTTATAAAGTTTTCTAGAGTTCATTTTATAGTGTAGTGGTGTAAGCGGTTAGGAATTCAGGGAAGGGTTCGTCGGCTTGTCTTTCTCTACTCCAGGCTGATTTCCATTCTGTTAATGAATGATCGTGAGCGTCATCTCCAGTGAAGTTAGGAGTTGTGTCACAGATAATATTATCCTGAGTAGCTGTATCTTCGTATAGTAATCGAGTAAAGTCCTCTAAAAGAAGAACTGGGAATGGGTCTGAAATTTCAACTACTATACCTACAGAATAATCCACAGGCTCATTTCTGACACTAGATATGCAGATTAAATATTCTCCTACAGGTAAAGCAAAATATCTATCATCTCCTCTATCTAATCTTTTCGCATCAAAAGTATGGTATGAATCTGACTGTGCTCCTTGAACCGTACCTAAATAAGGATATTGTCTGACACCTTCAGCATTGAACTGATCAATACTATCTGCTTGGAATATTGCTCTTCCTTCTATAGGATTCTTGTTGAGATCATAAGCAGAGACATTTATAAATTTTGGTTTAGTAGAACCATTAGCAATTATTATCCATCCAGCTGTTTCCAGTTTTACTTTAAACCAGTGATTAAAAGTACCTCCACCATATCCACCTGCATTAGGTTTTCTAGTAGGACCTAAATTACCTGTTAAAAGTCTGATAGAAGTTGCATTAAAACTACCGATCTGTAGAGGATCAGCAGAGGTTCTTTGTCTCTGTGGTCTCTGACTTACACGAGTCATATCTTATTTTATATTCCTATCCTTCATCATAATCTGGAGCAGCCTCTACAAGTGTGGGATGAGTGATAGTTGCCTTATATTTTTCTTGTATAACTTCCTGTTCTCTATTTAAACTCCTGGCCGTATGTATCCTCATTAGTTTCTCAGCATCAAATTCAATGTGAAAAGGTTGAATGCTATTGGGTAAATGACCTTTGTTCCAACTAGAAACCATATGTAAGGGATTACCACAGAAAGGATTACCACATACTCTGGTGACACTTAGTGAACCAACATCTCCCCACGCACACTGATAAATAGCCTTATGAGCATTAACATTTTCTGATTTTTGTTTACTGTAAAAGGTTCTGTAAGATGGAAAACATACTCTTTTTGGAGCATTTAAACCTTTCAAATCCATCTCCCAACAGTTATGAATGCCCTGCACGTCTATTTTTTGCCATAATTTATAATATTTATTTTTATAATCGTTGTGTAAATAATTTAAATCAAAGCCACATATATTACTTTTTATTTTAATTGCACAGTGATAGCACCAATGATTATTTTTTTCCCTTATTTCATGTCCATGGGGGCATGGATATCCACGATAGTATCCTTGTTCATTCAGTTCTTCATCAGATGCATTATCAGCATCTTTTATATATTTAAAATTAATACTTTCTAAATTATTTATTATATTAGCCATCAGATTTTAAACCCCGAAGCTAACAATTTTTTGGTAGTGGGCATCTTATAAGTCTCTATTAAAGGTGTCCGATTATCTTTCGTATCTCCTATGTGCTGAACGCTGTGAGTGTCTGGGCATCTATATGTTCTTAAATAATAAACAATGCGGTGAACCATATACATTTCGTTATCAACGGAGACCATATAATATCCCGTAGCTTTATTTAATTTACCAACTGGATCTCCTGGCTTACTCTTTGCCTTATTTACTCTCCAAATTAAACCATTAGGACAGTCATCTGACAGTTCAAATAGTTCATTAAGCCGCCAAATTGGAGGCATTGGTTTATAATTACGGGACATAAAACTAAGAATGAGATAAATTTCTTTTTGATTTTAACTTAAATAACATTTTGTCAATAGTGTAATGTTTATTCGCTGTTTTTTACTGTCTTATGAGTCTATTAATAGAACGTACATTTTGCTCTAATATGTAATTTAGTTCACGACGAAAGTAAAAAGATTTCATTCTATGTTTTAGTAGAAAAATGTAACAAAAAAAATCTCCCCCAACTAGTGATAGTAAGGGGAGAAGTCCTTCCTTATGACCGAGGGGTACCCATTCCCTCAGCCTAATGATAACGTTCTTCCATAGTCATCTTCAACCCTTTCAATATCTTCTTCGTATAATTCATCACCATGTTGTAATTCCAAGATATAGAAATCACCTTTTAATGCTTTTGCACGATGTAATGAATAATCAGGGATCTCAAATGTCATCTTTGGATGTGCTAAATGCCATTCATCATTAAGGAATACTGCACCAGCTCCAGCTGCAATAGTCCATACTTCAGATCTCCAATGATGTCGTTGTAAACTTATACGTTTTCCTTCATGAATACATAACATTTTTGCCTTAAACTTAGGACCTTCATATAAATCTTTATACCAACCCCAAGGCTTATAGACTTTTAGATACTGTTCTTTTAAATCATATTCAATCTGTTTCTTATTTCGACACCAATTACATTCACATTCTTCGGTATCTTTCCCTGCTTCAAGCATTTTAATTTCAGCTAAAACCTTATCATATAAGTCGTCATGCCATGGCTCATGCACTGGACTACCCAGAGATTCATGACCTCTATAAGCACGAGTCAACTCCAACTGGTGCTTCATCATATTTAATTCTTGGAGATTTAATTTCATTTAGCAGCTCCAATAGTTCTTTTCTTACCCTTTCTTCTTTTCTTTTCTTCTTTTAATTCTTCTTCAATAACTGAATGACTAATACCATTGAGCGTATCCTGGAACACACCACCGAATTGTGAAGCTATATTTTTCCAATGAAACTGAGGATCTGTAGCTCTTAAGTAACAGAGTTCTGCTGTTGCTTCAAGTTTTCCTCTATCTTCATACAGTTCGTTAAGGATGCTTGTAAGGTGATCAGCATCTGGGCAAGGCATTTCCCTAGCAAAAGTGGTGTCGACATCAACATGGTTGCAATCTATAAGTTGTCCGTAACCCTCGAATATCTCCTTGCAAGAGGTGTGATTTGGTACCACCTGTGCAATCTTACATGCGGCGTGTTCAAAGTTGACCAGACCCCATCCTTCGCCCTTACAAGTATTTACTCCAACATCACATACATTATATATAGTGTTGAGCATATCCACCTCCACGTTTGGAGGATCCTGAGTATTCGTGGTCATTATTATTCTCCCATTAGGATCTAATCCCTGCTTGTGCATTTCCCGACTAAACAGAGGCATGATATCCCAACCTTGATCTTTCATTCCCATATGAAAATACATTCTGGTTTCTGGTTTTCCAACTGCAAACTTGGCAAATGCTTCACATGTAATGTCTATTCTCTTACGGAATTGATTCCTGTTTCCATTGAATACGATAAATAAATCTTCATCTAATTTTAATTTTTTCCTAGCTTCTTTCTTGTCCACTGGATAGAACTGACCTTCGGTAACTCCATGAGGTATTACTGCTATTGGCTTTGTGATTCCAGCTTTGATAAACTCTCTGGCTCCAAACTCGGTATATGAAATAATTCCATCCCAATCGTTAGCAGTATCTGTTAAACAACCAACCCAATTGTAGGAATCCATTGGTACATAACCTACAAATTTAAATTGATTATCTTTATGCATATCTTGTATCTGTTTATATTGTTCATTAACTATCCACATATCATTAATTGTGAATATTATGTCTGGTTTAATCTTCATTACTATTTCTCTAATACGCTCTTCTCCAAAGGGAGCAGTCTGAAAACGATTAGAGGAAGGATACATTGTGTAAACTTGCTGTAGTGGAGAGGGATCTCCCCACCAATTGTTTCCTAAAACTGTTATATCAAAATCACATTTAAGAAACGGTAATACGTTTTCTGTAACTCTTGCGAATCCTGTCTTTGCAACTATATCTCCAATCCATAAAAGCTTTGGTTTTCTTGTCATTTAAAGGTGTTATTCTTCCTTAAATATACACAATTTTGGAGAACGATCAAAGGTTCTTATTAAACGAGAATTAGCACCTAATTTTAAATATAAATGTTCAATTATTTCTTCAGGTCTTGCAGTAGGTCCACAGGTATAAAAATCCATTGCACAATACTTATTCTCTGGCCAGGTGTGTAACGAAGCGTGTGATTCTGCCAGTAAAGCCAATAAGGTTACGCCTTGGGGTTTAAATTTATTACCAGTTATCTTTAGAACAGTTGCATCACATAGTACTAGAGACTCTTCAAAGATACTTAGTAGACCGTTGTAATCATCTAATAACGTTTCCTTACATCCATAGAAGTCTAGAATCAGATGTTTACCAATGTGCATTTCTAAGCTGCAGAGTTCAATATATTACCATATTGCTCTATCCATGCCTCTTTGTTTAGTCCTACTTCTATTATTGAAGGATATGTAAGATATTTCTGGTCGGACATACGACACGCTATGTTAACAACTCTGACTCCTCTTCTATCTTTCATTTTATAAACTTTGAGTCCTAATTGATGAACACATACATCTATTAGAAGAGTTTCAAATCTGCTTCTACCTAAGATGTTGCTATTAGATGCTCTAGAAAACTCACAGTAACTAGCATATAACCATTTCTCAGATGCCATATAAACGTTAGATGACCCAGCTGGAGCTGCTTTTGCTAGTCCTATCGGAGCTGAGGCATTCTCATCAAACACTAAACAATGCTCCATCCAATCCATAATCTGGTTAGATTTGAGTATTTGTTCTCTATGATGCTTTGCAAAGAAGTTAACTTTCTGAGTTGTCTCCATTAGATACTCTCGCATCTCATCGCCAGACATATCTAATAACCAGTTAACTAAACCGGGTAGCATATTAGCAAAGTCTCCAAAGGGTCTACCTCGATCATCCATATCTATTAGTGTCCTTTGGTCGGCAGACTTACCAAGAAATGGTTTATCGAAAGGTATAGTTAATCTTCTTCTAGCTAGTCCAGAGGTAGGATCAGTAGTTTGTATAGGCTCATTAGCAGTAATCATTACCAAGCCATTAAACTTAAATGGTTTTTGGGAACCAGACTGAAACTTTCTTTCGTTACGTATCAAGTCTCTACCAGTAATAGCTTTCAATACAGATACAGAACCACCATATCTTTCTACATCATTGAATAGTAAAAGCTTTTTCTTATATAAGTTAGCTGTTTCAAAACGATTTTTCTCCAAATGCTCTAATGAGGAGATCATTGCGTTGTCATCTCCTACTAGTGCATGAGCCAAGTTAGCGTAAGTAGACTTACCTGATTTACCTGGCCCGACTATNTCTACAAATTTCTGTATGTCTGAATGACTTAAAAGCACTGCTCGTAACCATGCTCTTAATACTTGTACTCTATCCCAGTTCCCATCTTGAGTTTTCTTAAGCCATTTAATGATAGGCTCACATTCTAACTCTGGTTTGTAATCGTAAGGTAACTGTTGAGTGAAGTGCATCTCTCTATCGAAAGGCAATAACTCTTTGGTGTTGATGTTGAGGATGCCATTAGTGAAAAGTAAGTGGTCATTACCTTCATACCATTCGTCGAATATAACCGAGATTCTTAATTGTTCTACAATGTCGTTAACCAGATTCATACTGTAACCACTAGGTAGAAGTGTTTCTTTTACTAAATCCAGTCTGTGTTTAACTTCTCCTTTCATTTCAGTATCAGAAATGCTAGACCATAATCCGTTATTTCTGTATTGATATATGAAAAAACAGTCTTGATTCTGACTATATCTTAGATTTCCCTTATAAGTTTGTAGAAGTATCTGGGAGATGATATCTGATGATGGATTCTTTGGTTTCTGATCTCTTCCTCTAGGTATTGATAAAGGTGCATCAGCCATAGTAAGAGCTGGTCTTGCCCTGAGTTTTTTCTTATTATGTGTAGGCATAGGTGTTTCGTATGAAGATTTCAATTCGTTTGTTTGTCTATCTAGCTCTGCTTCTGGTATTCCTTCTTGTCGCCAATCCTGAGAGGGTTTCCAGCCATGTTCTTTTGCAATATGTAGTAGAGACCCTAGGGTTCTAGCCCCGCCTTTATCAAATCCTAACCATCTTTTTTGACATTCTCCTTTACGGTATTTATCAGATTGCTTCGACCACTTGTCCCATTCATCCAGTAGAGATTCATCTAACGCATGAAGTGACTGACCAATCGTTATCCAGATATCGTAGTCATCAGTAGCTTCTGGGGGTAAAGCCCACATAGCTTCCTTTGCTAACTGCATATCTCGCTCTAATCCTATTTTAGCGTTAACTGCAAAACCAGGACCCACTATTCGGGTAGTTTGAGCAGCTGGTCTACCCTGTCTAGCATTCTTACTTATGATTGCATTCAACAACCATTTTGGTAGTTCTGGCAGCTTATTAACGTATTCAAACCCTTGATTCTTAGCAGTATAGTAACCCTCTGTTTCAGGATGAAGACCCATCAAAACACCTTGATGTTTACTCCAAAGTATCTCTAGTTTTTCTTTAGGTGCTTCAGCATGCCAAGTATATTTATTACGTATGAAGTGTTTATGATCCTGTCTTAGAAGTTTATATAGCTTTCTTTCTCTACCTTCTTTACCACTGCAGATAGTTAAGGTATCAGGTAAAGCTTGATCCAGTGTTAATTCGCAAAGATCCTGTATTGCTTTATATACTGTAGGACCATCTATATCTACCCAGACTAAACCATAAGGATGATTATAAACAGGACCACCAAGTAAACCAATAGCCTTACAATTACCCTCAGACATCTCATGCTCTATCTCAGCCTTACTGAGGGGGTTGTTCTGCCATCCTCTTATGTAAGGGTCTTTATTCCTACCTAGAGCCGTCAACGGCCAGTCCATGGGTATATAGGAGAGGTCGAATTGTCCTGGCTTAATGGGTTTTCTTTGTTCTGTCATCAGATGGACATCGGAAGTTATTTCTCTGTGTATTCATTATCCTATCTCTTCTTATTCAATAAAACAATGTTATTTTTCTTGCAAATTATTAAGAATTAATCTTTAAAATTCTTTAACCATTTAGCTCTCAAACTCATTTCCCTGACTAGTTTTCTTGCCTTTATTGTTGTTTTTTTATGCTCCTTTTGTTCAAAGATTGGCGTAAAAGAATCCTTTAAATCTTTCTCAAACTTTATCTTATAATCTCTTTCAATTTTATCTAATCTAGCTTTTAACTTAGCATCAAACCACATCTTTTTTAGCCACTTAATTAGCTCTTCTATTAGTTCTTTAAATAGTATCTGCATCGTAAACATTACAGTTTTCTATTTGTGAATAATATTCTTCTACAATTTTATACCAATCGTCACGAAAAGTATCTAATAAGCGTCGTGATATTTTAAATATTTGTGTTCTTTTTGGAGTTGAAACTAGTATCGCTGCCTGTTGTACTTTTATACCCAGAGTCTGCTCTATGGCTATATCGTAGGCTGCTAATTGTTTACAAGTTTTTTTGAATTTCATATTTCCACCAATCAAATCTTTCCACGGTTGAGAGCCTTTTTCAAAATCCTTCGGCCAGAAACGACTGTAAGGTTTAACACTTGTTTTTAAGTCCGCTAATGTAATTTTATTATTTGCAATTCCTATTATGTCAGGAGCACCAGCCCACGCTCTTCCTTCATCGTCATAACCCCAGACACGAGCAACATCATCAGCACCTAAAGTAAATTTATATTTATCCAATATTGGAGATTCTGCCCATATCACCTGACTAAACTGATCTAATATCTTTGGCATACCAGCCCAGAAGTCTTTATATTCCTCATCTATTACAGGTTCTTTATTACCTTTTAAATATTGTTCCATTCCGAAGTGTATTGCTGTTCCTCTTTCTGCTGCCTTTTCTTTTACTCCCGGATTATTCTTAGCCCACATCTCTAACTTTCTTTTATTCTTTTCAGATGCAGTTTCTGAAATCATTGTAGTTACTGAAGGAGCTGGTCCTGTAACTAAAGGAGTGGTGTAATGTCTTTTACCATTTAGGGTAATTCGTGCTGGATTCTTATTAATTTTATCCAGTCTTTTTGCACCTAAATTGTTAATTAACATTAAAACATTTGGCTCTTAATTATAATTTATCAGAAAAATTACAAAATAACTAATTATTTTTTGCCCTAAATTATAGTTTTTGTTATGCTCTTAATAAGTGAAATAAATTTATGTCTTTGAATAAAGCTCGTTTCTATTATGGAGAAAAAATAGGAGAGAGATTTAAAGGTTTTGCGTATGACGATTATCCTATTCAAAAAGCAGATCAACATGAGGAAGATTTAAAACAACATCAGATAGATTACGTAAGAATAGAGTTATGAAATTAAGAGAAAATACAACCAAAAAAGAAATAAATAAGGACTGTACTTTATCTATGCCTGACTGGTCAGAATACTACGATAGTGTTAAACATTTATTAGGTCTTAGAGAAGTAGGATTTACTAGAATCTTTGAACATTTAAAAACAATAGAAGACCCTGTAATCGTAGAGACAGGAACGGTTCGTAAAGAAAATAGTTTTGAAGGTGATGGTTGTTCTACAGTTTTATTTGATCACTTTGTAGGTACTCAAGGGGGTACATTAATTAGTGTAGATATTGACCCTGCAGCATGTAAAATTGCAGATAAGTTAACAACCTATGCAGAGATAGTTGAAGCGGACTCAGTAGAGTATTTAGCTACCTTAGATGGTAAAGTTGATTTACTATATTTAGACTCATTTAATATATACAATTGGTTAGATGATTGGAAGGCTTCAGCACATCATTTAAAAGAAATATTTGCTGCAAAAAATGTTATTAAAGAAGGAACATTAATCGTAGTTGATGATAATTTATATGTACCAAAATCAGAAGATAGTGAAAGAAAATCTGGTAAAGGAAGAATAATTCATGAACTTATGCAGTCTATCGGAATACCAACGTTCATAGACGGCTATCACATAGGTTGGATTTGGGAGGAAGCTGAAGAAGAATGACCACATTAGTTGCTAATTTACCAGCTACAAAAGTATGGGTAAGACGTGAGTATCTCCGGGACTTACGAGATGGTCATGGAGAATATACTCTTGGTTATTGGGTTACATGTAAATCTCTTACAGGTAGAGCATTATATTTTGAAACCTATCTTACAGAGTATGGGGCGTTGTATGACAAGTTGCCTATCAGTGCTTTTCTTTCTTGGGATCCCGATCATCCTCATAAACCTGAGGCTCCTACACCTGATTTACCTTTAACTGATCTACAGTTTTGGAACGGGTTCGATACTGGTTTAACAGTTGTAGAAAAGAATCTTATATTCAATATGGACTTCGAGGTCATGACCAGGAGTAACGGAATAATGAAAGGTACTTATCTATTTACTATTGATAATTATCACGCACATAGAAATGAACCAGACTTCTACTTTGCAGAATCTCCCGATGAACATAAGTCTCATAACATTATTGAATTAGAGAATGGACAGATTGGTGCATTCCCAAATAATCGTTGTCGTATGACTGATCCTTCGTTGAGTAACCATAATTTAAAAACTCCAGACTTCAAAGTGTCTACTAGATACTTCAATGTAGAACATGTACCCAAATGGGGAAGACTAGGGGAAGTTGATGATTATTTCTGGAAGACTCCTAATGAAGTAGAACCAAAAGAGATAGAGCTTGATATGGAGGGAATAGATCCTGAAGTTTATAACGCAGTCGTAGNANAAGCGGAGNTGGAGGATGAAGCAAGTATGGATGATTACAAAGACTTCAAGGANATAGGATTAACGACTTAATATGCCTTGGGCTAAAGATAAGGATAGGATAAAAGCTAACTATAAAAAGTTAGTTGAATATAAAAAGAAAATAAGATGTGAGCATTGTGGTGTCAGAGATCATAGAATTATAGATTTTCATCATACAAGAGATAAAGACGGAGAAGTATCCACTCTTATATATCAAGGATATGGATGGAAAAGAGTTAAAGAAGAGATAGATAAATGTGTTCCTTTATGTAGTAATTGTCATCGCATACATCACTTCAAGGAAGTTGCCTAAGCTAGAATTGTTTTAAAGTAACGAGTAGTTTGATGTTTGGTGGTAGTTTTCAAAAACTTCTTAATATGGGAGGGTTACCTTCAGGTCTTACTGATGCTGTAGCAGGGGTTGATAAAGAACAGTTTGCTACACCTGCTCAGAGAATGCAACGTGAAGCAGAGATACAAAAATTAGAATTTGATATGTTAAAAGGTAGACAAGAAGGAAAAGATAATTTAATTCGAGGAATAGGTACTTCTTTGGTCTCTAATCAGATGATACCGGGAATGGCTATTGGTAATATGCAAGGTTTAGTAGCACAAGGACAAGGAAATCAAATATTTCCAATAATTAAACAAAAAATACCTGCTGTTACTTTAGATGGAGGTAAAACATATTTTGATCCTAGAGATGGTAGTCCAATAGATATGAATAGTCTTCAACCTAAAGATTTCTTTACAGATTTTGGACAAGGAATTAAGGCTATAAAGGAAGCAAAAGAGCAAGGTGGTACTTATATGAATGAAGAAACTCGTAAAATGATGGAGATGTTAGAAGGCTCCTAATTTATTTTGTACCTTATTTGCCTTCAAAATAATTTCCTTAGCTATATCCCTATCAATACATAGTTCTGCTTTAAGATTTAATTTGTTTAATTTTTTATGTTGTTTGGTCTGATTCATTCAGTGTTTGTAATACAGTATTCTTTCTTATAGCAGCTACATCTTTTAATCCATTAGCATCAAACCAAGGAGCATTTTTCCAACTAAAACCTTTACCAAAAGTATTGTCAGGAGCAGATACATACCAGTGACAAGCAGCATCAGGTACATCTACTGCACATTTAGACCAGTCATCACTCCATTGGGGCACTTGAACCCAAAGAACTGAAGCTACTACCATTAATAAAATAGTTTTCATCCTTTTCGTAATGTAGCTTTAATCATCCAAGCAGATTTAAAAGCATTTCCACATAGTTCAGCCATATAATTTTCTATATCTATAGCTTTTAATTTACGTGCAGACTCCTGTATCTTCTTGGACATCATGCCTAAGTTTTCTAAATTCTTATAATAAGTCATTAACATCTCTTCTGGTGCATAGCTTTTCACATGATCGAACTCTTTGTTTGCATCCATCAAACCTTCATGACACATAGGTAAAAGATAATCCATTGATCTAATATATTCTCCTATATCGTCGAACTCTTTAAGGTGTAATTCGTACTGTTTCTTTAAAAATTTATGAACAGCCAAGAAATTATTTGCTTCATAGTTAAGATGAATTAAATGTGATTGTATCTGTAACTCATGAATGTAAGCAGCAAGACCAGTAAGAGTTTGAACAAAGGTATCTACGTTACCTTTAGCAGAAGTTTTCTTTTTAGCAGGTTGTTTTTTCGCTTCAGGCTGTTGCTGGTTCTCCTGTGGCAACGCCGTTGGAATCTGATTCTGGATGGGAGCTGGTGTAAACATTAGAGTTCTTTTTTTCTTGTTCCTCTTCATATAGTCTAACTGCTTCTAGCCTATCGAAGAATTGTTCACGAACTATGTAAGCAGCTTCTTCTTTAAACTCTTGCCATAGACCAGAGTAATGACCATGTAGAGGATGATCTGGGTTATTACGACCATATGTATGATACAAATGTCGCATGAATGCAGTTCTCTTATCCTGTTCAATAAGATGTTCTCTAACTTGTTCTCTGTGTTGAATTCGTTCTTGTTCTGTCATTTGTTTACGGATAGTAATTCTAGTATAGACACCATGCTCGATAGCACCACAATAAATTTCAAAACCTTAGTCGTCATGTTCATCCCATGGATCAGTTAAGTTTTTATTTGGTGGACCGAAAGCCATATAGACTCCGTAACCAGTAATAAAAAATAATAGTATCAATATAATAGCGACTAACTGTCCTTGTGGTGGCAAGCCTGAATAATGTCCATGACCTATCAATGGTTGTTTCTCCCATGTACCTGGAAGAGTGTACACGGATGGTCTGGAAATAAAGTAACTTAGCATTTTTTTAGTACTTTATTTAATAGTACTAAGCAGCTTTTAATGCTGCAACTTCAGCTTCTAATGTTTCTATTCTTGTCATTGCTTCTTGTAATGCTTTTATAGCTTTCATATAAAGTATTGAATATTTAACAGTTTTAAGAGTTTTTCCTTCATCAGTAGTTTCTTTTACTAAACCACTACATACAGTTTCAATTTCTTGTGCTACTACACCTAACATTTTTTGATCTGGATTATCTTTAAAATTAAAATTTCTTACTCTAACATTTTTAATATCATCCCATTGAGATTTTGCATCAACAATATTTTCTTTTAATGTTATATCTGAAGTACCTCCATAAGAGTTAGTTGCACTATCAAAATCTCCATTTGTTCTTATAAAAGCAACGGCTGAAACACCCTGACTATTATTATCTTGATCTCTATTACATTGTAAAAAATTCTCTCCAGCATTACTATCTCTAACAGTAGCGAAAAACATTACAGTATTACTATTACTTGAATCTCCATTTTCAAAAGCACCAACACCGACAGTACCATGACTTGAATTTTGAATAGCGTGTATCACTCTATTTGCACTGGTTCCCACACCAAAAGCTCCATTTTGTCGGATACGGGCTTTTTCAGTTGGATATGCACCTTGAGAGCTTGCTGTAGCAAATATGAGTGGGCCTACATCTGATCCTTCATTTTTTGCACTTATATATGCGACCTCATCTAAGCCACATTCAAACTCCATGCGAACTTCTGTTCCAGGAGATCCAGCTGCATTTGTTAATCTAAAAGGAATTACATGACTAGTATTATTAACATCACTTACATGAAGTAACTTATCAGGGCCATTTGCATCTGAATTTATACCTACGTTTCCAGCAGAAGATATACGCATACGTTCTGTTGGTAATCCACCAGAAGGTCTAGTTTCTAAAGTTAAATACCCTTCATTATTATCATTATCAGCACTATAAAATCTAATAGAAGCAGTGGTTTGTCCACCAGCATCAGCACCTAATACTCCAGTAGAACTATTAGCTGTAGTATTTTTATTTTGTAAAATTAATCTTGCACCAGTGGTGGTTGTATTTCCAACAAAATAAACATTATTTTCACCACTATGTTCAACATGTAACTTGGAAGCTGATGCACTTGGTGAGGTTGTACCTATAGATAACACACCAGACGAATCTATACGCATACGTTCTGTAGCATTAGTCAATGCAACTAAATTGCTGCCATCAGCACCAATCTGCATATTATTACCTGTTTCTGTGTTATTACGAAAAACAAGTTTTACAGCACTGTTGTCTGTATCAAGAATTTGAGTAATTGCAGCATCGTTAGGGTTATCAATATGTAAACCACAAACTGGACTTGATGTACCTATACCTACTAATCCAGCCGCAGATATGATCATATTTGTTGCGTCTGATTCTAAATTACCCCTTCCGACATAAAAACGAAGATCCATACTGCCTGAAGTGTTTGCTGATTCGCATCGTATTCCCGCATAGTGAGGTACGCCACTATCAGGGTTAGAATCTACGTTTTTAAAAGCTAAAGCTCCAATATGATCTCCAACACTTACACTTGTTGCACTATTACCTAGAATAAGGTCTGCACCATCTGCACTAGAAATTTCCATGAACCTAGTATTGGTGTTGCTACTACTAGGTTTTGTAGGACTTGATATACCTATACCTACGTTTCCAGACGAATCTATACGCATCCGTTCTGAATTATTAGTTGCAAACCTTATAGCTTTACTTTCGTAATGATAAAGTACGCCATTTTCATCTGAATCAATACCAACAATTAGCCCATCACTTGAACTTGATCCAGTAGTATTATTACTAAAACCAGCAAAGGAAGCATTACTACTTGCCTCATGTACTTGTAGTTTATTACCTATTGTTGTTGTACCTATACCTACTTTTCCAGAAGAATCTATACGCATACGTTCTACAGGATCAGAGCCTGTGGCAGTATTAAATACTAAACGACCAGGAACTGTATTATTGCTTACAGAGCCATCTACTACTGCTCCAATACTTGCTGCATGATTCGTTAAATCAGTTCCATCAGAACCACTAAAACGTATTTCTCCTAAAATATCATTAGTTGTGACTGCTGTTACACCACCGAGAGAAGTCGCTCTAGTTCTACCAAAATTTAGTCTGCAAGTAGAAGCAGCAGCAGCGTTATCATTTCTTGTTATAGATAAAGCAGCCGACCCATCTGTACCTTCAATTTGTGTTTTACAGGTAATATTAGCAATTGATCTTTCTGAAGTAGCTCCTATAAGCAACCTTCCAGACGAATCTATACGCATACGTTCTGAACCAGCAGTTTCTACTGTAAACGTATCGTCTGCTGGAAATCTTATCTTTGTATTGGTATCCCCTACATGAAAAATGCTGTCACCTACATATATATGTGTGGTTGCTCTTATATCTCCATTAACGTCAAATTTTGTGATAGGACTTGATGTACCTATACCTACGTTGCCAGACGAATCTATCGTTAATCTTTGTGCTGAGTTAGTTGCAAGAGCTAATGTGTTGGCTGCAGAGAGAAATAAACCATTAGCTGGAGCACTGGCTGTACTTGTAAAGTTTAATGCCTGAACTAAATTATCTATTAGTTGGGCTTTTGTTTGACTCATCTCTTACGAATATCACTTCCAATCTCTCTATTTTACTTCTATGATTTTTTCCTCTCCTCTAATTTATTCATTACTCGACTGTAAAGATGAAGCTTGATACCTCTATGTCTCAAAGCGATTAGCTTTGTAGCTGTCATCTCATCAGAGTAAAAAAGAATAGGCTCATCTTGTAGCTCGAAGTCGCCACTCATAAACTATTTGTCCATCATTTTTTCCAGAGAATGAACTTGATTAGATCTATAGTAAGCTAGTCTTTCCTGAACTAGGTTGTAATAATTAATAGCACCATCCACCATTTCTTCTGGTGTCATGCTGGCTGCTAGGTTTTCATTGGCAAGCATACCTGCTGTCAGTACAGTTACTCCCCACTCCACCTTACTGCCGAGTAATGCTTCTAGAGGAGTACCATCGTTCGTAAAACTAGCTAATAGCTGGAATAAAGATGCTGGATCTCTACTCTTGTCTGTTGAACCCATGGTAATCCCTTAGAAGTATTAACCCTATTTTACCCTGCTTTTTCTAAATGGTAAGAATAAGCCTTGGCTGCGTTGCTATGATATCTCTTACTTTGTAGCAATTTATGCTTTCTGTTCTTCAGATTGACGTCCTCATCCACTAGATATGGCAACGTATCACCACTATCCTCCTTAAGTGTTTCGATCTCTAGGTCGATGATTTCAATTTGGGATTGAAAGTCATCGATTGCATCTTTATGACACTTAAGTTTTTCCTTTGCGTCAGCTTGATCCTTCGGTGCCGGCAATCTCTG
>FUFK010053926.1_pt1 | contig 31222 bp, 29 predicted proteins | sample 1021851 | NCBI WGS metagenome assembly FUFK01 (sample SAMEA51879418, study PRJEB19060) | metagenome | reverse complement strand
ATACTTTTCATTTTTTGTGGACCTCTTAAATCCAAACCAATAATCTAATAATTTAAATATGGATATCCCATAAGTTGGTGTAGAAATTGCAAGTAAGATGCCAAAATTAATAATTGAGGTTAAAAAATGGAATTCTTATNAGAAGATAACCGTGCAGGTGCTGGAAGCTCTGTTCTTCTATCACCAGAAATAGTTGCTATAAGAACAAAATTAATTGAAGCCTGTGACGGTAAAACATTTGCAGAAACAATCGAATTTTTAAAGCAGTTACTTGATAAAGAAGAAGATGAACAAAAAAGATTGGGAATATTGGCCGCNCGNGTATTAGTGCTAAGACAGCGAGTTTCTCACATTCAAAATAAAGAAGATGCATATGATATTTCTCAATTTGAAGCACTAACACGAAGTGCTGATTCAGATTTTGACGATAATGAAAAAAATACAGCGGATGACGATGACACGGCCGAAGACGAAAGTTGGGTAAGAGTTCGAATTACTGAAAACAGTATCGTAAAAGGTGTTAGGTTTCCAAAAGGGGTAATTGTTGATGTGCATAATGAGGAGGCAGATGCACTCGTTGGTTCAGGAAAGGCAGAAGTCATAGAAATCAATGAAGAGAAAAATGACTCAGATAACGAAATAGAGTCAACTGTTACTTCAGAAGAAGAGTTGCAGGGGGATAATATAGATTCTCAGGGAAACAAGGAAACCAAAGATGAAGAGGATGCCGCTAAATCTATTAACGAAGACACATCTATAGAAAAGGAAGAGCCTGAAGAAGGCAACGATACGGACGATGAGGATGAAGACAATACATTAGCCAAAGAGGAATTAAACACAAAAGAAGATGATTAGATGCACATAGCAGAGATCCAAAAATCTGTTTGTACGCAAAAGTTATACTACTTTTCTAAATGAAATTTTCAAATATTTAAAAGCACTTTTTTAAACCTATCAGATTTATTCAATAAAAAAGGTGTAAAATGAAATCGTTAACACTATCTTTTGTAGGTTTGTTGTTTAGTATTTTGTTACTTACAGGATGCGATGACATTTCACGGTTTAGTTATGAAAACTATAGCTGTCAACCGAGGCAAAGTTCAATTTATGAAATCACAATTAGTGATTTAAAAAAAGGCGGATTTTCAACTATTTCAACAGCTTCGGAAATAATGCAGGGGGAGATTATTTCACTTACAAAAGTTGAAATAATAATTAAGTCTGATGACTTGAAGCTTATAATAAATAGGAAATCTGGAAAAGTGCAGGTTTATGAAGGAAACATGTATGAGAGTATAGACTGTGTTATTGATAAGTTTAAAATGTGAAGTTAAAAATTTTTTATTTGAAGTTGCTTAAAAAAATAAGAATTTAACTCGTTGCTAGTTTTAAAAAATTTAATTTTTGTTTTCGTCCCCATAAAACTTCACTATCGCATCCACCTCTTCAGAAGAAAGCCCTGTTTTTTCAACTATTGTTTTGGTGTTGGAACCTTTTCGAGCTAGCTCAATTGCTTGGGAAATCTGCTGATTATCTGAATAATCACTTGAAAGTAATGAAAGCTCTTGTTGTAGGGAAGATATTTTATTATTTAACTCATTATTTTTGTTTGAGATTTTTTCGATTTGTGAGAAAACTGACATAAGAACCTTTTGACTATCTTGATAGCTTTCGTTTAACCTATTTAATTCAGATGTTTGATTCTCAATTTTCTTTGCCAGATTATTAGCGACTTTTTGGATTGAAAAAATAAAAATGATCATTGCTATCGCAAGTATCAGTAATCCTGTAAATTGAGTGATAAGATAATAAGTGATATCCAAACCTTGTTGCATGTTTTTCCCCTTCTAGGCCATAATATATTTGACCTTGATTAGAGTTCATTAGCAAGTGTTCGCTTTAAATGTTTGTCTAAATCTGTAAACCAATTAAGTTTAGCATTTGATTTTAATTCAATTTTTTTTATTAGAAGGACTATAATTTTGATCCTCTCAATTTGCTCATCATCAAGAGATTGATGCTCTATTTGCGTTACAAGTTCTGGGGAAGCATCAAGAAGTTTTTGCTCTAGAATTTTAATTTTTTCGTAAAATAGTGTTCCGTCCTCTACACAAGCCAATGCACTCTCAAGGCTTGCCTCGAAAGTGGTCAAAAACGAATCCAAATTTTGCTTAGACATTTACTTCCCCTATAAGAAAGAAAGTGCAATCTAAGATTTCATATCACGATATGCATCCATTAATGCATCTGAAACAGCGTCAAGATCAATTGGGTATTTACCATCAGCGATTGCATTTTTAATACGAGCTACCGCTTCTGTATCGATCGGTGGCTGTTTTGCCAACTGAGCTATTTTTTCTGATGTCTCTAATTTGCTTGTGTCAATGGAAGTATTGTCTGAAGCTAATCCCTTACCAATAGAAGAGGAATTAGCGCCAGATTTGGTGTCAATATCATTAACACGTGTTCGTTGCACATCAAATCGATTCAATGAATTTTTAATAGAATCAACCATTATTTTACTCCTCGGTTCCCTTAACGACCATATTTCTAAGAATGTTAGCTTATATGCTCACTTTTTTTTCATCAATGACCTTTGCAAGAATTATTCGACCACTTTTTATATTTTTTACACTTATCCAGTCACCGTATTGACCTTCTTCTAGCGCAATTCCCTCCATTTGTACAGAAACGTGAGAGCTATTATGAATTATGGTAACAGGCATATCCTCGCAAATCATGAAATTTGGTTCTAATTGTCTGGAATAGATAGGCTTCATTGCTCTAATTGTAGTTTTTGCGCGGCGTCCAATCAAATCTTGGGAATTTGGAAAAATATCGGTAGCTTTGTTTTCTGGAATGCTAATTTCAATTACATCTGATGGTGTAATAACGTCACCTCTTCTAATACTCCTGGTAATAGCTGCAACTTTAATTTCTTTAAATGAAGCCTGGTAGCTAGAATTTTTTACTTCATTATTATCATTTGTTTTTTTATCACTTTGGGTATGATTAAATTTGTTTCTTATTATAATTTTCCAGGGCGATTTTCCTTTACATTGTACAGTAATGGTTTTCCAACTTCCAAGGGTAGGGCTTATAGATAAATCATTTTTACAATTTGGAAATACTTTTTTTTCATTTATAAGTGGAACCGCAGATATATTGTTCATGGCTAAAAACCTTTTTATGGTTTGCTTTACCATTTTACCGGAGAGATTTTCTTCTGCATTTAATATTGATGGCGTCAGAAATGAAGCAATTATTATTATGAGGGTTATAAGACGAATCATAATTTATTCAGCCCCCAATATAATATATTTCTTGTGACCTTACTCCTTTATTCGTTGGTTCTACAGGAGCATTATTTCCCAAAATCATAGCCTGAATTTGGTTTAGTGATGGTAACCTTAGCGTTTTATCAGCAAATAGGAAATTGGGGTTGTTTTTTACGAATGCGTGTTTGTTATGAGCTACTATTGCTAGCTCTATGAATTTTAAATTTAATCCACTCCCAGAATAATAATCTTCTAATATATGGCTTAAGGTCTCATCTGGTTTGACTTTGTGAGTTGTTGAATAATCATGATTTTGGATAAAAACGTTATCAGAATAATTCTGGGTGCTATTAGTAAAAGTTGGATACTCTAAAATCACAATCGGTTGAGATTGCGAGTTTGCGGATAACGCAAGAGACATTGTCAAAGTGCTGACAATCAAAAAAATTAAAATTTGTTTTTTATCTGTAACTTGCATCAATCAAACTCCATAAACTCTACTTTTTTTCCATCTAAATCACTCAACTTTCTTGCTTTATCAAGCGGTTCAAGTAAGGCATAATTCGCAGATACAGAAACAACTCTCAACATTGTCCAAGGGGTATGTTTCCCGGATGTCACCGCAAGCATATTTGGTTTGACACCCTGATTACTTCCAATCTGAGCTGTTAGCTGCTCCGCATTTAAGTAAATCGTGTCTTTTAATGTTTGACATCCTAGAGTAGTTATCATTTCCGAATTTAGAGGTTCAATAAGTGACGTCATAATTGCAATCAAGTCGTTTCTGCTTTTTTTGTCTAGATCTGCTAAAGACTGAAAAAGAGCAATTCTATCAACCTCAAAACTAGCGGATTGCTCAAATTTTTCAAATAATTCATATGTACCACCGTCAAAAACATAAAAACCTAACTTCATTTCAATTTTTCGAGAAGTAGAAAATCGTGACCCTGTATCGCTGGATGAGAGCGATAATATTGGAACGATTGCATAGTCACCAGTCCTGACACGAACTTGCGGAGACATTAAGCTTGAATAGTCAAATTTCTCATCAACTAATCTTAATTTTTCAGGAGAGAGCGTTACACTCATTGCATTATTGATGGAGAGTGAAGAGTTTTTGTTTAATGAGAATATTATTTCATTAAAAATGTTTGGGTGATAAATCTCAATCCATGCAGGAACATTCATATCAATTGCGGTCTTAGGCTTGTATAATGTTAAATTGAGCGGTCGTGAAAGCTGACATTTTTTATCAGGAAGTTTTCCAACAGCAGCCCTAATTGTCACCTCTATTTGGGTTTCAATTTTATTTTCTGATAAGATAGTGTAATCAAGAATTTGACTTGATGGACGTATTACGAAATGATCTTGAACAGAAGTATCTGCAGCTACCGCAGAAAAACCATTTATTTTTGCACCTCCCTGCAATGCCGCCAGATATAAGGCATCCTCCAGAGCTCTTACTCTGGCTAATTCTTCTGTAACATTTTCGGTTATCGCTGCTCTTCCAGTGGCTGTAGTGAATTGAAAAGAATTTTGAAAAGATGCATGTGAAATAGATACAAAAGTCAAAATAATAGAACTAATAACTGTTATGAACAATGCAAATTGGTTTTGTTTTTTTGTTGCAAATTTTAACATTTTTCTAATTCTTCAATACTTTCTTTGAGCGGTAAGCGAGTGGCTTAGGCTACATTACGAGCAGAATTAATTAAGTAATTGATCATTTCGCGGTCTATTTCTAATACTATTTCATATGTATCAGCACCGGTTGGATTGATGCGAACAGTTCGTGCCCCACGAATTGTACCAGAAACCACTCCTCTAAATGTATCGTTCTGAACCATTAGATCGATTACCGTAGTCGAGCTATCCACCTGAAGACCGTGAATTTGTTCGGCTAAATCACGCATTGCTGCCATCCTAGCAGATCGTATAGCCATCAAACGACGTTGTGAGTCGGACTGTCCGGGTTGAGAAGACACTACAGCATATCCTACAGCAGTTAATGTTGGAATATTTTCTGAGTTTGCGTCAAAAATTTCACGCACAGAATTAAGGGATGAAGTTGGTGTATTACTATTATTAGATGCCAATTCGGCAGGGGTAATCATCGATGCCTTTACGTTAGAACCATTTTGAACATTAGGATTATTACTAGTCATAATATGCCCACAGCCGCTCAATAGAATTATTGCAGCTATCGGTGATATGAAAGAAAACGAATTTTTCATGTTTGGTCTCTCTTAAATTTATTTAATCGAATTAATGAAGGAAGATAATGCATTTATCATGCCAGCCAAAAATTACATTTAACAAAAGTGAACTTTTTTTTAACTCCATATTTGGCACGTTTCTTGCCTTTTTAACTTAGCTTTCGCTGAGTTTAATAATTTTTAAGAGTTTTTTAGGTTAGTAATAGTAATGCAAAAAATGAACCACAAATCCAAAAAATATCAATTACTTAAAGGTTTACAAGGGTATTGCTTTAGTAGATTAAATTTAAAACATCCAATGTTTCATGTTGAAAGGCAAATGTCATGGAAATGACACTTCGGCGTTTAGGTTTAACAGACCTAAAAGGATTATTGACAACCGCAACAATGCCAATAGGCATTTTAATGCTAGTGGCAATGATGGTGTTGCCACTCCCAGTTTTTTTGCTAGATACATTTTTCGTCTCTAATATACTTATCTCATTAGTAATACTGATGGTTTCATTGCAAACTTATCGTCCTTTGGATTTTTCTAGTTTTCCTGCTCTTTTGCTGATCGCCACAGTTTTACGCTTGGCGTTGAATGTTGCATCCACTCGTATTGTGTTAAGTGAGGGTCATACTGGTCCAGATGCCGCAGGACAAGTTATTAAGGCTTTTGGTGAGTTTGTCATCGCAGGTAATTACGCCGTAGGTATTTTTGTATTTGTAATATTGGTTATAATAAACCTATTAGTTATTACAAGAGGTGCCGGAAGGGTATCAGAAGTTTCTGCAAGGTTTACACTTGATGCAATGCCCGGAAAGCAAATGGCTATTGACGCTGATTTAAATGCCGGTGTGTTGTCAAATGAGGAGGCGACATTACGGAGGCAGGAAATTAGTAGTGAAGCAGATTTTTATGGTGCTATGGATGGCGCCTCAAAATTTGTTAAAGGTGATGCGGTAGCTGGCATCCTTATTTTAATTATTAACATAGTTGGTGGACTTATAATTGGATTAGCGCAGCATTCCCTTAGCTTTGAAGTTGCGGCACAGAACTATATTCTTCTTTCGGTTGGGGATGGTTTGGTTGCTCAAATACCTTCGTTACTTTTGGCAATATCTACTGCGATTATAGTTACAAGAGTATCTTCAACTCAGGACATGGCCCAACATATTGGAGAGCAGGTAAGTCTTACACGTGCCTGGTATCCAGTTGCGGGTGTTTTGTTGCTTCTCGGTTTTGTACCTGGTATGCCAAATTTTTTATTTCTGGTTGCTGCATTTGTGGCTGGTGGAATTGCTTTTTTTGTAAATCGAAAAAAAGATATTGACTCTCAAATGCAAAGTAATCTTGGCGAACAAGGAGAATTGAGGTTAGAGAGAGATTCTGACACACCTGAACAAATAGAATTATCAGAAATCGCCGACAACTCGCCGATATCCATTCAGCTTGGTTATGGTCTTATTGACATGGTAAACGAGAAAAATGGCGGTACTTTAGTAAATAGGGTAACTGGCATCAGAAGACAGGTGTCAAAATCACTAGGTTTTGTCGTGCCAGCAGTAAGAATTCGAGACGACCTCTCCCTTGAAGCTAATACATACCGATTGAGAATTGGCCAGACAATTGTCGGTGAGGATAAAGTTTATCCTGAGAGAAAGCTTGCTATTCCAGGTGAGAATACATCTGTTAAGATTGAAGGAATAGAGGTAAAAGATCCAACATTTGGTATGGATGCTGTCTGGATTTTGCAGAATGATGTTTTAGAGGCAGAAAGCAAGGGATACGTAATAGTCGCTCCTGACTCAGTGATGACAACACATCTCAGTCAGATTTTATATAAATATGCTGGTCAATTAATCGGTCAGGATGATGTACAATCTTTGTTAGATAATCTTTCTGATACTGCTCCAAACTTAGTTCAATCTGTAGTGCCGAAGTTAGTTCCTTTACATCAGTTAACAGGTATTTTACGTATTTTACTCGATGAACGTGTTCCAATTAGCGATCTAAGAAGAATATTGGAAAGTTTAGCATCACTTTCTGGCCGAAATTTAAGCATATCTGATACCGCGGAGATACTGCGCCCTGAACTTTCAGGATTATTAATCCAACAAGTTGCTCCCTTGAATCAACCTTTGCCTGTCATTACACTTAGCTCAGAATTAGAGCATATGTTAATAACAATGACCAGACAGAGTGGAGAAGAGGGTCTTGTCATTGACAATACACTCGCACAGCAATTACTTCGCAAAATCTCCGATACGAATGACTCACTTGCTGCAAAGGGGAGACAGGCAGTAGTTGTAGTCTCTCCTGCAATTCGTAAAGAATTTTCTAAAATAATTCGTCAACATATAGATGATATTTTAGTTCTAGCATTCACGGAGCTACCCGAATCAAGAAAAATCGAAGTCGTTGCAACCATTACCGGTGAAGCAGATAGCTAAATACCAAAACAAAAATAAAGGATTTTAGACCATGGCAACAATCACAGTAACAGCGAAAGATTCAGCTTCAGCTATGGAAGATATATTTGAACAGCTTGGAGAAGATGCTTACATAATTGAAACCAGCAAAAAAAATGGCAAGGTTTCCATGCAAGCCACTAATGACTCTCTTCTTTTAAGAGAAAAAAATCGTCCTTCCGTAAAAGCATTTTCAAGTATTTTTGACTCTAAATTAATTGACTCAAAAATGGCGCCCCAAAAAGCCGTTGCTGAATTAGTTTCCACTCAAGATGTACTGTCTTCAAAGAATATTTCATCTGCATCAAAAGAAGATTTTGAGATCATTAGAAATGATGTTTTATCAATTAAATCAATGCTTTCTGGGTTAATGATTACGAGCCCTGANGGACTCAATGTTGAGNTAGGGCATACTTTGCCCATTCAATTAATGCAATCNGGATTTTCATCTGAAATTATAAACTCTTTTTCAAGTAATTTTAGTGGGCTAGATAATGAAAGAGATCGCTTTTCGTTTCTCCGCTCTATATCCCGTAAGTTAGTTGCGCCATTTGNAGAGAATATTTATGAAACACGAGTAATCGCTATAATCGGCGGTAGTGGATCTGGAAAAACAACTCTTGCTGCTAAAATCGCGACCTGTTGCGCCGAATCTGCAAAGTTTAAAAAGCCTGTTCTGGTATCAGTAACCGATAATGTTTCTCAATCTACGGACGATTTGAAAGCTTTTGGAAGGTTGCTTAATATGCCAGTAAAACAGGTATCGATAGACGCTTTATCATCTCTTTTAAAGCAAGAGGAAACTCAATTTATTTTAGATATCTCAGCAGAAACCGGAAAAACCATTAAAGAGCTAGAAGATGTAAGTGAACTTTTTTCTCCCACAGAAATAAAAATTATTCAAACATTACCAGGGAATTATAATAAACAAATGATCACGCATCAAACATCGATTTTTGACAGATTGGAACCTCTAGTCGCACTCACAAAACTCGATGAATGTGAATTATCGCCTGTTGAATTATCTACCCTTGTATCAGCCAAGGTACAAATTGCATTATTGACAGGNACAAGGTCAATAGTAGGAGCAATTGCAATAGCAAGCGAAGCTATTTTATCTCAATATTTGAAAGAAAACTGTTGAACTGTTAGAATATTAGTAGAAAGATTTAAATTATGGCAACATCAATTGCAGTCGCGAGTGGAAAAGGAGGTGTTGGTAAGACCAGCATGTCAGTTAATCTGAGCCTAATATTCGCGCAAATGGAAAAACGAACAACTTTATTAGATGCTGATTTTGGCATGGCTAATGCACATATTCTTTTAGGTGTAAAACCCGAATACTTTATAAGTGATACCTTAAAAGGAAATGCTTCTATTTCTCAAACTTTATGCACAGGACCTAAGGGACTTAAGTTTGCATCTGGTGGTAGTGGATTAATCGACATGCTAAATTTAGATAAAAAAACAAGGTATCAAACAATACGGCTGTTTGACGAAATAGCTGAAGATACAGATATTTTAGTAGTCGATGTACCTGCTGGTGCCTCTGATAGCTCAATTGCTTTCGTTGCAGCAGCAGATACAGTTCTTGTTGTGTTAGTTGGAGAACCCACAAGTTTTCTCGATGCTTACTCGNTAATTAAAGCGGCGCATTTAGAAGCAGGTTTATGCAATTTTTCTGTAGTAGTAAACATGACCCAAAGTGAAGCGCAAGCTAAGGCTCACTATGAAAAATTCAATTCGATTGTACAGAATTTTTTGGAAGTTAACCTCAATTACGTAGGTCATCTCCCCCTTTCTAATCGTTTGCGTCAATCTATTGTGACTAGAAAACCAATCAGTGTAGATGCGAAAGATAGCAGAGAATATGCTTGTTTTCAAAAGATTGGAAAAAATATCTTAAATTCACCAAAAAATGAAACAGGTGGAATTCGTTTTTTTGACCAACAAGTTGTGCATAANAAGAGAGCCGGATAATGCGCTCNAGTTATCCTGAACAAAAACCAAATGTTGAGGATCTTGTTTCCAATCATCTTGAAATGGTTAAAAAAATAGCATGGCATGTTTACGGTAGAGTTCATGCATCAGTCGAAATAGAAGATTTAATTCAGACTGGTTACTATGGACTAGTTCTTGCTGCACAAAATTATACGGTACAAGAGGGCGCTAGTTTTGCAAGTTATGCAGGAATTAGGATACGCGGGGCAATCATAGACCACCTTCGCAAATCATCAAATTTATGCAGAACAACAATTCAGATGCAACAAAAGGCAAAGATTGCTGAAGAAAATTTACGTCAGGCCCTTGGAAGAGAACCCAGTTCAAATGAGTTAGCAGNAAATTTAGGGATATCAGACCAAGAAATGATGGATTGGGAGCATGCATTTCAAGCAAATGTNCACCAATCTCTAAATGGTGTTTACGATGAATTTTCAATCTGGTTTGTGTCTGATGAAAATAATCCAGAAGAACAACTTAATGAAACAGAGATGAAAGAACTTCTCAAGGAAGCTCTAAGAACTCTTCCAGAAAAGGAGGCTCTTGTCGTTCAATTGTATTATGTTGAGGAGTTAAACGTATATGAGATAGCAGAAGTACTCGATGTTACCACTGGAAGAGTGTCTCAAATAAAGAAATCAGCGGTCCGAAGATTACGAGAATTTATGCAAAAAGCTAATCAGCAAAATGTCGCCTAATATTACAGAATGGAGTCAAACAAACTCAATTCAAATGGCGGTCCAGGCAGCTGATCTTTCCATATTAAATAATACAAAAAGTGAAAAATTAATTTTATCCTGCACACTCCTTACAATAGCACGTGGAAAATGTAATGTGGAGATCAGTCAACAGAATAAAATGGCAGATAATCAGCCAAACTACAATATTGAAAACTATTTTGAAGGTAGTGTTATAATTCCAAGGGATAGGCCTGTAATGAAATGCGAGGGTTCTATGCCAAAACATGCTTTTAGAGCCCTGTATGAAAAGTTCGTATCGACCCAATCTGTTGGGAGGCCAATATTATTTACTATTTTTCTTAATGAAAAATTAAGCGTAAGTGTAAACGGGGACCTTTTTATTGAGAATACACGAAAGATTAATGTTGATCATATTGATATCATTTTTCCATTAAGATGATGTTTATCCCATAAGTCTCTTAGTGATGTCTGCTTCCGCCTGGAGCATTCTTGAAGAACCGGAAAACGCCTGTTGTGCTTTTATCATTTTGGCCATTTCAGCAGTCGCATCTGTATTAGACGCCTCAAGTGCTCCTGATTGAATTCGACCAAAATTGGTTTCACCAGCTCTACCTAATATAGGGGCACCTGACTTAGGGGTAGGCAAATATTGATTCATACCAATTTCTTTAAGGGCAGTCTCGTTGGCAAAAATAGCCATACCCACAATTCCAACAATAGTAGCCGAACCATTGCTATAAATTGAGTTTACAGCCCCGCTCTCATCTATCCTTACCTCAGCCAGGGATTCAATCTGGTTATTCTGATTTTTCACTTGAAATGGAATTTTCAAGGGCACCCCGTTTTCCGACAAAATAAATTGGTTATCGCTTGAAATTATATTACCTTCATTATCAATTGATAACGACCCATCTCTGGTATATGAAATTGTTCCATCTTTACCTTGAGCAAGGAAGTAACCCGACCCGTTAATAGCGAGGTCTAGAGCACCATTAGTTTGAATAAAACTTCCTTGTTGATGATTGCGCTGTGCACTCACGAATCTCGTTCCAGCTCCGATATCTAAATTGTCCCTTAATTCGACTTGTTCTGTATACATATCTGTAAAAGCTGCGGAACTTCTCTTAAATCCTATTGTAGAGCCATTTGCAAGGTTGTGTGAAATTGCCGATATTTCTTTATTAGAGGCATCTAATCCAGTTCGAATGATATTGATCATAAAAGGTTCCCTCAACATTTGTGGGTTGTAATTTTAACATTATCAATTCAAGATTCATGCCGAATAACCTAATATTAAAAATTTTTGTTTAAATTTTTTGAAATATTCAGAAACTTTGAAAACACTATTTTCTTGTAAGGCAAATTATGGCATAACGGTAGAGGTTAGAAAATGTTTTGGAAGATATCATGAACAGCAATAACTCAAATGCTTTGGTTCCGTTGAAAAATGGGAATTTACCTGCTGTTGTTACAAAAAAGAGAGAATTACCCGTTTTATCTTTGGTAAGAGAGGAATTGTATCTTGAAAACAGGCATGCTGTAAGAGAACAGTTGCCCGATATACTTGGCAGAGTATTAGCAAGAATATGGATAGATGAAAAATTTCATCTTGATTTTTCTATGGACCCCAGAGGCACTTTGGAAAATAACGGTGTTTTTCTGCCGGAAACTATGGATGTTGAGTTTCAGAAACCAAATTCTTCTCGCCCCAGGATTGTTGTTTATGAGAGAAGTAAGGAATCTAAATTCCGAACTCGTATCTTTTACCTTCAACTTGTTATGATGGCTGGCCGGTAAGCCTATGTGCTTAAAAGCAATGGCTAAACTAATAATTCGTTTAGTATTCTTATTATCATTTTTATTACCATCAAAATTAATATTAGCAGATATTACTACCAGTAATGTGACTTTTGCAGAGGCAGTACAAGCGGTTAAGGATAAGAATTATGAGCACGCAGTAAATTTATTTGAACTTCAAGCCTTTGCAGCTCAGCATGATGCCCAATATAATCTTGCTCTATTACTCCAATCTGGGAAAGGAAGACCGCAAAATTATCAGCAAGCACTGTTTTGGGCATGGTCTGCTTTCCTTGGTGGCATTGAGCCAGCACAAGAACTCAGTGAAGATTTAAAGAATTTACTACCAGAAGATTCACTTAAAGTGACAAGAGAAAAACTAATTGAAACGCTCCAAGATCGGATAGATGCTGGAGATAGGTCGGCCCTTATGGAATTGGCTTTGTTTTATAAAGAAATTTCCGAGGAACCAAATTTTGAAGAAGCATATTTATGGTATTCAATTGCAAGTGCTTTTTTACTTGATGGAGCAATTTTTGCACGTGACGAGGCGGCGGGAAAGGTTGAAACTAAATCAATGGTTGAATTGCAAGAAAGAGCAGGAACAATATTTGAAAAACTTTCTTCGGTTAAATGATTTAGTGAAAAATTGCGTTATGTTTAGTGTTACAGTTTCTTTTTTTCAATAGTAAAGGGTGGAAAGAATATGAAAGTTAAAGTTCACTGGATCATAGATGGAATTGCAGAAATTGAAGCAGAAAGTTTAGAACAAGCAGAGCAGTTAATAGAAGATAGGTTAAATCTTTTAGCTGAGTCTAAGTCTGAGGAAATGGAATTTCTTGGTGCTAGAGCGATGCAGGGAAAAGCTTATTTGCCCGGGTCGGATGAAGATACAGAAAAATTAAGTTCGGAGGTTTGAAGTTTTGATAAAAATAAAATGGTTTTGTGGGATATTCAGTATTGTATTATTCTCTTTTTCCATGCCCATGAACGTAATTGCAGAGGGTAGAACATATGTTTCCAAAAAGGAGAGGGAGAAAGAAGTAAAATATCAAATATGCAGATTAAGTAAGACAGAAAGAACGGCTACCAGCACGTCCTGTTACTATAAAGCTCAAAAACCTGAAGACAGCATCGTTGTATCCACTGAAAGCCCAAAAACTGTATGTCAACGAGAATTTAGTTGTAAAATTCAATAACGTAAATGTTGAGTTTTATTTACTTACCTTTTGTATGACCGTGTTACAATTAAATATTAGTATTAATTTAAATTTTACAATCAATTATTACGCTTATTCCTTGGCCACCACCTATACACATTGTGGCCATTCCGTATCTTCCTTTTGTGCGTATTAATTCATGAACGAGCTTGGTTAGTATAATTGCACCGGTCGCTCCGATGGGATGCCCTAGAGCAATAGCACCCCCATTTGGGTTTANTATTTTTTGCGGTAGTTTAAGGGCTTTGGAAACAGCACACGCCTGAGCAGCAAAAGCTTCATTACTCTCTACTAAATCCAGATCACTAATTTTAAGCTTTGCTTTCTCAAGAGCCATTTTACTTGCTGGTATTGGTCCCATGCCCATTATATTCGGAGCAACACCTCCAAATCCATAGCTTACTATTCTAGCCAATGGTGCATTTTTTGCCATCTTACTTAACTCCTCATTTGCCAATACAATTGAGGAAGTGCCATCGTTAATACCTGAGGAGTTTCCTGCTGTAACCAGTCCATCTGATTTAAATGCAGCTCTCAAACTTGCTAAATTTTCTATGGTGGTATTTGGCTTAATATGCTCGTCTTCTTCGAATATTGTTATTTTACGATTCTTCTTTACTTCAATACCAACTATTTGGTCCTTAAAAAGACCAGCCTTTATAGCTGCCTTTGCCTTGTTCTGTGAGTCTAATGCAAACCTATCCATTTCTTTGCGAGAAATATTATATTCATGAGCAATATTTTCAGCAGTAATTCCCATATGAATACTGCTGAAAGGATCATGAAGTGCTCCCATCATCATATCTTTGATAGAATCATCACCCATTTTGGAACCAAAGCGATGATTTTGAAGGAGATAACCAGAGCGTGACATCACCTCTACCCCGCCTGTCAAAGCAGCTTGAGTATCACCAAGTTCGATTAGTTGGCAGCCACTCACCACAGCTTGTAATCCAGAACCACATAATCTATTAACCAGAAAAGCGGATGATGTTTCTGATAAACCAGCACCCATTGCTATGCATCTTGGAGAATACATATCCCTCGGTTCAGTATGGATAACATGGCCGTAAATAGCATGTCCTATATGTTCCGGACTAAGGCCTGACTCTTTAATGGCCTCGCTAGCAACTCTAGTGCCGAGGTCGATTGGAGACGTGTCTTTCAATGCTCCGCCGTAACCTCCAATAGCTGAGCGCAATGCAGAGAGAATAAAAACATATTTGCTCATAAAAATTTTCCTTTAAAAATAATTTCAAGGTATTGTTTTAGTAAAATGTAGTCTGTTAATAGATGCAAGTCCAACATGGCCTGGTGCATCATTGAGAAACTCCTCTGTAATATTTGACTTGATTAATGTAAATGAAGATGATTCTTTTATAATTGTTTGTGAGTCATATAGTAAATTTGGATCACGCGGACCTCCTCAGTGATATTACATCTGTTGGACGAAAAACCCTCAATGAATAACTTTCCTCCTAAGTGAAGATTCTTATTAATATTAGAAAAAATAGTTTGTCTCTCTTTTTTAGGCACATGCAAAAAAATCATAAAGCAACTTTGGAACTTTATATTTTTATCATTCCAATACTTTGCGTTTGCAATGTATCTATTAACCTGAAGTCCAAATTTTTTATCTACTTCAAGCACCTTTTTTGTTGCCACTTCTGAAAATCAATAGCAGTCACGTCTATATTTGAATTCGCTATAAATCGACTATTTCTTCCTTCTCCATCGCCAATAAATAAAGATGGCCTTAGATCAACGGCGGGTAAATTTTTTAACTCTTCGCAAATTAACGATGGAATTTTCGCCGAAAAGTGGCTGCGTGCTTTGGGCATATTTATAATTCCATTTATATTTCATTAGCGATTATGTTGTCCATGAAATAACATTTAAGTTTTAGAAAATATNGTCTCGTTGCCGGGAAAAGGATTTTCTGGTACTGCAAAGGATATAAGCAAAGATAATAATGCTAGAGATGTTGCTAATATGAAAACTAGTGGCGGTGATATTATCCAAACGTAACCTAAAACAACAGGTAAAAAAACAGCTGCAATATGATTTATTGTGAAAGCTACAGCTGTTGTGGAGGCCAAGTCTTCTTTTAATGCAATTTTTTGTAGATAAGTTTTTTGGGCAATCATCATCGCGTAAAAAAGATGATCAATTATGTATAAAGCGGCAGCAACCCAAGCAGGCCAATCTAAAAGATAAATTAAGCTATATGCAAAGAATACTATGGATAGTCCTGAATACTCGGTTATTAATGTCCATTTCTCTCCAATACGTCCTATTAGCCAACCAACAAAGGGAGCAAATATTAGATTTATAGAAAAGTTTAGTAAAAGGAGCCAACTTACCTGGTGGACTTCTAAGCCAAATTTCTCNACTAGCATAAATGCAGCGAAAACAGAAAATATTTGCCGTCTTGCTCCACAAATAAACTGTAAAACATAATAAAGCCAATAAGCCTTTTTTATAATGACCTTCTTTTTTATTTGTTTTGCGGTAGGAAATTTTGGCCAAAAAATAAAAGCAATCACAGCAAGAAAAATAGTTATGCTGCCGCAATAAATGTACATTTGTTTATAAGTAACATCAAAATAAGAATAAATTATTGCAATTGTTCCAAATGTTAGAAGAGATGCACCGGATGATGCCGCTAGTAACCAGCCTAAGATTTGAGGAGCCTTTTTTTTATCTAGCCATTGTAATTGTAATGTTTGTTGAGCAGCCTCGAAATAATGAAATCCAATTGAACTTACTAAAGTAGTTATCATGAGCCCAGTAAAAATAGGATAATAGCCTACCATTGCCACAGCACCACCGAGAGTTATAAGAGATAAAATTATTAGTCTTTGTTCACGGATAAATGGTAAAACAAAAACAATAGATAAGGTAAGAAAACCGGGTATTTCTCTAACAGTATGTAACCATCCGATTTCGGCACCAGAAAAATTAGCCCTCTCGATGACAAAGTTGTTGAGCAATGCTAACCATCCTGACATTGCTATTGGCATAGCTATTGACACAAGAATCAAGAAACCAACAGGTGTTCGTAAATATTCTTTAAATATTGTTTTCAAGAAGCTGGAGCTAAAATCTAACATTTAAATAGAAAAACCAATTTTATAATTTAAAAACTATCTTGGATAACAGATAAGGCTAAAATGATTAGCAATGAACCAAATACGTAATCGCGAATGTGAGCATAGTTTAAAAATAGATATTTGACTAGCAGTGTATTTGAAATAAGGGCAGCTAAACAATAAGCCGTCATATCAATTAAGCCAGCTATGCCAGCCATTATTAGGCTAATAGAAAAACCCTGTGTTGGTTCAACAAATTGGCTAAAAAGAGATGCAAAAAAAGCTGCAATTTTGGGATTAAGNATACCGATCAGAAAGCCATTTCTAAAGGCAAACCAGAGGTTTTTTGGAAATTTAGGATTTTTTGCATCGTTATTTGCATTACTTGCAGAAATCATCATCGATGCTCCCATCCATAGAAGTAATAATGCTCCTGCTAATTTTACAAAGAAAAAAAAGCTATTTGTTACATCGGAAAGAAAACTTATACTTACTGCTGTAGTTATAGCATAAATAAAAACAGCTAATCCATGTCCAGCTGCACTTAGGAAACCAGCTTTTCGTCCAAATTTTGAAGAAATAGATATAATTACAATTAAACTTGGTCCAGGCGAAATCGCTCCAGCTACACAGATTGCGATTAATGCACCCCAATCATTAAAATCCATCTAAAAAATTCCTGTCCATTTGGTTAATTTAGATAATACCATATATGGGAACATGTAAAATTAATGCGTATTATTTGATAAAATTTTTCAAAAATTTACGCATGGCTTTTAAAAANTGTNTTTAATTTTTTTATTANATTTAAATGCTAACAATTAAAATTTTAAAAAATTTCCAACTAAAGAATATTTTGTTATTAAATTATTGGCTTAAACAGATGTAACTGATAACCAAGAAAAAAATTTGGTAGATTCTTCCTAAGTAAATTTCTTAATGATATTTATGCAGGTTTTTAGCTTTAATTACTGTTAGGCCGAGAAGGATTTAGACTAAAATTGCTTAAATTGTAACATTCATATCGTATAAAATGACCCTTAACCAATATCCATTATTAATTCCACTTGCACCTTTAATCGCTGCTTTGATTACTGCGTTTCCTTTTCGGAATAAAATTTTACCTAACTATCTTTTTAGTTGGTGGTTAATGATTGTTAGCTTTTTAGTGTCTCTGTTGCAGCTTGCTCGGGTAATACAGGAACCTGAATTTAATCAAATAGTTTTATTTTCTTGGGGATGGAGTCTCTTGCCAGAGGTTGCCATGTCTGTGGACCGGCTTTCTTCTGTAATGATGGTATTTATATCAGGATTTGGTGTTCTTTTGTATCGCTATTCTGTCCGATATCTNCAACAAGANGCTGGGCATGATAGATATCTCACCCTATTTGCGCTTTGCATCTCCTCTTTATTATTTATGGTTTCATGTGCTGATTTCATTATGCTGTTTATTTTCTGGCAACTATTGAGCTGGTTTCTTTCTTTGCTCTCGCATAATTATTTGCATGGTCCAACAATTAAAAGTGGCTTTCGAACTTTTATCATTTTACGAGCAGGGGACTTAACGTTTATTGCGGGAATTGCACTTGCTTATCATTTATATGGCACTCTAGAATTTAATCTTATTTTTGCGCGTGCGTCTATCGACCAAACAATTTTTTCAATTTTTGGCTCGGGGTTGCAATTAACTGGCGTAACGTTAGTTACTATCTTGATTTTTGTTGGTGCCATGAGTAAATCTGCTCAAATACCACTTCATATGTGGCTGCCAGATTCTCTTTTTGCACCCACTCCTATACACGCACTTTTACACGCTGGATTAATTAATGCAGGTGGTTTTTTGCTTGCTCGTTTAGCACCATTATTTTCACTGAGCTCAACTACTTTGCATATTGTTCTTTTTATTGGGCTGCTNACAGCAATTTTAGCTACGTCGATGATGATGGTACAAAACGACATAAAAAAAACATTAGGTTACTCAACTATTGGTCAAATGGGATATATGATGATGGAATGTGGGCTTGGGGCATTTCATCTTGCCATTTTTCACCTAATNGCCCACGGACTTTTTAAAGCTGATATATTTCTCAATATCGGAAAAGGTATTCATAACGCAAGGCTATATCCTTCTAAACCTTTTGAAAATAACCATTTTAAATTTTCTAATTACTCAAGCTTGATATCTGCGTTTGTTTTTTCCTTTCTTTTTCCAATAACAATTTTATTTGGCTCTCATATCTTTCTTGGGGTCCACTTTTTAGATTACCATGCGCTGATCATTTTTTTACTATTTAGTTGGGCCACCACATCCCAAGCAATGCTTACTCTTGTAAGGCTTGAAAAACCAGTAAAAATTAAAATTGGTATGTTATTGGGGATTTCTTTTGTTGGGACAGTTTATTTTTTCGCGGCCGAGAGTTTCGCGCATTTTCTTATTACAAGTCCGATTGAAATTCAAAGATATCTTCTTGCGGGTGCATTACCATACCATTTCTTTTTACTTTTAGTGACAATAATAATTCTTTCTATTTCTTTAAGTTGGTTTTTTTCTCTATTTCATTTTTCAAACATTTTTACTTTTCCATTTGGTATTTGGTTAAAACGAAATATCTATTTATTATTTTTAAACCGTTTATATTTTGACCATTTTTCTGAACAGTTATTTAATTTCCTTAGAATGTTTGGTAAAAAGTTGAATCAGACTCGATTTATTTTTATAATTTTTTTGATTATTTCAATTTTATTTTCATATTTTCAAAAGGTTAGTTTTTCAGAGTTATCCNTTGAAACAGGTATCAAATTAGTNGCTTCAGCATTATGTCTTCCTCTGTTTCCTTTCCATGGTTTATATGTAATTGGGATAACCAAAACTTCTAGGATTTCTAGGCTAGTTTTAGCACTCATTTTTCCTATTGTCGGTTTTTATTTTCTAGATTCAGTAATATCTGGATTACCTAAAGAGATACTGCCTGCAATAACTGTTTTTGCAACTATTGGAGCCTCGTGGGCTATAATTAAAACGCTAACCCAAGTTTCCATTTTAAGCTTAATTACATATGGTGGACTGGCGCTCTACTCTATTTTTTGGTTGGTTATAGGACTAAACGGATATATTTCGGATTATTCGATTGCCTATGTTTGGTCATTAACCATTGTCATTTGGGGACTGGTTTTTTCAGTGGGTCAATTAATTATGCGTTATGGCGAATTCAAGATAACAACTATCACAGGCCTTTTTAAAACCATGCCATATTTTACTTTACTTTTTGGGCTACTTATAATGGCTGCGATAGGGTTGCCCCCATTTAGCCTTTTCTTTGGTTATGCAGGTATTTTAATGAGTCCTTCGTTTGTTATTTCATTTCAATTTGTAGGAATAATTATAATTTGGTTCATGTCCTGTTGGTATTTTTTTAAAATAATGCAGTCTTTGCTTTTTGGAGTAGCAAGAGAAGATATTTATTATAAAGACCTGTATTTTATCGAAATTGCAGTATTAACTGTCGTTCTCCTATTGTTAATAATCCCAGTCAGTATACTCATTAATTGGCTAAATCTTATGGTTAGTTCATCCATGCTAATACTTGGTATTTAGATATGACATTGGCTCAAAAACAAGAATTTAAGGACCTGGTTAACTTAGTAGAAAAAGCAAGCCATATTATTGGATATAATTGGCCGATGACCTATTTTGTTCATCATAATCCAATAAATAGCCTTGAGAATTTACNTTTTCATGAGGCTATTCGTTTAGCCAACCGTTTTTTAGGTAGCCAAGGTTATCTCACTAATGAAATTTACAGAAACGAGGTAAATGCAGGCAGAATAAAACTCGCCCATCTTGATGCCGCAATCAAGTCANATATTTCAAAAACTGGCATCGATGACAGCATAGAATTAAGTGGAAAAAAAATAAATAAGTCCTCAGTCATTCGCACTCACCTTTTAATAGGCATAACTGCTCCTTTTTCTCAGTTTTTAGGTAAATTCATAGACGCTCATCCAGATGAAAAAGCAATAAGATTACTTGCCAAAAAAATACATGCAAAACATAACAAAGGAGTTGCCTCTTCATTAGTTTACAAAAATATGACCGCAATTGAATGGTGTGATTTGGTTTTTGATTCTAATTTAGAAGANCATGTAAATAACGAACTTATAAAATGGTGTGAGGCTTTTTTAGATGAAGGACATGCCACATGGTCTATGCCAGGCCGAGAAAAAGGTTTTTATGAGGCTTGGCGAGCTTTAGCAATGAATGAGTGGTCTACTTGCGGAATAAGAAATAGCAATAACAAAATTAGGACATTGTCTATTGATCCTGTAGCTACCGTTCTCGAGAAACTAAATACGCTTTGTATTCCAAAGGAATATTGGCAAGATTATATTTCTCGTCATCTCGCGAGTCTGCATGGATGGTCTAGCTTTATTAATTGGAGATCAAAAAATAACGAATATGAATGGCAAAAGGTATATCCCATCGATTTGCTTCAATATCTTGCTGTAAGATTATTTTATGAATGTGAATTAGTTGAGCAAACTTGCCAATATGAAATAAAAAAAGAGGGTAACTTTGACACAATTGTATCTTTTGAAGAAAATAAATTTAAGGAAAACTCCTCAATAGAGGATGAAAAACTTGAGGCTGCTTGGAAACTTATTTGTTTNGCGGATGCTCTAGGAATAGGTAAACATACAATTCTNGAGGCTTCACCAAAAAAATTAGAAAACTTACTTCTTTGGATCAATGAGTTGTCAGAGAAAGAACATGGACCTATTTGGCTTGATGCTTACGAGCAAGGGTATATCAATGAGTTAATTTGTAAGCTAAAAACAAGTTTTTACGATAAAGAAGAANAAAATCTCCAAATTCAAAGACCTTTAGCGCAATTGATGTTTTGTATAGATGTAAGGTCAGAGCCTTTTAGAAGAAATTTAGAATTAATGGGAAACTATGAAACATATGGTTTTGCAGGTTTTTTTGGCATACCAATAAGTTTTTGTGCGCATGATACGCAACATTTTACAGCCCAGTGTCCTGCAATTATTCAGCCGAAGCATGTCGTTCATGAGGTCATAAGGGATGGTGAAAAAAACAAAGAAACGAAAAATAAGAGTGTTAAAAAACTATCAGAATTAATTAAAGACATTTTCAAAAATATGAAAAATCATTTNATTGCTCCTTTTGTAGCNGTTGAGGCTTTTGGCTGGNTTTTTGGTTGGCATTTAATTGAGAGAACTTTTTATCCAGGTATTTACAGGAAGTGGCAGAAACGGTTAACAAATTTTTTGATCTCACCTGTAAACACAGAAATTTTGCCAAACTTAGAGGGCCTTAACCAGGAATTTAGCCACGAAAAACAGGCTTCTTATATAGAGGATGCTCTTAGGACTATCGGTCTAACAGAAAATTTTGCAAAAATTGTTCTAGTGACTGGTCATACAAGCTTATCTGACAATAATCCATATGAGGCAGCGCTGAACTGTGGAGCCTGCGGAGGCAATTCTGGAGAACCAAATTCTCGTTTATTTACTAAAATCGCTAATAATAAAAATGTACGCCAACAAATCAAAAAAAATGGTATTGTTATTCCAGAAGATACAATCTTCATAAGTGCAGTTCACAATACTACAACAGATGAAATACAATTTTTTGATACTGAGGATATTCCAGAAACGCATTTAAAAGAATTAAACGATCTAAAATTTGATCTGGAAGAGGCATTAATAAAAAATTGTATTGAGAGGTGCAAAAAATTACCAGGTGGAATCAACAAATTTACGCCAAAAAAAGTAAAAAAAGAGGTGCTTAGAAGGTCTGGCGATTGGAGTGAAACAAGACCAGAATGGGGGCTCTCTGGAAATGCATCTTTTATAGTCGGTAGGCGCAATTTGACACTTAACATAAATCTGAATGGTAGAGCATTTTTAAATTCCTACGACTACACGGATGACCCAAAGGGAATTTATTTAGAGAGTATTTTGACGGGGCCTATGATTGTGGGTCAATGGATAAATGCAGAGCATTATTTTTCTACCACTGATCCAGAGATTTTTGGCAGTGGAAATAAGATATATCATAATATTGTTGGAAACATTGGTGTAATGTCTGGTCCACAGAGTGATTTAAGGGTGGGGCTTCCAATTCAGACAACTACTAATGGTAAGATAAAATTTCACGAACCTTTAAGGCTATGTGTATTAATAGAAGCTCCTCGAAAACAGATTCTTGATATTTTAAATAGAAATATATCTTTGAAATTATTATGTGAAAATGAATGGGTTCGTTTTTTTTCAATCGAAACATCAAATAGCATCGAGGTTTTTNNTTATAAACCAANTAATGGTTGGGAGATATTNAANGAAGACGAATATTTGACCTGAATTTAGATTAAACAAAAATAACAACAATAAAGGGAAGACTGTTTTGAAAACAGTTTTGAGTGTCTAGGTTTACTTCATTTCCTTTATTAAACAGGGATTAAAGGAATGTCATTCTCGTCAAGAGATAATCTCCACGTTTTTTCCAAACCACTTAATTTCCATTTCACATATAAATGAGGAAATAAATCACCACCTCTAGAAGGTTCCCATTTGAGCGGTAAGGTTAGGGCATCAACTTCAATTAAAACCAAATTTTTTTGGCCTTTGAAATGTTTTCTCGCTGTAGTTTTTAATTGGTTTTTAGTGGAAAAGTGGATAAATCCGTCCGACAAATCTATCTTTGAGCCATAAAAAACCCCTTTTTTTGCAGCTATTTCCCATTCTTTAAAATCACATATTTTGTAAATCTTATTTTTCATTTTTTTCACAAATAAAAATTACACACATTACCAAAGTTACCCTTGAATACTATTCTAGAGATGCCTAAATGCTAGTCAGACAAAANATAATNNTTTGACGAGAAAAATTCGTTATCATAAAAATAAAGGAATACGGTTAAAATGACTATTGAAAATAGAGCCTTTGAAGCAGATACCAGTAAAATATTAGATATCGTTATTCATTCGCTTTATTCTAACCGGGAAATTTTTTTACGGGAATTAATATCTAATGCGTCGGATGCACTTGATAAAAGACGTTTTCTTGCCTCAACTAACCAGTCTATGCAAGCCAGTCAGGAATTACAAATTCAAATAAAGTCTGATAAAAAAGCCAAAACCCTTACTATTTCTGATAACGGCNTTGGAATGGACTCAGACGATTTAGTATCTTCTCTTGGTACNATCGCTCGCTCTGGCACAAAGAATTTCATAGAGCAACTCGAATCATCAAAANAAAATGACGAAAATAAGCTTTCTTTGATTGGGCAATTTGGTGTTGGTTTTTATGCGGCATTTATGGTCGCAGAGACTGTTGATGTTATCTCGAGAAAAGTGGGAAGTGACAAAGCGTATAAATGGCATTCAGACGGGTCTAATGGATATAGTCTTGATGATGCTGAACGTGGAGAAGAGGGGACAGACATTATTCTTTACCTGAAAAAAGATGCCAAGGAATTCCTAGAGGAGCAACGAATTTCATATATGGTCAAAAAATATTCTGACCATCTTTCTGCTCCAATATATTGGCAAAATAGTGAAGCAAGCACTATGTTAAATAGCGCTTCCGCTATTTGGACGAGACCTAAGTCGGAAATTACAGAAGAACAATACAACTCTTTTTATCAGCAAGCTAGTTCTGCTTACGATACACCCTATCTTACTATGCACAATGTAACTGAGGGTGTTACAAATTTTACAAGTCTTCTATTTATCCCTAGTACGCGACCGATGGATTTATTCAACCCAGAACGCAAATCTCGACTACAACTTTACATTAATCGTGTTTTCATTACAGACGAATGTGAAGAATTAGTTCCTAATTGGCTTCGATTTGTTCGTGGGGTGGTTGATACACCTGACCTTGATTTAAATGTAAGTAGGGAAATGCTGCAACAAGTTCCTGCTATTAATAAAATCAAAAAAACAATAATAAGACGTGTTTTATCTGAATTAAAAAAACAGGCGGGGAAAAAACAAGAGGAATACCAGAAATTTTGGCTGGATTTTGGTCTTGTTATCAAAGAAGGTTTATACGAGGATCAGGATTTTAGAGAGAAAATCCTCGAACTATGCAGATTCTATTCATGTAGAAAAGGTGATTATATAAGTTTAGCGCAATACGTTTCGGAAATGAAAGAAAAACAAGAAGAAATTTATTATTTGTCCTCTGAGACAGTTGAGCAAGCTGAAATGAGCCCACATATTGAAGGGTTTAAAGCACGTGATATAGATGTGATCGTATTAAGTGACCCAATCGACGAATTCTGGCTACCATTAGTTCCCGACTTTGAAGGTAAAAAATTTAAATCTGCTAGTAGAGGTGCACTTGACCTTGACAAATTTGAGTCAGAGAATTCGGAAAAGAAAAAAGCAGACCCTTCAAAATTTGATTTGCTTATAGCTCGAATTAAAACCAATTTGGGTGAGAAAATTTCAGANGTACGTTTGTCATCAACCCTCACAGAGAGCCCCGTTTGTCTGGTTGCAGACGAAGGCGGTATGGATATCCAGATGGAGCGTCTGATGAAAGCTCATAACAGAGATTTTCAAGGAGCGCCTCGAATCTTGGAGATAAATCCAGACCACGAACTTGTGATTGCATTGAATGAATTGGCAGATGCGAAATCGAGTAGTAAAGAGAACGAATTGGTGGATGATGCGGCATTTCTTTTATTTGATCAGGCCCAAATTATCGAGGGACGAATGCCTGCAGATTTAACAGCATTTTCTAAACGTATGACCCGTATAATGTCATTCTCATTAAACAGTGAGTCAGGGCAAAAATGAGCTGTACCGTTGGAAAAACCCAACATTTGAGAAGTAAATAGATTCGGTATCTTTGTATCCTTAATAGGAAAGCACAAGAAATTTTTACAGCGGATTTATTTCTGAAAAGGTGGACTAAACAATATTCAGAAATTGTTTAAGACATTTTTTTCTTTTTCTTTTTATATTTAATCAAGTTGTACATTTGTATATTTGCCATAAATAAACAAAAATTAATTATAAAATTGAATTATTTATTATTTTATAATCGCTAAATCAGTTTGTTTATGAAAAATCAGTCCGTCATCTACATCCGAAATATCAACAAAGATTTCATCACCGTCGGTNTATGTACCTGCTATNAAGTCTTCAGCTAATGGATTTTGTACGTGTATCTGAATTTGTCTTCTAAGCGGGCGCGCCCCATAACTAGGATCATACCCTTTCTCACTAAGCCAGGCTTTAGCTGCATCTGAGATTTCAATTATGATTGAGCGCTCAGATAATCTGGCTTGAAGTTCTTTAATTTGAATGTCAACNATTCTTCTCATACTTTGCTTTGATAAACGNTGAAATAGCAAAATTGCTTCCAATCTATTCAAAAATTCTGGTCTAAATGCAGAACGAACTTCTGTCATTACTTGCTCTTTAACTTTTTCAACTGGTTCTGATTCTTTTAATTTTAATAGGTATTCAGCGCCAAGATTTGAGGTTAATAGAATGAGTGTATTACGAAAATCCACACTACGTCCTTGACTATCAGTGAGCTTTCCCTCATCCAGCACCTGTAANAGTATATTAAATATGTCAGGATGCGCCTTTTCTATTTCATCAAATANAATTATTTGGTATGGGCGCCTCCGCACAGCCTCAGTAAGGCTGCCTCCTTCTTCGTATCCAACATAACCAGGGGGCGCACCNATNAGTTTAGAGACAGAGTGTTTTTCCATATATTCTGACATATCAAGTCGAAGAATAGCATCTTTCTTATCAAATAAAAAAACAGCTAATGCTTTTGCTAATTCTGTTTTTCCTACTCCTGTTGGACCNAGCATTAAAAAACTACCNANAGGNAGATTAGGATCGCTCAAACCAGAGCGAGACCGTCTGATGGCGTTTGCGATTGCAGAAATTGCTTCATCTTGTCCAACTACCTGGCGCTCCATCTGCTTTTCCATCTTAAGAAGTTTTTCTTCTTCTCCTGCNAGCATTTTTGAAACAGGAATTCCNGTCCATTGGCTTATTATAAGAGCTATATGACGACTTTCAACTTGTTGTCCTACTGTATCATTGTTTTCAAATGCTTTTTTGGCAATATCTAACTCATTTATTAGGCTTGGTAGGATAGAGTAGGTGAGCTCTGCTGCTTTTTCAAGATTGCCATCTCGCTGAGATCTCTCCAGAAGGTGGCGTGCATCTTCAATTTTTATTTGAAGTTGTTTAACTTNTTCTGACTTGGTTTTAACAGTTTGCCACTTTTCTGTGAGTGCTCCAGAGTCTGCTTCGAGTTTACCCAATTCTGTTGTAATTTGTTCTAGCCTATGATTTTGGTCATCAGAAGTAGGCTCTTTTTGCAACGCTGCTTGCTCTATTTTTAATTGCAAAATAGACCTGTCAATTAAATCAAGTGCCTCGGGTTTGCTNTCAGATTGCATCCGAATAAAGCTTGCTGCTTCATCTGTTACATCAATTGCCTTGTCAGGCAGAAATCTATCATTTATGTAACGGTCCGTTAATTTTGCAGCAGCAACAAGTGCATCATCGGTTATACGTATACCATGATGAGCCTCATATTTTTCTTTAAGTCCACGCAAAATAAAAATCGTATCTTCTATTGTTGGCTCGCCCACATATACTGGCTGAAATCTCCGTGCTAATGCAGTATCTTTTTCAATATGGTTTCGGTATTCGTTTAGAGTCGTTGCTCCTATGCAGTGCAGCTCACCTCGTGCTAGTGCTGGTTTCAATAAGTTAGATGCGTCCATTGCACCTTCTGTTTTGCCAGCACCAACTATTTGGTGCATTTCATCAATAAATAAAATTACATCTCCCTCGCGCGACTGAATTTCATTTATTACTGCTTTTAGTCTTTCTTCAAACTCACCCCTGTATTTTGCCCCAGCTACCAATGCNCCCATATCTAACGCAAGAATAGACTTATTTAATAATGCCTCTGGCACATCCCCAGATATAATCCGCTGAGCAAGACCTTCTGCAATTGCAGTTTTGCCAACTCCAGGCTCCCCTATTAAAATAGGGTTATTTTTAGTTCTTCTTGCTAGTATTTGCATCGTCCTTCTAACTTCTTCATCTCTACCTATTACAGGGTCTAACTTTCCGTTTAGGGCAGCATTTGTTAGGTCACGTGCATATTTACTCAGAGTTTCAAATAATTCCTCACCGCTATCACTTTCAATTTTGCGACCCTGGCGCAGTGCTTCAATTTCTTGCTTTAAACTAGTTACATTCAAATTGTGCTGTTTTAGCAATTGCCCTGCAGGTCCATTCACTTCTGAAATAGCAAGTAATAGTGCATCACTAGCAATGAAACTATCTCCTCTATTTTTTGCCCATTGCTCTGATTTCGCTAAAATTTTTACCAGTGTTTGGTCAACTTGCAACTTTACTTCTGTTGAACTGGATTGAAGCTTAGGGAGATCTTCAACAGACTTTGAAACAGAGCTACCAAGCTTAATTAGATCAACACCTGAACGATTTAGCAGTTTTGGAAGAGAAATTGAGTCATTTTTTAATAAAGAAAATAGAAGGTGAAGGTCAGTTAAGCTAGGGTTAGAATGAGCGAGTGCATAATTCTGCGCTTCAGTTAGAGTAGAGCGAGCAATAGTGGTAAAATTATTTAAATCCATATTTAAATTCCTTAGCCTAAATAGTTCTAAGTAGCTGAAAGACTATTCATCCAGGCGGTTTATCGTATATTTGTTGCTGTATTTTAGTTAGAATTTTTTTTATTCCGCTAGAACAACGTTCGACCCTGAGGGATTAATAGTTTTTTTTAATAACTTTTATATTTTAAATGTAAGAGTTCCAACTATTGCGTTCAAGGCTTCATAGAATGCAAAAATAGTGGAGATTTGTTCTGTTATAAGTTTCTACGTGCTGCCGGATAATCTTGATGTACGGTAATTATGAGTGCGCTTATGGTTTTCTAAAACCGCTTGTGTTGTTTCGAGCGCTGCATCGTTTATAGGGGTTCCAGGGCCAAAAATCTTTGAAACGCCTGCNTTATACAAAAATTCATAATCTTGCTGTGGTATTACACCACCACAAATCACAAGAATATCCTCTGCTTTCTTTTCTTTCAGGTGATGAATTAATTCTGGAATTAAAGTTTTATGGCCTGCTGCCAGTGAGGAAACTCCAATTACATTAACATCGTTCGAAATAGCACTATCTGCTGCCTCCTCAGGGGTTTCAAACAAATTACCGGCAATCACATTATAACCAAAATCAGCAAATGCACTTGCAATGATTTTAGCCCCCCTATCATGTCCATCTTGGCCTAGTTTTGCTAAATATAAAACNGGATTTTTATTTGNTTCTGTCNTGAACTGCCTGATNGCTTGGTATACNGGTTNTAGCNCTTCTTTATTATCAAATGCATCTGTGTAGATATCACGTACGACCTCATTTACGCCTGTATGTCGTGTGTATATTTCGCTCAATGCAGAAGAAACTTCTCCAACTGTAGCTCTTGCCCGCATTGCCTCTATTGCAAGCGCCAATAAATTATTATCTCCTGTTCGCGCAGCGTTTTTTAAGCGAGATAGTGTTGCTGAGACTGTTCTATCATCCCGCAATGATTTTACTTCCAATATCCGATTTATCTGTGCATTTCTTACAACAGAATTGTCAATCTCTCGGACTTCAACTTGATCAATTTCATCTGTTTTATATTGATTTACGCCAACAATTACAGTCTGCCCTGAATCAATAAGAGCTTGCTTTTTTGTTGCAACCTTTTCTATTTCTCTTTTTGGGAATCCCTCCTGAACAGCGGTTGTCATTCCGCCCATATCCATGATTTCTTCTATCAATACGTTAGCTTTTGATATAAGTTGCGATGTTAGATTTTCGACATAATAAGAGCCAGCNAGGGGNTCGACGGTATCAGTNAGGCCAGCCTCATGTTGCAGAATNAATTGAGTGTTTCTAGCAATTTTTGCAGCAAATTCTGATGGGAGTGCAATCGCCTCGTCAAATGAATTTGTATGAAGTGACTGGGTACCTCCAATTGTTGCTGCCATTGCTTCNATNGTTGTTCTAACGATGTTATTATATGGGTCTTGCTCTGTTAAACTTGCGCCGCTTGTCTGGCAATGNGTGCGNAGCATAAGAGACCTNGNATCTTCGGGTTTAAANAGTCGTTTCATCCAAACAGCCCACAAAGTACGTGCNGCCCTTAATTTAGCNNTTTCAGCAAAAAAATTCATACCAATCGCAAAGAAAAAAGATAGTCGAGGTGCAAATTTATCAACATTTAACCCTCNTTCTGTTGCTGCTTTGACATATTCAAGGCCATCAGCAAGTGTAAAGGCGAGTTCCTGTNTAAGATTTGCGCCNGCCTCTTGCATATGGTAACCAGAAATTGAAATTGANTTAAATTTGGGCATTTTTTCTGCAGTNTANGCNATAATATCGGAAACTATTCGCATTGAGGGTTCGGGCGGATAAATGNAAGTATTTCGNACCATAAATTCTTTTAANATATCGTTTTGAATAGTGCCAGCAAGAGCTTCTTCTGGTACACCCTGCTCTTCTCCTGCGACAATAAAACTAGATAAAATAGGTAAAACTGCTCCGTTCATAGTCATTGATACGGACATTTTATCAAGAGGTATATCAGCAAATAGACGCTTCATATCCTCGACAGTGTCAATTGCTACGCCTGCTTTGCCAACATCTCCAGCAACTCTTTTATGGTCTGAGTCATATCCTCGATGAGTTGCCAAATCAAATGCAACCGAAAGTCCCCTTTGACCTCCTGCCAGTGCCTGTTTAAAAAAGGTATTTGTGTCCTCTGCGGTTGAAAAGCCAGCATATTGTCGAATAGTCCAGGGCCTGCCTGTATACATGGTCGCTTTTGGCCCACGTGTATAAGGAGGTTGTCCTGGTAAATTACCAATGTGTTCGCAATTCCTTAAATCATCTTCAGTATATAAAGGCTTGATTAGCAAATTATCTAAATTTATTTTTCCTTCGATCTTTGTGGTGTCATTATTATATTCTTCTAACGCCATCGACTCCCAACGTGTATAATGTGTTTGTTTGCTCATCTTGGTCATCTTGCTTATTCTATGTTTAACTATTTTCCATTAAAAAACGATATAAACTCAAAAGATATCATAAAGTTTTAAGCTCATTAAGACAACACAGTAGTGCGACTAATTCTACATGAACCCTATTCAAAAATAAAATACCAACCATACGCTACTATAAGTGCTGGAATGGTAGAATAAAGTGTTGCAACGATGGCTGTTTTTGGGGCAAGTGCAATAGCTGGAAATAAAGCATCTCCATCATTACTAATTGCATTTCCAATTTGCGCTGATAATGGAATGATTCCACCAATATACATACTGGTTACAATGACTTGCGGTCCACATCCAGGGAGAAGCCCTATGATAATCGCGAT
>FUFK010042760.1_pt1 | contig 31226 bp, 37 predicted proteins | sample 1021851 | NCBI WGS metagenome assembly FUFK01 (sample SAMEA51879418, study PRJEB19060) | metagenome | reverse complement strand
TCGCTCTCCGTTCACAAAGATTTGTGCGCCGTTCGTCACACACAAACCACCTGCACCATTCGCAGATGCTTCGGAAGCAATGATTGTTCCTGCTTCAATTGTCAAAGTTGCTCCGGGCAACACATAGATTTGTTTTGTTAGATTGTAAGTATTGTCCGCAGTCCAAGTTGTTGATGTTGAAATATCTTCGGTGACATCCACATTTGCTGCTCCAGCCAAGGTGGTAATGATGAGGGTAAGAACGCCGCTAAAAAATCTATTCATTTGCAATTTCTCCTTATGCAAAATACCTTTTACTTATCCTCCAAACCGTTATGGAAGAGTAAGCATCGCGTTAGCGTTTTATTAAGTCCATAAACAAAAACACCCCGCCGAAGCGGGGTGTTTTCTAGTTGAATTTTTATTACAAATCAAAATGTAAATCGCAGTCCGGCACGAATACCTTCGTCCCGATCATCATATTCAACGAGAGCAGAAACGCCCTCTTGGAATTCACACACGCCGCCGATGGCGAACGTGGTTTCATCAAGGTGGTCGTATTCAACACGACCGTAACCGGAGAAGGTATCTTCCACGGTAAACAAAACTCCCTGAGCAACGGCAGTCCAATCGCCGTTATCATCGGTGTAGGAGATGAATCCGCTTTCATCAGAGATGTCAACAGTCCAAACTTCCATTTCTTCACCAATGAAGCCGAAGCCCAATGCTCCGAGTTCAACACGACCACCGTAAGTCACGGAGTCGCCAAAGACATCATCTCCAACGATGTCAAAAGAGAAAGAGGCATCACCGATGTCTCCTCCGAACGAAACGCCGTCAACGACGATTCCGCCCAACCCGAACACGCTAGAGTTGGTCAGACCAACCCCGTAGGTGTATTCGGACATTGCGAGTTCAGCACTAAAGTTTCGTTGGAAGCGTCCAACGGTGACATCAACACCACCGAGATCAGCACCAACGTATGCTTCCCAAAGTGTCGTATCGTCAAGATTGTCATTGGTTTCAAAAGCGAAACCGTAGACTGCACCTTTGGACTCGCCGTATGCACCAAGCACCAAACGAGTATCCAAAGTCTCAACACCATCAAGTGATGTCACGACAGTTTGACCAACGCCGCTAAACTCAATATCTCCTGCTGCGGCAATAGCAGAAAGACACAGTGTGGATGCAAGAATGCTCATCTTAGCCTCCGACTCCCGAAACGAGATCAAAGACAGAGCGAACAGCGTCCGCAAACCAAAGCACGCCATCCCAAGCGAAAGGGACGAGAGCAAGGGTAATCAAAGTAGAACGGCAAACGCCGACCTTCTTAAGCAATCTGCAAACGCAGCCACCACTACACGACGTAGGGCAATCATTAGGGGTTTTAGTAGCCATATAATTTCTCCTTATGTTGGCTTGTCATCTCAACTCCAAGATGACTGGATTATGATTGTAGGTTTATGTATAACACCTGTCAAGACAAATCTACGACTTCACACGAATCTCCAGAACAAGCCATTGTTTGCGATCCTGCCGTATTGTCTTCCTGTTCATAATTTTTTAATAAAGTCCAATCAATATCTTTTGGTAATTTTTCTAACAATTCTTCATATTCTTCTACATTGCAGTCTTGATATGGAGCCTGCTTGTAGGTGTGGTCGGAATGTGGAAGGAACGAAATACCTGAAATATTATCTAAATTATTCCAGACCCAAGCACCAACCTCAAACCATTCTTGTTCCTTGACGGTGATCGTCACGGATGGCTTGTGTTCTGTCCAGAATACTTGATATTTTAGCCACAGTTCCAGTTGTTCAATCGCGGTCATATCAGTTCTAAAAACTGAATTTTCAGGAGCCTTGACGGGGAACGAGAACACAGTCACATTGTCAGGCTTCATCACGCAGGCTTCCGCAGGGAAACCTTGATCTTTCATAAATTGACACAGCGGATCTTTGTTGTCCGCACGAACGGTGCGAATGTAATGTGGATTGTGTCGGGCGTGAATACCAGAAGCGGCATCCACCAGTTGAGACACAGTTCCGGACGGCTTCACACAAGTTGTAGCAACTGACTGCTCAATACCAAGATTTTTTGCATATTCACGATTTGTTTTTACAACATCATCACGCAGGTCTGCCAGCATTTCTTCAAGACCATCGGTGTTTCCGTTTGTCAAATCTGAATCCATAATGCCGGTCATTGAAACGCCCAGCAATCTTTCATCTTCACAATTTTTCTTCCAAGAAGATGACAAATATCTAAAATCTGTCAGGGTGGATTGCCAAGTTCCAAGAATGGTAGCCAGTCTTGCCTTTCGTCGGAGAGACTCAGGTGTATCGTCNNCNCNCACNACNATTTCAGTCAAGTTACAAAATTCACAATCACGCAAGACAATNTCTGAACAAGGATTGGTTCCGAAGTTATGATTNNTTTCTCTTGGACGNTCANTCTTTGTTCTGTTTTCGGTGTTTCGCTCAATGCCCTTACGAGCCGCTTCGCGGTTGAAGATACCACGCTCACCACTTTTTGACTTGTAGAGCGAAAGCCATTCTTCCATAAACTGACCGACTTCAACAGGACCGTCATATGCAGCCGAGTTGTTGGCTAAGGCACGCTGTCCATCAGTGACCCACCATTGTCCGGACTTGGCATCACGCATTCGGTCATCCTGCAAAGACGAAAGAGAAATCAAAGCCGAACGACGAACACCACCGACCACGACAATCTCTGCGATCTTGCAAACGATGTCGTGACACTCAATAGAAGTGAGTCTGCGACCAGCCGCTTTTTGGAAAGTGGCTACTGTGAATTCAAACAAATCCACCAACGGTTCGGGACCGGANGAGCGACCACCAAAAGTTTTCAATCTTTCACCAGCGGGACGGACTTTACTCACATCCCACTTTGGAATCTGTCCGTTTGACAAAAGTGAAACNAGTTCTTTATAGGCTTTTGCCCAACCAATCTTAGAGTCGGCTACCACAATCGTCGTTTCTGTTGAGTGAAAATCCTCGGCAATCACAGGAAGGTTGTCTACCTCTCTACGCTCCACTGAGAAGCCCACACCAGTTCCGCACATCAGAACATACAGGATTTCGTCAAAGGCTCTGAGGCGATTCACGGCGACGTATGAGCAATTGTATCCTGCAACGTTGTCACGCTTCAATGCTTCACCAGCCGTCATCAACGCTCGCATTGACGGCATCACTTCAAGATTCAAAACTGCATTNTCAAGTTCTTTTCTTTCTTTGGGAGAAACACGATANCCGTGCTTTTCTTGAAGATGACTTTCAAAGAAATTAAAGTATCTTGCGACAGTTTCTTCCCAAGTTTCGCGGCGACCTTCTTCTGGAAGCCATCTCGCGTATCTTGAAGTGTGAATAAAAGATTGGTAAAGCGTTGGTAGACTCATTCATTTTCCTTTCCGTCGCACAGATACTTCCAAGAAACCGGAAACAATGGTTGGATCAGTGAATCAATTGCCTTTGCGTATTGACGAACCTCCCATTGAGCGTGTTCATCAAGACGAAGGCTACAAACCCTTGCGAACGCCGCAAGGCTGCCCGTCCAATACCATTCAGTAAACATTGCTTGTGGCAAACAGAACCTTGCTTGTTCTGGTGCGATGCCATTATCTATAAGTTCTCTATACAAGTCAAAAGAATATCTGCAAAGATTATTCATTTGTTCATCATAGAATTCAACTTTCTTTTTGTCTTCCATAAAATCTTCGCTGCCCTGTTTTGCACCACCGAGCGGCTGTGTTCTCCAGTGCGGAATGTAAAAGGTTGGATCATCTTTCACATAACGACGAGACACCTCATTCTCTGTCAGACCAACTTTATGTTTGAACAACTGCGTGCGAATTGACACAGGAGCCTTGACACGAAGAGTGATTTGTGGATGAGAGAATGGAGTCCAGTGCTTGTGCTTGGCAAGATACCGAATCAACTTCTCATCTTTTTCCTCAAGTTTGTTGATCATATCTGGAGTGAAATGACACTCCGTTTCTTTCAGACGTTTTTCAGCCTCAACATCAATCGTCCATTTTGATTCTTTATTAAAAGAAACTCTTGCAGCGTTTACCACTGTCAGATCAGATCCCATATAATCAATCAGATCAACTTTACCCTCACCCAATACGTTCATTAATTTTCTCCATTTCTTGTGACACCCAATCCTCTAGTTTTACCTTTGGCTCCCACTTCATAACCGTTCTAATTTTTGTATTGTTAGCGAGTGTTAATCTTGATTCACCAGTTCTAGGTTCAATAAAAATTGTTTTATCAGATATCATTTCCGCGAGTTCATTTACTGATGTGTTAGTGCCACAGCCCACGTTAAAAACTTCACCATAATTTACAAGCCTGTGATCACCCTCACCAAAGTCATAGGTTTTGTTGAGAGTCACCGAGGACGCAAGAATATTAGCGTTTACGATATCTGATATGTGTGTGTAGTCCCTTCTGTTTTCACCATCTGGAACGATTGTCAACGGCTCATCTCTTTTGCATTGTTCAAGAAATTTTCCAACGACGGGTGCATAGGTTCCTTTTAGTGGTTGTCGTTCACCGTAGACATTGAAGTATCTAAAGATGATAGTTTCCAAACCAAAAAGATCATAATACATTTTACAAAGTTTTTCACCAGAAACCTTTGACACAGAGTAGGGGTTCAAGCAGTCCTCTCTTTGTGTTTCAGTATTTGGAATATCATTCAGCAAACCATACGCAGATGACGTTGATGAGTATACTACTCTGCGTACACCCATCATTCTTGACGCTTGTAGGACTGAGCAAGTTCCGTAAGAGTTTGTCTTTACCGCAAGAAGGGGATTTATGATCGCCGGTTGAATTCTTGCTTCTGCCGCACAGTGAAAAACTGTGTCAACATCTTTGAACAATGGTAAAATCTTTTCATATTCACAAATGTCTAGTTTGTGATTTTCTGCATGATCGCTCCAGTAAAAACTATGATGTGCGTCGGATGATTCATTATCAATCACCACAACATGATGACCATCATCTAGTAATTTACTTACAATATTTGAGCCGATAAATCCTGCTCCACCTGTTACTAAGTATTTCATTTAGTTCTTACTCCACATTTTCCTAAACATAAAATCCACCACAAGACTTTTTTAATCATTGGATCAAACCTTCTTTCCAAAACTCATCAGCGAGTTCATACTGTTTGTCTTCGGCTTCTTTTTCACCGTCATCCTCCCACTCACCACGCTCCCACTGCCAAACGTGAACAAGTTCGTGCATAAGTGTCGCAACGAAGTCACGAAGGTATTGATCGGTGGAAACACTGATGACATAAGAGTTTTCGTCTTGCCGGTATGATTCGCCCCAACAGTTTAACATTTTGTAATCAGTAAGATCAATCTTGATTGTCTTGTCAGGATTCTGCATATAGTATTTGTCCAAAAACCAATCTGTCGCAACTTCAACAACTTGACGATGAAGAATGGAGTGGTCAATGTTGTAGACTCCGTGTTCAATTGTCGTTTTCAAATTTTCCATCTTACTGTTGTCTTCTCCCACTGTCCTAAGTTTGCTTGTGCAAGGATTCCATCATAAGTGTGTTCATCAATATATTCAACAATATTATCAATACTTTTTCCAGATAAAACTACATCATTAATATCTTTTTGTTCAAGACGTTCGGGAATGAAAACCTTGTGTCCTTTTGCGATCAGGTTTCTCATCATCTCCACGATCTCAACGCTTCGTGGTTCGTTGTCCATTACAAAAACAATGTCCGCGTTCTTCAACTTGGCTGGAAGGTTGACTGACTTCGCAGCACCCACCATCGCAATCGCGTTCGGCAAGAACATTGAATCAAATGGACCTTCGGTGACGTAGATTCTTTCATTCACATTTACCTTGTGAAGATTGTAAAACAATCGTTCGTGATTTGGTGATTTGATTGTGATATATCTTCGTTCAGACTTTCCGATCGCTCGTCCCTGAATGCCGATCATATGACCGTCATCATCATAGAAAGGAATGACGATTCTTTCTTCGGGTTGCAGGAAAACTTTCGGATCAATCTGTCGGGCTACTTTACCAAAGTCTTCGGCAAAGAATAGTTCATCCAGTTTTGGAATCTGCCGACTTTCAAGATACTGTCTTGCGGGATGCTCCGGACAAAGATCAGAAATCTTGATTAGATTTTCAACTTTTGCAACAGGCTTAAACTTTTCATTGATTCCAGTGGATGTAATCCCGTGAGTTTCAATTCTCTCACCAGACTTTTCTTTCAACCACTCAAGTCTAAACTCTGAATACAATGCAGGACTGACGGTTTCCAAAAACTTGGAAAGACCCATCGCTGCACCACAGTTGTGACACTTGTAGTAATACCTACCTTGACGCTCATAAAAGAATCCACGTTTTTTGTTTGGATTCTTCTTTGAATCACCACACAAGGGACAACGACAGTTAGCAAGAGTAGCCTTTTGCCAAGCGAATCTGTCTAATTGTGGTGAGACAAGGTTTATGTATTTTTTATCAAGAAAGGCGACCACGGCGGTTCTTGTTCACATTTTCACGAAGTTGCTTGCGTGAGCCGGAACGCTTCCACTCATTCGCCCATTGTCGCCACTCTTCCAGTTCCTCACGGTCAATGCCGCGAAGATAGTTTCGTGGATCTTTGTATGGGTCGTATCTACGATTATGATTTCTTTCAGACATCTTCAAACCTCAATGTGTTAAATTTACTTTTACTTGACTTAAACTTATCGTCAAAGTTTCTTCCATCATACCCAGCAGAGTCTACTAGATCATCTGCGTCTTGTCCAGAATTTTGCAGATTAATGTCAGAGTTACTGACATCAAACAACTTCATCTTTCCTCTATTTATCCCAACGACAAACTTTCTATTTGACGCTACGTCATTGTAACGATTCTTCAATTGTTTTACCATAATTTTGCCTTGCTCCTCCAACTCTTCAGTGGAGATAAGACCAAACATCAGGTCGGCTGTCGCAGGCAAACCGAAAGATTCAGAAGTGTCCTCCAACCCAAAGTCATTGGACGCAAAGCCTGTTCGGTTCGTCTGTGTCGCTGTGAAGATCGGGACATCCCACTCCACGGCAAGCCCACGAAGTTCTTCTGCGATGGACTTGATATACATGTATGAGTTCGTGTTGGCTCCAGCCTTGAATCTAGCCGACGAGCAAATATTTAAATAATCAATAAACACAACATCGGGCTTGAAGTTTTTCTTTAATTTAAGTTCTTCAAGCAGGTGTCGGAAGTGATTCACATTTGCTGTCGCAGTCGGATATTCTTTAACAATAAGTTTGGCTTTAATATTTTCTTTTACTCTACCCAACTTTTTGTCATATGAAACTTTTGGCAAGTGCCGAAGTTCATCCATTGTAAGATCCATCAGGTTCGCATCAATTCTTTCGGCGATTCTTTCCTCTGCCATTTCGCAGGTGATGTAAAGCACGTTCAGATTAGATGCGTAGCAAGACGCAGCGTGGTGACACATAAACAAAGACTTGCCAACACCAGTGCCAGCAAGAATCACATTCAGAGTCTTGTTCGGAACACCACCGTTTGTAATCTTGTTGAAAAGATCCAAGTCAAACGGAGTCTTGTGTTCTACCTTNTGATAGAAGTCAAAGCGNTCATCGGCATCTGAGATGTAGTCGTGACCAATNTGCTCATCAAACGAAACTGAAAGTGCGTCCGACAAAATATTCGGAATAGCATTCTTTGTTTCATTCTTTGACTTACCATCAATAATTTCAATTGACCGAAGGATTGCGTTGTAAACTGCTTTGTCTTTGCAAAACTTTTCAGTCTGATCCATCAGCCACTCATTGTCCACAGGATCAACCGTGTCTGTGATTGACTTGATAATGATAGATGTGTCTTTGTAAGATTGTTCAGTCATACCACCGCGATCATCCAAAGCAATGATGAGTGCATCACGATTCGGGGAGCGATTGTATTTGTGAATATGATCACGAATAATTGTATAAACTATTCGTTCGTTTCTGTCCTTGAAATATTCTTCATCTANGAACGGGACAACTCTACGAGTNTAGTCCTCATTCTGAATCAGATTCTTCAAGATGATGGTTTCCATTGTCTCCATCAAAACCGCCTTCTTCTAAATGATTCTCCAACAATTCAACAAGAATGTCACCGATGACCTCTTTGAAGTCATCATTATCCTCTACTGCTTCTTGATTTTCAAGAACAAAGTAGTCAAAATATAAGCGACACTCACCCTCTTTTTCGTCAAAACCAACACGACCATAATTTAAAACCACATCTTTGTATTTTCCCTCGTCAATACGAATGGCTGCTGCTGCTGATTTTGTACCTTCAACTATTGTGTATTTTATCATTATTGATAACTTCTTTCAATTCATTAAGAGTCGTTTCAATTAAGTTTTGATCCGGTGGTCCTGCACACCATGAATTATGATTCAAGTTCAATTCATTACCATACACTGTTGGTTTATCAAAATCAATTGTCTGATCAAATAAAACCTGTGAATAAAGACACCATCTGCCTAAAGCCCATTCTTTATAGGGGAGATCAGCAAATGCAACTCTATTGTTTTTATCAAAAGCATAGCCAGAACCTACGCCAGCAAAGTGAACTATCTTCTTGCCACAATCTAAAAAAGTATTACTTTCAAAGCCATTGTCACGATTACCATAGTGGTCTAACCCACCATAGTCCTCCGATGATAAAAATTTAATTTTACCGCCGTTGTTGACTGTTGCAAAAACTACCCCATCAAAAAAGTCTAAGACTGGGTGATTGAGTGGATTTGCTAATCCAGCACACATTTGCACAAAGTAATCAAAATCGTAATCTGGAATCTTTCTTGTGTTAATACCAAAACAATACGTTGAAATTGTATCGTCAAACTGTCTTACACCATCACTATTGCAAAGATTATTTTTGTATGGTCTACAGGGTCCAACAATGTCGTAACCCTCATCCAAATAGTTTATCATTTCATCAATACAATTATCTTTGAAAATAACATCTGAATCAAAATGAAAAACATTTTTCCCAATGCCCAATTGTTTTATCGCTGATGCGAACGCTAACGCTGTTCCACGATGACCCATTGACCAAAGTTCATTAAACGCAGGTATATGTGTGACATTAATAATCTTTACTCTGGGGTCACTAACTATTTCACTAGCCTCTTCAATATCATCATTAGATAAGAAAACATGAACATCGTGATTGTGATGTTCAAAAAAACTCTTCAAGCATGGAACAAGCAATTTTCCACAATTGAAACCCTCTGTAAAGATAAAATTATCCTCACTCATTTTCAACCTTGATTTCTTCAACTTCATCCTCAACGGCTGAACCATACTTGAATTCTTTTGCAACCGCGACTTCAAGTTGTTCCATTACAGAATCAGTGAAATACTTTTCAGGGTTTTCGTTGATTTGCTTTTCGTAAACTTTCTTGCCATCAGGAAGTTCAATACGAGTTGAGACTTTCTTGAATACGCCATGCTTCACTGCGATTTCTGTCAACCCGTAGTAAGGTGAAAGACCAGTTTCATAGTTCAACAAAGTTTCTGCCATAGAGTTTTCTTTCGTGACCCGTGACTTTTGCAGTCTACACTTAATAATGTTACCGACCACATCTGTGCCGTCCTTGACTTTCTTCTTGGACAAGAACACGATTGTGCCTGCGTTGTATTTCAGACCAGAGCCNCCGGACATTTCTTTCATCGGGATATAAGACCCAACGACATCATAGGTGTGGTTTGTGATCAGCAGCGGAATACCAGCCGATCCACACTTGACGGTGAGCGTTCGGAAAGTTGCCTTCAACGCTTGGGCTTTGGTCATATCACGAACATTCTTACCACTGGCAGTGTCTTCCATTTCTTTGATGGTGGATAGGTTGCCGAGTGAATCAAGAATCACAAGAATAGGCTTCTTGTCTGACTCCGCACGATAGGTGTCCGCGACCTGAATCATCTGATGACGAAACTCTTCAATCGTAGACACAGGCAACACAGCCACCCGCGAAGGATCAATGTCTCGTTCGGAGAACATTTGCGAAGTGATCGCTTGTTCTGAATCAAAGTAGAGAACCACTCCGTCAGGATTATCTGCAAGGAAGGTTTTCAAAATGTTAAAACAGAAAAAGGTTTTACCAGTCGCTTGTTCACCAGCCAGTGCCGTGATCTTGTTGTCGGGAATGCCACCATAGAGTGAACCCGAAAGCAAAGCATTCAGAGTGTAAGACCCTGTATCAATAAACCCACGAATGTCTGAGACAAGACCCTTATCCACAGACGAGGCATTTTCATTACCCGACACTTCAACCAAGTTTGACAAAAAGTTAGACATCCATTCTCCATTTCTTCAATAATTCATCAATGTATTGTAATTTTTCAATAACTTCTGAGTGGTCTTCTGTCGTTGCCGACTTTGTTTTTAAGACCAGTTTTTCTACACGTTCAGTATCATAGCGAAGACACTTCAACGCTTCAAGAATAATATCTCGTTCTTTTGACCCCATCGGTCTTCCTCCTTTCTTCGCCATTCACGAACCATATTTCTGTATGTTTTGTTTGTTCGTGCTGCGTCATACACACGCTTGAAAATGCGTGCCGACTCTGCTTTGTCACAAGTGAAGTGATCCTCCGCTTGTGGTTTGATTCTTCCTCTATCGTCGTATTTCTTACCGTCGCGGTGATTGGCATATCGTCTTGCTCGCGTCCATCCCATCATAAGGAACTTGCGTGCCATATCAGCCCCAACAAACTCACCCCGAACAAGATAGTCATTAAACATAGAGTAAATTCTATTTGCCGATGCGTACGCGATTTCGGGCGTGCGGAATCTCCAGTGTTTACATATTTCAGATTTGTATGGTTCAACTAACAATACTCCTTGCTCTCCCCGACCGATGATATACATCTCAGGGTTCTTGCGATANTCTATCGTATCAAAATCTTGTGTATAGTCAAATTCAATCAAAACAATGTCGCCCTTCGTTCGTGATCCCATCCTACCTTCTCCANAATATTTTTCAANGGCTCAAGGAACGAAACTGCAAACTGNTTATCATAGTCTGCATANTCCTTGAGTTCAAACTCTTTCGGGGAAGAACCCGGAAANGAGATGACCGTATTCTGNAACGGATTCGGNACAGCCAAATACAAAAACTTTACTTTGTCACCTTCGTTGATTGCATAATAACGATCCGTCAACTTCATCTTTTTCAAGAAGTGATTGTAGATCAATGCACCCTTGACGGCGATAGGAGTTGACTTGCGATAGATGTGTGTCTCGTCTTGATAAGTGATAAGATTATTACACCCACGGGGAAACGCGATTTCATCTGGAGAATACTTTTTAAACTCCTGTTTGAAATCATCAATAAAGTCAATGACCTGATCTTCGGTTCCCGTCAACACCAACTTGATTGCATCTTTCAACTTTTGTCGCACGACCATCGGCGTGGATGATCGCGTTGTTTCAATGCCCATAATCTTCATCTTGGGTTCGTCATACTGGACACCCTCAGAGTTGTGAACATTCAACATATACCGCTTCTTCGCAGTCCACACACCAACGTCGGCGATGACCTCTCGTTCCATCACCATCTTGTTGGCGTGAGCGTTCATTTTTGCGGCGAGGGTTTCGTAGGCTTTCTTGATGAACGGCTCAATGATCTCCTTGCAGGATTTGTCAAGAAATCGTACGATCTCTTCTTCGGACTTGCCTTGAGCCGCAGCCCGAACCAAGTTCCCAAGGCGAAGATAAACAGAATCAGTATCGCTTGCCACAACATAATCATAGTCTCCTGTGTTTAGTGTTTTGTTCAGAAACGCATTCAGTTCGTTTGCGATATACTGAATGGATAACTGACCAGAGGTAGTAATCGCTTCGGCAAGATAGGTATCAAAGTATCTGAAATACTGATTGCCCATCGCACCATAAGCCGAGTTCAGTTGAATCTTTCGCACCAGTTGGAAGTTATGATACTTCGCAATCTCAAAGTCCAACTCTTCATTGTTTGGATCTTTTTGCTTTTTCTTCTGGGCTTCAATCATCAACTTCTTGAAGTGCTTGCGTTCTGCGTAAAACTTCTCCATCAGTTTCGGCATAAANCCAAGACGATCTTTTCTGAAACAGACACCGTTGGCTGCNATAGAAAAGTTTTGTNGTTTNAGTTGCTTGAGNTTCCTTTCACAAAGATCAGTTTCTCCAAGCACACCATCAACATCAATACACGGATTCCTTGGGAACCCGTCNGGTCGCATCTTCGTATCGGGACTNATNTTGTATTGCATAATNAAGTGCGGATACAGACTGTTCAAGTCAAACGAAACAATCCAGTCGTGCCGACCAGTGATCGGTTCTTTCACATACGCACCGATGATCTGATTCTCTTTCTTCCCTCCGGCTTTCTTTCTTGGGATCACGATGTCCTGACCACGAAGATAGTGATAGATGATTTGATCCCACATACGAACCTGCGAGAACACATCACCAAGATTTACCTTCGCGTTGTAGGCTAGTGCCATCGCCAGTTCCATCAGACCAAGTTTCTTTTCCAACTTCTGAATCAGACGAACATCTTGGATGTTGTATTCCACAAACTTTTGGAAGTCATTTGTATAGAAGTCCTTGAAGTGATCGTATTCATACTCCAACTTTTTCTCACCCAGTTCAACGAACGCAATGTGATCCAACTTGTATGACTCTTGGTTTACATAAGTAAACTTTTGATACAGATCAAAGTAATCAAGAATGGTTCGCCCGACCACCTCATATGCGATACGATCACCGGCTTGCGTCTGGATATCACGCTTACGCACCCAGTTCCACGGAGACAGACCGTTGGCTTTCTTCTCAATCAGGTGATCCATTCGTGCATAGAGATACGGAATATCAAAGAACTTGACGTTCCAACCAGTGATGATGTCAACGTCTTCTTTCTTCCAGACTTCCAAAAACTCTAGCATCAAATCAACTTCGTCATCGTATCGTCGTGCGATGATATCCGGATCATCAATCTGAAAATCGCCCAAGCCAAAGACATAGGTTCTGTCTTCAACTGCCAGCGTAATCACATTCACCTTTTCTTGAGGATTCGTGACTTGCGGGAAGCCATTTTCCGAAGTCGTTTCAATATCAATGTATCCGACCTTCAAGGTCTTCATACTATAGTCAACTTCATCGGGAAACTTATCACCAATAAACTGATAGGTGTAGTCCGTGTTGCCATAGATTTCAAAACCAGTCACGCTTTCGTGACGCTCAATGAAGTCCCGACAGTCGGACATAGATCCGGGTTGGAAAGACTCCACGGAGTGACCGTGAATGGTATGATACTTTGAGGATTTGTTTGTGGAAACGAAAAGAGTGGGGCGATAGTCAATACCGCCTTCCACTCTTTCTCCGTCCTCGTATCCGCGATACAGAACTCTGTCACCACGAATTGTCACATTTGTATAGAAGCGACTCATACGAGTATTCTACCTTCTGTTTGGCTCAAGTCAATCAAACTTTTGCGGAGTTGTGACGGTTAAATTATCGGTTGCTAATTTGATGCCATTTTTATTATTTTGATTCAAGATTGACCACCAAACATAACTATCACCAGCATGACGTTGTTGTGAAAAGATGTGATATCCTAGATCATATAATTTTTTTAACAAATCATCTCTAACATGATCACCCTCAACATTATTGTGAAATTGAACAAACATCTCTCCAAACGTAATATTGCAGTCAATCAGGTCATTTAAAATTTGAAACTCCCCACCTTCACAATTGATTTTGATATAATCAATGTGGCTAATTTTTTCACTTTCCGCAAACGTTTTCATACTCACGGATTCCACGGGAGTTTTAGTATTTGACTCTACAAAAATGGATGATCCATCATCAGCATAATTTAAATTAAACGTTCCATCTTTGTATAAGCACTTTTTTATTACTTCAACGCTAGATGAAACGCTTTCTGCCACGGCACTACATGAATCGTAAAACTTAGTCTCAGGTTCAAAACAATAAATTTTATCACATCCTAAATTATGCAATATTGAAATGAACTGCCCCCTGTAGCCACCGACATCAATTCCGATCATCTTTTTCCCCAACATAAGATGAAAGAAGCACCATGTAGTTGATGATGTCAACGCATGAGTCATGGAACGATTCGTTTTCAACGTGCATNGTTCCNGATTCAATAAAAGAACTCATNCGNGANANTTTNTCAACNATCCGAACAAGGAATCCTTGCTCNGTGGTNCANACACCCATCGCNTCGCANCGAGTNAANTTTGCAAAAGGNTCAAGTCCTCCNTTNCCTGCGTAATCTTTATTTTTCAATTCCATAAGATTACGGGCTTCTTGACAAATGGCTTCGTGGTTTTTTAACAATTCATCTCTTGTCATTTAGCATTCCTTTTTTGCTCTTCAAAATCACTATCATACATTTTTTGTGCTAATTTTGTAACATCAACTTTTGGATACCATCCAAGTTTTTCTGCTGCCTTTGAAGAGTCACCCAAAAGATAAGGAACTTCGTGGGGTCGCATGAAACGAGGATCAATCTCCAGATATTGATCATAGTCACCCAAGCCAGAGTAGTCAAAGGTTGCTTTCAAAAAATCTCTGACTGTTGTTGTTTTTCCGGTGGCAATAACATAATCATCAGGATCATCTTGTTGAAGCATCATCCACATGGCTTCAACATAATCNCCTGCATATCCCCAATCGCGGTAGGCATCAAGATTACCAAGTGCAATCTTTTCTTGAAGACCAAGTTTGATCCTTGCCGCCGCTGTTGTGATCTTTCTTGTGACAAAAGTTTCACCGCGTCTTTCTGATTCGTGATTGAATAGGATTCCACATGAGCCGTGAACATCATAAGAGTGGCGATAGTTTCTAACCAAGTTGTGTGCGAACAACTTTGCACAAGCGTAAGGTGAAGCGGGTGTCATTCTTGAGGTTTCCGTGTACCCTGTTTCTGGACATGGTGCATCACCATACATTTCCGATGACGATGCTTGATAGAAGCGACAATGAGGAACAAGTGAACGAATAGCCTCTAGAATGTGCAGCGTGCCGATTGTGATCCCGTGAATGGTGTCTTCGGGGACATCAAAAGAAACCTTCACATGAGACTGAGCCGCAAGATTGTAGAACTCATCTGGCATATACTTTGAAATAAGTCTCCATGTTGAGGAGGCATCACTGAGATCGTGATACTCTAAAATAAAGTTTGGATTTGCAGGAAAGAGATGATCTACGCGAGCAGTGTTAATTAAACTTGTTCGTCGTTTCAGACCTACGACTGTGTAACCTTTGCTCAATAAAAACTCTGCAAGGTAAGATCCATCTTGTCCACAAACACCACTGATGATTGCAGTTTTTTGAAGTCCTTGCTCCTTTTTCCAAAGTTTTCCACCAACTTTACCATGATTAATTTCAGTCATTATTGTTCACCTCTTTCCCATGCGTTCAATCTTTCTACCAACCAAGTCACATCTCCAACGTCAACTGCGTGATTGTTTCCAATATAGAAACCATTTTGATGAATTACCTTTGCGTTCTTATCATGTCTATATTGATTGACGCGATTCATAAATGGATGTTCGTAAAGATTACCTGCGATGATTGGTCGCGTTTCAACTCCTTGTGACTCAAGGTACTTTCTTAGTGCTAGTGTGTCTTCTCGCGTTGACTTCGTAATCACAGGGAAACAAAAACTACTATTACCCTCTAATCTAAAATCTGTGTAAAACTTGTCTTTACTCAGACCACTTGCAAACACACCAAAGTTTTTTCTGCGAATGTCATTGTGCTTATCAAGTTGCTTCAACTGCATTTGTCCAAGAACTGCATTGAAGTCGGTTGATCTCATGTTGTAACCCGGAACCATGAAGGTAAAGTTTTCATCAACCTTCTGATCTTTATACTTCACCTGCATGTACGGGGGCAACTCTCTCAGCAATCCGTGTGAGCGAATCAAAAGAAGTTTTTCATAAACCTCTTCATCGTCCGTGCAAACCATACCACCCTCAATCGTGGTCATGTGATGACCGTAGTAAAAAGAGAAGGACGAAGCCTTTCCAAAGTTACCAATCTTCTTACCCTTGAAGGTTGCACCATGAGACTCACAGCAATCTTCCAATAGTGTGATGTTGCTCTCTTCACAGATATTCAGCAATTCATCACTCATGGAGTTGAAGCCAAGTAGGTGAGCGAGGAAAAGATATTTTGGTCTATGCCCAAATGCTTTCTTGTGTTGAAACAAAATGTCTTTGAGTGTATCAAGGCAAAGATTCATGTTTGGAATGGTCACATCACAAAGTTGCAATTCTTGTCCTGCCATCATAATCGGTGATACCGTTGTTGCCCAAGTCGTTGCAGGTGCGATCCAAAGATGATTTGACTTTTGACTTAATTCTTTCATTGCCTGAACAATCATAAAGTTTGCAGATGAACCAGAGTTGCAAAATACTGAATACTTACAACCTTGCCACTCGCTCCACTGCTCTTCAAATCTACGAACTTCATCTCCCTGTGAAAAACGATCTGCCATCAAAACAAAGTCTGAAAGACGTTGCCGTTGGGCAGGAGTGATCGCATTATTCATTAGTTTCCATGATTTCATTTTCTGGCTTTCTCGTAGTTAGTGTTGAACCAGTCCACGGTTTCCTTGATACCAATATTCAGGGGAGTGAACTCAAAGTCAGGACGAAGTTCTTTAAATTTAGAATTGTCAGATGGTTTTCTATGTTGACCTTTTGGTTTTGATGAATCATACACAACAGTCGCATCAAAGTCAAAGGCTTTTGTGATTTCATTTACGGCTTCTGAGATTGCATACTCCTCATCTGGAGATGCAATTAGAGATTCGGAACTATCATACTCCAACAACATCCAATCAATAATCTTACCCAAGTCTTTATTATACAAAAACTCTCTTTGTGCAAGACCATCTCCCCACACATTAAGATCACTTTGGTATTGTTTAGAAATGTAACACTTGTGTATCAAGCCGGGGATCACATGTGAACTTTCAAGATTAAAGTTGTCTCCGATCCCGTAAACATTACATGGGATCACATTCACAATATTCATGCCATACTGATCACGGTATGCTCTCGCGTTGATCTCGGTCATTCGTTTGGCGTAACCGTATCCATAGTTTGATGGGTGTGGTTCACCTTTGTAAATTTGATCGGTTGTCAGTGGGTAGGTAGCGTCATCTGGAAAGATACAGGTGGACTGTAAACAAACCATTTTCTTCACACCACACACCCGTGATGCCTCAATGATATTCAAGGTCATTAACATGTTCTCGTAAAAGAACTCACCCAACTTTTCCATGTTTTCTTTTACACCACCAACGCGGGCAGCACAGTGAACAACATATTCAATTTTATTCTCTTGCATGTAAGAGAGTGTTTCATCGTAATTTAAAAGATTCACTTCCTTTGAAGAGGGACGATGTTTTCCAGTAACGCAAGATCCGACAAGACCGTTTCCTCCGGTGATAAACACCTTATCATAATCAATCATTTCCGGTACTCCCGAACCCACCTTGCCTCTCACCGCGTTTTGGTCTTTCTGATATCCATCCTGTAACAGTAGCAGTATTTTTCACCAACTCAATTTGTGCAACCCTATCCCCGTCGTGAATATGAAAATACTTCTCTGTATTATTAACCATAGGGACAAAAACTTCCTCAACATAGTCTGAGTCAATGATTCCCTCTGAGACAGATAGACCAATACCTTTTTTTGCAGCCATACCGGAGCGTGTGTGGATTCTGACAGAATAACCATCAGGAATATCCATGATCAGTCCGGTCGGAACCAGAACACGTTCTCTCGGATCTAATTTAAGTGGCTCATCTACGCACGCATAAACATCATAGCATGCGGAGCCTTTTGTTGCTTTTACTGGTAATTTAGCCGATGGACGAAGGGAATAGAAGCCAAGATTGATTGGCTGATTGAACTTAATGTCATTCATAATAAAAAATATCTCCTACACTTGATATGTCTCAGTCGTATCAGACCGCTGCTGTATGATTATACTCTGTGGCTCGGTCATGTAAAGTGTAATTGTTGAATCACTTCTTTTTTGTATTGTCAAACTTGTTTGCTCGCCCGTGATGATTGACTCTCTAGGGTCTTCAATAAGCAATTTATTAGTAGAATTGTTTCCGGTGATCGTGGACTCACGTTTTGTCTCAATCGCTATTTTGTTCATTTTGTAATGTTCGCTCTGGCTTCAAAGCGTCCCTCAATAATACGAGTCACCTCTTCACCATCCACAAGTTNTAAGTCATAAAATAATCTTCCAGTTGGAACATTGGAGGATGACACTGCATCAAACTCAATATAAATTCCACCTGTGGTTCCGGCTGCTCCAGAGTTGGAGCCATTGAGCGTGATGCCTCCGGTTCCACCAACTCCAGCACCGGCAGAAAACTCACCAGTAGAACCACCGTTTGTTACACCGGAACCTGTAATATTTAAAACAAGTTGTGTATCGTCAGGACTACGACGAACCTGCATTCGTGCAGTCTGTCCGTCAAGATCAATCGCTCCACCAGTCGCGGACTTGTAGAGTGCGTGAAACTTGAACGTGGTTCCTTTATCGTGAGTAATGGTGTATTCGGCAGCCATGAAATTCTCCTATCCTATTTAGGAAACTGAAACAAACTCAAAGTCTTCGTTTTGAACCGCACCAAAGTTTGATGTAAAGAATCCTGCTTTGTAAAGACTACTATTTCTATCAATGCCTTTTGTCGGGTCGTTGTCAATAAAAGGATCGCCAGTGTAAAGAACAACGTGATCTGTTGGTGTGTCACCAAAGCCACTGAAGCGATTACCAGACGAAATCACATCCGAGTTCATTGCATTGTTTGAAAAGCAAGCGACTGCTGTGTTTGTTGCATCTGAGTTGAGAAAACCAACCGCAGATGCGTCACCGGCAAACAGAAGATTTTGTGTAAACATATTTGCATATGCGTCAGTGTCGTTTGGCTGCTCTGTAATTTCAATACCAGTGCTTTGAAAATCGTATATGGTATTTCCTGCACAGAAAGTGCCTCTGTTTTCGTTAGCACCACTTCCCTCTTGAGCAAGTGTCATTTGAATGCCCATATCTAAATCAACACCATCGGCAGTGTTTGGCATAATCACATTACCAACACAAGCAAAACCAAAGAAACGGCTACTATTTTCAATACCCTTGGCTCCTTTAATTAGATTATAACAGATGATTCCACCACGAAGATTTGAACCAAAAATCACTGCGTTTGTTGATTGATAAGATGCAGCAGCAGAAGACACTTCATTGTTTATGATCGTGCAATCCTGAGTGTAGCGTATCGCTCCACGCCCGGCACTGGTGTTTAGATTATGAATCTTGCAGTTTTCAATCACATTAGTCATACCCTGACTGTATACACAGCCGTTTGTGTCGCTTCTTGAATACTCAACATCAAAGTTGCGAAGAATCACTCCGTCAGCAGATGATCGTAAACGAATTTGACCATTACCACTATGTCCAATCTGAAACTTACCATTGTCTCCCGGTGTTGTTTCGTAGCCCTCAAGAATCGTTTTCTTTGTGGTGTCTGCGAAGGTGGCATTCAAGTCAATGGTTGAACTGTCCCGTGATGCTGTGCGTTTAAAATACATATGCACACCGGGACCGTTGGTTTCAATGTAAGTCTCGGCTTCAGAAACAGATTGAAAAGCATTTGCTTCTGAACTTCCGTCGTTGCTTCCGGTAGATAAGTCTGGATTGCAATATCTTACATCAAATGCCATTGTTACCTCCGCTCGTATGATACAAACATTTGTGCCTGAGTAGAACCAGAGTCATTGCTGATCACATCAAAGAACATAAAATCGCCAGCCGTGACCGAGGTGTTATTGAAAACGGTGGACGATCCGGTGATACCTTCAATGCCGAGTGTGCCACCAGTCAATGAACTTGTGGCTGGATTTCCAAAATCAGATCCGGCGATGATTGCACCCGCCGTGAATCCACCAGAGCCATTTACCTTTACATCAATATTTGTGAGTGTTGCGTCATAGGGAAATCGGTGCAACGAATCTGTTTTTTGTCCGGTCGCAATAGCCGAAGAAGCAGAAATTGTAAAGGTTGCAGTATTTTTTGTATAAGACGCATCTTGACGAAAGATTGGTAGTAGTCCGCCGGAAAGTTCTACAACTTCAATACCTTCTTGTACCAGAATTGACCCCGTAAACCCACCAAGGCTAGTTACCAAATCTACATCATTTGGTTCAATGGTAAAGTAAAGAGTATCTCCAACAGAAGGTTCTTCTAAAATAAAAGCAAGATTAGGACTAGAAAGAGTTAGAGTCAAAACACTTGAGCCGAATGTTCTGCTGGTATCTTTGTAATCACTATGTACCTGACCGACTGTTTTGCCGTCAAGAGAACTAAACTTGATGTTTCCGCCCACATTTTTGAAATACTCAAACAGAGAGGAAAGATCGTTTCCGTCCGCGTCAGTGGCATGTAATTTAATAAATACAATACTTCCATCTCCCGCTACATCATCAATAACACACTGACCACTGCCCGGCGTGTCTAGAAGAGATGTGCTACTGACCGTGTATTGATATCCACGCTCGGCGGCTCTGTTTTGGTGGGAGCCATCGGCGAAGGTAATACCAACAGAAGCGGAAATGCCCTTCACTTGTAGCGAAAGATCGGTTGTAGTCACTGCACCAGTAAGACCGTTAAAGGAGTTTACACCCTCAATCGCACCAGTGGCTCCGTTGAATGATGCGACAAATTCGTGTGGTGCGTGGGCAGATGATTGGAACGATCCGTCTGGGAAGGTCAGTCCCACTCCAAGGGAGATTCCGTTTGCAGGAAAAAACACACCATCATGCAAATGTAATTTTTGACCGGCATACACATCTACTGTCTGATTTTTGACCCCCACCTCAACGCGAGTGCCATTGCTCGCTTGATCTACATCGCCGATGGTGGATGTAGCGTTTAGTCTATGAAACCGACCAAGGGTGAATTGACCGGCACTAATATCAATTTTTGCGTCACTGCCCCCACCCGGATTCTGAATGGTTCCTGTCGTACCGGAAAAAGAAATAGCACCATCGGTGGTAATTCCAAACGCACCGACAGAGATGCCTGCAAAGGCAAAGGTCAATCCATCAGTCGTGATGCCTCCGGTGAGTCCGTTAATTGATGCAACAAATTCTCCAACTGGTCCGGTCGCCCCTGCGGGTCCAGTTGCACCAGTGGCTCCGGTTGCACCCGGAAAGCCTCTGTCACCTTGATTAGCACGATCCACACGAATCCATGCTGTTCCAGTAAATTTCCATTTTCTAGAGCCAGCGGTGATGGTATCACCACGCTTTGGGCTGGCGGGAAAGTTAAGTGACATTATCTACTCCTAGATTTACGTTTGTTCCTTTTATCTAGGTTTCGTTTGGCTTTTTTCTTCAAAGCAACCCGCTCTTGGCGATACTTTTCACGAACAGCCTTTTCCATTTCATCACGTTGTTTTGCTTCCTCTGCTCGCTTTTGCTCTTGTTGTTGTTGATTTAACATGTATTGCTGATAACTGTTAAAGTTATTTTCAATTCTTTGGCGATGCTCTTCTGGGAACTTTTTCTCTTCAATTAGTTTAGATGCAGCCTGATAACCAAGCATCCAATCACCAGTAATATGAGCAACAGCCGCCAACTCATCAAGCAACTCCCAGTCATACACAGAATGTGACAAGAACAAAATGTCATTTTCTGGGAACTTAATATTAACACCAGCCCTTGCAAACAAGTAGGCAAGGTTCGGATTATGGTTCAAACGATGTGTCCTAGCCAAAGTTAACAGAGGCTCTGCCCTGTACGGACGAATATTCCATGCTTGAAGAAGATGATCTTGTGCTTTTTGCCACCAGTCTGGGTCTTTGCTCTGCATCTCGTTACTCAAAAAGCATTGAGCCATTCTGAAAACTGAATACCACTGTTCCTCTTCCCAACCACCAAACTCTGCTCGTTTTTTATACCACTTGTATGCTTTCTCATACTCGCCAGCATCAAAGTACGATTGTCCGGCATAAAAAAGATACCTACCATTATTTGGTTCGTAGTTTTCGTTTTCTGGGTTTGTCAGACAGTCAACTAGAAGTTCTGCGTCATGTAAGTATTTTGCTTGCTCATCATTTTCAAATTCCAAAGTTCTTTTGCCCATCGTTCGTGCGTGGATACGATAGTTTCCTCCAATACGATCTAACATCAACTGACCGTTTTGCTCCTCTCTTTTTCTAGGAGCGTCTGCATATTCGTGAATAACACCAATATATTCCCAGTCGGAGTCAACTTTAAAAATTTGATTACGCCACCAGTTGAAAGTTCCACGGAAAATATTTAAAGCGTATCCATCATGTTGACCGAAGTTTTCTGGATATTTAAAGTCACCCTCAACGAAGTCATCAGCGTCAATAACCCAAGCGTAGTCTGCTTTGCCTTTACAGTTTCGTAAAGACTTAGTTCTTGACTTACCAAACCCCTGCCAAGGATCGTCGTACACCTCACCGGGAATTCCTTTTTCTTCAAAAAATTCTTTGATGATTTCTTTAGTTTTATCAGATGAGCCTGTGTCTGAAATATCATAACGATCAATATATGGGGCGATTGATGACAAGCAATCACGAATAATATGCTCCTCATCTTTAACGATCATACACAGTGTTACGGTGGGTCTACTCATAATGTTTCAATCCTTTCATAGCGACGAGATGTTTTGATTGCGTCCGCTTGTCTTTCCTGCTCTTGTAAATTTACACGATCTTCGCTCAAAATGTTTGTTCTATTATAAACATACATCTCTCTATCAATGTATTTAAAACGCTCTCCACACATTTCAATCATGGGAAACATGAAACTCATATCTCCCGCCATATTGTAATAATCATTTCTCGTTTTGTCAATAAAATCTACGTTTTCAATTTTGTCAAATAGTTTTTTTCTGAACGTTCTCAGATGTGAAGCCATCCATCGGTACTCTCTAAAATTATTGCCACTAATCACCTCATCCGGATACCGATGATATACGTCAGTTCTAGCAGGAACGTATCTATTTTGACCATGATATTCGGAGTAAGTGCCGTATGTCAGCCATGTATTTTCATCGTAGTATTCATTTAAGATATCTAGCACGTTTTGATGAGGTAGCCAGTCATCAAAATCCACTGTGATGATAATTGAATCTTCTTTTGCTTGACCGACACCAAACTTAATATTTTCTGTTTGATATTTTCTAGTTTCATTCCTAAACAGTTTGAAGTTGTGCAACTCCTCATATTTTTTTAGACAATCATATGTGCCATCATTCGTTAGTGCGTCAATCGCAATAACATCAAAATTCTCATAGTTTTGTCTGAGAACACTTTGCACACAGGTATCAATCCAAGGCTGTGAATTGTACCCAACCATAACAAACGTGTAATGATTCATAACAGTCCTTTCAAACTTTCAATAAATTGCTTACGTTCTTTTGGATCTCCATACCTTAAAAATACAAAATACGCAAATGGAATAAAGGCATTGTCTATATCAATAATACCATGCTCATGGTTAAAATGTAAAACTTGTGACTGCACGATATCTGAGTATTCACCACCACCAAGGTGTACGTTATCAAATCCGGTTCCGACTGGGTTCAGAGTAGCAAGTTCTAATTTTAACCAAAACATAGAATCCTCTGGTCCATATCCTTCAATAATATGGGGATCGTATCCTCCGACCTCAACCATTAAATCTCTGCTGACTACCACAGAACCACCCGGTGCTTTTGTGTATGGGATGGGTGGATTTTGCCTGAGAAGAGGCTCAAGAGAAACCATAATGCCCTGACTGTTAAGGGAAATAATGTATTCTGTTTCGTCGTGGGTCAATTGAGATACTTGCCCCGTGACAAAGGGTTGGAAGAATCTTTTTACGCCGGAGTTGCAAAACTTTTCAATACCTTCTACAAAATGAGATGTAAAGAGTAAATCAACATCGTGATTAATTTGCCACTTACTTTCAATTTCCTTACACGCTAAGTTGTAGCAACATGATTTTTTCATAAACTTGTGAGACTTCACAATCGTAAACAAGTTATAGTTTTCCCATCCATACTTTTCTTTAAATTTATTCAGATAGCCTAAAAGATGATCTGTCATTTTATTGTTATCTTCTTGAATGACAAACGTTACTGACCAGTCAGGCTTGAATCTNAAACACATCAATAAGTAACCACATAGTGTTAGCAAATGATTTGTCCTAGTCAAATCTCCGTCGTTCTCCTTTACAGGAATGACGATGTTATATTTCGGAGATTTACAGTTGATAATTTTATTTACATCAAGACTATCGTACGGATAATGACGCTTTCTATGGTTTAAAATTTTCTGCATGTCATTTTTGTCAAATTTTTCCATAAACACTGAGGGGCTTANTGTACCCCATTCCATAGCGGTTCTAATTTTGTGAGCAGTTTCTAAACTGTATGAAGCATCGGCAAAATCAATCATCACATGCCTATCTTCTTTTAAACTAAACCACCTCTTACAATCACCAGAATTTCTCCATGACTGTTCAAAACTTGCCCACTTTTTACTATCAAGAAAATCTTGACAACCCAAAAGAGTATTTGCAATATTATCACTGATGGTATCAAGCGTTTTCATTCATAAACTCCTGACAAATTTTATTAACATTTTCAAGTAGTGAGTATTTTTTTGCGTTGTTAAGTGCGATGTCAAAATTGTTTTTTACGGAGTCAATAATAGACTCGTATAAATCCGCACTAAAAACATCAAACGATTCTCTTGTCCATGATTGAGGATCAATGTCCAAAAAATCATCCATCTGCAAAATACCATTTACATCAAAAATATCAGAGATACTTGGATCTCCCCAGTAAATCGGAACGGTTCCGGTCAAAAAACAGTCAAGAATTTTTTCAGTATGCCATCCCGAAATTTGTTCATTTTCAATAATAATTGAGAATCTGTAATCCCTATGACTTTCTAGTTTTGCGTCTAACTCACCACCAATCGGATTATTTGCCGCGTTTCCGTACAATCCAAAGCCGCAGTTGAGTTCCATGAGTCTACTCATTGTTCTTAACCGTTTCGTGTGACCTGAGCAAAAATTTTTGGTGCTTGAAATCATGCTTAAGTTTTTAGTTTTTGTATAGATTTTTCTATCACCTTCTGAGATCCACGGTCCCGCTGATGGAGTAATAGTTTTAATTTTTGGGTGTTGACCCTCCAATGATTTATCGTATGTGTATACACCTACAACTGAGTCTGATTGGCAAGTTAAAATTAATCTCTGCTTATTGTGATCTAAACCGTTGTAGAATTTCATAACTTCATATGGTTCACAACAGTATAACGCCACAGGGATTGATGGTGTGGATGTCGTTGCATTAAAAATAATTGTGAGTTCTGGATTATCATCACCAACATTTTCCCAACAATCACTCTCTCTTGGTTGAAGTTTTCCAAAACTTATTGGGTCATACTGATCATAAATTTTTACCTTTAACTTTTTCATCACAAAATCTCCCAATTTTCACAGTAAATGTCAGACCACTCAGGCATACCCCTCGGTCCAAACCATTGTTTTGGTGCTACTGTGTTTGCCCCACTCAACCATGCACCCCACCAACTAAAGGTGCTGTTTGCAATGATATGACCATTACACATTGACATCATACACATATCAACATAAGTATCATCTGTGCCATCGGTTGAATTATTTTCTGAAAAATACACATCATCAGATAGGTGACTTAAATTTTCTTTACACCATTCTATATCATCCGAAAATATAACAGGAGTATATCCTTTGAAATTTTCATATGCTTTTTCATACCACTCAACCGAGGGTAGCGGGTGAAACTCTGTAAGATTTGTATAGTCTCCTCTTCTTACATGAATTGAAACTAAGACACCCGTTGGCAAACTATCTGCCGCTCTTTCTCTGATTCTCTTTTCAAAGAAAAAGTTTTCTCTAACCAAAGACTCGCAGTGTTTAAAATATTTTTCACTCTGAAAGTAACCGTGAAGTTCAATATCATGCGTGTCCGGAAAATAAAAAGTATTTTCATCAAACATAAAAGACGGTTCACTATAAATCGCAGTTGGTTGACATTGTTCATTAATAGCAGATCCAAGAACAAAACAATCGTTGAGATAAGTTTTATCAACATTGTAGTGAAATGGAACTTTGAGTTTTCTTGAAATACCCAAAGCAGATGCGTATTGAAACATTTGATTTCCCAAACGCCATGATGGACTATTGAACAAAATTTTTCCCATCAGCCAATTGTCCGGGTGCTAAATTTTTTCTTTGTGTTCAGGGGTGTGCGTGTAATTCTTTCCCATTGGTTTACCGTGTTTTTAGAATCGGCTTGATAAAAGAAAGGAACCATAGGTGCGTACACGTTAAATTTATGTTGAACACCATAAGCGATACCCACATCAAAGGGACGATTAAGATTGTAAATATGGTTTCTACCCTCATCAACGACACCCTGAGCGTATGCAGGATTCATGTAAAGGATTGCGTGAGTTGAAAAGACTCTACAAATCTTTGACCAACCATTTAACTGATTGATCGCTTCATAGTTCCCATCCCCGTGTGATGTTCCAAAGTAAATTGCATCAGTGTCTTCAATTATGTGTGGCTCTGGAACGTACGCACCCGCCTCCACTTCAATATCGTCCTCTAGAATTAGAACAGGCTCGCCGTCAGCGAGGATGGTTTCTTCAAGTGCATGAAAGTGCGACTCACCGCAACAATGCGTGAGGTAGAATTCATTTTTTTCTTGAACGTCAACAGATGTGATGGCATCAAATCTTTCCACGTTCTTGAACTCTAGTCTTTCAAGAAGTTCAAGCATCTGGCGAGCCTTTTCTTCATCTTTTTCTACATTAATCCAACGAGTCCTTACATTACGAAGATCAATTTGCATCACTCCTCCTTGGGTGGTTTTCTTCCGATATGATACTTAGGGATCAATTCCCATTCGTCTTTGTTCTTATGTGATAGTATCTTGATTTTTCGTAAAGATGCAAGTGGTTCTTCACATTTTTCTGTAGAAATAATTTCACACAAGCCCCACTCAGCCACCAAGCCGATAATGGTATTTCTTCTTGCGATATCGTCCTCTGTCATTTTTGAAGGCAGTCCGTCAAGTGCGAACAGTTCCTTGAAATGGGTGATGTAGTATTTGCCTCGCTTATGCAAAATGTGGCAAGACTGATACAACTTATTCCCTACCCTAGAGGAGACACCGATTCTTGTTAATGTTTCTTTGATCTTTAAGAAGTCTTGAGGGTCATCAAGACGCACCTCAACGAGACTTTCTACGATCTTCTCTGTGTCTTCCATATTAACTCCATTACAGTTACAGACGGATCACGTTCCGTCGCAAGTATTTAGGAGTTGGTGGTTTTGACGATATGCTGGTGGATTTCGTCTATTTGATCGTCCGACATCACCGACATTGCCTCCAGTGCTTTCTTGGTTCCAAGATTGTAGTAAAGTTTCACCGAATCCAGCCGAGGATCGCTTTCATTCTTCAACCACTTACTGAATCGCTTGCGTTTTCGGACGGAGTGACGAAGATAATCAAACTGCATCTTTTTGTCTGCGTTCGGCAACAGATTCATCTCGTTGGCTTGCAGGATGGTATCCGGAAAGTAGGACAGACAGCGATTGACCACGAAGGGAACGTATCCCTTCGCAGCCGCTTCATCCTCAAGGAGATTGTCCTTGGAATAATTAATCGCATTTAGATAATCACCGAGTTTCATTAGCCCTCACCGCCGAAGCATTATTAGCCCAGTCCCAATTATTTCTGTATTGCATGTTGTCCTTCCAGACAGATTCTAGAATACCCGAAGATACACCGTGATCTTGTAAACTTTTGATCATCGCATTCACATCCTTTGGAAAACATGTTCCACCAAAACCAAAGTCACCATCAGGACCGGGAACTGAGGTGTGTGAATTACCGACTCTAGGATCGGACAAAACACCTGTAAGGACACGATCATAATCTAAGCCCAACTTTTCGCCAAGCATAAAAATCATATTGAAGAAGCCAACTTTAGTCGCAAGGAAACAGTTAGCCGTATACTTCACCATCTCTGACTCACATGATGTCATAGTATAAACGGGAATATCAGGGAAAACTTTCAAGAATAGTTCCTTTGCCATTTCGGAATATTTTTCCTCTTCCCCCTCCATGAGATATGGTGAACCGATCACAGTCCTATCAGCGTTTACAAAATCATGCTTTGCATTTGCAGCGGTCAAGAACTCAGGACAGTGAACCAAGTTTTTTAGACGATACTTCTCAGCCAATCTTTTGGTTGTACCAACAGGAACGGTGGACTTGAGCATGATTACTTGATCTTTGTTTTGATACAGTTTTTCTAAGCACTCTTCAACGATGCTGGTATTTGCCTCGCCTCCAGTTTCACTTACCATCGGTGTGGGCAAGCAAATGAAAAGATGCTTACAGTTTGTAACCTCATCAAAACTGTGGGTGGATGCGTCAGGATTAATATCATAGATCAAAGGCTTTTGATCTCGGAAACCATAAGCCACCGCTCCGCCAACAAAACCATTTCCAATAATTCCAATATCACTCATTTAAACTCTGCCTCCATCATCATTTCTGTTAGGCAAGCCATCATGTTGATTTCTGAATCAGCAGCGAAGGCAGCCTTGTATTGATAGTTTGCCAGAATTAGAATCACCGCTGGCACGGACTGGGGCTTGAGATAATCACCAAGACCCTCATAAATTTTGCGGTAGACTTCGGTTTCATCATTGTCACCGTTCTCTACCACCCANCGACGCAACTTGGTAAACTCTTTGTTCTTGAGAATATCCATCAACGTNTGAACCCGAACATCGCCGATGTCCGACAGNATGCCTGTGTCAATACANCCAGATGCAGAGTAACGCTGCACCTCATTCAAGATTCGTCGCCAGTCCGGAGCGTGNCGCTGAACCAGTTTGACGATCACTCGCTGATCAAACTCAACACCATTTTCATCAAGAATCTTAGACANACGCACGAAGAACTTTGCGGACATCTTGTCCTTCTCTTCTTTGGTAAATCTAAACTCAACGTTGGTGCATCGTGAATGCAAAGGTTCAATGATACGATTCTTAAAATTACAAGTCAGAATGAAACGACAAGTCGCGGCAAACTCTTCAATAAACCCACGCAAGGCAGGCTGAAAACTGTTTGCATTTGCATAGTCAAACTCATCAAGGATCACGACTTTCTTGCCGCCACCCAAGGATGCCGTGGATGCAAACTCACGAATCTTCGTTCGNAGCGTGTCAATATTACCNTCTTCNGAACAGTTGATCTTCATCGCATCAATGCCCATNTCTGAACACATCGCTAGAGCCGCCGTGGTCTTNCCACAACCGGGACCGCCAGAAAACATAAGATTCTGCATCTCACCAGAATCCACAATCGCTTGTAGATCCTTCTTCAAACTACTTGGAAGAATACACTCATCCACTGAACGCGGACGATACTTCTCAACCCATAGGTATTGTTCTGCCATCAAAAGACTCCGTTGTATACTGAGTCAGATGTTACAGCAATCACATACCCCGCGTCAATATCTGCGTGTTGTAATTGAATGGCTAATTTTTCACACAAAGAGATTTGATAGTCACCCGGAAGCAACTTCAAGTTTTCTGATTTGATGAAGATATTGAAAGAACAATTTTGATCCATATCTTTCGGTGTCACTTCAATATCATAACGGTTCGTTGAGTTCAACTTATCCTTATCAAAAGCAGAGATTTTAACCTTGCCGTCTTCGCTGCTGAACGCGATGTCAGGCAGTTGAAGAACAGACGCGGCTCGGAGCAGATCCGAAATCTCTTGCTGCGACANGTCAAACACGACCCGCACATCGGGAAGATTGAAAGCACGCGGAGGACGGCATCCTTCAACAAGCCGCGTGTCCGCATAGTGATACTTACANGATTGTCTTCCGCTTTGAATCACGCAGTGGCTTTCACCAAAGACAATCTCTGCATCGGAGAACAAAGAAAAAGTTGANAGAAACTGGTTCAGATCCCAGATCGCAAACTCATTCTTGAAAGTTTCGTCCACCTTCGCATTGAACATAATATTCTTACCGGGCGAAACAGAAACCAGTTCGTTTCCGGGCAAGATGTGAATGTTGGAGTTGATGCCTGCCATACTTTTTAGAATGGAGACAGTCTGTTTAGACAATTTCATAGATGTAGATTCCTTAACTGTGGTCGTCATAATAATCCTCTAGGTCTTCAATGTCAATCTTTCCACTCCGCATATTGCGAATAACTTTCTGATCGGTGCTTCGCATAGAACGCTTGGCACTAAACTTCTCACCACGGTCGCGTCCGCCGTAGTTCTTGCGATCATTATTTTTCTTGTTGTGCTTTTTCTTTTTCATTTTCATTTTCTTCCGAAATCTTTCTAAATTTCTCCTTTANTTCCTGAAACTCAGGCTGNTGCTCAGTATACTCCGAAACGAACGCAGACACAAGNGCATCTAACACNTCAATTAGTTTTTTACGTTTATCCTCNCTCAACCAAGAATACTTGAGAGCCANTTCAGCNTCNTCNTCAATTNTNTGAAGTTCTGCNAAAGGCTCCGTGAAAACCTCAGTAATCACTTCAACCTGTTGGATGGTCAGAGTTCTTTTCTGAATTGCTTCTTCAAAGTTTGGAATATCATACTTTTTACCATCAATAATTTTTTTATATGTTTCATCAATCATTTCTGATAGTTCGTTGATGAAATCCTCAACGTATGCTACTTCTTTTTCATTCATTATTTGTTTACCTTTTTGTATGCCTTGTAGGCTGTGTGAATAATTTCACGAAGATTATATGCAGGCTCCCAGCCAGACGCTTCACGAAACTTTGTGGAGTCTGCAATGAGAACGACCGAATCACCCTTGCGACGATTTGCGTGGACGATCTCAATCTCTTCTTCTGTTACTGATACACAAGTCTTGATGACCTCCCAGACAGAGTTGCCCTTATTTGTTCCAAGATTGTAGACACCTTTAATCTTTGGGTTTTGTAATGCAAGAAGATGAGCCGATGCCAGATCGGTCGGATGCACATAATCACGAATGCACGATCC
>FUFK010065195.1_pt1 | contig 31228 bp, 24 predicted proteins | sample 1021851 | NCBI WGS metagenome assembly FUFK01 (sample SAMEA51879418, study PRJEB19060) | metagenome | reverse complement strand
CCACCCTCAAAGGATTCCACACAAACGGCAGAAGGCGTGCCGCAATACACGTCAGAGGGTGTTGCAGAGAACACCGTCGCTTCAATATCAAAGTCAACCTCGGTGTTTCCGTAGTTGTTGGTGTTCACTGCGATATCATACACGCCTTGGGCATACAGACTTCCGGGCTTGAAGAAATCAATGGATTCAACCATGGGGTCGTAAAGATTGAACGGCGTGACATACGCAATGATGTCGTCATTAATGGCCTGTTCGTCCCAACTATTGCCTGACAGTTTCGCAGAAATACGGTACGTGGTGTCGTTCAGCAGATTCGCTTGAATGGACGCTGTGAAGTCTTGTCCAGGCTCGAGGTTGTTGAATGGACCAATGGTCGTGGATTGCGTTTGTGGATTGGGCAGGAAGGCCGTGTTTTGCTTCCAAATGGTGAGGTTGTCAACAGCAAACCCATCAAGGCCGGACCAACGGCTCTCGTTATCATCCGCGGTTGAACCTTCAAAGCCGGTTCTGAATCGGAAACGAATGTCAACGGTCTCGTTTGCCCATGGGGACAGGTCAAATACACCCAAATCTTCCTGAGTGAAGTTGTCCCAGCCATAGTGAGTGCCAGCATAATACAATCCAGAAACGCGACTTTCAGGGTAGTAGCCAAAGGCCTGCTTGTAGCTACGGTCGTTGTCAAAACCACCCCACATCGAGGCTCCGGAATCACATGCATTTGAGAAGGTGGCAAGGCCAGGACAAGCAATGAGGTTCCATCCGGAATCTTCGCTGTAGACCTCGACGAGAGCAAGGTCGTCCCAGATATCACCGGGAACGAAGACCTGTCCACCCGTGGTGGTCGTGGCGTATTGTCCGAGTGCACCGTAGCCGAGTGAACGGAAGAGTTCAACGCTCATGAAAGCACGATCGGCGCCGGTCAAGTCAACGTCGTTGAGCACCATAGCATCGTCCCAATTCTTGCCGTATCCACTCCACTCGTCACCGGAGGAATTTGTCTTCATATTACCCGCCCACATGAAGTCGGTGGGGTTTTGATAATTCGCAGAAAAATTCTCAATGTTCGACGAAGTACCTGTTGCTCCGACGGAATGATTGGTCTCCAAATGCCAATTGGTGGCGCCGTCAACATACTCCTCGAACGTCCACGTACAGCCGGTGGCGCACCCTGATTTGACTTCAGGGCTATCCCAGTCGTTGGCGTAAACGGTGGTGTTGGTCGAGTTGGCTTCATCGACCACTTGCAGCACCAAATCAAGGTCGGCCGACTGGCCGTTGAGAATGTCCATTCCGGTGTTGGTAACCGTGACGTTGATGTCTCGGGTCCCTTCACCGACGATACCGTAGAATCGGTCGGTTGGAGAAATTTCCAAGTCGGTCACCGCCATGTCCTTGTTGTCCATCTCAATGATGGTGATGGTGTCGTATTGGCCTGCCCAACCAAGGTTGTCCCTCCAATTACTAAAGGTATAATCTGTGTGGCCAACGGCGATGTCAACAGCAGAGTTGACGCCGCCAGCGAGTTCTCCAACGGCCACCGTTGACGGACGGCGGCTTGCTGGGTAGGAAAGTGGACTCACGTGGCCACCATTACCGTCAGAAAGCGTCACTTGAATGGTCGAGGGGTAGGTGAGGATGTACGAGGACTCGGTACCACCAGCGGAATCCGTGGTGTTTTCTTGGAAAGCGATGGTGGGATTCACAAAGTCTGCTTCACCGTCGCCGTTCAAGTCATAAACGCCGATACTATAGGAAATGTAAGGTCCAAAGTAAGCATTCTGAGTGGATGCAGGGGTGCTTCCAAAGTTGCCTTGGGCAGATGCGGACTTGAATGAGACATTTTCTGCACTGTTGTCCATCATAGCGATGGTGTCGATGTATCCATTGCCTCCGACATCAGCAAGAGCCAGGTCCCTTGAGAAGGGGTGACCGAACTGCAGAACGGTTGGATTGGTGGTCGTGATGTCAGCAGGGTAGGAACCAGGGGTGCTTGAAACGCCAGTGCAGGAATACTCCACAATTGTCACGTTGTCTTGGTTTCCGGGATTGGTCGTTTGACCGCTGGTGTAGTCAACACCTTCGCCTCGCAACAAGAAAATATCATCGTCTGTGCACGAGCCCCCGATACCCACGCTTTGCGTTTCTCCGTAATCACCGACTTCAAACGTCTGATAGATGTGTTGGGTTGAGGTACCCAAGAACGTTGGAGAGCCTTGGGTGGTTGACGTGATGGGGCTTCGGTAGGTCACGATGTTTTGGCGAGACAGGTCTTCTTCCAATTCAAGGACGAAGATGTCGTCGTTGCCGTCTTGGTCGGCGTCGCCAACCTTCATATCCCATACCCAGAAATGCGTGTAGCGCTGACCGATGGTCCAGTCGCGGTTGCCACAACCATCGTTTTGGATGATGGTGACGTTGCCTGGTTCACCGGCTGGTGCACCTTGGTCGTTGGTCTTGAACGGGTTGTTCTTCTGGTAAATCACGATGTCAATGGCGCTGTCGCCGGTGAATTCACCCACTTCCACCTGCTCAACGTTGGCAAATTCATCCCAGTCTGCATTTCGGCTTTGATTTCCGGCGACCCAGATGTCCTGTCGCTCGTTGAAATTTCCATTACCGTCGTTGTAGAGAATCGTCATGCTGTGCGTACCGTCGGTCGCCACAGCGAGGTCGTTGTGCCCGTCGCAGTCGAAATCGCCGATGGCGAGGTCCGTAGGATCACGGTTTGTTGTGTACGAGCGTGCTACCGATGCGCTGGCCGTGGTGGCAAGAGCGGCAGTGGTGCTCAAAACCATCAACAGGGTCAAGAAGATACTTCGGATTCGGGCCTTAGAGAGGTCGTTTTGGGTTAGCATGGACATCACTTGTCCTCGCGACGGCCTGTTCGGATATAATGCCTTTGCACTCAAGTTCCCGGACAGCAGAGGCGCAAGCCCTCGTTTTTGTTCAAAATTAACCGGTTTTTCTCCCCGAATTATTGAATGGATTTCAGCGCCTAAAATCTTCCTGCAAGCCACTTTGGAGAAGGACCCCATCCCGTGGAATCACCACCGTGAATTTTCACCAATTTTCCGGCCGAAAACAACGAATTCAACCACACCTCGAGCGCCGTTCCTTCACGACCCCCCAGCTTGCTGCTGGCAATCTCTTCGATGTCCTCGGTTCGCAAGCCCGTGATGCCGTGATCACGAACCACCAACTGAAGCAATTCACGCAGCCATGCTTCCGCCATGGGGTCCACGCTTGTTGCACCTTGGACCGGGCGAGGAGGGTCCATGTCCTCAAGGATCTCCATCAACTCGATGATGTCCGGTCGTTCGGCTGCCGTCAACCCTGCTTGATTCAATTTTTCTTGAAGATTCAACTCGCCGATGGGACGGCGGACGACGGGAATACGGCTTGGGTCCGGTTCTGGACCCATATCGGCCGGCCGTGTGGATTCTGGCGCATCCTCCATTTCGATGTTGACGCCCTCTTTTTGACGTTCAACGCTCACGCTTGACAGGTTAGTGGCTTGGACCTCCGTAGCCGTTGGCATGGTCCAGCCCACACCGGCAAGGCCCAATTCCTCAACGTATTGCTGCACCCAGCCCGCCTCGCCTTCGATAACGATGTTGACATCGTGGTCGTCCGACCGGAAACGGTACCGGACATTGCCTCGGAGTTGACGCATCAAACAGTCCTGCGGGTCGTCTGATTTTCAACCTGCTGGACTCATGCGGTTGATTGCGCCATCTCTCGCAAAACGGTATGAAGAATACCACCGTTGCGGTAATACTCCACCTCAACAGGCGTGTCAAGACGCACCTGTGCCTCAAAGGAAGACGCAGTTCCATCAGGATGAGCGACATGAACGGTTAGCCACTGGAGCGGCTGGACATCATCAGTCAGCGGAATGGTGAAACTCTCCTCACCCGTCAAGCCGAGAGATGCATGAGACTCGCCTTCCTTGAAGGTCAGCGGTAGCACACCCATCCCAACGAGGTTGGAGCGGTGGATACGTTCGAATGAGGTCGCAATCACAGCCTTGACGCCGAGAAGATACGTACCTTTTGCGGCCCAGTCTCGAGAGGAGCCCGTACCGTACTGGCTGCCAGCGAGAACAACCTTCGGTGCACTGATTTGGGCAGCATCGTAAACCGACATGACCTCGCCCGTTTCGTGGTTGAGCGCATAACCGCCCTCTGTTCCAGGTGCCATTTGATTGCGAATACGAACGTTCGCGAAGGTTCCGCGCATCATGATTTCGTGGTTTCCACGGCGGCTTCCGAAGGAATTGAAATCACCTTGCTTCACGTTTCGCTCAACCAGCCACTGGCCCGCAGGCCCGCTCGCTGGGAAGGAACCAGCAGGCGAGATGTGGTCGGTGGTGATGGAATCGCCAAGCTTCAACAACACCTTGGCACCCTCGATTGAAGCGATGGGTTCGGGCGTGGCCGAAAGTCCGCTAAAGAACGTTGGAAGGCGAATGTACGTGGAGGCATCGGCCCACGGGTAAAGCGGCGATGGTTCGGCAGGAATGCTGTTCCATCGGGGTTCGTTCATGGCATCGGCGTAGCGCTGTCGGAACATCTCAGGAGTGATGACCTTCATCGCCTCGTTGACCTCTTCTTCGCTCGGCCAAATTTCAGACAGCATGACCGGTTGTCCGTTCGAGTCGTGCCCGATGGGTTCGGTGGTCAAATCCACGTCCAAATTACCCGCAATGGCGTAGGCCACCACCAACGGAGGACTTGCCAAATAGGAGGCCTTGACCTTCCCGTGAACGCGCCCTTCAAAGTTGCGATTTCCAGAAAGAACCGACCCCACGATGAGTCCTGCTTCGTCGATGGCCGCTTCGATGGGGTCATCCAGCGGCCCGGAATTCCCAATGCAAGTGGTGCAACCATAACCAACCGTGTGGAAGCCCATGGCGTTCAGGTCGTCTTGCAAACCGGTCGCCTCGTAGTATTCAGTGACCACTCGGCTACCAGGAGCGAGCGAGGTGCGCACCCAAGGCTTGACCGTCAACCCTCGCTGACGGGCTTTGCGAGCAACCAAACCGGCTGCCATCATGACACCGGGATTGGACGTGTTGGTGCACGAGGTGATGGCGGCGATGACAACATCGCCGTGGTTCAGGTCAAACATCTCGCCGTTCATCTCAACGATGGCACTCTTCGACAGGTCCTCTTTTGCCAATCCGTGGCCTTGGTGGCCCAACTCATGGGTCAAACTCTCAATGAAATGCGACTTCATCTTGTCGAGGTCGACACGGTCTTGGGGTCGCTTGGGACCTGCAAGAGCAGGCACGACATCGTTGAGGTTGAGTTCCAGCACGGCCGTGTAGGATTTCTCTGCGGCGCCCTCGCCGTACCAGAGACCTTGGGCTTTCGCATAGGCTTCAACGCCTGCAATCGCAGCGTCTTCTCGGCCCGTGAGTCTGAGATAGTCAAGCGTGCGCTCATCGACAGGGAAGAAACCACACGTCGCACCGTATTCAGGTGCCATGTTGGCAATGGTGGCTCGGTCGGCCAGCGAGAGGGCTTTCATGCCCGGGCCAAAGAACTCAACGAACTTGCCAACCACGCCGTGTTCTCGCAGCATCTCGACGATGCGCAAGGTCATGTCCGTGGCGGTCACGGCCGGTTGAAGGTTGCCCGTCAAACGAACACCAACCACGTCCGGGGCGAGCATGTAGATGGGTTGACCGAGCATGACCGCTTCGGCTTCAATTCCACCAACACCCCAGCCGAGCACGCCCAGGCCGTTNACCATGGTCGTGTGGGAATCCGTTCCCACCAAGGTGTCGGCCAACCAAACGCCTTCTTCTTGGCGAGCAACGCTGGCCAGGAATTCGAGGTTGACTTGGTGAACAATGCCACGGGAAGGAGGTACTGCTTGGAAATTGGCCAGCGATTGTTGGCCCCACTTGAGGAAGGTGTAGCGCTCCATATTTCGGTGGTATTCGATATCGAGGTTCATATCAAGGGCATCGCTGTGAGCGCCGGAAACATCGACTTGAACCGAGTGGTCGATCACCAAATCCACCGGGACTTGGGGGTTGACTTTCTCGGGGTCGCCGCCCATTTCCACCATGGCGTCTCGAAGAGCTGCCAGGTCCACCACGGCCGGCACGCCGGTGAAGTCCTGAAGAATAACTCGGGATGGACGGAAGGGAATCTCGCTTCGCTCGCCGTCGGGCGTCCATGCGGCAATCTTGCGAATGTCGTCCTCCGTGATGAGGAAGCCATCATGACCTCGTAGTGCACCCTCCAACAGAATACGAATGGAATAGGGGAGGTGAGCCGTGGGGACACCGTTGGCATCAAGCGCATCCAGCGAGAAATAATCGCCGCCCACGCTGAGGGTTTGTCGTGCGTTGAAGGGGTCCAAGGTCGCCATGATTCAACCGAGAAGCCAGCCGTCTATGAAGAAAACCCTTCACCCATCACGCTGGTTTATCCGACCTCTGTCGTAGAGGCCGTACTCACTGACGTTTGCCTCACCAGAATTGGTACCATGGTGTGGTCTCTGAACCAACGAAGGTGGCGGAGACCAATTCAACGTCTTGGGTCGGTCGGTCGTTTTCTCCGGTCTCGGTTGCCGAAATAGCGGTGACGTGGTTGCAGCCGCTGGTGATTTCGCCGAACACGGTGTGCTGACCGTCCAACCAATTTGGCGTGCTGTCGTTTGGAATCAAGAAGAACTGGCTACCACCGGTGTTGGCCTGGCTGGTCTTGGCCATCGAGATGGTGCAAGGCTCGTGGTTGCGGCCGTTGTCCGCCTCGTCGGGGATGGTGTAGGCGGTCTGGCCAGCGCACTCCGCTTCGGATGTTTGGGCGCCGTTACAGTAGCCAAACCACTTGGCGGCGTGTCCACCCGTACCGTCACCATTGGTGAAATCGCCACCTTGGATCATGAAATCATCGATGACACGGTGGAAGATGGTGCCGTCGTAGTCGCCGTTTTCTACGAGGAGTTTGAAGTTCTCCACGTGAATTGGGGCATCGTCGGGATAGAGTTCAATGGTCACCGTGCCGCTGCTGGCACCGCCGTTCCACGTCAACTCAAGGTCGACGATGTCCGTCGTGGTATCGGCTCGGTTGGCGACGTTGATCATGGCCAGTACGAGCACACCGGCGAGGAAAATCGCCACGATGCCGGCAGGCGTTGGTGTGCCGTCGTTGAGCAAGCGCGGGAAGGAGGTCTCGCTGATGCCCTTGTCCTGCATCTCATTCAGGAGGTCGTTGTAGAGGCGATCGGCTTTCTTATCCCGTGGGTTCTTCTTGGTGGATTCCCGTAGGAGGGATGCGGCCTTCCGGTATTGGGCTCGGTTATTGCCGGTCTTGGCTTCAAGCCAAGTTGCGTGACCTGCGAGCAGGAGCGTCGTTGGTTCTTTTCCATCGGCGTCGATGTCCCTGAGAATCTTCAGGGCTGCATCGCCTTTTCCTTTGGTGATGGCCTTCTCTGCCTTTTCCCAGCCGGCTCGGGTCGTATCGTCCGCCATGTTCACGCCCAATCCTCGTGTGGTTTTGAGTCTCACCCTTCGTAGGTGGTGCTCAATTTTCGCTGGAGGTTGCAGGGAATGTGATGGCAACATGTTGAAAGAGTGCGTGAGGGCCCCACCGGGCAGGACGGGTCAACCGCCACCCCACGAGGGATGTTTCACATGGACCGCATCATCAACGACTTCACCATCAACATCGCCACCGCCAACGGAACCGGGTCCCAATCTGCGAACCTCATTCTCTTGCAATCGCTTTTCGACATGGGCGTCCCCGTCAGCGGAAAGAACCTGTTTCCCTCCAACATCTCCGGTCTCCCCACCTGGTACATCGTACGCCTTTCGGACAAAGGATACCAAGCACCGGGCGACCGAACCCACATCCAAGTGCTGGTCAACCCAGCCACATGGGAGGAGGACATCGCTGCACTCGAGCCGGGCTCGGTGGTGATTTGGAACAGCGACACCAAGAAGAAAACGGTGGAACGAGACGACATTATTTCCTATCCCGTTCCAATGAGTTCCCTGGCTCGCAAAATCAATCCAAAAATCGCCAAACTCGTTACCAACATCATCTACGTTGGCGTCCTCGCAGAACTCCTTGGCATTGACCAAACGTGCCTCGAGTCCGCCGTAGCCAAGCAATTCAAAGGTAAGGCCACCGCTGTGGAACTCAACATCACCGCCCTCGGTTTGGGTCGCGACTACTGCAAGGAACACCTGACCAAAGAAGATGCATACACCGTTGAGCCTCGCGAGGTCGAGAAGCCTCAATTCTTCATCGAAGGCAACGAAGCTGCCGCTCTTGGTGCTCATTACGGTGGCGTTCAACTGCTGGCGTGGTACCCTATCACACCCTCGTCCTCGCTAGCTGAAGGCATCATCAATTACATCCCAAGGTTGCGAACCGACGATGACGGAAACGCCAAGATGGCTGTCATCCAAGCCGAAGACGAACTGGCCGCCGCCGGCATGGTGCTCGGTGCTGGTTGGGCCGGTGGCCGTGGCATGACCGCCACCTCCGGGCCCGGTATCTCGCTGATGCAGGAGTTCATCGGACTGGCCTACTTCGCAGAAATCCCCTCTGTTTTCTGGGACGTGACCCGTGTGGGCCCCTCAACCGGGCTGCCAACACGCACCCAACAATCCGATATCGCCATGCTCTACGAAGGCAGCCACGGCGACACCCAGCACATCGTGCTCATCCCCGGTACGGTGGAGGAGTGCTTTGAGTACGGCTGGCGCTCCTTTGACTACGCTGAACGTTTCCAAACGCCAATTTTCGGCATGAGTGACCTCGATTTGGGCATGAACCGTTGGGCATGTGAAGGCTTCACCTACCCCGACCAGCCCATGGACCGTGGCAAGGTCGTACGCGAGCAAGACGTGTTCGAAGCCTTCGAAACCTTTGGCCGCTACTTGGATGTGGACGGCGACGGCATTCCCTACCGAACCCTTCCCGGTTCAGGCATGGCCCCTATCCTCTACCGAGGAACAGGACACAACCCGATGGGCGTTTACTCCGAGAAACCCGAAGACTACTACAACCTCATGCAGCGCTTGCGCATGAAGATCGACAACGCTCGAGATGAACTCCCTGCACCTATTTTGCGAGAAGAAGAAGAATGCGAAGTTGGGATTGTTTTCCTCGGCAGCATGGAAAACTCGATTCAAGAAATCGATGACATCCTCGAAGAAACCGGTCTGAAAGTTAGCCAGTGCCGCGTTCGCGCCCTGCCGTTCCATTCGGAAGTAGAAGCCTTTGTCCGCCGACACGAAACGGTCATCGTGCTGGAAATCAACCGAGATGGCCAACTCTACGGCATCCTACGACGAGAACTCCCCAACGACTTGGTCACCAAGGTGCACTCGGTCGCCTACAGCGACGGTATGCCACCGCGTGCTCGCATCTACGCAGAGCGTATTTTGAAGACCCTTGAGGAGGTGAACCAATGAGCGACAAACCCGCACGACCAGCAAGAGCCATCAAACTGAACGTCCTCAACGAACCCAAGGACAGCTACACGGGCGGCCCATCATCGCTGTGCCCTGGATGCGGCCACGATCAAATATCCAACGTCATCGTCACGGCTGCATGGGAAAATGGCATTGAGCCTCACCGCATCGCCAAGATGTCCGGCATTGGCTGCTCCTCGAAAACCCCAGCCTATTACCTCGGGCAGTCCCACGGGTTCAACACCGTTCACGGCCGCATGCCCTCGGTGACCACCGGTGCCTACGCCATCAACAAGGACCTGCTTTACCTCGGTGTTTCAGGCGACGGCGACTCCGCTTCCATCGGCATCGGACAACTTATCCACGCCATTCGCCGAAACATGGACATGGTCTACATCGTGGAAAACAACGGTGTTTACGGCCTGACCAAGGGTCAATATTCGGCCACGGCTGACGTGGGCTCAAAGAAGAAGAAAGGTCCAGCAAACGAAACGCAGCCGATTGACTTGTGCGCTCTGGCCATCAACTTGGGATGCACCTTTGTCGCCCGATCGTTCTCAGGCTCAAAGAAGCAGTTGACCTCATTACTCAAGGCCGCCATGTCGCACAAAGGCTTCGCCCTCATCGACGTGATCTCCCCTTGTGTGACCTTCAACAACAACGACGAATCCATGCGCTCCTACGGCTACGTCAAGGAAAACGAAGTGACGCTCCACATGGCCGACTACATCCCTCATTTCAACCCGGTTGAGGAAATTGAAGTGCCCGAAGGCCACTTCCGCGACATCACCCTCCACGACGGGTCGACCATCCGATTGGAAACCATCTCTGCCGAACACGACCCCGGTGACGCCATGGCAGCCTTGACGGCGCTTCACGAAGCTGAAACCGGGAAGAAACACGTCACAGGACTGCTGTACTTCGATGCTAGCAAACCCTCGCTTGCCGAAGACCTCGGCTTGGTGGAGGAACCTCTGCTCGATGTCCCTGATGAAGCACTCCGCCCTGACAAGGCTTCGCTGGACGCCCTGAACGCAGAATTCCTCTCGTGAAGGGATTTTCATCGCGGCTTCTATTAAGGACCGGGGACAAATAAAGCGACATGGTTGACCCCATTACTCTCGGCTCAAGCCTTGCGTTGACGGGTTTTGGCGTCTATCTTCTGAATCGTTATTGGAAACAACGACAAGCTCGGCTTCGAGCCTTNGCCCTGCTCCAAAAATACAGCACCTCCTCTCGCATATCACTCCACGAAGGTCGAATGCGTTTGCTCGTCAGCATGCCCCAGGTTGACCAATTGCCCGAACAAGAACAAGCGGCATGGCGAGAACGCGATGAGCGCCGAGACAAAAATTACCTCGAACTTGACCTCATCCAACCGCTGGCCGATTCAGAAGAGGACGAGGCTCCTGATGAAGAGGAGCGACAAACGGAACTTGAGGCGAGGTCAAGATGGATGGAGACGCACGAATCCCCCATGCAAGAACACGTTACGCTGGTGGCGGAGGAACACATTGGAAGCGGTGTCGTCGTCGCTACCGAAGCCGATGAAGAACACGAAGTGAACATCGACGAGCGTCTTGAGCGAGAAGGTGGCGCGTCGGGCGAAGTGCAGATCTCGCTCGCTTGGGACGATTTCAACGACCTTGACCTGCATTTGTTTTGCCCTTCGGGGGAACGGATTTACTTCAACAATAAGCGAAGCGATTGCGGTGGAGAACTTGACGTCGACATGAACGTCCGACCGGTGTCGAACACACCTGTTGAAAACATCGTTTGGAAAGGAAAGGCGCCCCTTGGCACCTACAAGGTGGGGGTTCACTTCTACAAACACCACCGGAAGCGACGAACAAAGCGCGTGTGCAACTACCGCCTTCGCATCATCACCCACGGTCAAACCAAGGAATACCTTGGGAAAATCAAGTACGGCCAAGCGATGCAGATGGTCACATCGTTTTCGCTGGCGGACGCTCACAAAGCCTGAGCAACGCCGACGGCCGATAGGGCCGCTCCAAGAGGTCCTGCGGTTTCGGTGAGCACGGCAGCAACCAGTTCTGCTTCGGTGCTGAGCAGGGGTTGAATGGTCGACCAATGTTCCATAATACCGCCGTAGAGAACGATACGTCCTGGCTGAACCATTTTTTCTAGATGGTTCAATCCCTCTTGAAAATGCGACGCCCAAGTCTCGAGGTCCCATCCGTGGCGAGTGCGTGCTGCACCGGAGAGGTGTTCCTCCAAACAGCCTTCAAGCCGTGGATGGGGCAAACGTCCGTATTCGAGATTGGGGACCATCGCGCCGTGGCGGTGAACCGTTGTTCCAAGGCCCGTTCCGACGGTCAGGGTAAGCACGCAATCATGTTCCCCATGACCAACGCCGTGTTCGGCTTCAGCGACGGCTACTGCATCGGCGTCGTTGAGCATGGCAAAGCCGCCGCCGTGAAACCGATGAAGGGCAGCCCCCACGTCCTCGCCCACCCACGCTGCGCCAAGATTCGGTGCTGTGGTCGGCCTCAAGGCTTCCACTGCACCGGGAAAACCCAGCCCGATGGGCCCGGTCCATCCAAGGTTTCCAACCGCCGAAACCAGTGCTGGTAAGACATCATTTGGGCCGGTTGAAGCTGTGTGATTGTGATGGTGAAGCGGGCGAAGCAACTCGCCAGTGGAGGTGTCAAAAAGACCGATACGAAAACCACTGCCACCGAGGTCAATGCCCATGGCCTTCAAGACGCATCACCCTTTTTGCGTGCTAAAATCGCATCAACAAGTGGCGGGAACGTTGCACCGTGGGGATGTGGCGAAACCACGTCGGCCGCTTCCTGAACCGCCGGAAAAGCCCCGCCGACCGCCACCGACCACCGCAGAAATTCAAACATCGGCAAATCGTTGGGTGCATCACCGACGCACAAGGCGTCATCGGGCGACCAACCCATGCGGTCAAACAGATATCGCAAGCCTTCCCCTTTGCTCAAATGGGGTTCCATCAAATGGATGGCAAAGCCGGTTCTGACCACGCTCAAGTGCGACCATTGGCTATCCTTGACCGCAGCGATGATGGCTTCCAGAGGTTCGTCTGGAAATAAGCACCATTCGCTTTCTCTCCAGCGATTGGTGGCGATGCCTTGAGCGTCAACCCCCTCAATGTGTTTTGCGAGCCAGGCAGCGGCCTCTTTGGCTTCGTCCGCCTTGGCACGAAGCACAGGCTCCTCCCATGAAGGGTGCCAAATCACGCCACCGTTTTCACAACACATTGGCGCTGAAAGGCCAAGAAAGCGCCACAGGCCGTAGGTGACCGGGCGAACATTTCCGGTGGCCAAGACCACCGGGATGCCTGCCTCCTCAAGGCGTCGTAGCGATTGAACCGCCTCGGTCGAGAGGTGTTTTTTCCCGTCGGTGATGGTTCCATCAATATCGATGACCACCACGCTGGGATCCCAACCTTCTGGTAACCACTGCATGTGTAAGGCCAGCCGTATGAAAATCAAGAACATTCCCTTGACTGCAAGCCGACAACGACGAGCATGAGAGGTTTGATGAAGACCGGTAGGGTAGCGAAGCCATGGGAGGGGAGGACGGACCGGAGATCTTCCTGTCATTGGAAGATGATGAGCCCGTTGCGGCGCCTGAGCCTCCGCAGGAAAAGACGGTGCTTGCCGCTGAAGTTGAACCGGCCCCCACCGAAGTGTTGGACCCCGAAGTCGTTGACTCAACCTTCGTGGAAGATGCCAGCGGGTCATTTGCTGTCAGTTGGCCGTTATTGGGCATGGATTGCCCGGATTGTGCCTCAAAGGCCATGGGTGCTCTTGGCCACATGAAACAGGTCATGAACTCCAATGTATCAGCGACCTCAGGTGAGGTCAAACTCGACATCAATCTCGAGGAGGGTACACTTTCGGAAGTGTCCACAGTGTTGCGTTCACTCGGCCATGCTCCCGATATTGACCATCACGAAATCGTTGGTGTTCGGGCCAAAGCAGTGGCCCAACGAAACGATGTTCCNGTGCAGAAACTTGAGCGCGTGATTCGTCGACAGCCCGGTATTTTGGACGCTGAAATCTCCGACGACGACCGAATCCTCGTTCAATTGGTGGTTACCAACGAGAAAGCGCTTCTCGACGCCAGAAACCGTGCACTAAACCATGTGTTGGGCATTGAACCAAACTTTGTGGTGGCCAAATCCAACCGTCTTCGCCCCGACCAGTGGCGATTGATTGGTGGAGGAATTGCCTTCCCGGTCCTTTTGGTGATCATGTTGGCTGAATTGATTGGATACCACGGCATCTTGATCCCAATCTTGGCCATTCCGGGCGTCGCCATCGGCGGTGTTCAGATGTTCAAAGAGGCCTTTGCCTCGCTTCGCAACCTGCAGATGGGCTTCCAAGTCTTGACCAGCCTGGCCGTCATCGGGGCCTGCATTCTAGGGATGTGGGAGGAAGCCCTCATCGTCACCATCCTCGTTGCGTTCACCATCCACCTTGAAGGGGACGCCTTGGTCAAAGCCCGCCAAGCCATGCAAGGCGGCTTGGACCGCTTGCCCCGAACGGCGAGAAAAGTCAACCAGCGTCAAGCCATTTCCCTCTCACCCGGCATGGCCATCACGGCCCCGGTGGGTGGAATCGCCTTGCCCATGGCAGGTGGCTTGACTTTGGGCGCCCATTCGCAGGACCAACCTGAAACCGAAACCGTCCCCATCGACCTCATCCGTCCTGGCGACAAAATCGAAATCCGAAGCGGTGAACTCATCCCTGCAGATGGACGAATCGTTGAAGGCAAAGGAGCGCTCAACAAGGCACCTCTCACTGGAGAGTCCGTTCCCGTGGACGTTGGCAAGGGCGATGTGATCGAAGCGGGTTTGGTGCTCTCCAAAGGGCCCGTGGTCTGCGAAGTGCTGGCTGTGGGTGACGAAACGCGACTCTCCGGCCTCATCGATGCCGTCCACACCTTCCGAGACGTGCCGCCCCGCCTTCACAGCAGCATTGAGAAATTCACCGCTATTTGGGTGCCAGCCGTGCTATTTGGCGCCCTGGCCGTTTGGTACTTTTTCTTCCCCGATGATTGGAAAATCATCCTTCTTCTGTGGGTCGTATCCTGCCCCTGTGCGCTCTTGCTTGCCACTCCAGTCCCACATGCCGCGGCGCTTTCCAACGCCGCTCAAAACGGCGTGATCGTACGAGGCGGTGATGCACTTGAGCGCATGGCGCACGTCAACCACATTCTTCTCGATAAAACGGGAACCCTCACCTCGGGGCGACCAACCGTTGGCGAGATCGTGCTCGGCAAAGGCAGGCGCAAGCAGTCGGCACTTCAAATCATGATGGGACTTGAATCCCGTTCAAACCACCCTTATGCATTGGCGATGGTGGAACACTGNACCTCGGAAGGCATCAAAGCTGCCTCCATCAAAGAACTCAACGACATTGACGCAGGGGTTGCAGGTCAGCACGGTAGCAGTGAAGTGGCCTTCATCCGACCGGACAATGCCGAGGCGATGGGCGTTGAGGTCGAAGCGAAATTAGCCGAGGCGTTTGAGCGAGCCAAAGAAGCAGGGCACGGTGCGAGTTTGCTGGTCAAGGACGGAAAGGGAATCGCGCTTGCGACCTTTGTTCACGACGACACGCGAGACGGAACGGACGCACTCATCGCATCGTTGCGAGAGCGCAACATCAACATCGAGATCCTCTCGGGCGACCATCAAAACGCTGTCTCGGAATTCGCACGGTCGGTGGGTCTGCCAGAAAGCGCAGCCCACGGTGGCTTGAGTCCCGAAGAGAAAGTGCAGTGGGTGAAAGCGAGGTCCAGTTCCCACGTCACCATGATGGTTGGCGACGGCTTCAACGATGCAGCCGCCTTGGCCGTTGCCGATGTCGGCGTGGCCATCGGTACCGGGGAATCCGTCAACTTGGAAGCGGCCGATGTCCTCGTTCCAGGCGACGACCCCCGCATGATCACGGAAATGATCGACCTTGCTCGTCAAGCCCAACGCACGTTGATGCAGAACCTGTTTTTCTCCGTCTTCATCACGGTCACGCTGGTGTTCGCCGTCGTTCAGGCGTGGTACGACCAACTGTGGGTTGGTGTGCTGATTCACGAGCTTTCGGTTGTTATCGTCATCCTCAACGGTGCCCGCTTGGCGCAAAACGGACAATCCATGAAACTCTTGAAGGAAACGCTGAAATCTGTAGTGGGGGATACACGAGTTGCTTTTTCCTCCTTCAAATCAAGGTATTTGCCCTCACGTGGCTGATGCAATCCTTTCGGTTTGACGCGACATGTTCAAACCCTATGGGGCTGTCTTCCCGGTAGGTGCGAGAATGGGACGAGTGCGCGGCGACCCCATCACCACCGCTCTCGCCCACCCTACACGCCGTGCAGCCTATGTTGCGCTTGCTCACTCAGAAGAGATGAGCACCGTTCAACTCCAGCAACACCTCGGCGTTGACCGCTACAACCTCTACCACCATCTCAAGAAACTCGCTTCCCTCTCCCTGATTGAAAATCACCGAGACCAAGGACGCGCACGATGGTGGAGGAAAGACCAGCACGTGGATTTGCCAGAGTTGCTCCAAACCACCGCAGCCCCTACTGCACCCGCTCAAGTCGCACCAACGCCCTCACGTCCAGTCACAACCCTGGCCTCACTGGCCGTTGATGAAGAAGGACGAGATGTCATCGTCTTGGACCTCCAAGGCTCCAGGGACCAGGTCAGCGCCAAACAACTCATCATCCGCCTCTCAGAAGAATTCGGACTCTCTCTGGATGTTCCTTGGAACTTCATACCGGAACAATTGGTTCTTTACTCGAAAAAGAAGTGATTCCATGACCGAGGAATTGAGCGTGGAATCAAAGGTTTCTCCGCCTCCACTCTCCTGCCCGAAGTGCAAGGGCATGTTACCTGTGGGCTTGGGTGAACTCAACTGCAGACTCTGCGATGCAAGGGTGCGTGTCGACCACCCGTTGACTCGACGAAAATGGAAGGAAGAGAAAATCTCCTGTCCTTCGTGCTCCAAGGTGTTGGTCGCCGGGGTTGACCACCGCCCAGCGGATCTGAAATGTGGGACCTGCGAGACGTACTTCACCCTCAAAAAACAAGTTCCACGGGTGGAGATTGCCTGCCCCGGATGCCATCGCAATTTACGAATGAAACGCCGTCCGGGTACGAGGACCATCGAATGCCCTGCTTGCGACACGGAGTTTAACGTTCGATTTTGACCCACGGTCAACGAAAAGGGGTCAAAAAAAACCCAATACGGCGCGCCAATTCGTCGCGCTCCTTATCTATGAAGAGAAGCCCATGAAGAAGTGGATGGGATTCCAATGGGTTTGAGCGAAAGCAATGACAGTGAGGCAGTGGATGCGGCTCACACAGGTCAAGAAGCGACCGAACGGGTGACCCTTGCGTCGCTTCGCTCCCAGTTCACGTCGTCCGATACCTCCTCGTTGGACGATGCGTTGGGTACGCGTGCCCGCTTCCGACAAGAGGAGCGTTTGCGAGCAGATCTCCGACGAGAGCGACGTCTCCGCCAACAGGCCATCACCGAGCGTGTCAACGCCATGAAGGCAAACATCGCCAAGGACTTGGCCACCCAGCACGACATGACCTTGGACGCGCTGGAAAACGAACTCCGTTCCTCCATGGAAGCCGAACTTGAGACCATGGAACGGGATGCACTCGCAGCAGAGGAATCCCGGGTTCGCCACGAATTGGACCTTCGTCTTGAACGACAAATACAGGCCATGCACGAGCAGCACGGTGTGGAACAACACCAACGCCTAGAAGAGCGAAAGGCCGAGATGAAAACCTCCATTGAACGCCAATTACACGAGGAATACGACCGCCGGCTCGCCATTCAGAAGGAACGACTGAAGCTTGATTACAACCAAGAATTACAACACCGCCTTCGAGAGGTTGAAGCCAACCTCGAGCAGGAAATGGAGCAGCGATTCGTTGAGATGGAACAGTTGGAAATCGGACGTCTTGAAGACGGTCATGAGGCGTTGTTGGCCGAACGTGAAGACCAACTTCGCCGAGGCATTCGAACCCGACTTGAACAACAACTTCGTCAGCGCCTCAAGCAACGCGAGGCTCGCCTCAAAGTAGAATTTGAGCGACGCAGCCTTCGTCTGGAAGAAGACATCGCTCAGCAACTCCAGGTTGACATTGAGCAGCAACTCCGACGAGAAACCGACGACCTCGAGGAACGAATGCGTGAGGACGTGGAATTGGCCATCGGCAAGCGCCGTGATGAACTCCGAGGCCAAATCGAACAGCAACTCAACGAACAACAGGCCGAACGCCTGGCCGAGCGAAAGGCTCGCTTGAAGGCGAAGTATGACCTGACCTTTAGCAAGGCCATCGACGACATCTCAAGGAGTTTGCAAACGGAGATTGAGGCAGAACTCGAACACCGAATGGAGAACGAATTCAGTTCCTACCGACACGCACGAGAAGCGGAGATTCAAAACCGGCTTTCCCGCTATCGCTACGAGCGAGAGGCCGAGCTCCGCGAACAGTTGGAAGCGCAATACAGCGTCAACAAGAAAGACTGGACCGAACGCCTCGACCTTGAATTCCAATCCCGAGAAGCAGCCGCTCGAAAGGCCATCATGTCAGAGGTGGATGCACAATTGCGCAACGAGCGCTTGACCCACGATACCGACCTCGACCTGCTGAAGGAGGAAACGGCGCTTGAACTCGAAGTGGAGATGGAAGAGCGTCTGCGTGATTTCAAATCCCGCAAGGAAGAGGAAGTCGCCACACAACTCGAACGCCAGTTGGACAAGCGAGAAGAGATCATGCGCAACAAAGCGCTCATCGATGTTCGCAAGCGAGAAGCACAAATCCGTGCAGAAATCGAAGCCCAACTTGGCCTCAAGCGAGCCGAAATTCGCGACCGCCTCAAGGGGCTTGCCGAAAAGATGGATTCGTTCAAGGAAATGGCGGAGGAAAAGATGCGGGAAGCCGTTTCGGAACAAATTCAGGGCGAAATCGACGCCGACGAAACCGAACTCCGAACGCGAGAACAGGAATTCAGTTCGCTCCAAGCCACCGATACACGGGCAGAAAAGCGACAGAANTGGATGCAATCCATCTCCGGACAAGCCCCCGCTGCCTTTGGAGCGGGCGCCATGGACCCGACAGCCCTCGGTGCACGCCCTGACGGGTTGGGCGCCGCTGCTGGCCGACCACTTCGCGGCCTCATGGGCCAACAAGCCCAGGAAGAGCCACGCCTCGGCTTGGGCAATATGCGAGCACCGATGACCAGCGCTCGACCGCTGGCGGGTCAAGTGCCACCTGTGCGAACCGTCCGACAGCCCATCGCTCAACCCGAACCGGTCCGCAACATCAGGAAGCCCATCGCTGCTGCTGAACCCGAATTCATTCCGCAAGAAGAAGCCGCCATGGAAGAGGTTAGCGAAACGATGGTCGAGGAGGTCATGGCAGAGGAAACCGTCGCCGATGAGGTTGTGGAAGTTGAGGAACCAACCTCAACGATGCAACGACCAACGGCGCTCTTGAAGCCCATTCGTGGCACGCTTCGACCCCTCGAAGAGGAAGAGGAGGTTCGTACAGCCCCACTGACGCCGATCGGTCATATGCTGGTGCCTGAGAAAAAGCGTGGACCGCCGCCCTCTTCGTCCATCGGACAAAAAACAGCGACCCTCAAACCCGTTCGAGGCACTCTAACACCGGTGTCCAAAACCCCGGTGAAACGCCTCGATCCAAGTGAAGACCAAGACGAAGATTGAGGCTAACTTCGTTTACACGCCAAAGCGCGCTGTTCATATCTATCGGCTGCCTCGGATTTCACATGAAGCGTTGGCTTGCGGTTCTCGTTGTTTTTCTCCTCGGTACGCAAGCGAGCATGGTCGGCACCGTTGCAGGTGACCTCTCACTGCTGACCGACGGTGGACAAACTGACAGCCTTGACCGTCCACTCGTCTTGTGGACTTCGCTTAACGATGGGCGGATTCTCACGGTTGACAACGAAGGCAATGTGAGCGTGAACGCCTTCAGCAACGGCGTTCTCTCCACACAGTGGACCGTCTTCCTCGACGTTGATGCCAACAAGGCCCGACTGGACGGTGCACAAGAGTTGGTCACCGTCGCTCACGACAATGGCGCCTACGTGGTGCAGATGAGTACCCAAACCGTCTACTGGAACATAACAACCCCCGACCCCGTTGACGATGCTGTTTTGGACCAAGAAGGTGAATTGTGGCTGGTGTACTACGCCGGTAAGCGTCGAGCAGACCAATACGACGTCAACGGGTTTACCGGTGTTAGCAGCAGCAGCATCGCCTCTGGAATTTCGGCCTTTGAGATTCTTCATGACGGACGGGTGGCCATCGCCTCCTACAATAAGAAAATCTACGTCCACGGCGGTGATGGAACATTAACCAACACGCTGACAGAACCCAACGGTATCGTTTCAGCCATGGTTGAAATTGACAACACAACCCTCCTCGCTGGAACCACCGGTGGCACGCTCTATCATTACGACACGACCACATGGGCCTCGGCCAGCCTCAGCCTGGGCCACACCAAACAAAGCATGTCCCTCGACAGCTACAACGGTATGTACGTCGTGGGTGCAAAGCAAGGAAAAACCACCTTCATCGATGAAACCAACTTCACGGTGCTCCAAACATTCACCGCCTCCGGCGACATCATCGCCACCGTTCCTCAGTTCACCGGCCAGTTCTTTGCCATCGGTGTTGGACCCACAGACACCAAGGTGCGCTATTTTGACCTTGACAGCGACCAAGACGGCGTGAACGATCTCGCCGACGCTTTTCCCAACGACGCCACCCAAACCCTCGATAGCGACGAGGACGGCTACGGCGACAACCCCAACGGCAACCAACCCGATGCCTTTCCCAACGAAGCTACGCAATGGACGGACAGCGACGGGGACGGATATGGCGACAACGTCGCCGGTGAAAACGCCGACCTCTTCCCCAACAACGCCGACCAGTGGGCGGATGCTGATGGCGATGGCTACGGCGACAATAGCAACGGGCAAGATGGCGATGTCTTCCCCGAAGAAGCCACTCAGTGGGCCGACAATGACCGAGACGGCTACGGTGATAACCCNGACGGGTTCAAAGCCGANAGTTGCCCGACGGTGAACGCCTTCTCAACCATTGACCGCTACGGTTGCCCCGACAGCGACCTTGACGGCTACTCAAATCCAGACGAGAACTGGACGGTGGATGACGGCGCTGACGCATTGCCCAACAACCCCACCCAGTGGCTCGATGGCGATGGCGACGGATACGGGGACGCCTCGGACGGCCAAAGCCCAGATGCTTGTCCGTGGGAGTTTGGCACCTCCACCAAGGCGGTCAGCGTTGACCCCAACAGCACCAAGGGCTACGTCGCCATTCCATCGTATGGATGCCTTGACGAAGACGGCGACGGCTATGTTGACCGAACCGAATCGCCACTGATGGACATCGACGCTAACGAGCATTTTGACGGCGACGGCGACGGCGTCGGTTCCAACTCGGATTACGACGATACACGTGGCTTCATTCAAACCGAGCAAGACCACTGCTTGAACGACAAAAACGACACTTCGGAAGCCTGCATCGGCTGGAACGACCCCGCCTATCAGGCCTATGTGAACAGCGTTGAGGAAGGGACGATCGTTCTCGGATACAATGCTTGGAACACCACCAAAGACAATCCTCAGGGTGGCGATTCATCCCTGGGCTCCGTTGACGAGGACACCTTGAATCAAGTTATCATGGTCGGTTTGGTCGCTTTCGTTGGATTGACCGCTCTCATTTTGGGCGTGGCTTTCATCATGAAGCGCCGCAAGGATGCGGCCACCACCAAAGAGTACGGTGGCGTACGACCCGGTATGTCGAGCGACGCCGCCAAAGAAGCCTTGGAAGGACGAGGGGGCTTGTCGGCTGACGGTGGCATCATTTCGGATGCTTCGTGGGATGATGATGTCGCTCAACTCAACTTCGATGAAGAGACGGATGGATTTGCCGACATGGACCTCAAGTCGGACGAAAACCTCGGTGAGGCGGACTCGATGACCTATGAAGAAGAGAGCATAGAATCCATCGCCGGCGTGGAAGCGGAGGCTGAGCCAGCAACTGAGCCCGAAGCGAGCAGCGACACCCCCGAACGGCCCAGCGAGGCCCCGCCCCTTCCAGAAGGCGGCCTTCCCGACGGTTGGACCATGGACCAATGGCAATGGTACGGCCATGAATGGCTTGAGAAATACGGGAAGAATTAGACCCAAACAATGGGTAAACTCGCCTTGAGAGCGCCGAGTTCAACGCCCGTGTACAGCGGTTTTCCTTCTATTTTGCAGGTGCTCATCACCAACCACAAAAAGCCGTTCCACGCCTTTGCGTCAGCGAATAATTCCACTTTTCCGTGAATCGCTGCCATCAGCAATTGAGCTTGTTCGGTCTCGTCGCTGCACAAACCTTTGACCAAATCTTTGGCTTCAAAACGATAGCCTGGAGGGCGCCACGACATCATGATGATCAAACCTGGAAGGGAGCGAGGTTCAGGCGCTCAGCGAGGTGGTCAACATCAACATCAACGGCCTGCTTCATGCGGTCTCGGAGGATGTCAATTTCACCCTTCATCTTGAGCATCTTGTGTGTGCGAATCATCTCCGCCAACAATTCATTCACGCTCTTGTGTCCGCCGGTTGTACGCAACGTGTTCAATTGACGTCGAATCTCATAACTCACGCTCACGGATGTCATTCCTTCTGCTGTCATGCGCTAACCCAGTCGGTGTTCGGCTTGGGCCCATACTTAACCCATGCGAAGGGTTTCGGGGTCTACGGTGCCGTTTGAGAGGCGGGAGAGGTGCACCGGCAAACAAGAAATTAGCGAATGTTTCGTTCTCGGCGGAGTCGGGATTCCTCGACAACCCCAAATTCTCGGCGCACTTCTTGGACGCGCTGATGCACTTCTTTCGCCAGCGTCCAGTATTCCAAACTTCCAGCACCCGCACCGGAATTGGTGGGTTTGTTGAGAATCACGGTCGGTGCACCACTCCACGGTGCTTCAGCAACCTTCGCCAGTCTTCGCACGGTGGTGTTGAATAATTTGTTCGGCATTTTCTTGTTGACCTGGTCGCACACATAGGTGCTGAGTTTGGAGCGTCCGTCCACCATGGTCATGACAATACCGAAGATCTTGAGGTTGCGGTTGATACGTCGTTGAATCATCTTGATGGAGTTCATCAGCATGCTGAAGCCTTCCAAGGCATAGTATTCGGCTTGGACGGGCACCATCACCCAGTTCGCAGCACACATGGCGTTGATGGACAACAAACCGAGCGAGGGCGGGGTATCGATGATGATGTAATCAAACTCGTCCATGATGGGCAGGAGCGCTTCTTGAAGACGGGTTTCACGGCCGATTTTGTGACTCAATTCAATTTCTGCACCCGAGAGATGGATGTCGCTGGGAAGAATCCAAAGATGGCCTGCATCAATGGTGTTGGGGACTTTCTTGCCACCGTTTCTGTTGCTCCATGCGTCTCGCATGGCCTTCGTGATCTCTTCGGGTGGGATGAGGTACTCTTCCATCAACGGCAATTCCTCACCGCCATCGTTGGTCAGCAAGTCATACACCGTTTTCTTAATCTTCTTCTTCTCAAGACCGAACGATGTCGCACAGTTGCCCTGAGGGTCCAAATCAACGAGCAGGACCTTGGCGGGAGGCAGCCCTTGTCGTCGAGAACCTTTTGCCAAAGCAGCGGCGACATTGACCGCCGTGGTGGTCTTTGCACACCCTCCTTTCTGGTTCGCAACGGCGATGACCATCTTGTAGGGATTCACGGTGTTTCATCTCCGGCAGATTCAGCAGGAAGGAACTCCCCTTTCAATGCGAGCCTTAAACGCCCGGGTTTCAAGCCGGTTGAATCACGGGAACGGGCACTTCGGAGAGGATCTTTCGGACGATGTGCATACCGGTGATACCTCGAATCTTAGCCTCAGGCTTCATGTTGATTCGGTGGGAGATGATTTGCAAGGCAATCCCCTTGATGTCATCGGGGATGACGTAGTTACGTCCAGCAATAGCGGCCGCAGCACGGCCACTCTTGAACAAGGCCTGACTGGCACGGGGTGAGGCTCCGTTGATGACACGGTGGTCCTCACGGGTGCGCTGCACGATTTCGATGATGTAGGAGAGAATGGCTGGGTCGACATGCACCGTTTCGAGGGCTTTTTGCATGGCTACCACCTTCTTTGGCGAGGTGACCTGTTCGACCACGTGCTCATCCTGTCCTCGCAACTTGCGTCGAGCGAGGATGGCTTTTTCCTCGGCACGGTCGGGGTAGCCCATGCTCATCTTCATCAGGAAACGGTCCATTTGAGCCTCAGGAAGCGGATAGGTTCCTTCTTGTTCAATCGGGTTCTGTGTGGCGATAACGACGAAAGGAGCCGGCAATTTGTGGGTGATTCCTTCAATGGTCACCTGCTTCTCTTCCATTGCTTCCAGCAATGCTGCTTGCGTCTTTGGAGGAGCACGGTTGATTTCGTCAGCAAGAAGAATGTTAGAGAATAAAGGACCGGCACGGAGTTTGAATTCTCCTACCTTTTGGTCGTACATGTAGGTCCCCATGATGTCGGAGGGCAACAGGTCAGGCGTAAATTGAACACGCTTGAACTTGCAACCGAGCGCTCGAGCAAAGGTGTTGGCGAGCAAGGTCTTCGCTAGACCAGGGAAGTCCTCCAGCAACATGTTGCCGTTGGAAAGGATACCCACCGTTACACGGCGCAGGTTCTCGTTTTTACCGATGATGACTTTGCTCACCTCGTTCATGAGGCTGTTGGAAATGGCCGAAACGGTCGCAATCAAATCTTGGGTACGTGCGCCACCGGCGCCTGCTTGCATGCTTGCTTCCATCTCAAGACCTCGTTTGTAGAATGATGTCTTCTCATATCTTATATGAATGTGTGCGCTTTCCATGCCAAAAATGCTCATCCGAACATCAGTGCAGTGACCTATCGGCCCCAGAAGTGATTGTCCTTGCGATGGAGGGCGACGATTTCATCCAAAATTTCCTCTTCCAACGGCGAGAGGTCCACCTTCTTCAGGCGTTTTACGTGGCGTTCGGGAACGTCGACGTAGAATTCGTCCAACTCCTCGATGTGGCGCCCAACGGTGGGGCCTTGAACCGCCACCGCGACCTCATCGCCCTGCATGGCTTCCTTCACATCCTCGCTTGCACGGGTGCGTAAACTCTTGACTTGGCCCACCGGCGTACCGTCCAGCTTCATGAGTCGCTGGCCGACATGGATTCGCCCCCCGAGCACCCGCATGCCGACGATGGCCGGACCCTTGGCACGGAAGGTGTGGTCCTTCAGATAGCGCACCTTTCCAGGGTAGACCAGCGCTTCACGTTGCTCTTCTTCAATGGCCGCTTTGGTGGTTTCTTGCCACTCCTCAAAAGCGTCCATGATGTGGTAAATGATCGGCCCAGCGATGAATTTGACTTCGCCTTCATCATCGGCGAGTTGTTGGGCCACATCGCTCGTGTTCGCCTTGGTCGAAAAACCAAGAATGACCTTCTGAAGCGGGTCAGCAGCGGATTTGGCCATCAAGATGTCTTTCTTGTTGACGGGCCCAACCGTGGCTTGGCGTACCGGGATGTTCCGTTGATGCAATTCAAAGGCGAGGGCTTCCAATCCACCGACGGTATCGGCCTTGATGACCACGCCCGTACGGTCTTCTTCCGCTCCGCGACATTCGCCTTTGGCGGTGTGGTCCTGGAAGGATTGCCGAGCAAAAATCTCCTTGCATGAAGAGCACATGACCGGCATGCTGTTGAATATCGCTCGCCATTCTTCCCGAATCGCTTCCTCGGCAACCTCAATTTCCTCAGGGGTGTTGGCCAAATGCAGCGTTGTACCAGCGATGGTGGCTTCGAGCTTTGGCGCCACGATCTTGACGCCACAGGCGGCTTCAACGCTGTCAAAATTGACCCAACGCTTCCCGGCGTCTCGCATCTCAGCCATCCCCTGAGGACGCTTAAGCCCCTTGATGTGAGTCGTGAACGGCCCGTCCTGACCGGCAAGCATGAGCGTATCGCCGACTTTGAGCTCACCTCGATAGAGGATGACATCGACCGTTTTGCCCATNCCGACTTCGTCTCGCATCTCCAAAACGGTTCCTTGAGCGGAACCGAGCGTATCGGTCAACCGGTCTTCNAGGAAACGCTCGGCCAAGCCGACGGTGACCGCCAGCAAGTCTTGGAGTCCTTCCCCCTCCTTGGCCGACATGGGGACGAGGGCGACGTTTTGTCGGAAATCTCGGATTTGGTCGTAGCGCTCGAGGTTAAATCCGTGTTCTGAGAATTGACCGACGGTTTTCCAATACCGGTCCTCGAAGAGGTCGCGAACGTCCTCTCGTTGCGCTTGGAAGGATTCGATAAAGGAACGCCCTCGCTCGCTGCGCCATCCGTGAAGGCGATCCACCTTGTTTCCTGCAATGACAAAGGGCGTGCGAGTTTCCTTGAGGATGTTGAGGGATTCAATGGTCTGGGGCTGCAAGCCTTCCATGATATCGACGACCAAGACAGCGATGTCAGCCACCGACCCGCCACGATTTCGGAGCGAGGCGAAGGAATGGTGGCCCGGGGTGTCAATGAATAACAATCCGGGTGATTTGAAATTCTTCCCACCCAACATGGCGGCGCAGGTCTCGTTGAGAACATCAGCCGGCACTTCAGTAGCGCCGATGTGTTGGGTGATGCCACCGGCTTCTCGGTCCATCACGCTGGCTTGGCGCTGACTGCCGATGGAGCGAACCATGTCGAGGACACTTGTCTTTCCGTGGTCGACGTGGCCGAGCACCGAGACAATCGGCTGTCGGTTGTGGCCTCGCAAAGGAGCCTCGCCTTCATCGGCGGGTGTGACCTCTTCGTCAGCCATGGTATCACCACTCAAAGTGCGGTGTTATGAGGGTTCACTCGTAAACCCACGAGCCCATCGTGTTCTCCCAGGACATCAAGCCCTCGGGGAACCACAAGCCAAGCTCGAATTCAGCCGTTTCCGGAGCATCAGAGCCGTGAATCATATTGTAGCCCATGTCCATGCCGAAATCGCCACGGATGGTGCCTGGGTCGGCGTTTCGGCCGTTGGTAGCGCCGATGAGTTTGCGGGCGACGGCAATGGCTTCAACACCTTGCCAGGCCATGCAAACGACGGGACCGGAGGTCACGAATTTGATGAGGCCGGGGAAGAAGGGGCGTTCCTTGTGGACATCGTAGTGGGAACGAGCGATTTCTTCGGTCGGCACCATGGCCTTCAGGCCGACGAGTTTGAGGCCCTTGCGCTCAAATCGTCCAATAATTTCGCTGATGAGGCCTCGCTGCACGCCGTCGGGTTTGATCATAACATAGGTCGTTTCCATGGTGTTCACCGTACCGACCCAAAAGTGACCCGTTTATGGGCGTTGCTGTGGGGCTGTGCGGACAGCAGCCTTCACTGAATGCCGCCCTTGACGTAGTGGCGAGTCCACTTGACCTTGCGGGCATTTCGCTTGAGTTGGAGTTGGTTCTTGCGAGCCTTGCTGCTCTTGAACCAAAGAACGCTGCCATCCTTGCGGACAAACATCATGCCGGTACCGGGTTCAATCTCTTCGCCCGTGAAGTTACAAATTCGTCGTTCTGGCATTGTTCTCACCGTGCGTTCAGCTTGCGGGCTTCACGGCCCGTGTCCTTGAGCATCAAAATGTCGCCAACTCGAATAGGTCCGAGGACGTTGCGGCTGATGATACGGCCAACGTCCCGGGGGTTGGGGGCGTCGTTGACACGCACCTTGACTTGCGTTGCTTCACCGGTCATACCGGTTCGGCCGACGATTTCGACCACTTCTGCTGGCCATCCACCAAGTTCTTCACTCATCGTACTCAACTCGTAATGGACGCTCAGTTGTTCTTGAGGCCTTTGATTTCCTCAACAACTTCGTGGAATTTCTCTTGGGCACCTTTGGTGATTTCCATGACAGCGATGGAAGCAGCGGTGGTGTCCTTTGGCATGCCGATGCCCTTGGCAAGGAATTCTTGGCTGGGCACATAGCCGAATGGAATGTCTTTCTCTTCGCAAATCAGCGGGATGTGAGCGAGCAACTCAGGAGGGTTCACGTCCTCGGCGAGGATGATGAACTGGGCCGTACCGCGCTCAGCGGCTTTGGTCACTTCGTTGCTTCCTTTCTTGACACGACCGTTCTTGTTGAGGTCGATCATCTCGTAGATTTTGTTGGCTAGGTCTTCTGGGGTTTCAAATTGCACGTGTACACTCATTGGAATCTCTCCTTCCTCGTGATAGGGGCATCCCTCCGCACGACCTCGCGGATATAAACGCAACGGCGAGACCGTCGGAGTGTTTTTTGTCCCAGTTCCACTTCAATGTGGAGCAGTGTCCTGTTTTTCATGATGAAAGGCCAAGTTCATCCAAGATTTCGTTCACGCCCCGAGCCAGCGCCGGGCCCCCAGAAATGACATCTCGAGCATTGGGCAGGGAACCCGTTGCATGCACACCGTCCACATAACGAAGGAGACGAGCGATGGCCCCGCCGGTGAACAAGCCGTGGCTGCAAGCGGCGTGCACTTCCACAGCACCCTGGCTTCGAAGCGCCTCTGCAGCTCGGCAAATCGTTCCGCCGGTGGCGATCATGTCATCGACGATGGCGACCGATTTCCCATCCACATCCAAATCTTTGGCCTTGTGGACGATGGTGTGTGCGTCGATTCGCGTTTTCTCGAGGTAGGAAAACTCACAGCCAATCTGCTGAGCCACGCTGGAGGCTCGGTCGATGGCGCCTTTGTCGGGCGAGAGGATGAAATCCGGATTGACCGATGTCTTCAGGTGGTCGGCGAGTTCGGGCATAGCGCTGATGCAGGCAACGGGAATGGCCATCTCGCTCAAAACCGCCGGCGCGTGGAGGTCCAAGACGGCCATGCCGTCGCAACGCGTAGCCAACATGTTGGCGATGGCACGAGCGGAAATCGATTCACCTGGCTTGAATCGCTTGTCTTGACGAGAGTAGCCAAAATACGGAACTGCCAAAATCACACCTTTTCCGACATCAGGTAGGGTTTGAGGGCCGATTTCTCGCAAATTTTGCAAACGGCCCGCTCGAACGTCCTGAATGGCGTCCAACATCAGCAACGTTTCCACGATGCCTGAATCGGGGAAGGTGTTTGAAACGAGAACAACCGGTTCATCGCGGAGTGCCTGAATCGTCTCCGTGGGGATTCGAATGTAGCCTTCCGTGTCTGGAAAGCGCCGAGTCTCAAGGGCATGGTGTTCCCATCCCATCGCTTCTGCGAGTTGGTTGGCCATGGACGCTGCGTTGCTGCCCGATACGACGACCATGCCATCCCCTTGGTCAATCCCAGTGGCTGGCCCTTCATGTTCTTTGCGAGACGCTTGCAAAGCGAAAGTGGTGCGCGAGGCAGGACTTGAACCTGCGACCTCCCGGTTATCAGCCGGGTGCTCTAACCGACTAAGCCACCCGCGCAAGGGTAAACTCGGCGACTTGAAGCCCCGTCATAAGCATGACGGCTCGCGAAGGAATCCTTCCGAAGAAAGAAATCACTCTTCTTCCATGCTGTTGATCGTGATGTACGATGGTAACTGCATGACTTTCTCGAAGGTGCGTGAGAGGACGACTTCATCCAGGCGCTCACGGGTTCGTGCGAGGGCCGTGATTGGAATGCGGATTTCTTTGTCGATACCGAACTCCATCTGCATGCGCATACGCGTGGTCACGATGACGCCCTTGTAGGTGCGCTTCACACGGAACAGGCCGGTGATGACACCGATTTCTTCACCTTGGTTGTCGAGCACTGCTCGGTCCAGCATTTCGTCGGGTGCATACAACTTCTCGTCAATGCGCACGGTGTTTCGCCAGCGGCGCTGCAATTCTCGCATGGATTTCGACAGCTTGACGGTCCCGTCGCCTCGGATACTGTGAACCAGTTCCTTGGGCAGCGGGGCCAATTCGGCCGGCTTTCGCATGTATTCATCAGCAACGTCGGGTGCCACTTGGATCCGCATGGATTGCACACGGGCCTCGTTTGGGTGGTGTCGCTCACCCACAATCGTTCCTACTTTCTTATCGTTGACATAGACATCCCGGTGTACTAATTCCTGGATGTTGTAATCTGTGTTTTTCATTTCCCATCTCTCCTGCCGATTTTCTTCGGCTTACCCTGCTGTCGCCCTCGGCCCCTAATATATTCTTCGCAGAATAAAATATCATTTCCAATTACATTTGACGCATAATGCAAGGTTCAACCAATTGAAATATAGAAAAAAATTCGTTTTTCAATGTCGCATAACGCGTTAATCTGCAGTTGAAAATTTTCTAATCACCCCAGAGAAGAGGAATCTCTTTTCAATTGAAAACCTCTTTCTCCATCGAACTGGCTGGATTGGCACGGGTTCAAGTCTCAATTTTTCCCAAATCTCGTAATTTCCAATTGAAAATTCAGAAAAAACGCTTATTTTTCGGGACCACTCACGCCTGAATGAATCAAGATGTGAAACGAGGAGTCTTGATGAAGACCGTCCATCTCGGCGAACCATGACCGTCGTGGCTCTGCTCGCTGACCCTGAGCACGTGCTGGTCTCAGCCGTGGTGGAGCGCGGCATGATGGAAGGCCTGACATTCAGCGTATCGCCCGAGATGATGCCTTTGCTTCGTCAGCGCTACGACGCCTCACTGCAATCCTTTCCTGATGCCATTCAATCCCATGAGGTGTCTTCAGTCGTCGATTGGTCGCTCGAAATGACTGGAAATCCGCATGCCTCCCCTGTTTCAGCACAACGAAGAATGAAACTCGCCTTTGATGGAGAGGAAAGCCCTGACGGCGAAGACGGCACCATAACGGTCCACCTTCACGATATGCTCCCCCCGGCAAGAAACTCAAACAACGCCAACCTGTTTCGCACCTGGCTGAGAGAACTTGACGAGAACACTCTCCCAATGCTTGACGGACAGTCCCGGTATTGGTGCGATCGTTCCGATATGGCATACGCCATCGTTGAGTTGCTGAAAAACCAGCCAGAGGAACGCTCGTTCAATCTGGCAGGGCGACGGCAATGGTCGCTTGAAGAAACCTGGAGAGAATTCAATGAACTTGTGGACCGAACCAAAGCGGGACAAACGGGCCAATTCAACATCACCCACCTTGAAGCAAAAGGTGTTCCAGCCATCAAAGCCGTGAGCGTTGAATCAAGCTCTTCTCCACACAAGCGACCACCGCTGGGCGCCATTCACAAATTTTTGGAACAACACGACGGTGAAGGATGGCGACCAAAAACGCCGCTTCGCCAAAGCCTGATGTTTGTCATCGCCATGCTTGACGAGACTCAAGACTCGTGAGGCTCACTGAAGAGGTCGGCCCCCAAGAGAGGAAGCAGCAAACTTGCATCGCCCTCCACACACACATGGGGAGCCTCAGGGCGCATTTTGCCCCATGAAATCGCTTCTCGAAGACGTGCTCCAGAAAGGCTTCCATCATGTTCTGGCGCAGTAGTAATGTATACTGCAGAATCTAATCCTCCTCTATATTGGTTCCACCAAATCACGTGGTGCTTTGAGATGCCGCCACCGACCATTAATGCGTTGGATGTCTCTACATCCCAAGTCAAATCACTCATCACCTGTTCATCAGCCAAAGTATCGATATGGAAGTCTCGATATTTTTGCCTAAACATGAAAAGTTGTGCTCCAATTGACCCATCAGTAATTCCAGGTATACAAACCGGAATCTTATGTTTAGCAGCCC
>FUFK010064023.1_pt1 | contig 31263 bp, 53 predicted proteins | sample 1021851 | NCBI WGS metagenome assembly FUFK01 (sample SAMEA51879418, study PRJEB19060) | metagenome | reverse complement strand
TCTAACAGGGTAAATTCCTATTGCTAATCTTTCTGCGTCTGTCCATAAAGTATATATTGAAGATGGGTGTTGAACTCCATCAATAGTTATCCCTTTGTTGCCTTTTGGCATTTGAACAATATTACCATCTTGAACTAGTGCAAACATATTATGATAAAGTTAGGTTAAGGTTTCTACCAACTTCTAAAAATTTAGAACCATTATATCTAAATACAAATAAATCTCCTTTAGAAGCAGTTGTTGTTAATGTTGGCGCTGTGTCATCTTTAAATTCATAAACAGCATTAAATGATAATGTTCTGCTTCCTGTTCCATCTTGAATAACTAATAATGAAACAAATTGACCGGCTACTCCATTTGTAGCTGCACCTAATGTTCTACTTGCACCAAGTGTTACTTTTGCAACTGGGCTTGATTGAACATCCCATGAAATTGTTGAAGCGTCTGTTAATGTTGCTTCCGGAAAATAAGCTGCATCATTGAACTTAAATTTTCCCGTGCCTTTAGTTGATAATGATAATCCAACGTTTGAATCTCCACCATCAACTGCTAATCCAACATCATTGCCTGTTGCNGCATTNGTTAATTCTGCAAAATTTACTGCNCTTGCAGTNGTTTGAAANATTAATTGTTCATTATTATTTTCNTCAAATAATCCATGGGCATCATCAATTTTTATGTTTGCTGAATTAGTGTCTAAATCTCCACCAAGTTGAGGCGTTGTATCGCTGACAATGTCAAATGATACTGTGCTATCAATAAAGTTAATTGTATTCGCTGAAGTATCAACTGTTGCAAAACTAATATCATCAGACCCGTCAAAAAATTTTATTTCTAATGAATTAGATCCAGAATTTGTAGTATCAAGCCAAATTGTTCCGGTTGTTGCTGATCCCGGCCTTGATGTTCCAGAATGCATTGAATTNAACGCCCCAAGGATATTGTTNAGTTCAGTTCTAAATGCACTAAACCCTTGGTTTGCAATTGANACGTCAGAAACTTGGCTCATATCTATTCTATAAACTTATTTTATGTACTTTTCAACCCATGACCTATNGCAACATAGTCAAAAGTTCTATTNATATTTGATCCGCTTGAATNTTTAAANAATATATCAAATCCAGTTATTGCTTTATTTGATATAGTAAAAAAATCTCCTGTTGCCATATTCTGAGCTGCGATNCCAATACTTGGTATAGCAAAAAAAGGATTTGTAAAGGNAATNGATTTNGTTGAAGTTCCNCTTGCAACATCCTCGTCTGTTTCAGTTCTTTTCTGCATTTTCACATCAATAGATATTCCAGAAACAAATGCTCTTGTTTTAAAATTTTTATTTGCCAAGTCTTAATCTAAATTTAAAAAATCTCCCTTTAAATGTTGTTGATGTATTCATAGGTTGAAAACTTGTTGCATTTGCTAGGGAAGTTGTTGAACTTGCAATCTGTAATTGAACTGTTGCATTTGTCGGATCATTACCATCAAATGGTGCGGGGGCATCGTCAAATAAAGAAACGCCTCTGCCATCATCAAACAAATCATAAGGATCTTCAATTTGGTCAATTGTGATACTTTTTATAAAAGATACATCATAAATGCCGTCTAAAGATAAAGATTGATNNAANGTATAAAATCCCTCATTGTCAACATTATCGTCTGCTCCCCCTAAATCAAAATCACCTGAGGCGCTGTCAAAATTACCTGTTACGTCATCAAAATCATTTTTNGTATCTAAAACAATTGAAAGAGTTCCGGAACTATCTGTCAAAGCAACATCTTCGTCAAATGTCCCGCTTGAAATATTTTCTGTTAATGTTTGAATATCTTTGAAGTTATTTGTGACTGATGCAATATTTGAATAGATGATTGTTTCATTATTGCTTTCATTTCCTAATTTATCAACTGCTTTGATACAAAAAGCACCATCCCTTACGTTTGTCGTTATGCTTGTTCCAGACGTTCTTGGAACTTGCAACCAATTGACTGATTTATTCCATTGTGCATTGTTAGTTACATTTTGATAACGAATTTCGTAAAATGAAATATCAAGATCTGTATTTGCATCCCAGTTTAATTGCATCTGTGAGCTGCCCAACATATTGACAGAAAAATTTTGAACATCACTTGGAGGTTCGGTTGCGCCAACAATTTTTCTATTTGCTGTTGTATAAGCTGAAGCAATCCCCAAAGTGTTCAATGCCCTTACTCTTACATTATAAGTTTCATCATCAATGACATTTAATAGTTCATAATTTAATTGAATTCCTTGACCTATAATTTTGAAATTTGTTTCAGATGATTTTTTTGCTTCAACTTGATATTCTCTAACAAATTTATCTGTTGATGCACCCACTAATATATTCAATCTTGTAATAACTGTTCCCTCTGAATATTCGACAAGTTCATCACTTAAAGTTAAACTTGCAGGAGCGCCAACAGTCAATGGATTTGGCAATGTCGTATCTGGAATTGTTGCAACCGCAGATTGCGTTGCAAATGTATAAAAACTATCTTGATGTTCAACAAGATTTAAAGTTATTGTTTGGCCTTTATTTAGAGTCACTCCAATAACTCTAAATGCTTTTGCGCTGAATGACGGTGTTGCATGAGTGATTGAAACAATATCTCCAACAATTAAATTCATTGCTTCACCACTTGCAGTCAAGGAACATCTTAATCCGTTTCTTGATCTTCTCAAAATTACTTCTGCATGTTCTTGCGCTTGATGAAAACTTGTCAATCCCTGTAATGAAAATCTACCTTCTAATAGTTCACCACCGTCTGCAGTTTTCATTGTTGCGTGTTGATCTGCAGACGCAAGTGAACTGTCATCATTTGGAGGAAATGAAGCTGTGTTGTTTCTAAAACCTAAATCAACGTCGGGAAAGTCAATTAAAACTCTATTATATTTTGTTTTTTTGTCTTCAGATTGAATATTTATTCCACCAATAATATCGCTTTCATCTAAAGTCATGACACTTGATCCGGTTGATTCAATTGTTAATTTATATTTACCACCTGCATAAGATAATAAACCCCTGCAGCTTAAAACTAATTCTCTAATATTATTTAAAACTTTTGCTCTAGTATCTAAGACAATATTCATATCTAATAAATTAATTGTGTTTCCACTTGAATTATCAGCAGGATTTGTGACTGCTGATCCTGTTGGTGTAATATCTGTTTCAGCAACAAGCGATGCAGTATAAAAACTTGGAATGTCTATATTTGCAATAGGAACGCCTTTTCCAAATCTTGTGTTAGTTAAATAATCAAGCAATATAAAAGCCGGGTTAGTTGAATATTGATCAGTTGATTCACTTGATGAACTATCAAATGTAGAAATTTTTCTNCCTTGAATCAAAGCATTAATTCTTGGAACTCTTGAAAATACATCTGGATTGAAACGCAACTTTAGGGCCAAATAAGAAACGCCTCTTAATCTATGATTACTACCCCAATCTGAAAGCGTTGATAAAATTGAAGAAGCGCTTTGAGAATCATCCCCGTCAAAAAATTGCAATTGAACATGTGATTGACTTGTTGTCGTTCCATCATCATTTTGAACGTCTGCAAATTTTCCATAATAAACAGTTCCATCCACAAAACTTGATGGAGAAGTTCCCCCGGAAGAATCTGAAGTATTAAAATCAGTTGCTTCTATATCATCAAAAAAAATTTTTTTACATGCGTTTATTTTTCCCTCTGCTAATACTAAAGCAATATATAAAAATTCATTTGTTGAATCTGTTTGAACAAAAACTAAAGTTCCACCTACTTTTCTCATTCCATATATTAAAGGGATGCCCCCGGAACTTGATTGTTTATTTACAAGTATCCCGTCTGTTCTTACAGTTGGATCGTTGAAACCTTGGTCAAAATCTGGCATTTCTGGAATAGGAATTAACCAACTAACTATGTCTTCAACAATATCTATTATACCCTCAAATATGTCTTCAACAATTTCTATTGCATCACCAATAATAGGTATGTCACCGGCATCATCGCACATTATTGAATCTCCAATTTTTTCCTGTTTCTATAAAACCAATTTTTTTTAATATTGGATCAAGTTGAAATTCTGTTGTTATTGAAAGATTTATTGGATCATCCTTTGCAATTTTTTTTACTCCTCCAATAAGGTTTCTAAATATTGTAAAATTTCTATGTTCTGGCAAGACATAAATCCACTGAATATTAAATAAAGGATTTTCGCTATACCAAAAAACAGTTTTAAAAAAACCAACTGATCCAATTATTTTGTCATCTTTACTGCAACAGATAATTTTTCCTCGTTTGACAATTGTATCTAAAAATTTAAAAATTTTTTCTTCAGATAGATTTGGTAAATTTTGTCCCCTTAATTCTCTTTTGAATTTTTTTCCTAACTCAAAAATTTCGTCTAAATCTTTTTCATTTGCTTGATGAAATTTATATTTATCCACTGTTCCCCCATTTTAAATCTCTTACAATTTGATCCGCAAATTCAAAACCTTTGTCTCCAGAAAAAAATCTTTGTTGGGTTTGATTATTTGTTATGCGCCCATTGACTTGACCGCTATTTGCAAAAAAACTTTCTAAGTCAAATTTTAAAGTTGCGCTTGAATTATTATCAACAATTTGAAAACTGTTTATAAATCCATGATAAAGCAAAAAAGGATTATTTATAATTGCAGATGAATTATTTAATAGTGCTCTAAAAATTTTTACTTCATCGTGAATAACATTATTATTTAAAACCAAAGCAATATAAGTTTGATCAACACCAGTCACAGTTAAATTCAATCTTGAAACTTGAACGCCTTGACTTTCACTTACATTTGAAACGTCAAGCAAAACTCCGGATGAAAGGTAAGTAGTTGAGCTGCCCGAAATATCTGAAGTTAAGGGAAAACTATTTTCTGTAAATGCAAGGTTGGACGATCCAAGCGTGATATTTACTAAATGAACTGCATTTATATTTTTTGTTGCAAGTTCAGTGATAAAATCGCTGTGCAAATCTCTTGACATTAAAAAGCCTCGATAACATCAACTTCATAATTAAATAAAAGTTCCCCGTCTGAATCAGAAATATTACTTTGAAATTCCTGCACATCGCTTGTTAATCTTACAGTAATTGGAACGCTATCAAATGTAATCGCTGATCCAGATATTGCAGATTTTAAAGGTGGTTCAATTGTTAATGCCCCAGATGAAATATCTGAATTATCATCAACAACCATATAAACTTTATTATGTGATGCAAATTTAATTAGATCACCGGCTAATAAACTCCCAGATCTAGTGCCGCCTAAAGTTATTGATGTCGCCCCGGCTGAAGCTGTTCCTGTTGGCGAACCACCAACTGTCCCTTTTGCATTCCCAATATAGCTTGGCAATGTGATTGTAAAAGTTTCTTTTCTTGATCTTTGTTTTAAAATAAAAGCAATCAAAGGATTTATGTCAGATCTTGTTTTCAATGGAAAAGATAGCGTGAAACTAAATCTTTGACCATCAACTTGTCTTGTGAATTGCGTTCCATCATCTGCAGTTGAAACTAAAGTTCTTTGACTTGTTTTAAAATTGATTGCATCAAATTCTACTAATGGTAACGATCCACTCATACTAGTGCCGGTCTTCCTTTATCTGAAACAGCTTGATTAATAATATTAACAATCGTCCCTCTTTCATTTGTTAATAAAGATCTAAAACCCCTTGTATCAACTGCATTGATTGTAAAATTGACATTTACTGATCCACCCATATTTCCAATTTTTTTATTAGGTATAACTTGCATATCTTTCCTTGGCATAATTATTTCTGGCCCTTTTTCTCCAACAAGCGCAGGTTGATTTGCTCTTGCTGTTCCGCCTCTTTCAAATCCACGCATTTTACTTACAAGCGCTAATCCAGATGCAATAACACCTGCAGCTAAAAATGGGCCAAGAACACCGCCTTGCGCAAATGCTTTTGTTCCTGCATTATAAACATTTATTAACGCTTCTCTAATTGATTTCATTTTAAATAATTCTGTTGCTTTGGCTAATGCGCTTTGAATAGCAGAGCCAATAAGTGCCTCAATAACCATTCTTGTAATTGTTCTTGCAAAATCCTCAAAATTTAATTTTCCTGTCATAACAAAGTCAGCTAAAACTTTTTTCAATCCCTCAAAACTAGCTTCACCAATTGATTTGAAATTTTGAATAGCATCAGTAGATTCTTTCATTGCTTCTTTGAATCCGTCTTTAAATGCATCGAATCTTGTTGGATCTAATTGGTCGTCATCAAATATCCCTATTTCATTCATCATGTTAATGGCCTGCTCATTTTCTAAAAATTCTTCTAAAGATTGATTTGTTTTTTCATACGCTTCTTTTAAATTTGCTAAAAATCCTAAATATGTTTGTCCAGATCCAACTAGTGCTTTAAAATCTCCATCTAATACACCGTGGGTTTCTATTAATTTTTTTGTTTCTTCATTATTATTGCTAGTTGAATTTGATAAATTATTTAAAAATTCTCCGAGCGTAGGTATTCGAGCATTTGATTTTATTACTTCATCCATTGCCGACACATTTGCATTTAATATTTGATTTAATAATTCTAATTCTGCTTTTAATTTTGCAATTGTTTCAGAATTTTTCAGTAATGAATCAGTAACTCCATCACTTAAATCTGGAATTTCTTTAAATTCATCTTTGAAATTTTTTAAATCATCAAAGTTGTCTAATTCTGGAAGTTCTAATTCTGGCGTTAATTCTTTCAATCCCTCTTCTAATTTTTTATTTTCTTCTTCTAATTTTTTAATTTCTTCTGTTATGTCCTTAATTTTATTTTTTAATTCTGGTTTTGTTAATTTTTTAAATTCTTCAAAAGATTTTTCTAAAGGATCTGGAAGTAACATAGCTGCAGTTGTCATTGTGCCAATTGCAGTTGCAACTAATCCTAATCCACGAGGGCCTGTTAATGCTGTTATTCCTGTCAATGTTAAAAACATTTGTCTTAAAGCAGAAGCAATTTTTAAAACTGTCATAGATAATTTAAAAGCAATGAAACCACCTACGGCTGCTTTTAATAATTCAAAATTTTCTGCAACAAATTTAACAGATTTAGCAAGTCCAACAACAGCATCCGCTAAACCTTTACCAAGTGTTTCTGCAATGTCTTCTATTGTTTTACTATTTTCTTCTAAAAATTTGTCAAGATCACCAAATTGTTTTTTTAACTCTGGAAAGAAACCGGCTTCAAGAATATCTTTTTTAAAAGAGAAAAATTTATCATTTATCATAGATAAAGTTCCGGCAAATGTATTTGCTAATTCATCTGTTGCATTTCCAAATCTACCTTTTTTTCCAAATACGTTTTCAAAAGCCGCAACTGTTTCTTCAATTGAAACTGTTGCCCCGGCTTTAAAACCAAGCATATTTCTAACACCTTTTTCACGGAATAAATCAGCTGCGCCAATGCCTGCACTAAAAGATCTTTGAATTTGTTCTGATGCTGTTCTAAAATCTAAACCAGTAACAGCCGCAACATTTCCAGTGATCTCTAACATTCTTTGCAGATCATCCGCATTGTCTGTGACAGTTGCTAAAATTCCAGATCCAGACTGTATTTCTTCTAATGAAAAAGGAACTTTGGAAGCAAACTTGACCATATTGTCAAATGCTTTAGCGCCCTCGTTTGTATCTTTTAATAAAAATTTTAATCTTACTTGTAAATTTTCTAATTCAATTCCAGTATTTACAAGATTTCTAACAACTGCCCCTGCCCCAATCGTAAGCAATGCATTTCTTACATTGAAAACCGCTTTTTTTACACCGTCAAGATTACCTTGAACGCTTTTTAAGGCCTGTTTGGATTTATCCTTTGCAACAATGTCAATATTTACTTTTTTTGTTGCCATTATCTTTTGTTCATCCTTTGTTGTTGTTCTTCTTTTTCATGCTGTATTTGAAAATAAGCAAGCCACATATTAAACTCTTGAACGGACATTTGCAACACGTCTGTTACCGACATGTGTAATCGTTCCCCTAATGCAAGAACGTTATATAATTCTGGATCAGAATTTATTTTTTTTTAATGTCAGAAATTGTATCTTGTGCCAAAATCTGTGTCGATACCCTTGAAATAATATCAGTATCTGCTTTTATCATAAATTTTGGCTTATGTGATAAATCAAACATTTTCTCGCCAGACTTTGTCTCGGCTTTAGAAATAATTATGTCAACAAGAACATTAAGGTCTGAAGTTTCAGCGCCTTTAAATAATCTTGCTTTTTCTTTCATGGTAAAAGGTTTGACATAGATTGCTCTATCTCCCTCTAAATTCCATTCCGGAACTTCTATTATTTTTACATCAAGCGAATCAAAATGTGATTTGACTCCCTCGAAGAAATCTATTTTTTCTACCACAAATTAGACTGTTGCTTCTGTGATGCCACCAGTGAATTGAAATGACAAAGTTCTACTGATTATACCGTCCATAGTAACGCCAACATCTGCGCCTGTCACAATTGCTGTGCCTGTGAAATATTTGTCGCCACTATCTGCACCCTCTGGATATAATTCCAAAGTTGCTGAAACGCCACTATTGGCAGCTTCTTGAGCAGTATCAGTTTCATCAAAGTGACATTCAACTGTTGCAGTTGCGTCTCCCCTTAATGCTTTGTAACTTTTATTTGAATCACTTAGTGCAGTGTCTTCAACTGTATCATGAGTTTGGTTTAAAGTGAAAGCAGTCACTTCTCCAATTGTATTTGATCCAAGTTTTACAACACCGTTAACTCCTGTATGAGTCGCCATAATTTTACTCCTCTATTATGTTTGTTTCTTCTTCTTCTTCTAAAGTCTTTTCCATTTTAGGTAAAGTCTTTTTTTTAGGTTTATTTTCCGTTTTAAATCCTTTTCCTAAATAACTTTCAAGCTGATCTTCAGAAACTTCTATTTGATTTTCCCCATCTGGAAAAAATATTTTTATTCTTTTAGCCATTATGAATTACCCCTTGTAAATTCGTATAAAACTCTTGCTGTTATTCTCACTGCACCATACGGAAAGATAACCCCCTCATCTGTATTTGCTTCAACAATTTGGGTATCAAGAGCATTTCCATTCCTAGTTATATCATTGTCAAGGGTTTCTTCAACCACTTCAATCACTTGGTTTCTCAAAGTATCAATATTTGCAGTTGTTCCTTTGACAAATGCTACAATTAAAAAATCTATTGTGCCCTGTCTTTTTCCACTAGAAACTGCGCCCATTGAAAACATTTCCCTTGTTTCGTCACCGGTCTGAATAAACATTGCCGGGAATTGACTGTCTGCAAGTTCTTCAACTTCAAATGGTTCTCTTGTGATTTTTTTAAATTCTATTGGCGAAGAAACAGCGTCTAGTTTTGTTATAATATCTCCTGCAATATCTTCTCTTTTACTCATCTTCTTGCTGTCCTTTTAGAAATATTATCAAAAAATATTTTTCTGATTTTTTCTTCTTCTTTTTTTCCAATAGCAAAAAAAGGTCTTCTTGGAATTCTTCCAGACCCGGTATCGTGAAAAAATGCTTTTTCACCTTCTTCTTGTCTTCTAAAAAAAATTTGCCCTTTAGCTGCAGATGATCTAAAAGTAAGTGATCCTAGCATTCTCCCAGAAAAAAATAAATCTACGAATGATGTTTTTCTACCTGCTTTTTTTCTGTTTTCTATTGTTTGTTTTGCATAAGGTCTAAATCTATTTCCGTCTGCGTCTTTACCTTGCAAAGTTCTTTCTTCAATTCTTAATGCACCAAACGCACTTGCTTTGGCCAAACTTTGACGAATTATGCCAGGCATATCCTTTTCAAATTTTTTAAAAAATCTTTTTACCTCAATTGAAGTATCTTTTACTTTTACTTGAGCAACCATTATCGTTGAAGTCGTAAAAGATGAATTGGCTCTTTTTCAGAAGCCGATATTGTTCCCCCTCCGTCTTCATCATATTCAACGCCATCTCTCAAAACAGCTTGAAATTCTTCATTATATTTTTGTCTATAAAAATCCATTTGCACTTGGAAAGTATCTTTACCTTCTCCAGTGTCTGGATCTCTAAACTTTGAAAGCATTGGATAAATATATTCCGCAAGCGCTTTGTAGCAAACAGCACGTCTAAATTGTCCGGGGGTTAATTTGCTATTCTCTAATTCTAAAGAAGTTACTTTTGTTATATCTTTATATCTTACTGTGTGTCTGTATCTTTCCCACCATTCTTCACGTACTTGTCTTATGACATCATCTTCAGCATGTTGAAGCTGCGTGTTGAAAGATGATATTCCAAAACTTGCAATGTCTGGTTGATATTCCTGCAAGTTTGATAATGTGACGGAAAATACAGAAGTTGTCATTTTTTAGATTTCTTTTTTGTTTTTTTCTTTTTTGGTAAATCTCTTGGTGTTGTCATCTCCATGATTGTGAAACCTCTATTTATCCAAGCAGTTTTATTATTGTTATATTCATCAATATGTCTTTCAATAACTTTGTCGCCTTTTTTTAATTTTATGGTGTCATTCATAATAACCTTTTATTTTAAAAAGGGGTGGAAATCCACCCCTAGTTTTTATGTTAATTAATTACTGATTCATTGAGCATTTCTACCCCATAAGTGTCATGGATTTCTCCTACACCGTATACGGCAGTTGCCACAATTTCGTCAGCACGCAACGAAGCGTCACGTTGAGATTCAATCTTTAGATCTTGCATCATAGCAAGCGCTAAAGCATCTTGAGAAAAGACCGCACCTTTACAATTATCTGTATCAGTTGTTCCATCTACATTGGATGATTCAAAAATCTGAACACCTGCAATTGTTCCAATGAAACCTGTTCTCATTGCTTCATTCTGTAAATCACCTGCGTTTGGATTTACGAAAGTATTTGTTAATGATTTTTTCACATTGTAAATAACTTTCGGGTTGAATACACCATAATAAGGCATTGGTACATTCGCTTGTCTCAATGTTGCAACTGCTTTGAAAATATTATCTATAGTCAATTCAGTACCTGCTCCACCGATGCTTGTTGAGAAACCGTCAAATAATGCGATCAAATCTTGATCCATTTTTTTTGCGATTGCTTCTCCAAATAACCTACCAATATCAGCCGCAACATTTTGAGGTGCAGAGTTTCTTGCTAGGTCTGTTAAAGTCGTCATAATCCCTTTTTCACTTGCAGTGATTGTCACTGAAGTTGGGTTGACGGCTGTATTTGAAAGGTCTGTTGCTTCATTTACATTCGCAGCTGAAACGGCAGAATAAATCGGTACTTCTACAGATTTTCCACCACCGGCAATTGTATAATTTCGCACTAGACCACGCATTATTGATTGCTCCTGTGCAACAAATAATGATTCAGCTACGATTTCCGTATATAGTTCTGAAATCGTGCTACTGGTCGTTTCATTAGCCATTTTATTTCTCCTATTAGCTTCTGTTTGTTAAATTTATGACAGTGGGTTTACTATCCCTTTCCTTTTTATATTCTGCGTAGCGCTTCCTATCTTCCGGATTAGTCATATCTAAGTCCCCAAGTTTAAAAGGTTTTGGGTTTTCCTTGCCGACATTTCCTACACTTCCACTCCCCGAGGGAGTTGCCGCTTGAAAGTGTGGGTTCTGCGTAATAAATTCGTTTACTGCTTCATCAATTGATAAAGGGTCACCATTTTTATTATAGCGGGTTTTTTTATTTTCGTCTAGAACTTCTACACGCCCATTATCGTCAAGTCTTAAATTTGGTCTTATCAAATCTGAAACTTGATTTGGATTTATAGCTTTATTTTTTGAAGCAGAATTAATTAACTCTCCATCAATTTTAATTTTTTCTATTTCTTTTTTTAAATTAGAAATTTCAGCATTTGATTTTTCAGCTTGTTCTTTTAAAATTAATTCAAACTCTCCTTTTTCTTTTTGTTCTTTTAATTTTAAATCATCGGCTTGTTTCTTCAATGCTTTAGCTTCATCTGGATCAATCCCACCATACATTTTTTCTGTTTTAATTCTCTCTCTTGCTAAACGTCTTTCAATAATTTGATCTAATTCGCTTTGAGATATTGTAGGTTCTGATTTTTCCTCAACTGCTTTGTCTTCGACAGGTGCAGCTTTTTCTTCTACCTGTTCCGGTTTTTGCTCGTCAGCCATATAATTGCTCCTTTTTGATTTTTTAATACACTATTTAAAAATCATCTGCAACCGGTCTCCATTGATGTTGGCATCTATATCCGCCACGAACAATAAATGGATCACCCTCCGCTTTACCTTTTAAGTCTTGCCCGGATCTATTTTTGTGCAAGTTTTCAATTTCTTCTTTTGTATAATCTCTACCAGAATTTATTAATTTTACGCAAAATGGTCTGCTATCTCTTACTAAACTTCCTACATATCTAAATTTTTTTAAACCAGATTCATTTGCTTTTAGAATAGTAAATGATCCGTCAAATTGCATCACTGAATCATGGGCAATCTGAGCTGCGTAAGTTGACATTGATCGCCCAACCCTATCAACATCCCCGGAAATAAGACCGGAAATATCTTTTACTATTTCTTCAAATGGTTTTCCTGCAATAGCATTTTGATAAACATTCCCGGATATTTCATTAAAATATCTATTCGCAATGTCTTCAAATCCTTGAAAGTATTGATTTTTAAGTCTTGTTATTGTTTCTAAATCAACCTGCGTGATTGATTTGAATTTATCTGGCAAATCTAAATCTCTAAATTCTTTTAAAAATTCACCAACAATTTTGTCATAATCTCTTATGAAAGCATCTGTTTGCGTTCTATAAGTTTCATTTATAAATCTTTGAATGTCTTTTCTTAAATCTATTGCAATCCTAGTGCTTAATATTTCTGTTGGCCCTACAGATCTTTGAATTTTTGTTATTATTCTTGCTTCTAAATCAGCAAGAGTTTTTTTTATTTGTGCTTCATGATTATCTGCAAGTCTTGTCGTAAAATCAATTCTAGCCATTTATAAAGGGAAATTTTTTTTCCACGCCNTAATAGACCAAAATGCAGGACTTAAAGATTTTTGTCCTTTAACTTCTTTCAAGACGCCACCCATTCTTGCAAGAAAAGATCTTTGTCTAGCAGGATTATTTTTTTTNATAGACATTCCTCTAAATCCAAAAGTGACTTTTTTTATTTTGCCAGTAGATTTATTTTTAACATAAACCCCAAATTTTTTTCTTTTATTCTCGCTTGGAGATAATCGGAAAGGTTTATTTAATTTGACTTTTCTGCCTCTATATTCAGCCATTATTTTTTCTTACGTTTTTTTCGTAAGTCTAAATCATGTTTTCTTGATCCACGCAAAAAGGAATTCACACGCCCCATTGCCCACGCAGCCATAGGCACACGCCTTGATCCTGCACCAAGAAATGCGCCTTGCCCCCGTCTATAAACTTTTGCTAAAGTTCCATAAGTATATCTTTTAGATGCTTTTGCTTTTTTTCTAAGCGTAGCTTTTACAGAAGCAGATAATGGTCGTCTTTTTACAGCCATTATGCTTTTGTCCTTGCTTGCAATAAAGATCTAGGAATAAAAGCACCAGATTTATATAATCTTGATACTTGTTTAATTAGACTTGCTCTTCTTGATCGCTTGCTTCCTTTTAGGCCGGACAGGTACTTTTTTGGAATTCCTGTTTTTTTGTCCTTTGGAACTTTTCTTCTTTTTTTCTTTTTTGCCATTATTGTGCCGCCTCTTCGATTTGTTCGGTATTAGTTGAAAACTGACCAATTGAAGTGGTTGCACTATCAATTTCTGAATTAATTTGATTAATTGCATCATCCTCGTCTACTACTGCTTTTGCAATCTGCTTGTCAATCTCTTTTGTAAATGTTTCTGATTTTACACCGCTTGCTTTGGCTAATTGCAAAAATTGTAAATCAGCTGCGTAATCTCTTAGATCAAATGAATCTGGATAATCTATTTCACCATCAAAAACTTTATCTTGCCATTTTGCAAATATAGACCAGATTTGTTCTTCAGCATTTTCTAAAAGATCTGCTTTTTCTGACAAGCGGGCGTTAAGCAGTGAAAACTCTGTTTGCAAAGCGATGCCAGAATTTACAGTTTTTTCTGTTCCTCTTACAGATCCCATGTGAGTAATTCTATTTATTGCGTCCACTTTCATTCTGATTGTATTCATAATGCTGTCTAATGATTGAGAATTTGGTTGAATTATATATGGTTTCAATTCCCCTGCTAAATCCTCTGGCATTTCAATAATAGATCCTGCCCCGGCAGACGCTTCAACATTTGGCGTTTTGACTAATGACGGATGATTTGAAAGTCTTATGAGCTGCTCAATTTCAGAATAGTCATTGTAGATTGATTGTTGCAATTGAGCAACATCTGAAAGATCAGAAATACCAATTGCTCTTCTACTTGATTTTTGATTATATAAAATCACTGCAGGAATCATACCAAGTGCGTTTGGCTTTTCATCAATAAATCTTGGCTTTGATGCAGTATATTCTTTCATATAATCTTCTACTTCATAAGTGGTTATTTCTTCCGGTGTAAAAATTTTTAAAATAGCTGTATCATTTTGCAAACTTTCAATTACAGTAAGTTCAGTTAAATAAAATTTGCCATTAGGGGCACGTTCAAATTTCCAATTTGGTATATTTTCTGGTGTATATAATGAAATATAGGGTCGAATGTCTTGCTGTAACTCTTGCGCTCTTGTTTCTATATTTGTATCTGGTTTATCAATAATCGCCCAACAATTGCCATAAACACTTGCGTGAACTTGCATTTCTTTAATTACATTTGCAAACGATCTACCCTCTAAATCTGCGTCTTTAATAAATTGCTCTAATCCCGGATCTTCGTCTAACGATCCATAATTTCTTGTTGGTTGAACTCTAAAAAGAAAAGAAGAATAAATTTGAACAACATTTCTGCAGTGATTATCAAGTGCTGTAAATCCTAATCTTTTTACATATTCTTCATCGCTTTCAAGCACATATCTATTGAGATAATATCCCTCTTGATAATCGTCGCCCCCAAGATATGACCTTAAATGAAAGGCCCAATTTTGCATACTCTTATCATAATCGGGATGTGTTTTTGTTAAATATTCTCGAGAATATTGTGCCATTTATTTATTCAACTCCACCTTTTTGGTTCACTTGGTTTAAAATCTCTACGCAAAGGAAACATATAATCTACAAGATAACCTAACGCATCATTAAAGTGATCAAAACCACTATCTTTGTCAGGGATATTTGTCCCCTCCTTGTATATCTGTCTTTCTAAACTTTTTATTACATTCTTGCAAGAATTTAGAATGAACAATGACGGTATCCCATTTGCGTTCTGTAATTTTGTATTTAGTGAATTTATTCTGTCTCTAACTAATGGTGCTTTTGATTTTGCAAATACATTGAAACCGGCATTTTTTAAAATTGCTAAATCTGTNAATCCACCGGCTGAAGTTTTTCGTTGCCTAGCTGCAGGGTCTGGAAATATTTTTATATTATAATTATATCTGTCTTTTATTTCTTGCACCATTTCAAAAGTATTTGATGACCATATTTGAATTTCATCGACAACATAAAGATTAAAATTATCGACAACGCAAACAACAGCCGCCATTGGATCAACGTTAAAGTCTAATCCAATCCACAAAGTGTTAAAATTTTTATTGAATTCATTAATTATATTTTTGTTGCGATCAAAATTATAATAGATCATGCCAGAATAATTGACGAAACTAGCCAAATATTCTTGCTGAAAAGTGCGCTCATCTAAATCGTCTTTAGCTTGATCTATTTCTTTTTCACTTACTTGTTCCCCGTCTAATGTTGAGAATTGAAAACTTTTCCATTCTTTATCTGCCAATCCTTTAGAATATAAATCATACGCCCAATTTCCAAAACCCCTTGGAGTTCCGCAAAATAATGCAGATCCTAATTTATCAGATAATGTTGGGCGCAAAACTTCAAACCATGCAGACGGATGAATGTCAGCGAATTCGTCCATGCACAAGAAATCTAAACCTATTCCTCTTAATGATTGTTCGTTGTCTGCACCCCGCAAAGCAATTGTTGATCCATTAACTAATTCAATAGATAGATCTGAATTATTTATTTTGCTAATCCAATTAACTTTATCTAATCTTTGTTTCAATTCATTCCAACAAATTGATTTTGCTTGTCGATATGTTGGCGCAACATACCAAACTTTTTTATTTGGAAAGCGTGCAAACCGTGCAAGTTCTGAAATAGCCAAATAAGTTTTGCCAAATCTACGTCCAGATATTAAAACCCGGAATCTGGTTTCATCTGTTATGACAGTTTTCTGCGCATTTGTTAACCCCATTGATCAGCCATTGCCAAAGCAACACCTTCAAAAAATGTATTTCTATCTCGTGTTGATTGCCAAGTTAATTCTTTAGTTTTATTTTTATTGGTGAATTTATTCTTGCTTGTGCTACTTGGAATATAAGTTGATTGATTTTCTACAATAGCATTGGGCATTAAAGGTGGTAAATTTTTGAGCCATAATAAAGTTTTTTTACTAAACTTATGTCCAAATTCAAATGGTTGGACAAAATGGCTAGATCTTGGCAGCTCAAATATTGATGATGGAGTTGGATTTTCAACACATATTTTTTCTATTGGCGCATTTAATAAATGCAAAAAAAATTTTTTACTCTCCAATCCTTTTTTATATCTTTCCTTATTTAATTTTCCATTTGGAAATAAATGCCTAGCGCCTGCATTTGAAAGAAAAGTACATGGTGGATGCGCAATCATTAAATCCCAACCATTATTTAAAATATTTAAAACATTTCCTTGAATATGATTGCCTTTTTTTTCACTTGGTAAAAGATCACATGACCAGGCATCATGTCCTTTTTTTTCAAAAGCTGCTCGAACTATCCCGCTAAATTCACAAGCAATTAAAACTTTCATTAATCATACGACCAAGGCAAAGGTTTTTCCGAATGTGTTGTTTCTATCTTATCGGCTTGCCCAAGAATATTTTTACCAAGAAATATTTGCATAGTAATATTACCATTTTCTGCACTTCTCATTTGCAATTGTCTTAATCTTAGTTTTTGCTCTGATCTCCCTTTTGTCAGAAATTCGGAATAACTATGTCGAATTAGACTTTCATCGCAACCATAGAAGTTTGCTATTTCTATATTTGTGCAACCTAATCTAGCTAAGTTTTGGACGTGATTTCCGTCTATATTATATTTTTTTGGTCTTGCCATTATATCCTCTTGCCCTTGAGTGCAGGTTTGATCATTTTAGTCAAAAATTTTTAATTTTGCAATAGTTATGGAGCGAGGAGGTCAGAATTGCACTGCCTATCAAGAAATGGTTATTCTCGCCTTTCTAAAGCCCTCGCTTCTGTTTTATATAATCAAGAATCGCTTCCCCTCTATACATTCTTGCGTTCATTTTTTCTAATTGGCTATAATCAAGAATGTCTAAATTAAGATTTGATTTAAAAGTTTCATCTAAAAATTTTATATATCTAATCTGAAAACCTTTTTTTAAAACTGCCCCTTTTTCTTTTTTTGCAAATGATTCCGCCTCTGATTGACCATAAAAGACACGGCCTAAATATTTTTTTTGAAAGCCGGGACTTTTTCTCATAGCAATATTTGAAATTAAATAACCATCAGGCATTTCATAAATTGTCTTATTTTTATTGATTCCAACTAATAAAAATCCGCAAGCACGATATATTGTNCCGTCTCCACATGATGTTGCGTCTGCAAATGTCAAAATCCATTTAACAAATGGGTAATTTTTTTTAATCATTTTCATTGATATTGATAACGCTCTGCTCTCACTGTTTCTTGGTAATTTATCAGAAAATGCCATTCTATTTATTTCAAAAAAAGAATTCCAACCGCTATTTCCAACATATTGAATTACTTTTTTTTTATCCAAAGGTGATCCATATTGAATTGCGCCCTCTAAAATATCATCATAATAGACACCAAAATTTAATTTAGAATTTGCAACAACTTTTCCGGAATAATGATATTTTTTAATTATTGAATCTGCTAAAGATTTTTTAATTAATTTTACTTTTAGTTTATTTTTTATCAATTGATTCACTAAAATTTTTTATAGCTTTATATATAGCATTTCCATTAGAATTTGTGTTTTTTTCATCTGTCACATCAAAATTGCTTTTGAAAAAAGTGAGGAAATCTCTTATAAATTTGGCTTGTTCCGTTGATAAAATAAAAGTCATTTCTTCAAAATCTCTTGTTTGAATATCTTCTATATTTGGAAATTCAGCGTTTTCATCATCCTTATGATGCGTGATTATTTTTTCTAATTCATCCTCATCGAATCCGGTTTTCTCTAAATCAAAGTTTGCATCCATTAAATCTGAAAATTCTTTGTTCAATAATGGATAATCCCAGATAGAATTTTCATTTGTTTTATTATCTGCGATTCTATATGCCTTAGCTTTTTCATGTGAAATGTTTGCAATAACAACAGGAATTTTTTCTAGATTTAGAGTTTTTGCGGCTTCATATCTAGTGTGGCCCACGATTATGCTCATATTATTGTCAACCACAATTGGCTGTTGAAAACCATATTCTTTTATTGACATGGCAACTTTTTCTACTGCCATATTTTTACGAGGATTATTGAAGTAAGGAATAACTTTATCTATTTCTAAATTTTCTACTTTCATTAATGGATCGTTGGACTTTCATTAAATATTTCTTCAAGACCTATTCCATGCTTTTCAAACAAATATTTTTGTGCATCTTCTTCACTTTCAAAACCAGATATAGTTATAATTGCAGAAAAAGTTCCAAACATATCTGGAACTGTCCAATACATTTTTTTTATATCATCCATCTAATTTATTTCCTTGTCCATCATAGCAGATTGTCATTTTTGAGAAACCCATATCATAAACAAATTTGTGCTTTTTATCAATAAATCCTAAATATTTATGATCTTTAGTATCTAAATTGTGCATTTTTCTTATTTGGCTTTCCCCTAGCTGCAGATCCTCTTCATATCTTTCAGAATTAAGCCATGCAGAAAAATGTTTATAATATTTAGGATCATCAACAGTTGATAAATAAAAATTATATTTTTTAATTAAAATATCTGGATCTACATTTTTTATTTTATTAAATGCGTGTTGACCATCCCTTTTACTTCCAACTTTTATATTTAAAGAATTCCAAACTTTAAGAAAATCTTCTGTATAACTAAATTTTTTATTATTATTGTTATTACTATTACTTGGTAATACGTCCGTATCTTTATTCCACCTTGATTTAATTGCTGCAGTAGATTTTTCTGATTTCTCTTTTACCCATTCCCATTCTTCCAATTGTGCCGGGCAGTAATATCCAATATCATCTTTTTTAAAAAATCTTTTTAAAATATAATCAATTGATTCTACGTTTGGATTTTTAACAATTGCATTTATTCTTTTTTTATCGTCAATTAAATGTGCTTCATTCTTCCAAGCATGACATAATAATCTAAAATATTTTCCTATCTCATCATCTGAAAGATCTACGCAATCTGCAATAAATTTATCTGGACTTATTCCGAACTTCCACATTTTTATTTTTTTCATTTTTTTTCTCCATTTCTTTTTTTGCACTTTCCAAACAACATTCGTGCATATTTTTAAAAGGCATATTATTCTCGAAACATATTTTTACATAACGTTTATACATTTTTTCCAATTCTTGCGAATTCATAAGATTTGAAAATTGTATCTATTTGTTTTCGACATTCTTCAATATTCCCTTGCAAGACAAAAAATGGAGTTCCTAAAATATTTGACATTACTTTCCATTGTCTTTGAGCTGCTGAAAGTCTCCCTTTTGGCATTTTTATTTCACAATAAACAAATTTGCTTTGAGGGAATTCTAATATCAAATCTGGCACTCCATTTTTTAACCCCATTAATTTTAATTTTTTTATATACCAAATTCTTCTCTTACCTTCATTCGGTACATGAAAAAATCTAAAAAGATACTTACTTTGTTTTTCTGTTAAATAAAGGACAATCTGTTGTTGAAGAATAGATTCGTTAATTTTCATAACAAAGGCCGGTCACAATGGAGATAGTAACCGGCCACAAAATACCCCTTTTTTATAGGGAGGAATATTGAAAAAAACTACAGATTATGCCCTGCGATTTTTCAAAAACCTTTGTAAACTGCCATTTTTTAGTTGTCAAATATATTTGAAAAAAATGTCAATTTCTTTAAGACAATGTTAACAAAATATAAAGGAGTATTTATGGACGACAAAGATATGATTATTCACGATAGGTTTGAATTTCGTGGTGGTTCTTTTCAATTAATTTCTGATAATGAAAACAAATGGGCGATTGCTGATTATGGAGCTTCTTGCATGGGTAAAGATCCAATTATTGCATGTTTTTTTGATTCAGAAGATGAATGTCATGAATGGTTGAAGGAAAATGTTCCATCAACTTATACACCGATGACGAATTGTTAATTATGATTATTAATAAACCTTTCGAAAGAATAGTAAAATTTACTGAATATCATAATGGTAAGAAAACAGATTTGTTCAAAATATGGTTTTTGGACGATACAACCCAAGTTAGAACAAGCGATAATAAAATCGTTTTATCTAGCAAAATTATTTATGAGAATGATTCTCATAAAATTATACAAATGGAGAAAAAAATATGAGTAAGACAGGAGCATGGAATTTAGACATTGTTGAGAATGGTCAAAAACCTTTCAAAAAAAATTCTAAATTTCAAAAAAGACATTATGAGCATATTGCAAGAAGTTTCAAAGCACTTGCAATGGCTCATGAAAGTAATGATGGGGTTTACGGATATGAAACAGTTTCAGTACCTTTAATCATTTCAACCTTATGTTCGACTTTTAAAAAAGATAATCCACATTTTTCTGCAGAAACTTTTGTTGACGCATTAGGATTAACTTCAGAATGTAAAAAAAATATTCTTGATTTAAACAATGTCTAGAAAACATTTATATTTTATTTGGATCAGAATTTATAAAACATCGGGTTATGAATATTATCATGACCCGGTGCATTATTTTATATTTGATTCGTATATTTTATTTAGAATTCAACAATGGCTGTTTTATTCTTTTAAAAAATGTAAGGTTTTAAAATGCAAAAGTTAATTTTATTTTTATTATTAATTTTTGTTTATTCTTGTTCTACGAATTATGAACCTCTGGTTGATAGCCGGGGAAAATCATCAGCAAATATTGACGGATCTATGGATAGATACCATGACGATTTGGAAACATGTCGAGCAATTGCTGATGACAATTCAAATGAATTTATAAATGGCAGTAAGGTCATTTATAATAAAATGCGATGGAGGGTCTTATGGCTATCTCCAGAGCTAAAAACTAAAAAAGATATAGTAAAAAATTGTATGGAGGGCCGGGGTTATTCTGTTCTTAAATAGAACTTTTTATGCTATATATTTAAAGGGTTAGATGTCCGACTGAAAAAGCCGAATTCTAACCCTAAACAATGGAGATTACGTACTATGTTAAAATATTCAGACCAAATGCGTTTTGATTCTTATTTAGACAGAATCAAAGACGATATTCAAGAAATTGAAGCGCAAAACGATACATCAACCGGTATCGTTCTTATCAAAGGTAAAAAATATTCTACTGTTGGTTTAAGATTATTTAAACTTCGTGAATATTTTGGAACTTCTTTGACTATTTCAACAACTATTGTTGAAAATACAGATGATGAATATTCTGTAAAAGATGTTGAAGAAAACGGTAAAACTATTTCTAAGAAATATATTTCAAAATATGGAAAGATTTGCGTTGAAGCAAAAATTTTTCTTAATTATGATAATGGNCAAGTTCTTATTGGAAATGGTTTTGCTGAAAAAATGAGACAGCAAAATAATATAACAAGAGGGTCTTGTTTAGAATTTTGTCAAACTTCAGCAATTGGCCGAGCATGTGCATCACTTGGAATATTAGGGGATCACAATATTGCTTCTGCTGAAGAAATGTTTGGTGGAGCAAATGACATTGTTCCGGATAAATCTGTCAATTAGGAGGTTTAATGAAATTGTATTTAAAATTTTTTAAAAACGACAGAAGTTCATTTAGATTTAAAAAGGATGAATCTGAAAAGTTACCACCCTTTAATAATACAAATCTAAAAATTTCAGAGGGTATTCCCCAAGGGACTTATAATGCTTGTATATTTATAAATTCTGACGGAACTGCAAATCTGAAGTTAGAAACTAAAGAAAATGAATTTGACAAAGAGACCGATTTTCCAGAAATCTAAAATTGTCAAAGACAAAAAATATTTGAAATGGGTCTGTGATCACTTTGATTGTTTCACTTGTGAAAGCAGACCTGTTCAAGCACATCATTTGCAAGGTAAATATAGAATAGGTGCAATGTTGCGTTGTGATTCTAAAGTTGTTCCACTTTGTTATTCATGTCATTATTCGTTGACTTTTATTGAATCAGAGCGAAAATTTTGGGATACAAGAAATATTGATCCGATGCCTTATGCAAAGGAACTTTATAAAAAATGGAGAAATATAAATGACTCAAAAAAGCGAAATATTAAATTATCTNAAAAAAAATAAATCAATAAATCAGTTGNTTGCTTTCAACGAATTCAGATGTTTTAGATTAGCACCTAGAATTTTAGAATTAAGAGATGATGGCCATAATATAGAAACAGTTTTTATTACTGATCCTAAAACAAAAAAAACTTATGCAGAATATAAATTGGAGAAAAAGAAATGAAAGATTTAAAAGAGCAATTTGAAAAATTTGATTTGCTGCCATTAAGTCATAGTAGAATAAATTCATATATTGAGCATAAAGCAGATTTTGTTGCTAAATATATTTACGGAAATCAAATGCCGTCAACACCTTCAATGACAAGGGGAAATGCTGTTGAAATGGGTTTGAATCATTATTTGTCCGGGGCAGTGAATAAAGATTTAATTTATAAACAAGAGTCAATAGATTTTGCTATAAATTATTTTATGGATCTAAAACCTTTTTTCACAGAAACAGTTGATGAAATAGAAAAAGAATTGAAAGTTATAAAACCTATGACTGAACTTCTTATTGATAAATTTGAAAATGGATATTTTCGAAAAGGATCAAGTTTTTATACATATTTTACAGGTTATCAAAATCAAATATCAACGCAAATATTAGGTTTAGATCTAATCGGATTCACGGATTTTACATTTGAATCTGAAGATGAAATAATTGTTATAGATGTCAAAACATCTAGTCAATTTAAGCTAAATTATGGCCATGTTTTGCAACAAGCAATTTATAAAAAAGCACTTCAAGAAAAATCAAACAAAAAAGTAACTGTAAAATTGTTAATGACTACAAAATCAAAATGCGATTTTATTGATGCAGACTTTGATGATCCAAAGCATTTAAGATATATTGAGGCCCATTTAAAAAGTTTGGGTGCATTATTATCAAAATGTGATTCAATTGAAGAAATAAGCGAAATAATCAAGCCAGATCTTGCACATTGGTCTTGGAATAAGGCCTCAAAAGAGAAAATCGCTATAAGACAGAATATTTGGGGTTTCTGATCGTTTTTNTGTTTCCNGGGGTAATCATATCCCCGGGAGCGTTTTCATGCGCTAGTGGGCCGTTATAGGCCTATTTTTTTCATATCTTTGATNACACCAACCGGTATAACGTTTCTATCTCCAAATCCACCATCTTTTGAGTAACTTGCAAAAGTAAAAATCTGATCTTTGTTTTGTTTATAAATAAATGCGTATGTAATGACTTCAGCTAATTGCATTTTGTCAAATTCTTCAATTGAACTTATTCCAGAATCTCCGACAATATCAAACCAGATTATTTTGTAGAAATCGTATGATTTACCATTGATGGTTATATTATCTTTTCTTTTTCTTTTTTCTTCTTTTTTTTGCACTTCTTCTTTTTTTACGCATGGGCCTTTTATTCAATAAAACTGCCAAAGTGGTTGTTGTCGTTATTCCTGTCATTTACCGACTTTTCTCATTGCTGTAGAATGTGCGTTGGAAAAAGTTGCTCCTTTTTTCATTGCTCTGGCCATTTCTCGCATGTGCTTTAATGAATGATGTCTAGCATGACGATTCATTGTTTTTTTTTGTCTTGCAGTTAGGCCATTTGTAAATTTTTTTATAGAAGCAACCTTAACCATTTACTTTTTCTTTTTTTTCTTTTTCTTTTTTTTGGCTTTTTTCATTCCTTTAGAATGTGCGCCTTTACCTGTATGATATGGCATAATTATTTACCTTTCCTTTGTTTTTTTAAAATTGCCATTTGCAATGCTTTTGGCAGCTTTTTTTGTTTTTGCGTCAAACCAGTTTTTTTTGCTTTTTTCTTTTTCATAAAAACCTAATGCAAAATATAACTGTGAACGCCAATTATTATTGCAATAATAATAATTGCTTGAACCCACCATTTTAAACTAACAAATGAGTCCCACCATTTTTCAATTTTTTGTTTCATTTTGTAAGTCCTTTCGCCTTTTCAAAACTTCTTAGTGATCCAAGACCAAGCATACCCAACACTAGTGGCATAAGTTGACCAAGATCTAAGACGACCCAATCTACTTTAATATCGAACATTTGTAAAATCATATCGAGCATCGGTTGAAATAAATAAACATAACCAATTGAAAGTCCAGAAATCCAACCCAAAAATGGTCGCCACCCAGAAACAAATATAGATCTATGAGACGCTTCTGCTTTATTTATATCAAGTTGTTTTTCTTTTAACTTTGCATCTATTTCTTTCATCTGCAGCTTCAACTTTTCTTTTTCTTCGCCACTAAAATGAAGATCGTCAATAACTGTGCCAACAGTTTTTAAGGTGTCGCCACCAAATATTTTACCTAACATTATAACCTACCTTCTTCTTTTAATTTTTTACTTATTCTTGCCATTTTGCTTCTTAAATCATCATCCTTATATTTTTTTCTTGTTTCAAGAATAAACTGTTTTTCTTCATAAGTCGTTATTCTTTTTTTATGTTTTCTTAGGTCAACTTTTTCATCTTTTCCGACAATCTCATCGCTCTTGCCGGGGTGTGTTTTTTGCACCATAGACTGTCCTCCATCTCGAAGCCGGCAGTGACAAAATCTTTTCGTTCCAAAGCTGCCCACATCTTTTTAAATTTCATGACTTTTGGTTTACCCAATTGAAACAGCATGTGCAAAATTATTTCCCTCGCCTCTTCTGGTAAATCTAAATGGTTTGTTAGACTTTCCATATCTTGACGTGCTATTTGAAAATCATAATCTAGCACTTTCAAAAGTTCTTTATGTGAATATTTTACGCCCTCTTTAAATTTATCACTTGGCAAAACCAAATGACCGTATCCTATAGTAGCGAAACCTAGATGGTCTCGATACATAGTATCACGATAACCCTCTTCTTCTTTTATTTCTTCTTTTATTTTTTCTATATTCATATTGTTCCTCCAACTCTTTTTTCTATTTCGTCTAATTCTTGATATTTTTCTTTTTCAATTAATTTTTCTAAATACCATTTTGCTTTTTCTAAATCTTCTATACCATTTTTTGATCTATGTCTTACGACATACTTGATAATATTTCCCTCAAAATAATTTAAATTAAATTCTGAAATAAATTCTGATACTTGGATTTTAGAACCAATATAATAATCTGGATTAATTTTTTTGTTCATATTTTTGTCTTAATTCTATCATTGATATAAAATTGTGTCCTTGGATATGTCCGTCTGAAATCATAAGTTGGCTGCAACCATACGACCAACCGTTAGCAGAATTTTTTGCATAACTTTCTATGTGTCCATAATCCATACAAGTTCCTACATTTACTATTTTTACGTAATTTCCTCTACCTAATTTTGATGCTCGCCACGATCTTTCTCGATGGCTATGTCCAAAAACTATGTCATGCGTGGCAGAATTACTGATTTGCGATGCCTCAGCCATTTTTCCACCAATCTCTCGGCCCATTTCGTTCAATGGAACGTGAACAAATGCAACACCCTTGATAAAATAAAAATCTCCGTATTCTGATATTCCCCAACCCCTGCGTCTCCATAATGTTTCATATTGTTGAGAAAATGCCCCGACAACTTCTTTGTGTTCATCTTCATATTTATATAATCTTAATTCATGGTTTCCTAAACAGTAATGTTTTATTGGATTGATGTCGCCCATACCCTCGTCTAATAATTTTAAACATTCTTCAGTTGCATTTATATCTGCAAGAATAGGTGGCTTTTTAGATCCTTTTACTGTCCAATTTTTGTCAAATGAACTGCAACTATCAAAGCTGCAGAAATCCCCAATGCAAACAAGATAATCTGGATTATATTCTCTTATTTGTTTACCTATCCAAAGAAATCGTTCATGGTTATCATTTGGCGAGCAATGTGCGTCTGGAATAACAAAAACTTTTGTCGGATCTGAAAAGTCTGTTCTTTGTGCTTGAATTCTTACAACCGGCTTTTTGTATTCTTCAATAATTAATTGTGGTTTTGTTTCTTTATATCTGTGCCATTCTATAGTCCAATGCGAACTTAAAAGAGCCATCTTTTCAATTTTGTCGATTTTTCTTTGAAGCGTTGTTCTTGGAATATCTAAAACATCTTCAACAATCTTTTTTGCCCCCGGAGGATTATTTGGTCCTCCTTTACCTAAAGGTGGGTATCCCTTATCAAGCGCTTCGTGAAGTTTTTCTTGAATTAGCTTGAGTTCGTCCCACTCTTTATCGTCCATTAGCCAAACATTCGCAAAACCCAACTAACAAATTGTGTTGCAACCATAAATCCAATGGCCCATAAAATATAATTTAATCGGTCAATGTCACGTTGCATGTGTTTCAAATGGTTATTTTCCAAAAGATCTAACTTGTTATAAATGTGGAGGATATGCTCTTTTGTTGTTTTAGGTATGGGTTTGCTCATAAGATTCTATACATTTCATTAATAAAGCTACTTCTTTAAATTTTAAATCTTCATCTATCTTTTCAACTATACGATCAATTGCAATATCACAAGTATTATAATTTGTAAATGTGATGGGTAATTTTCCCCCATAGCTGCAGAAAGGTTGAATTGAAATATTAATTATACAAATGATTGTATGTATGTGCCACATCACATACTGTTAAGTGGGTTTTCTAATGCACTTTTTATTCTTTTATCTATTTTTGTTTCAAGTTCTTTCATGGCTGTTTCCAACTTATCCTTTAATAATTCCATGTCTTCCAAAATGTCCCTCGTGGTATCTCTTAACTCCGAGCTGGTTTCTCTTGAATCTTCTTTAACCATTTGCTCAACATCATTTACAATTTTTTCTATTCTTCTTACATCTTGCCTTAAATCGTTTTTTAATTCATTTGCTACGTCAGAAACAAGTTGCACTTCTTGAATTATCATTGAAATTTCTTGTGTTAACATTTCATTTGATTGATCTAATAATTCTAATCTTTTGTCAAAACCAGATAGATCCGGTGCAGAATAAGTGGTAATTTTTTCACGCATGTTTTGATAATCCTTATAAAATTCAAAGCCGCCCCACAATGCACCAATTAAAGTAGATAATGCTGTCAAAATCACAAAGATCTTGCCACCTTTAAATTTTATACCACCAGGTAATTCTAATTCTGCCATAATTATTCCAAATCCGTCTGCCATTGACTGTCTATCAAATCATTCATTAAACCGTCACTTCCTGCAAATAATAAATAACTTGCAATATTATTATCATTTATTGTTGCATCTGGTAAAGTATCATTTGTGAAAAAATCAACTCTATCATTCAAAGCAATTTGGCTGTCAAAAAAATTTTTACTATCAACAAGAACTTGCATAACAACCAAGGTTTTTGTTTGAGCAACATCGTCATATCTTTTTTTATCATCTATTTTTTTCATAATTTTTTTTACGGCTTTTTCTTTTGATGTTTCTTTTTTTTCTACTGTCTTGGATTCTGCAGCTTTTTCTTTTTCCTCTTCTATTTTTTCTGTTTGGTTTTCTTTTTCTTTTGCTGCTACTTCGACTTTTTCTTCTTTTTGTTCTTCGTTTGATTTTGACTCGGTTTGTGATTCTTCTTTTTGGTCTGTGTTTTCTACTTCTATTGGTTCATCAAAACTTTCCTCAATCTCTAATTCTATCTCTGTTTCAACTTCTGTCTCAATATCCGTAACTTCTATTTCTATTTCTGCAATTTCTATTTCTTGAATTTCAACTTCAACAGTTTCATAAGTTGGTTCATCAATTGATACTGGCTCTAAATTAAAACCATCATCTGTGCTTATTGCATCATTGCTTTCAAAAACATCTTCAACAACATCAATAACATTTTCTGGAGCATCAATATTCAAAGCAATAAACATTTCAACGGATGTTATAGATTGCTCAACAATTGTTGAAATCACGTTATATAAAACATTTATAGTGACATCATCAAACATTGGGCCAACAGCCATGTTTATATCTCTCCCCGATACTTCAATTACAATACTCGTTATTGATCCAGAAAAATCAAAACCATTTTCATAAGTTTGAAATCCGCTTGCAGTTCCGCTTGCTGAAAGAATATCAGTTCCAGAAAAAACATTAGTGCTACCGTCTTTTCCTGTGATGTGCATATAAATTGAATCGGAAGCGTCTTGTTTATCTACAACGATTGAATAATTTGTTCGACCTCCGTATTTTATATTTAATTCGCTTATATCGACTGTCTGAATAAAAGTTGTTCCAACATTTTCAACGCCCATTGTTGAAGTAAAATTTGAGCTGCCCGTTATTTCTGCACATCTGTCTGTTCCTAAATTATTACAATATGATCCAGAACGCATGGAAGCAGGCCCTTGACCGCCCCAATCACTGTCAAGATCGCCCTCATTTTTTTGCGAAACAAAACCATTATTTCCATCTAATAAATCTGTTGAATCTTCGTTAGAAACTTCCGTGGTTGTCGTTGTTGTTTCAGTGGTCGTTGTTATTGTTATACCGTCTGCTTCATGTTCAATTGATTCAGTAATAACTTCATCAATTATTTTTTCAACTGTTGGCGTGCAAAGACCAACTGTATCTGCTGAACAATCAATTGCTAAACTAGAAGAAGAAAGGGAAACCAAAGGCACTAACCCCAGTATAAAGAGCCATGCCATAGAATATAAATTTTTCAAAATCATTATCACTTTCACTTTTTATTTCTTCCCTTTTAATTTCTTTATCAGCAAAAATTAAACTTCCTTTAGGAACTAGATGCGGGTTTTCTTCCCAACCTTTTTTTGCTTCATTGCCAATCAAAGACTTAAACGGGCACGTCGTACCGGCTTGCCACATAGCGTCAAAAACTCTTGCGTCTGAACACAATAATGACACACTTGCAACTTTCATACCCATTGCATACAAAGATCGAGCAAGTTTAATACGTTCACAATTTTCATCTACAATTGTAATCCCGTTTGCAATGCCAAGAATTTGGGTTTGAATTCCCATTGAAGCTGCCGTCTTACAAATATCTGAATTATTAACAACAACGCTTGGTGCATTTGCTGTTGGAACTGATTTATCAATAACAGTTGATGAAACTGTATTTGTATCTGCCAAAGCAGAATTCATTAATGAATTAAGAAAAAATATTATTATTGTTGCAAGAACAAGGCCAATAAAAAAAGGTTTTATCATCTTGCAGTAACAGGAACGCCCTCGCTACTTACAAAAGGATGCTCTGCAAAAGCCATGTAAATAAAACTTTGTCCTACTCCATTAGTATCTCCATCGCCCTCTCTAAGTTTAAATCCATTTGATAATAAATCTATTCCTCTTGTTCCAGCATCAGCTTCAGAATCATTTGAATTTGCTTTCATTCCTGTTAAGGAACCATCATTGAAAGGGTCTCTTTGGTTGTCGTAAATTTTCCAATGATCAGAAGCACTTGCTTTTTTTGTTATTAACCAAGCTGGTTTAAATCCTGTATATACAAATGGTCCGTCAGAAGAACTACCATTACCTGTGTATGTTCCTATTTTGGAATATCCTTGAATAGATTTAAAAGCATAAAAAACTCTTGTATTTCCGTCTGCACCGTCTCCATCAGTGAATGTAGATGAGCCAACTGTATTAATACCAGAACCAACTGCAAAACCATTATTATTATGTAAGTTTCCCAGTTGATTAGACGCATAATCTGGAACAATAACATTCCAATTACCTGTATCATTTCTTTCTTTTGTAATGAGCAAATCTGGTCTTGCACCCAATCCATGACCTATAGTTCCAGAAGTATTTCCATTAGATGTAAATAATCCTATTGAAAAACCAGCAGTTGTATTTGCTTGTAATGTTACTGCAACATTACCGTCATTATTAGTTGATGTTGTTCCACCATTACATTTCCATTGCCATGCTACATAGGTTTTGCCACTTTCATTTGTATTAACATCATTATCAAGAGTAAAACCATCAGTGTCAAAACTATCCATAAACCCAGAAAAAGTATCTTCAGCGTCTGTTGAGTTAGGTATAATTCTTTTTGTTAAACCTCTACTGCTATCTAATACAATGTGATTATAAGTATGGTTTCTTACTTTAGCCCAAAAAAAATCTGGTTGTAAATCTGAATTGCCATCATTGGTTATTGATGTTCCTGCACTACTATTACCTGACCATATTTTTGATTGAAAATATAATGAACCATCATCTATTGTCGTATAAGCCATTATCCGTACTCCCCTAAGTTTTTAGTACATAGTGAATAGTAACCACTAGGTGGTGCATATTCAAAGTTTCCATATCCGTTAGCATCTGCATTACCACTTGATATTGAATATACAGGATTNCCAAAATTCATGGATATAGTGTTAGTTTCAGAACCATCATTTCTTACCTTTAAAAATGGTCTGTAATGTATGCCAGTTGTAATACTAGAATAAGCGGGGTTAGTACCATTTGTAGGGTCAGAAGAATTACCATCTGCACCATAGTATGTGCCGTTTTTATGAAAATAAATTTTTTGATTATCCATATCAAGAGCAACTCCAACTATATCACCACTCGCTATTCCCCATTGACTAACACTAGTTCCATAAGTGTCTGTTTTATTTAAATATCCTACTGAATTTGTATTTGAATGAAACCAATAAGCATTAGTCATACTACTTGTAGGGTCTCCACTGCCACCTTTTCCATCTACTACAACTGTCCATGTTTCTGGGTTTCCTGCAAATCCTATATTATGTCTTGGGCTAGC
>FUFK010045152.1_pt1 | contig 31264 bp, 34 predicted proteins | sample 1021851 | NCBI WGS metagenome assembly FUFK01 (sample SAMEA51879418, study PRJEB19060) | metagenome | reverse complement strand
TCATGTTCAAACCCCTTAGTTGAATGCTGAAATATCGATGGTAGGTTTCTTCCCGGATGCCAGCTCCGCCACCANNTGGGCAGTCATTGGCGCACCGATCAATCCACGATGNCCATGTCCNAAGGCAAAGATGATCTTTTTGTTGNNAGGNCANAANTCGATCACCGGGCGCGAATCCGGAAGGCTCGGGCGGTGTCCCATCCAGTCGGAGCTTTCTCCATTTTCAAGTTGGGGATACATCTTTTTCCCGAGTTTGAGGAGGATTTCAGCACGTGTCTGATTGGCAGGGGTTTTGAGACCTGCGAATTCTGCTGTTCCNGCAAAACGGACTCCCATCTCCATTGGCGTTGCCATGAATTTATGTGCGGCTTCCATGACAATATTTTGAGGTCCTCCTTCCTTGGAATTCAAAGTCACATGATATCCACGTTCGGTTTCCAAGGGGATCTTCACTCCGAGTTGTGAGGCTAACTGGTGGGACCACGCTCCTGCGGCAACCAACAAACGTTCCGACTGGATTTCCCGGTTTTCCAGTTTGAGTGTGATATTTTCCTGCTCTCCTGGTTTGATGTTTTGCACGGATTCATGAATGAATTCCCCTCCATCACTCAGAAAACGTTCGGACATTTTTTCCACCAGCCGGAAGGGATTGGAACTGAATCCCGAGTTTCGGAAGAGTACCCCGAATTGATAATCGGATGACAGATTGGGCTCGTTTTCCCGGACAAGAGGTTCATCCAGTTCCTCATAATCGATGCCTTTGTTTTTGAGGATTTTCCATATGCTCAGGGCACNCTTGAAATCTTCCTCTTTTTTATAGAGGTGGATGACCGGTGATTCCACAATCAGGTCTTCGGCTCTAATTTCTTTGACCAGATCCTGATAAAGGCGGAAACAACTTGCATGGAGAGCAAGGAGGGATGATGTTGTCTCGTCCACTTTGTCCCAGTTGGCACTATTCAGGAAACGTATCAGCCAAGGGATCAATTTGGGGAAGTACTGCCACTGAATGAACAAGGGACCATCTTCGCGGAAAAGCCAGCCGGGCACTTTGAACATCATCCCCGGAAGAGAATTGGGAAGCGCAGAACTGGGGGAAATGGCACCTGCATTTCCAAAAGAACACGATTGTCCGGGTTTTTCCCGGTCCACNACAGTTACCCTGAAACCTTCTTTCTGAAGCGCCAATGCGCTGGATATGCCGATGATTCCGGAACCGATCACGGTGAATTCAGGGTTTCCTGATTTTGGACTCATGGATGATTCTTAGCAATTTTCAAGATGTGAACATTGAGTAAAATGATGAACCCTGCAGAATTTCCGATTCAAACATTCCTGATTGAATTAAACCATCATTTCCAAAATGTGGATCATCCCGGATTGTCAGGGATGCTCCAAGATATGATCTCTCAGCCTCCATCACCGAATCCTCAACTTGAAGCCAAAACTCCTTATTTCAAAAAAGAACTGGATCAGTCCATCCAGGACATGAACGGATCAACCCATTCCCTGAAATCNTTAGTCAACGATTTGTCAGCAAACGCNTCCTGGCAAGATGCTTCGAGGGGGGTTCCGGAATTCATGAAAAAGGGGTATTCCTTTACTGAAATCATNGGTCAAGACGGTTTTTTTCTTCATGATTCCTTAAGGCTTGGATTTTTTCTTCAAGCACCTTGGATTGATTATCCTGCCCATGCCCATGATGCAGAGGAATGGTATCTGGTTTTGAGTGGCCGGGCGGAATGGCAGATTGATGATGACGTCCACCAGGCTGAAGAGGGCACGATCTTTCATCATCCTCCAACTGCAGGACATCGCATGCTAACCTTTGAAAATCCCTTGCTGGCAATCTGGATTTGGACCGGTGCCATCCATGGCCGTTACTGGTTTGTCGGGCATGAGGAAATCGACTGTCAACTGAAGTAACGGTCTTTCATCTGGTAGAACAGGATCGAAGGAGCCAGAAACCAGGGATTCCCGGAATAGAAGGGTCTTGTCTGGAACGGGACCAAAGTCAGTGGGGTTTCACCTTCGGGCAACCCGGCAATCCGTTGTCCGAGTCTGGTTCCNAAATAACTCGAGAGGGAAACCCCGGAACCGCAATAACCCATTGAATAATATATCCCGTCTTTTTCTCCGGAGTGGGGCATTTCATCAAAAGTATAACCGACGAACCCCATCCAGGAATGACTGACTTGGGTTGAGGCAAGCTGAGGAAAAATGGTCACCAACTGCTGATGGAGGGCCGGGGCACTTTTTTGGGGATCGGTTTCATTGAGAGATACACGTCCCCCGAAAAGGATCCGTTTTCGGTCTGGTGAGGCCCTGTAATACACCACCAGTTTTCTGGTGTCGGTNATGACGCGGTTTTTCGGGATCAGTTCATCCACCAGTGCCGGGTCCAACTCTTCTGTGGCAATGATGTAGCTTCCGATCGGGATGATCCTTCGTTTGAACCATGGAGGGGTTTGGCGATTGTATCCGCTGGTGGCAATCACCACGTTCTTGGCTTTGACCACTCCGGAACTTGTGGAGACATGGAAAAGTCCTTTGGCCTGAAGAACTTCCTGCACCTCACACTGAGGTTTGATGGAGACGCCGGAACTCAAAGCGGCTTCCAGCAGTCCCTGATGAAACCTTGCCGGGTCCAGAGAAGCATGGTGGGGGTGGACGATGCCTCCATGGTAAAAATCCGTTCCGATTTCGCTATGCTGCTCCTCCNTGGGNATGAGNTCGATGGGAACTTCGAGTCCCTCGGGCTGGTTGACAATTTTCTTTTTCCAGTAAACNGAACTGTCTTGGGGTATGGGCTCCGTAAAAACGTCCTACTCGTTGAAAATCACAATCGATTTTTTCCTGTTCGATGAATTCTCCGATCCAGTCCAATGAGCGGATCCCTTCCTTCAAAATCGCACGTGCCTTCTCTGCTCCGAATTTTGCTGAGAGCACATCAAATCCTGGTTTCAGGCTGGTGCTGATCTGTCCCCCATTTCTCGAACTCCCGCCCCATCCTGCGTCTTCCGCATCCAACACCAGGGTTTCNAACCCGTTTCGTGAAGTCTGTANGGAGGTGCACAAACCGGTATAACCGGAACCCACCACCAGGACCTCGGTTTCTTTGGGNAGTTCAATGGGTTCCAGAGAAGGCCTTGGTGTTCTCTCCCACCAATAGGGTTTGCTCTGGTAATCTTTGGAAAAGACGGNATCAGGATTCATTTCGTGGATTTGCTTCCTAAAAACTGAGTCGCCAACAACAGTGTCGTGGAGATAAGAACCATGATCGTTGAAATGGCCGCAATCGTCGGGTCGATAAAGTCTCTCAGGGCACTGAACATGTGTTTGGTCAATGTGGCGTTGACTCCACCGGAAATGAAAATCGAAATGATGACTTCATCAAACGACGTTAAAAATGCCAATAATGCAGAAGTAATGACTGAAAAACGGATCTGGGGCAGAGTGATCACCATGAATGCCTTCAGTCTGGAAGCTCCCAAACTTCTTGCAACCCGTTCCTGGTTCATATCATAGGTCCGGAAAGCTGCCGTGATGATGATCATCACCAAAGGGGCTGCCAGGGCAGTATGTGCGAGGACCAATCCTCCAATGGTATTGTTNAGCCCGATTCTNCCGAAGGCATAGAAGGTACCAATTGCAATCAGAATCACCGGTACGATCATCGGAGTGATCAGTAAAACAAAAATCGCCTTGGCTGCGGGATGTCCGGAAACATAAAGTGCATAGGCTGCCATGGTTCCCAANGGTGTCGCTACCAGCATGGTCAGAAAACCGATTAGAAATGAAGTCTTTGTGGCATTCATCCATTTCAAAGTCTCAAAATATTCAAAATACCATCGGAGGGACCAATTTTTTGGAGGAAATTCGAGATACTGTGAGTCTGAAAATGACATGGGGATCACTATCAGGGTGGGCACAATCAATAACAGCATGATCACTGTTGCCAGAGTGTAGAGCCAAATCCGCTTCCCATGAGTGATCTGGGTTTCAGTGGCAGGTCGGTTCCACCAATTCATCTCAATGTCTTCCGAAAAGGACCTGGTCAAGTTTGAGAAACCTTGCTGCCAGGACCAGGATCAACAAAGTGGAAGCCAAAAGCACCACCCCCAAGGAACTGGCGGCTCCCCAGTTGAATTGATTTTCAAGAATTGCAGTGATCTGTGTTGCCACCATCACCACCCTTCCTCCTCCTAACACTGCAGGGGTGACATAAAAGCCAAGGCAAAGTACAAAGACGATCAATGAACCAGCGACCAAACCTGGAAGAGAGAGTGGAAAGAACACTTTCCAGAATACCTGGATCGGAGTTGCGCCCAAGTTGGCTGCAGCATGGGTCATGTCCTTCTCGATACGCTTCATCGCTCCATAAAGCGGTAATACCAGAAAGGGCAACATGATATGCGCCATCCCGATCAGGGTCCCTGTCAGGTTGTGGACCAGTTTGATCGGAGTTTCCCAAAGCCCTATCTCGATTGCAAAATCATTGAGGATGCCCTTTTTTTGTAACAGGACCAGCCAGGCATAAGTTCTGACCAGAAGCGATGTCCAAAAAGGAAGAAGGACCGTAAGCATGCAGACCGCAGCCATACGATCCGAGAGTTGAGCCATGAAATAGGCCAAGGGATAACCCATCAGGATACAGACCAGAGTGGTCAGAAAGCTGACCTGAAAGGTGGTCATAAANACCCGTGCATAGGATTTGTAGGTGATCATCTTTTCATAGTTGGCCAGTGAAAAATCTCCACCTTTTCCAGTAAAGGATAAATAAAAAAGCCAGCCTACGGGAACGATGATGATCAAGATGATGACCAGAATGGANGGNAATGACAGACTCAGCAGATTCCACTGTTCCAGAAAAGTTTGACGGCGGAGTTCTTTTTCGTGGAGCAGCATTTCCCGTTTGCTTGAAGGGGGGTGAANATGGTTATCTTGGAATGAGGATGATGTCCTTGCGGTTCAATCCGAGTTCCATCGAATCTCCGGGCTCCAATAAAAACTTTCTCGCAGAAGCATCGGTTCCAAATCGGACTGTCAGTTGATGATCCTCACTGATCGAGACCTGGGCAAAGGCCGTCTCTCCCTGATAAACCGATTCGATGACTTTTCCTTTAAAAATGAGGTGTTGATCTGAATCNATGGATTCCTGGCTTAATGGAAACAAGCGTTCAGGACGTACTACAAGCATCCAATCTTGAGAACTTTTTTGATCAGGAACGGAGTCAACCAGGATATGATCAAAATAAAGTTGGTTGTTTTCTTCGGTTTTGAGAGGAAGCATGGTCGATTCCCCGATAAAATCCGCGACAAATGAATTTGCAGGCTGGTTATAAATCACTTCCGGTGTGTCAACCTGTTGAAGCCGTCCATGATTGATCACGGCTATTCGGTCCGACATCGTCAGGGCTTCACGCTGATCATGGGTCACATAAACGGTGGTCACTCCAAGTTTTCGATGCAGGTGCTTCAACTCAATCTGCATCTGCTCCCGTAGTTTTTTGTCCAAAGCCGAGAGGGGTTCATCCATCAAAAGGATTCTTGGTTGGAACACGAATGCCCTAGCCAGGGCAACCCTTTGTCTTTGTCCTCCCGAGAGTTGATCAATTCTTCTGTTNCCGAGTTCGGACAACTGGACTGTATTCAGGGCTTCTTCCACCCTTTGTTCGCATTCAGCTTTGGCGATCTTTCGCAGTTTAAGCGGAAAAGCAACGTTTTCAGCAACGGACATGTGCGGAAAAAGTGCATAGTTCTGAAAAACCATTCCGACTTCCCTGAGGTGGGGAGGAGCAAGGATCATTTCCTTCTCTCCGAACAGGATACTTCCTGAATCAGGACGGTTGAATCCTGCAATCGCCATCAGGAGGGTGGTTTTACCTGAACCGGAGGGGCCGAGTAGGGTCAGGAATTCCCCGCTTTTCACATCCAGGTCTACCGAATCGAGGGCGTGAAGGGAACCAAACTTTTTGGTCAGCCCACGGATGGTTATCGGGAGGGCAGTGGTTGGACCTGGCACTTGGTCAAATGAAGAGACTGCTTCTTTGAAAAAGGAACTTCCTGCAGGGAGAAGATCTCACCTGCAGGAAAAGCGTGTCTTATTCGCTCATCAGTTCCATGTAGAGTTCCAAAGCTTCATTCTTATGCTTGGCGTACCAATCCAAGCTGACCGGCAGCATAAGAGGCACATTCTTTGGGTGAGAAGGCAACGATTCGATCAATTCTTTTGGCGCCTTTGTCATTTCATAAGCCTTACGGTTGGTTGGACCGTAGGTGATATAAAAAGGTAAATTGGCCTGATACTGAGGTTTTGAAACCTCGGCAAGAAACCTCATGGCCACTTCTTTGTTGGGTGCCCCTTTAGGCATTGCAAAGCAATCATAGTCGAGCAGGGCCTGATTAAAAGTATATCCAACTTTGGCACCATCTTTTTTTGCATTATCGAATCGACCATTCCAACCCGTGGACATGTCCACTTCAGCATCCTTCATCAGTTGGGCCTGCTGGGCTCCAGAGCCCCAAAAGACAGCAATATGAGGCTTTAATTCACGGATCTTGTTGATTGCCCGTCGCTTNCCTTCAGGGGTTGCNAGCACCTCATAGACTTTTTCGGGTGGAACACCGTCTGCCATCAAGGCTGGTTCCAANGCACCATCGACGTTATTTGCACGGTAAGCCCGGGTTCCGGGGAATTTTTTGACATCCCAAAAATCGGCCCAGGAACTCGGAGCACCGGGACTTCCAGGCTCTCCATATTTGTCAGTATTCCATGCCATTACCGTGGCAAACACGTCGGAGCCCACACAGTAATCCGTNTACAATCCAGGATAAAAATCACTGACATCCACGACACTGTAATCAATTTTTTCAAGGCATCCGTCTGCGGCTGCTGCGGCTGCTCCACCAGAACCAGTGACCACAAGGTCCCATGTAACCGAGCCGGATTGAACCTGAAGACAAGTTTTGGTCATGCTGGCTCCCGATTCACGGTTGATGGCAATCCCCGAATGATTGGATGCGTCCGTGAAGAGTGCACGATCCTGTGCTTTACCATAAGATCCTCCCCAGGAAACCACTGTGATCGGTTCTGCAGAAGCTGTTTGAAATGAAAAGGCCAACAGGGAAATTGATAAAATCCCTATCCATAAACGTTCGAATGCTTTCATAAAAACTCCTTAAGTTTATTTGTTTTCAAGAAAAAAATAATGAGGATGACTTTATCAATCATCTTTCAAAGGTCAACAGCAATTTCACACGTTGATTCCTGGAGAATCTTATACAAGTTGATCCAATCTATGAAAGAGGATTTTGTCACTACAGAGCCTGTGCTTTTTCACGGAGGACATGTTTCTGAATTTTCCCTGTGGAGGTTTTGGGAAGTTCCNGGAAGACCACGGTTTTTGGAGTTTTGTAATGCGCCATGTGTTCGCGGCAGAACTGGATAATCTCCTCGGCATTGGTTTCCACGCTCGAGTCCTTGAGGGTGACAAAGGCACATGGGGTTTCCCCCCATTTTTCGTCAGGTCGTGCGACCACTGCGGCTTCGAGGATCTGGGGGTGACGATAGAGGGTTTCTTCGATTTCCAGGCTGGAGATGTTTTCTCCGCCTGAAATGATGATGTCCTTGGATCGGTCCTTGATTTCGATGTAGCCGTCAGGATGCATCACCCCGAGATCGCCGGTGCGGTACCACCCGTCCTTGAGGGATTTTTCACTTTCTTCCAGGTTTTTGAGGTAGCCCTTCATGACGGTGTTTCCCCGCAGCATCAGTTCTCCCAGGGTTTCTCCATCCGCGGGAACGGCTTCCAGGGTTTCCGGATCACCAATCCGCATTCCATTCAGGGAAGGATAAACCACTCCCTGGCGTGCTTTCTTGGAGGCACGTCCTTCGAGATCGAGGTCATCCCAGGATTTTTGCCAGGCACAGATGGTGGCCGGTCCGTAAACCTCGGTCAGGCCGTAGAGGTGAATCACTTCAAAACCCATTGGTTCGAGGGCAGCGATCACAGGNCTGGGAGGAGCCGCTCCGCCGGTGGCGATCACGACTTTCGATTTGAAGCTAGGTTTCACCTCCTCCGGAGCATGGGCCATCGCGTTGAGAATGATGGGGGCGCCGCATTGATGGGTCACTCCGTGTTCTTCGATGAGCCGGAACACCGTCGCCGGATCGAATTTTCTCAAGCAGACATGGGTCGCACCCATCGCACTCACGCCCCAGGTGAAGCACCAGCCGTTGCAGTGAAACATCGGCAGGGTCCAGAGGTAGACCGAGTCGCTTCCGAGCCCGATCATCATCGGGTTGCTCATTGCCGCAAGATAGGCTCCCCGGTGATGGCAGACGACCCCCTTGGGATTTCCTGTGGTGCCNGAAGTGTAGTTCAAACTGATGGCGTCCCATTCATCTTCAGGCATGATCCATTCAAAATCCGGAGTTCCTTCTTTCAAAAAGTCTTCATAGTCGAGGCTTCCGAGCCTTTCTCCCCCGTCTCCTTCAGGATCGTCGATGTCGATCACCAGCAGATCCTTTCCGGAAACCGCCAGTGCTTCCCGGATGACCGGGGCAAACTCGGTGTCGGTGAGGAGGATCTTGGCTTCGCCATGCTCCAGGATGTGACCNATGGTCGGACCGTCCAGCCGGATATTGAGGGAGTTCAGCACCGCGCCGGACATCGGCACTCCAAAATGGGCCTCGAGCATTTGCGGGGTGTTCGGCGCCATCACCGAAACGGTGTCTCCCCGNCCGATCCCCCTGCGGTTCAATGCAGAAGCCAAACGCAGGCTGCGTTGCCAAAAATCCCTGTAAGTGATGCGTTGGCTTCCATGGATGATTGCTGTTTTGTCCGGATAAATTCCTGCGGAGCGTTCCAANAACGAAAGCGGAGTGAGAGGCTGGTAATTGGCAGGCCTGCGGTCGAGATCGATTTCAAATGGGTTCGTCTGAGACATTCTGTTTTTAGGGATAAATTTGAAATAAAAATGAACGGATCATGAAATTCAGTTTTCAAGGATTTTGAGGGAATCTCCAACCCGGATCCTTCCCTGCTGCTCATGAATCAGGTTCTGTCCGAACAGGGCCTCGCCGTTTTGGCGACGGAAGCCTGCCAGGGTTTTCAAAGGATCCTTCCCGGAAAACTCCCCGCGATCCGGGTCTACGGTGGTGACCCGGCACCGTCCACAGGGCTTGGCCACCTGAAACGAAATTTCACCGATTTGGATGCGTTTCATTCGGTCTTCTTCAAAAGCTTCACTTCCGGAAATGACAANATTCGGGCGGAAACGACGCATCTCCACCGGTTCTTCAAGTCTTTGGTTGAGATCCTCCAAGGATGCGATGCCGATCAACAGGAAGGGGAATCCATCGGTAAACGAAGTCCTTGCGGAATTCTTTGCAAAATCAGGATCGACGTCTCTCCTGCTGGAATCCGGCATGAAGACAGGTCGGCATGGGGTTCCGAGAAACTGGCTGAACCAGTTTCCCGAATCCGCTGAAGCTTCCCAGGCTTCGCATTGCTCCCCGAAGATGCNGACTTCCGTTGNTGTCCCNGATCGAGGCATCAGGGGNATTTCATGGGGCGNTTGCCNGGGTGCGTTCAATCGAAGCNTCTCTCCCNGAATCTCAGGACGGATGAGCACCATTTTGGGCAGTTGACGCTGGGTCAGGAATTCGTTGTTTTCGTCCACCAGCATCCAGCGGCGGTCGTATTCCGGGCCGAAGTCGTCAANGTTCGTCTCCTTTACGGAGATGCCTGCCAGGCCTTTACAGGGGTAGAGATGGATGGAATCGAGCTGAATCATGACAAACTTGGTGAATTTTCCCTCAACGNANGGCTATTTCTGGAAACCTATTTGAGTACAAGTTAATCTGAATGATGTCAACCTTCGGATAAAAAGGGGTATAATCTTTAACGTCCTATTAAGTTTTTCACGACTGTCCCGAATGGATCAATACAGATTACCACAAAGACAAGTGTTGCCATGATTGACAGCTGGATGGTGAGACAAATTCAGCCAACCCTCAACCAATTTGCGCTGGATTGGGTCCCGAAGTGGCTCAGGGCCAATGCGGTTACAGTGATCGGATTCCTGGTGGGTCTGCTNGTTTTGCCCTTACTCCNGGATCAGGCCTACCTTCTCGCGTTGATCGTGATTTTGTTCAACCGTTTCCTCGACGGCTTNGATGGNGCCATCGCCCGCAGGGACGGGATCAGCGATTTTGGCGGTTTTTTGGACATCTGCTGCGATTTCATTTTTTATTCCGCNGTGGTTTTTGGATTTGCCCTGGCCGATCCGCAACAAAATGCCCTGGCGGCATCATTTCTGATCTTTTCNTATGTTGGAACCGGAACCAGTTTTCTNGCCTACGCGATCATGGCCTCCAAAAGGGAAATGCAATCCGATTCCCATGGAACCAAGGCCTTTGTCTATCTTGGTGGACTGACGGAGGGCACGGAAACGATCCTTTTCATGTTCCTCATCTGCCTCTTCCCGGGGTGGTTCCCAGAAATGGCGACGGGTTTCGGCATTCTCTGCTGGTTGACGACCTTCGGGCGTATCGCGACTGCAGTTCAAAGTTTCAAGAATTGAGTTCCCTGACATTTGAAGCAGACGGAATTTGAAAGATCAGGAACGGTTCTTTATCTACCAAAAAAATTTGATTTGGTATGCTTTTCCAGGAAGCAGACTCAGCTTTCCTGTTCGGGGGATTTACGGAAGGTAATACTGGAAATGACGGCCTGGTTCCAGATGGCGTTTGCTTCATCTTCTGATGAATCCTCCTGGTCTTGAANCGGACCGATGGGCATGTCCTCGGAATCTTCATCAGGGTTCTGGCTCTGACCGCGCAGAATCCGCAAACGCTCCATTCCTGAAAGCTGGTAGCGCATCGTCGAAGGTTTGGAGTAAAAATCCCGGGCCTCCTGTTCGATCCGCTGGGATTCCTCCAGTTGTTTCGCAATCGAGGCTTCGTCATGGAAATCTTCCTGATCCCGATCCGAGCCCTGTTCCTGTTCCTGCATCCGACAGCTGAAAAGAATCCAGCCTGTAAGAATCAGCGAGAACGATAAAAGTCCCAGGGCGAAATACATGCCCTGCTGATGGATGGGAAAGTCTGAAAGAAATTCGTAAAACATTGATGATTCAAGCTTCGATACAAAACCTTAAAAAGAAATTGCTTCAATTTGTGTTCCAATTCCTCTATATCCTCAATGTGGTGAATTGTTTGGAAAAAAGAATTCTGATGAAAAACGAGTGGTTGGAAATTGAAACGTTCCCCGAAAACCTGAATCTGGAAACCTTAGCATGCTGAGGAATCTTCCATGAGTCATCCCCTGGTGATGCTTCTGATTTCCGATCTTTCCGGCAGGATGCGAGGAAAGTCGGTTCCCGTGCGGGGCTCGGAAAAGCTGCTGGAGGAAGGCCTCGGCTGGATCCCCGCGAATGCGGCATTGACCTGCTTCGGGCCGATGGCCAAGGTGGAGAATGACGCCCTCGGGGAACTGCGGCTGATCCCCGCAGAAAACGAGCCCGTCTCCTTTTTCCATGAGAAACTCGAGATCGAACAGAACTGGTGGATCGGGAAAATCGTGCGGATGGACGGATTCCCCTGGGAATGCTGCCTGCGGAGTCAGCTGGAATCGGCATTGAGTCTTTTACAGGACCGTTTCCAGCTTCAACTGGAAGTCGGGCTGGAACAGGAATTCTACCTNACCGGTCGGAAAGACCAGCTCAATACCAATTCCCTGGAAGCCTTCTGTGAAGCCTCGGATTTTTTGAAGGCCTATGCGGAATGCCTGGATTCGGCAGGAATCGAATTCAAAAGCCTCCATCCGGAAAACGGCCCGGGGCAGTATGAATTGAGTCTGCCCAAGCTGGATCCGCTGAAGGCTGCAGACCANCTGCAGTTGGCCAAGGGGATTGGCCGGCATTGCGCGGCAAGGATGAACGAGCACCTGACCTTTTCCCCGATCGTCAGTTCGGTCACCATCGGCAGTGGTTTACATGTTCATTTCAGNCTGCAGGACCTGGAGGGCAGGGAACGGAACTCGATTGACGGTGCCCGGATCAGCGTGCCTGCCGGTGCTTTTCTGGCCGGCATNCTCGGCAATCTTCCTTCACTGACTGCCTTCAATTCACCGAGCCTGATTTCCGCGGAACGCTACAGCCCTCCCCGCTGGACGGCATATTTCAACAATCTCGGCATGATGGACCGCCGGGCGGCGATCCGCATAACCCGGCTTGGTTCCGGAAGCCCCAACATCCATTTCGAACTGCGTACGGCGGACGCCTGTGCCAGCCCTTACCTGGTGCTCAGTTCCATGGTCTATGCCGGAATCGAAGGACTGAGCCGGCAGATGCCCTGCCCGCCGATGCACTCCACCGATGATCTGCTTTCGGGGTTGACGGTTCCGGGAGTGGAACGCTTACCGGATTCCCTCGAGAAAAGCCTGAGCAACCTGATGGAAAATGAAACGTTGCTGGCCTATTTTCCTGACGAGTTCATCGATGCTTACCTGACCAACAAACGCCACGAAATCACCCTCTCCAAGGATTTCAAGGGGCAGGCACTTTATGATGCCTACATGAAATGCTACTGAATTGGGTGATGCTTTTCAGGAGAAGCTGAAACCTCTTCAGGATTCGGGGTCNTTTGCGGAGATGCTCTCAATCCGGAATTCCTGCTTCTGTTTCTGGAGCGTTTCCCGCAGTTGATCGAGATCCTGTCGAAAGTTCTTCCTCCGTTCGGCCTCTGATGGATCAAGATCGTCNGTTTGGGGAAGATTGCGATCGATTCGTTCCAGGATTTCGGTTTGCTTCTGCATCTCCCTNAAAATTTCCCTGAGCAGGGTTTCGGAAGCATTCATCGGAGTCCGTGTTGATCCTGAAAAGAGGTNCAGATCCTCATTCCCAATCAACCCGGGACGTTGAGGATTTCGATTTGGTATCCATGTTCCAGGCTTCTCTGCAGTTCGGGATCGTGAAGTTCCATCCGGAATTTCTCCGAAGGCCGGACTCCGCCGATGACCGACATGGTGCCGCCGAACAAAACCGTCCCCTCCGGAAGTTCACCGTCGAAACGTTTTTCGAAGAGTTCCCCGGGAGCCAGCATTTCCCCGAGAAGACCCTCCTGGTAGAGGACTTCTTCGCCTCCCTCCTCGATCCAGGCCCGCAGTCTCAAACGATCCCAATGCGTTTGAACTTCCTGGAAAGGCCAGAGGGTGGAGCAAAGCACCTTGTCGCATATCTGCTTCGAAAGGGTGATGCTGTTCGTTTCAAGAGCACGGTCCGTTTGATCTGAACCGAGACCGACGTAGGTTTCGGCTCCCTGCCGGACCAGAAAAAACTCGACCTCCCCGCTGGTATCCTTTCCGGAAACCTGGATCGATGCACCCTGGGAAAGACGGTCCACGGAAAGAGGGTAAAATTCCGGGACATTCTTCGGTCCGGGAATGCCGAGTTCCGCCAGTTCGTCGATGTGGGCCTGAAGCGCCTCACGGTTGCGTCCGACCCAGCCTGCCATGATCAACTGGTCCACCGTGCATTGCAGGTCTGCCTGCCCGCTGAGGCTCCGGACTTTAAAATTCAGTGTTTTCTTGGTTTTCATGCATGCCTTTGGAAATTTATCAGGTTTGATTTGAGCTGTTCCTGTATCTGTTTCAAGAAGGGCTGGTATGGAAATTGTAGCAGGTTCTTAAAATATCTTTTGAAAATGACTTGAATTGAAGGATGGTTATCAGCCCCCATACATCATGAAAGATCTTAGGACTTCGTTACTGAAAAAACTGCTCAAGGCCCACCTTTCCACCCTTGAGAAAACCGTTACCAGCGAGATGCAGCGTCAGATCATCCGCAAGGATATCCACGAGATCAAGCTGGAACTCGTCCGCCGCCGGGAACACCTGGAACTGGTTCATACCGAAAGCTCCTGATTGGATTATTCGGAAATATTACCGGCATCATCATTTCTAAAGATTCCTCAAATACTGTTCGACAAAATCGTATTCCACTTCTTCGGCAAAGGCCTGCTGCAGTTTTGAGGTGATGGGTCCCGGCAGAGGTGAGTCGCCGATCGCTTTGCCGTTGAAGGATCGCGCGGGGCAGATACAGAAACTGGTGGAAGTGATGAATGCCTCGTCGGCATTCAAGGCGTCGTANGGNAGGAGATCGTCCTCGATGACCGGGATGCCGAGTTTTTCTGCCAACTCGATGACGGTCTGCCGGCTCACCCCTGCGAGCACGTATTGTGACCGCGGGGTCAACAGGCATCCGTTCCGTACCAGAAAGAGGTTGCAGCCGATCCCNTCNCAGAGAAACCCCCGGGTATCGAGTAAAATGGCCCAGGCATTGGGGCCTTTGTCCCGGACCTCCAGGTCGGCAAGCACCAGGTTCAGGTAGTTGTGGCTTTTGACGCTGGGGCTCAGGCATTCCGGGGGGATCCTGCGGATGGAAGGGACGTGCATGTCGATGCCCTCATGGAAGACCTTNGCCCGGGTCTTGATCGGCAGCGGGGTGCATTCGACGATCACGGTGGGGCCACTGCTTTGCCAGAGTTCNCCTCCCACCACGTTCTGCCCGCGGGTGATCCTTTGGAAGATCCAGTAGTCGTCGCCTTCTTCCAAATGAGAGAGGTTACGCCTGACGACCTCTTCACTGATTTCCTGCATCTCCTGCGGGGTCATCCCGGGATCGATGTCGATGGCCTTGAGGGAACGGTAGAGGCGTTCGATGTGCTCCCCGAGTTTGAAGATCTTTCCGCCGAAGGTCCTGGCGGTGTCAAACACCGCGTCTCCCAGCACAAACCCACGGTCCCTGAAGGGGATCAGCACTTCTGATTCCGGGACATAGCTGCCGTTGAAATAGGCAATTCGTTCAGTCATGGAGCATTTTGGGAAGGCATGTGCGTTTCAGATCAGGAGTTTTGAAAGCCTTCCNTGTCGTGACCAGTAGTCTTCAATCCGNATCCGGATTTCTTCAGGAAAACTTTTCAGGGTGTGATAGATCCTGTCCCGGTCTCCGGGTTTTTCCGTCAACAGTCGATAGTTCTGGTTGTAGATGCTTTGAACCACGGCGGTCCAGGTCCGGAACTCGAGTTCTTCCGCGCTTTCTGAAGCGGCGACCCACTGGTGCAGAAACGTTTCCCTCAGTTTTTCCGGAGCCTGCAATCGCACGTAGTGGCCGGTCACCCCGTTTGCCTGGGGTTCAAGCACGATGAAATGATCGGAGTTGATGACAAAGACTTCCGCCATCAANTCACCAACGCAGGCGGAAATCGTTTTCCCCGCTGAGATCCTTTCCGCGCATCAGGAACAGGGTTCTCTCGGCATGATCGACCAGCCCTTTTTCCCGGGCCATGCGGCTGGACCATTCGCGGTCAAAAACCGAACTGGTGGGCATGAAACGCAGGGTCAGACCACGACGGGAACGGGAACTCCGGTTGACTGCCGAACCATGGACAAGATAAACATCGTGCAATGAAATCATNCCTGCTTCCAGTTCCATGCTGACCGCATTCGATTCATCAAACTCTTCCTTCAGCAACTCCTGATTCAGGGTCAGTTCCGGGTCAGGATTGGTTTGGTGACGGAACAGTTTCTTCGAACGGTGGGATCCACGGATCACCTGCAGGCATCCATTTTCAGTGTTGGCAGCATCGACNGCAATCCAGACCGTGCAGGTGGCCAGCGGCCGGATAGGCCAATATTCACCGTCCTGATGCCAGGGCGTAGCTTGGCCCTTTTCCGCAGGTTTGGCAAAAAAACTCGAGTTCCAAAGTGCGAAGTCCGGACCCAGGACCGACTCGACCAGATCCAGGATCTCGGGAATCCGCGCGTAGTTCAAAAAACTGAGATCATAGGCCAGCACGTTCGGACAGTAATTCAGAAATTCAGGATGCTTTTTCAGCAACCGCTCGTGGTCCGAACGGATCTGTTCCAGGGTCTCCTCGTCGATCCGGAAATCCGGGATGACGAACCCGTCCTGATGGTAGCTTTCGATTTCTGAACTGCTGAGCATCGTTTCTTGGCCTGAAGTTGAGATATGAACCAAGTTAACGGTTCCATGTAAAAGCTCAAGAAGCTTCTCCCGGGAAAGCTTCAGGGGGAAATCCTTTGCCTCCTGNNTGCCTCTGGAATGCTTTTTGAAGCCTATGGGTTTATCAACCTATTTTTTATGGAGATTCCATGGCTGAAGATTTCAAACTCCCTTTTGACCCAAGCATATTGATGGAATACATCAATTCCAACGCGATGATGATTGCCATCATCCTGCTGGTCACCATTGTGACCCTGGTTGGATTTGCAAAACTGAAGCATTCGATCGTNCCGGTGGGAATNGCCATCATTGCCGCNTGCCAGGTTGTGCAGGTGATTCAGATGGTCTATCCCCAGTAGATAAAGATCAGAGACTGACACAGGACTCATTGCCGTCTATTCATGACGGAATGAAAGCGTTTCACATCTGATCGGAGAAAGGATAGAGTATTNAGGNAAACATCACCCTTTCTCATTGACAAACCTTCCCGCCGAGTCCTTAACTTCCAATGCTCGCCATCCTTCATCCCAACACGGATGAGAATTCTGACGATTACAGGACGACGTTCCAGTTTCTGGAAGAACTGCAGGATATCCAACTGCAGACCCATGTGGTNCAGGGGGAGCAGCAGAAACTGACCGAGATCTACCTGGTCGGCGATACAAAAAAACTGAATATCGAGGACATTGCTTCACTGCCTGCGGTGGAGAAGGTGATCCGCATTTCCCATGAATTCCGGATTCTTGGAAAGCATGCGCCAGAAAGTCCTTCGCTGGATTTTGAATACAACGGGGTCCGGTTCAACCAGGACAGTTTCCATCTGTTTGCCGGGCTGTGCGCTGTAGACCGAAAGGGAAACGTGGAAGGCATGATGAAATGCCTGCAGCAGTTCGGGCAACNNTGCACGCGGATGGGGGCCTACAAACCCCGCACCAACCCGTATTCGTTTCAGGGACACGGGTTGGATTGCCTGCCTTATGTTTTNGAACTTGCCGGAAAATACGGGATCCGGGTGATTGCCATGGAAGTGACCCATGAAAAACAACTGGAGGAGATTGACCAGACCCTGGAANACTGCGGTCGTCCCACCGGGGTCATGCTCCAGGTCGGCACACGGAACATCCAGAATTTTGAACTCCTGAAAAACCTGGGGAGGCAGCAGGATTACCCGGTGCTGCTCAAACGCGGTTTCGGCATCTCTCTCACCGAATCACTGAATGCAGCCGAGTACCTGGCCAGCGAAGGCAACACCAGGGTCATTTTCTGCCTGCGCGGGATGAAAACCTCTTTCAACACTCCGCACCGGAACATGGTGGATTTCGCCCATGTACCGGTGATCAAACGCATGACGAGGATGCCGGTCTGCATCGATCCTTCCCATTCGGTCGGAACCAGNGCTNTTTCTTCCGACGGGATTCCCGATATATTCCATGCCACCGCACAGGGTTTGGTCGCCGGGGCCAATATGGTGCTTGTCGATTTTCATCCGAACCCGGCAGAAGCCCTGGTAGATGGTCCCCAGGCCCTGACGCTCGATGAATTGCCCCTTTTCCTGGAAGATGTGGAACTGATCCGGGAAACCTACCTCAAACGCCAACAGAATTTTAAAGCGGTTCCCAAGTTTCATGCCTGATCAGAACGTNATCGGTGCCATNGACATCGGCTCGAATGCGATCCGGATGATCTGCGCCAGGCTGACGGAAGATTACCGGATCGAGGAACTCGAGAAAAACCGCACNCCGATTCGCCTCGGTGAGGANGTGTTCCGCATGGGATACATCACCGAGGAACGGATCGAACAACTGCTGGCAACGATCAAGGTCTACCAGAAAACCCTGGAACAGAACAACTGCAAAGAAATCTGTGCCTACTGCACCAGTGCCTTCAGGGAATCAGGAAACCGGCAGACGGTGATCGAAAGGGTTGAGATGGAAACCGGGATCCAGCTTGAATCCATCTCCGGCGGGGAAGAAGCCCAGCTTTTACAGCGTGCCGTGCAGCGTGTGATGGATCTGTCGAAAGGACGGATCATGCTCGCGGATCTTGGAGGCGGGAGTCTCGAGGTGACCCTGCTTGAGGACGGAGAAATCGAATTTGCCGAGTCTTTCAGGATGGGCACAGTCAGGATGCTGAAAATGTTNCCCTACCATCCAGAACGCGAAAAAGCCTTCCTCAACTGGGCGGAATATTATGTCGAGGATTTCATCGATTTTCTCAAAAAAAGNCTGGGCAAGCCCAGGGTTGAAACACTGGTGATCACCGGAGGCAATGCAACGGCGATTGGACGCTTTTCCGGGAAAACGGACCGGGACGCTCCGGGATTCAGCCAGGGGCGGATGATTCTGGACAAACAGAGATTTTCCAAATTCAAGCGCAGCGTAATCAAACTCAACCTGAATGAGAGGATCAGGGACCTTGAGATGGAAGAAGACCGGGCCGATGTGATTCTTCCGGCTCTGGTGATTTTCGAAAAATTACTCAAATTCACAGGCTGTTCAGGATTTGTCATCCCGGCGGTNGGACTCCGTGACGGGATCCTGGATGAGATGCGGGAACGGCAGGGGAACCTACCGGATTGGAACACCCGGGAACAGGTCATCCATTCTGCCCGCTATTATGCGGAAAAATACTTGGCCGACATGCAGCACGCGGAAACCGTAAGGGAACTCTCGCTTCAGCTCTTCGATGAACTGTTTGAGCTCCATGAACTCCAGTCCAGGGATCGGCTGCTGCTGGAAGTGGCGGCTTTGTTACACGATATTGGCCGTTTCATCCGGCCTTCGGATCATGCCAAACATTCGATGTACCTGATCCGGAACATGGAACTGGTCGGCGTCACCAACAGCGAACTGATGATGATCGCACTGGTTGCACGCTATCATTCGGGGGGGATGCCTTCGGTCAAGCAGAAGGAATTTTCAAGACTCGATTCTGAGAAACGGACGACGGTCACCCGCCTCACCGCTCTTCTGCGGATCGGGGATGCATTGGACCGTGAACACCGGGCCCGCGCAGGAAACCTCAGCATCGAATTCGACAAGGATCAGGTCTGGCTCAACCTCGAATGCCTGAGCGGTAAAAGCCCGGACTCGATGCTCGCCCTGTGGGCGCTCAACCACAAAAAAGAGCTGTTCGAGAAAGTGTTCCGCAGGACGTTGAACGCGGATTTCGGCGATGGGGCCGGTTCGTCCGGGAATTAATGTTCAGCGAGGTATCTCGCCTCTTCCCGCCCTTTTTCATCATCGACGAAATAAAGCAGGATTCCTCCGATCAGGAAGAGGATCAGGATCGAACCGATGCTCCAGCGTGCGGCAAGTTGTCCGACCATCTGGATTTCGGCTTCCGAAGGTGCTTCCGGCATCAGCCAGTTCCTTGCCAGCAGGGCGACTCCGCCCATCAGCACCGGTCCGAGGATGACTGCAAATTTTCCCAGCATGTTGAAGAAACCATAATACTCGGCCGCCTGATTCGGAGGAATGAGTCGTGAGTAATAGGATCGGCTGAGGGCCTGAATCCCTCCCTGCACCAGNCCGATGACGGCTGCCAGCAGGTAGAACTCATATTTCTGGGTCATCTGCATCCCCCCGATGGTGGCCAGCATGTAGATNCCGATTGCGAGGAAAATCGAACGCTTCACCCCCCACTTTTCACCCAGTCTGCCGAATATCAGAGCGGCCGGAAAACCCACGAACTGAACCAGTAAAAGCGCGGTGATCAGGTCGGTGGATGCAAAGCCGATGGACATCCCATAATCGACGGCCATGCGGACGATCGTATCCACTCCGTCCATGTAAAACCAGTAGGCAAAGAGGAAGAGCATCAGGGTCTTCAGGTGTCGCATTTCCTTGAAGGTACGGCGGAGTTGGGCCAGGCCTTCAGCGATGGAATTCCCCCTCACATGATCCCTGGCGAGTTGTGGTTCCGGGACCCAGAAAAGCGTGAGGAGGGTAAAACACCCCCACCAGAGTGCGACGGTGAGAAAGGACCAGCGCACGGCTTCTGCGGCATCGGCAAGACCGAACCAGGAGGGATTGAGGGTCATCACCACATTCAGCAGAAAAAGGATTCCTCCTCCGAGGTAACCCATTGCGTATCCCAGGCTGGAGACGGAATCCACTGTTTCTTCATTGGACAGGGAAGGCAGGAGAGAATCATAAAAGACGTTGGCTCCGGAAAAACCGATGGTTCCCAGGGTATAGACCAGCACAGCCATCAGCCAGTTTCCCTGCTCCACCAGGAAAAGACAGGCGGTCATCAACACCCCGAGGTAGGCGAACAAGGTCATGAAACGCTTCTTGTAGGATCCACGGTCGGCGATGGCTCCCAAAACCGGAGCCATCAAGGCGACCAACAGACTCGCNACCGAGTTGGCCAGNCCAAGCTGGGCGGTGCTCATGTTGACATCAGCTCCTGAACTCCAGTACTGCTTGAAGAAAATCGGGAAAAACCCTGCCATGACCGTTGTTGCAAAGGCGGAGTTTCCCCAGTCGTACAAAGCCCAGCCCCAAACGGCTTTGTTGTGTTTGAACATAAAATAACCCGGAAAGTTTTGGTTGCTCAGTTCAGTTCCGAAGGATTTTCAGATCGGCGGTTATCCTCGACCCGTTTCATGATCAGGTTGGCGATTTTCAGTGCTTCATCATTGGTGACTTCGATGGCCATCACCTGGTGCATTCGACCTTCCACCGATTTTATGGCGAGCATCACTCCTGTTGGACTGGGGCCCACCTCGAGTTCCATTTTTGCCATTGGCAACTCAGTTGATTTTCAGTTGTATGTTTGAAGCCTCAACGCCCGCCTTGATGGACTTTGAGTTTAGGCGGACGGCTTTCAGGTGTTTTCCCCGAACGATGATGGCCCAGGTAGGCTCCTACACCCCAGCCGATGAATCCGTAGGCACTCATGTTGATCCAGGGTTCGCCTCCAATCACCTGAAGACTCCCGTAACCTGCGGCCAATCCGAGCAGTGTGCCCAATCTGACGAAGGAATCCTGAAACAAAGTCAAAAGGATCAACAACAGCCAGCGTGTCATTTTCATCATCGTTGAAGGTTGTTTGAAGATATGGTTCTGAGCATACGCTATCCTTGGAGTGACTTCCAATGAAAATCCAATATACCCTTTAAAGCCATTGCAACCTTCGACGGTTCATCCAAGTCAATCAAGATCTCGGGAAACCGATTGTTGGTTGGGCATGTTTGGTATCTTGCTTGTAAATAACCCTGCAATCGCTTTAAATCACAGGAGCAATCAAGATCTTATTGTTGGAGAACCTTAATTTACGGGATTGTTTNCCCAAGGAAACGAAAATGGATTCAGAAAAGCTATTCGACNTGTCAGGGAAGCTTGCATTGATCACAGGAGCCAGCCGCGGTATTGGTGCCGAGGCGGCGAAGACGCTGGCTCGATTCGGTGCCCGTGTCATCCTCAGCAGCCGTAAAAGGGAGGGGCTGGATGGGATTGCCCAGGAAATTACAGAGGAAGGTTTCGAGGCAANGGTACGGCCCTGTCATAACGGAGATCTTTCTCAGATAAATTCCCTCTTTGAAGAACTTGACCGGGAAGGAGAATCGGTTGATATTCTCGTCAACAATGCTGCAACGAACCCTTACTTCGGTCCAGCGGTTGAAATGGAAGAAGCGGCCTGGGACAAGACCTTCGAGGTCAACCTGAAAGGTCCTTTTTTTATGAGTCAGCAGGCCGCAAAGAGGATGAAACAAAAAGGCGCTGGATCCATCATCAATGTTTCCTCGATCAACGGCATCATCCCCATGCACGGGCAGAGCGCGTATTCGATCACCAAGGCCGGATTGATCTCGATGACCCAGTCCCTGGCCAAGGAACTGGGGCCTGACGGAATCCGCGTCAATGCATTGCTTCCGGGACTGACCGATACCAAGTTTGCNTCGGCAATGACTGAAAACCAAGAATACATGAAGCGGGTCATTCCCCAAATTCCTTTGGGTCGTGTTGCCCAGCCCGATGAAATGTCCGGAATGATCCTTTTCCTGGCGTCACCCGCGGCTTCTTACGTTAGTGGTGGAGCCTTTGTCGTGGATGGAGGGATTCTGGCCTAAATTGTTTATTTACATGACGCAGGGCTTTCTAATAGTTAACCGAAATGATACGATTGAACCAGATGGAGATACGATGACAGACGATTTCAGAATAGAAAAAGATTCAATGGGAGAGGTCAAAGTTCCCAAAGATGCGCTTTATGCTGCGCAAACCCAACGCGCAGTAGACAATTTTCCGGTAAGCGGAATCCCGATCCGTCGTCCGCTGATTGCGGCACTNGGGATGATCAAGTCCTCGGCAGCCAGGGTCAATGGANCTTCGGGAGCGATTCCTGAAGAAGTGGCGGCCTTGATCCAGTCTGCAGCCCAGGAAGTGATCGAGGGAAAACTTGATGAGCATTTCCCCATCGACATCTACCAGACGGGTTCAGGAACCTCAAGCAACATGAACGCCAACGAGGTGATTGCCAATCGGGCGAGTCAGCTTTCAGCGGAGAAAAACCTGAAGGTTCATCCCAATGACCATGTCAATTGTGGTCAAAGCTCCAACGACACCTTCCCTACTGCGATCCGTATTGCCGCGGTGATGGAGACTCAGGCGGATCTGATCCCGGCTCTGAAGGAGTTGATCAAGGCATTCCAGGATAAAGGGTCTGAATACGCCCATGTGGTCAAAACCGGGAGGACGCATCTGATGGATGCAATGCCGGTGACCCTGGAGCAGGAATTCGGGGGATATGCCCGTCAGTTGGAACTCGGGATTGAGCGGCTTCAAAGTTCATTGGAACGGATGCGGGAACTGCCGATGGGTGGAACGGCGGTGGGAACGGGAATCAACACCCCTCCCGAATTTCCTCCTGCTTTTGCGGAGGAGGTATCCAANCTGAGCGGAGAATCGATGCGCGAGGCAGAGAATCATTTTGAAGCACAATCCACCGTGGATGCCCCTGTGGAAATGAGCGGCCAATTGAAAACGATTGCCGTCGGTCTGCTTAAAATCGTCAATGACCTGCGCTGGATGAATTCGGGTCCGAATGCAGGGTTGGGAGAAATCCANCTGGCCGCGCTTCAGCCCGGTTCTTCCATCATGCCCGGAAAAGTGAATCCGGTGATTGAGGAATCCACGGCCATGGTCTGCGCCCAGGTGATTGGTTACGATTCTGCGATCAGTGTGGGCGGACTGTCAGGAAACTTTGAACTGAANGTGATGTTGCCGATGGTCGCCCATAGNCTGCTGGAATCGATCAGATTATTGGCTGCGGCATCTAGGAACCTGGCTCAACGTTCGGTCTCAAGGATCATTGTCCGGGAAGAACACATCCAGTCCCTGGTCGGGCGTAACCCGATACTGGTGACCACCCTCAACCCCTTGATCGGTTATGACCTGGCGGCAAAGATCGCCAAAACCGCCTTCGCAGAAAACCGGCCTCTTTTGGAAGTCGCGAAGGAAATGTGCGATCTTCCGGAAGATGAACTGAAAAAAGCCCTGGATCCGGCGAAAATGACCCAGGGCGGTCTGGTGGAATAAACGGTTTGCAAAAGCCTGTCAGGTTGGAACTTTAAAATGACAAATCTTTGATGCCTCCCAGCAAAGTCGCCCGCATCATTTCCTTGAATTCACAAAAAGGTGGGGTGGGCAAGACCACCTCGGCCATCCACCTTTCCAAAGGACTGGCGCTGGGAGGCTATCGCACGCTTCTGATGGATATCGACCCNCAGGGTTCTGTGCAATCGGCACTAAGAGTCGAACGCCAATCCAGGGCCGGGAGNTACGAACTATTCTGCGTTCCCGGGACGAGGCTGGAAGATGTTTGCCAACCCAGCGGAAGTCAGAACCTGGACCTGGTGCTTGCCAATGCCCGGGAACTGCGTGAGGAACATGAAATCAACCGNGTTGCCGGGGATTACTATTTTCTTAGTCAGTGGATCGATGAGCATGCCCTGGATCATTACGATTTCATCATTTTGGATTCTCCCGCCACCACCGGGGTTTTGAGCATCAACGTGATGCTGGCCGCCAATCTGATCGTCGTTCCCCTTCAATGNCAGGCACTGGCGGTGAAGTCCCTCAAGCGCTTTCTCGGAGCATTCAGGGATCTCCAGAAAAGCATCAATCCTTCATTGAGGCTTGCAGGGATTCTGTTGACGATGTACGACAAAAACACTCCCGCGCATCGTTACATCGGAAAACAGATTTACCAGAAACTTGGAGAATCGGTTTTTGAGACCATCATCCCTCACTGCAGCCGAATCCAGGACATGAGCGTTATCGGGGGAGATGTGATTCAGGGAGGGTTTCGTTCGGTGGGAGCAACGGGCTACATTCAATTCACCAATGAAATCCTGGACCGGTTTGACCTGCGATGACTAGGTTTAACGATGATTCCAACGGCAAGGNTCCTTGCCGGTAAGGCTAATCCTGTTCCAGTCTGAGATCAAGAATACGGTTACGGATCTGTCCCACCAGTTCATGAATCGGGGTGTCGGGAATTTCCTCCCATTCCATCATCTTCAGCAGGTGCCTTTTTAAGCGGCCACGCATCAAGCCGCGTTGCTGCCATTGATCGTAGATTTTTTCAAACTCTCCGGGNAGNGGCCTTCCGTCGAGATTTCTTCTNAGAAGAAATTTGAGTACGCTGTCAGGATACTGATGCATGAACTTGATCATCGAGGGCTGGGTGATGGGACCGGTTCCGAAGACAACATCGGTTTCGTCGGTTTCTTCTGCACTGAGTCCGTCCTCATCATCAAAATCTTCTTCTTCCTCATCGTCAAAATCGAGCAACTGTGCTGTTGTCGGTTGGGCTTTTTTCTTAACGGGCTTTTCTTCTAACTCCTCCTCTTCCTCAACTGGGTCGCCACTCTTTTCAGCATCAGACTTCAGGTCGGATTTTGCTTCCTGCGGAGTTTCTTCGGATTTAGATTCTTTTGGAACCGCTAATTGGACTTCTTCCTCACCCGATCCCTCCTCATCCAGTTCCAAAGGTTCCAGCAAGGTTTCATCCAAACCCTCGGGTTCGATCATCAGAATGGGTTCGGTTTCTTCCTCGGTTTTTGGTGGCGGCTGCTTCGGAGTTTCAGCCTGTGGAGGTTTTACAGCAGTTCGGGGTCTGGGTTTTGAAATGGGCTCCGTGGAAACGGCTCCCGGCTCTTTTTTACGAAAAGCAGCGATATGATCTTTGACACGATGAAAAGGAGGAAGAGGATTTCCCGGAATCCTCGCATGGCTGACGAACCTGGNGGCTCTTCGTTGTTTTTCATAATCGATGACAGGATCCTGAGGACTTCGGTCCTCAACCCATTGAAGGATCTGGCCGGGGTTCACCCATCCGGGTTTGGGAGGAGGGGTAGATCGGACTCCCCGTTCCTTGGCACTGTTTCGCGCATCCTGGGACAACCGGAGCAGTTCGGAAGGTGCTTCTTCGGCAAAATTCCCTTGTGCCAGCAGGAATTCGGTCAGTAATGATTCAGCCTGAAATGGAGACATCCGGTACCTTCAATGATTTCATCAGAAGACTTTTTTGGTCCTTCCGGGAGCAGTATTTTTCATTCCCGTCGAATAATTCACCTGCTGCCGTAATTGGTTCATTTCTTTAGAAAGAAGCTGTTTTTCATGATTCATGTTGGTTTCAAATGCTTCTTCAGATTCGCGGATTCGTTTCAGGAGTGATTCAAGATTTTCCACGATCTGGAGTTCCTCCGGACTGAATTCCNAGGCATGAAGTTCAGTCCATTGGTTTTCCAGTTCATCGAGTTGAACGAGTTCATCGATGCATTCCTGTTTACGCTCAAGCAGCCAGTCCCATTCCCTGGTTTCTTTTTCAGCAAACTGGCGTTGGGAAAGTTCGAGCAGTGCTCGAAAAAGTTCTTCACGCCTTTGGAGTAGTGNAAGACGGTCACTTTGATGGAGGGTTTCATTTGCCAATGCAGAACTCTGAAAAAATACGGGTAAGCAGATCTTCAGAAGTGGTTTCNCCNACGATTTCTCCAAAAGCATTGAGTGCGGAACGAAGATCCACTGCAACCAGTTCCTCACCCTCGTATTCCTTCATTCCAGTCAAGGCTCGTTTCAGTGCCGCAAGTGCCTTTTCCCCGGCTTCCTGCTGCCTCAGGTTGGTCAACCAGATTTCTTCGGTCTGGTGTTCAATTCCGGAACCACAGTGAAGGTGGATGTTTTGTTTTAAATCCTCAATGCCCGTGTTCATTTTTGCAGATATTGGCTGCCATTCAAAACCTTTCAGGTGTTCAAGCCATGAGGGTTGTTTTTTCGGGCAAAGGTCCATTTTGTTGGCCACCACCAGAGTTTTCCCAGGATCACATTGTTTCAAGAGAGTCTGGTCTTCTTCATTTAANGCATTCGAGGCGTCCAAAAGAAGCAAAGTCAGATCTGCTTCCTGCCAGACCTTTCTGGAACGCTCAATGCCTTCGCTTTCAACAGGGTCATCGGACTCTCGAATCCCTGCAGTGTCCGTCAAGCGGTAAGCAAGACCCTCAATCTGCAGGCTTTCCTCAATCGTGTCACGGGTGGTTCCAGGAACAGTGGTAACAATCGCCCTGGCTTCNTNNAGCANGATGTTGAGCAATGAGGATTTCCCGACGTTCGGTCTGCCAATGATTGCGATACTGATGCCTTCCCGGATCCGGCGTCCCTGGGAAGCACTTTGGAGCATTCGCTCCACTTCCAAATAGAGCCGTTCCAGTTTTGCAATACATTCATTTCGGTTGCCAAAATCGACACCTTCTTCAGGAAATTCGATGACTGCTTCCAGAATCGATGCAATATCCACCAATCGATTGCGGAATTCCTCAATCTGATGGTAAAGCCTGCCCCGGAGTTGTTGTGCCGCCTGTTTTAAGGCGAGGTTGGAATTTGCCTGAATCAGGTCTGAAACCGCCTCGACCCGCGTTAAATCGAGTCTTCCTCCGAGAAACGCGCGTTCGGTGAATTCCCCTGGACGGGCCAGGCGTGCTCCATGAGAGAGGATCAGGGAAAGGATCGATTGAAGCCCNAGAACACTGCCGTGACCATGAATTTCCACCACATCCTCGGTGGTGTAGGATCTCGGACCCTTCATCCATGTCAGCAGGACCTCATCCAAAACCTGATCCTGATCCTGGATCCAGCCGTGAACCAACTGGCGTTCGGGAATATGGAGAATTCCGGATTTCCCGGAATCATCCACAAATAGGGATTTGACGCAATTCGCGGCATCCCTGCCACTGACCCTGATTACGCCGAGCCCTGCGGGCTGCATGGCCGTGGCAATGGCCGCGATGGTGTCATCAAAGTTCATTCCCTGATCAGGAGCATTCACCTGTGATTGATCAGAAGCCTCAGCACATCCGGGTCCATTCGATTGGTCTGGGCCGATGCTGCGGCCGCGGCTTCGGTCAGGATCAGGTGTTTGGTATAGTTGGCNACTTCTTCNGCAAGATCGGAATCCCGAATCACCGATTCCGCGGCAATCAGGTTTTCCTGTGTGATCCTCAAAGTCGCCATATTGCTTTCCAGTGCATGCTTCTGCACTGCGCCCAGTTTCCCTCTGAGCGAAAGTAGTTGGTCATTGGCCTCATCGACGAGCCGAATGGTGTCCTCCGCTGCTTGAGGCGTGAACACATTCACTTCGGCAAGACTGTTAAAGCCGCTTTGGTTGTCAATCCCTCGGCCCAACCGGGTCGAATGGGTACTGTCGATGGCAACACCGACTTGGTCCCCGGGATGAGTCCCAATCTGAAATTGCATCGCGTTCTGGGCAACAATCACTTTCCCGACTTCACCGGTCTGTTTGCCCATGTAGGCAACCCTGAGATCCGCGGTCATGTAATTGTCTGAATGGCCCTTCAGGACGAGTCCGTCACCGTCAGCACTTTCACCACCTAGTTTGCCTTCGATGTCCAATCCCAGTTTGAGTTGGGGGACACCGATCTCATCCGTGAGTGCACCATCCTTGAAACTGGTGATGGAGAACCCCTTGGTCAGGCCATATTCCCTATGGCTGATTTTCAGTTGGGACTCTTCTTCGTCATAGCTGACGTCCAAATTGAGATGCCCATCTCCGATCGCCTTTTNTAGACGGCTCATGAAATTTACAGCCGTCCCTGATTCGGGGGTTTGCACTTCAATCAGGTTTCCATCCTCTTCTTCCAAGCTGATCCTGAGTCCTTCTGCGATATCATCATCAAGATCTGCAATGAATGTTGCTTTTTCGGGTAACCTCGTGACTTCCATCATGTATCCCTCAACCGGAGACGCACGAGTTTTGGCACTGGCTCCCATGAAAACGACATTATTATTATTTCCCACACCTGCAGTTCCCTGNCTGCCGTCCAACAGCGGTTTGCTGCCAAAACGGGTATGNCGGGTGACCCGGTCGATGCTTTCCAGCGAAGTCCGGATCTCATTCTGCAGAGCCGTTAAGGCATCATAATCATTGACAGCGGAGTTGGCTGCTGCAACCGCCAACTGGCGTAAACCCAGTAAAAGGTTGCTGACCTCACCCAGAGCTCCTTCTGCGGTTTGAACCATTGTCACGGAAACCGCAGTATTGTCGATGGCTTGTTTGACCGAAGCAATTTCAGCTCGGAGTTTTTCTGAAACGGCCAATCCTGAGGGATCATCCGCTGCGCGATTGATCCTCTGACCGGATGCCATCCGGTTCAAAGACTGACTCAGTTCCTGCTGTGCTTCAGCTAAATGCCTCAAGGTGCTGGCAGACGCGGGATTGTGTTTTATCCGCATCATAAGCCCTCTTCCTTAACTCATATTATCCATAAAATAACCTATTCATGAGATATTCTTCCCCAGGAAATAAAACCCTTTCCTGGGAAGGAATCAGTTCAAAAAGATCGGGCTTACTGGTTTGCCAATAACCTTAGAACGTTCTGCGGCATTGCATTGGCCTGGGCCAGTTGCGCCATCGCAGACTGGGTCATGATCTGGTTACGCGTGAACGTTGCCAGTTCTTTTGCCATATCAGCATCACGGATGGTGGATTCCGCGGAAGTCATGTTTTCCGAAGCAATCCGAAGACTGGTCAGGTTACTTTCCAAAGTGTTTCTTTGGAAGGCACCAAGGGAACCTCGGGTGATGGCGACCTGAGAAATAGCCTCATCGACAATCCTGATCGCATCATTTGCTCCGGAAGTGGTTCGAACATCCAAATCCGCCAGGGATTGAAAGCCGCTTTCATTTTTNACCCCTCTTGCAAGCTGGCTCGAACTCATGTTCCCCATGGCAACGGATACGGCCTGATCAGGATTGGCGCCTACCTGGAAGCGAAATCCTTCACGGATACTGATTTTACCAACCTGCGTGCCAGAGGGTTTCCCTGCGATGGCAACCCCTTCCGCACCTTTCCAGCGAACGGTCAACCCTTCCGTGGTAGCGTTACCCCTTCGTCCTGTCAGATCTTGTCCGCGTCCAATGGCNCTTTCTCCATTGATCAAACCACTCACATCAGAACCGTTTTTGATGATACTGGGATCACCTGTTCCTTTGCTCAGTACCCCTGGAGTTGTACTTCTGAGGAGAAAAGAATATTCTGAACCGTATTTATTATGAGTGACCCCAATGGATCCCCCATTATTTTCCACAGTGACTTCAAGTCCGTTTTTCTCGGCGATGTCATTCAGTTTTTTGATGGCTGATTCAACCGTGTAGGTGTTGTCCAATTTCAAGCTGGCGGTTCTTCCCCCTTCCTGAATGGTCAATTCCTCCCCGGCATCGATCATTCCCTGACTGAGGGCTGTACCTCCTCCNAAANTNGCCTGTTTNCCTTCTTGGAAGATAACGACATCGTAACCCTCAGGACCGGATTTCTTTGCACCACCGGANACGGAAACAAATTCCAGCCCTGTTCCGGTCGCGGTGGCTGAAGAAGAACCGCTGCCATCGAGCAGTTTCTTTCTACCGAATTGAGTGCTTGTAGCAACGATGTCGATGGAACTGAGAGCATTCTCAATTTCCTGCTGATTTGCTGCCAGCATCGCTTCGTCATTGACACCTTCGTTGGCGGATGCAACCGCTCTCTGGCGTATGGCGATCAACGTGTTTGCTACTTCATTCAAAGCACCTTCTGCAGTTTGTACCAATGAAACAGCNACTTCATTGTTATCAATGGCCTGCTTCAAACCCGCGTTTTGAGCACGCATGTTTTCAGCGATTACAAGATTTGCCGGACCATCAGATGCTCGATTGAGCTTTAAACCTGAAGCCAGTTTTTCCAATGATTTGGAAAGGTCATCTGAATTTTTCTGAAGATGACGGTGAGTGATCAATGATCCTACATTACTGTTTATTTTGAGCGACATAACATTCTCCTTGAATGATATAAATTAATCCCTCATGGGATATGATTTGACTGTCGACGGATGACACCCTGTCTATTCCGTCCTGTGGGGGCTTGCCACACCTCCTGGTGTAGTCCCTCCTTGGCCCCACGTGCTCACAGTCCAACTGATGCACGTCGGATTGGTAAGATGCAATGACTCAAAGCCATTCCGCATCCCCCGAAAATGATCCAACACGAACTAGAAAAAACTTCCCTCCTGGTCAGATTTTTCAAGCATGCCCATCCATGGACCTAGTCTCCGATCATTTCCAATTCGTTTTCCGGAACCTCATTCCGAAAAGACGCTAGAAAATATTTGAAATGGAAATCCAAAAATCCCATCCCAAATACTTATAGAAGATAAGTTGTCTGAAAGAACTATTATTTATGACAATCAATCAATGATNTTTCTTGATTTAAGAANCCAACGTCACTGATTTTCATTTCAACATTCNTTCAAAGCCAAGAGACGATGCATCGCCTCTTCTGCTTTTTTCAATTTCCGCTTTTCATCTGCTTCCGATTTAGGGTCTAGTGTTCCTGAAGGATCTCTGCGAAGAGATTCATTATTAGATTCCAATGTCCATTTCTCACCCAGATCAATCTTCAACTTTCCAAGGTTCCTCTCCAACAGTAATCGATTCAACCCTCTTGAAACAGATTTCTGTAAAGACCGTTTTCTAGCAAATTTAGATTCCTCTTCAATTTCTTCAAGAAAGTTGATCGCTTTNNTGAATTCCAGTTGGTNATTATTATTTGCTTCAGTTTCCCCAAGTCTGTTTTTTTCTTNTATCCTNAGACGCATNTTACTCAAAAGTTCAAAGTTGCTTTTAGAATTATCACGTTTAGGTATTTGATTTTCTTGATGATTAGGCATAATTCTGTA